>WNGQ01015484.1_pt1 | contig 20157 bp, 18 predicted proteins | sample 5407661 | NCBI WGS metagenome assembly WNGQ01 (sample SAMN13153382, study PRJNA577476) | soil metagenome | isolation source: 60 cm soil or saprolite under Garry oak tree replicate 2 | place: USA:California | collected 2016-06-15 | reverse complement strand
ACGCTGAAACAATTTGGCCGTGCGGCAATGCGGCATGTATGAGAACCCGAACCGGTTCCCATCGTGAGGTTGAACTGTCTGCAGCGGAACGGGTTCCGGTACGGACGGTGTTCCTGGTGGGCTTTATGGGCGCCGGCAAGAGTAGTGTCGGCCGGGCCTTAAGCCTACGCTTGGGCTGGGGCTTCGAAGACCTCGATGATCGCATCCAAGCCCGCGAAAGACGCAGCGTTGGGCAGATTTTCCGTGAATCGGGAGAAACTGGATTCCGGCGCGCCGAGGCAGATGCCCTGCGCGAACTGGTGGGAGAGCTAGGATCGTATCCTCGCGTCATTGGTTTAGGGGGCGGAGCTTTTGTGCAGCCTGAAAATGCTGCACTGCTGACTCGGACGCAAGCACCCATAATCTTTCTGGATGCCTCGGTGGACGAATTGTTTCGGCGGTGCCAGCAGGAGAAAGTCGAACGCCCGTTGCGGCAAGATCGGGAGCAGTTTCGTCAATTGTATGAAGCGCGCCGGTCCCATTACATGGCTGGCACAGTACGGGTTGAAACTACTGGCAAAAGCGTGGACGTGGTCGCAGCCGAGGTAACATGCGTCCTGGGAATTCGGGAAGACACAGGGACTGAAGGAGTGGAGACTTGAAGTTAAGAGCGATATTCGTAGTGAGTACGCTTTGGTTGCTAACCTCCGGTGTGGCGGTCGGCGCGGGCAAAGAAGCGGCCGGACAGATGGTGGATTCCGGATCTTTTGGTGTCTTCATGAATGGAAAGCGGGTGGCCACAGAGACTTTTTCCATTCAGCAATCCGGCGGCGCCAGCACCACCAGCGCTCAGGTGAAAGAAGAGGGAGGCTCGGGCGCGAGCCAGAGTTCTGAGTTGCAGATTACATCGGCGGGTGCGGTCATCCGCTACGAATGGCGTGAACTCAGTCCCGGCAAGAGCGCGTTAGTGATCGTTCCCAACAATGAATTTCTCATTGAGCGGATCACGCAAAATCCTGGTGACAAACCGGCTGAGCAACCCTTCCTGATGCCGAATACCTCCGTCGTGCTCGACAATAATTTCCTGGTTCATCGCCAGGTACTGGCTTGGAGGTATCTGGCCTCCAGTTGCGCGCACGACGCAGGTCCGATGCGCTGTGGCCCGGCCCAGTTTGGCGCAATCATTCCCCAGGAACGCACTTCGACCAGAGTGAATGTGCAACCGGTCGGCGAAGAGAAAGTCAAGATTCGGGACACAGAGCGCCAACTTCTTCGTATCAACATCAAGAGTGACGATGATGAATGGGCTTTGTGGCTGGATCCTCAGGACCATTACAAATTGCTGCGAGTGGTGAAGGCGGGCGCCAACACCGAAGTCGTGCGCGATTGAAGTGAATAACCATCGTGGCGCACCATGCTGTCACTGATTGACACACGCACCACACGGGTCCTGTTTACAGTGCTGCTGTTTGCGCTGGCCCTGGGATTTCTTTACGCCGCTCGCCGCACTCTGGTCGCATTCCTGTTTGCCATCTTTTTCGCCTACCTGATGGATCCAGCGGTATCACGAGTGGAGAAGTGGACACGCGGAAGGTCGCGCGCCATCGTGGTGATCTACATCCTTCTGGTAGCGATGGTGGCGACATTGTTCTTCGTCGTAGGTCCACAGATCGCCCATCAGGCACAGCGTCTGAGCGAGACTGTTCCTACACTGCTGACGGACCTCGGTACGGGGCGGATCGCGGAGCAAATTGGCCGTGAACACGGATGGAACACCAGGACAATTCAAAATGCCAAGGCTTTCCTGTCCAGTCATGCGGATTATTTTCGGGTCTTGACGCAGCGAATTGCTCTGCGCATTGCCGAAGTGGCGCAGCAAGCCTGGCTGCTGATCGTGGTGCCGATTCTGGCTGGATTCTTCCTCAATGATGGCCGTACTTTCGCCGAGGTCTTACTCTCCTTGGTGACCGCGCGCCCGCAGCGCGAGTTGATGGAAGGTGTTCTGAGTGATCTCAACCAAATGCTGGCGCACTTCATTCGCGCCCAACTGACCTTGGCGGCGTTGTCGCTGGTGGCTTACATCTCGGTTATGGGAGTGATGAGAGTTCCGTATGCTTTGGTGCTTGGAACGGCGGGCGGCATCATGGAGTTTGTTCCGGTAGTTGGGCCGCTGGTGGCCGCTGTTCTCATCGTAGGAGTCGCGCTGCTGACGAGTTATCCGCACTGGTTGGTGCTGCTTATTTTCCTGGGGGCGTGGAGACTAATTCAGGACTACGTAGTTTCACCGCGCATCATGGGAAAGAGCATGGAACTGCATCCGCTGGCAGCTATTTTTGGAGTGTTAGCAGGCGGTGAAATCGCGGGCGTGCTGGGTATTTATCTTTCCATTCCGGTTATGGCCAGCCTGCGCATTGTGTGGCGACGGTGGCGTCTTTATGCGGAAAAGAGACGCTTTGGGCCGCTGAATGAGTTCGCTTTCGGCGCAGAGACTCCTCGAAAGTAAAGACCTCAGCGCTAAAGCCGTCTGGGTGAGATGCTGTATCGCAGCGCTGAAGCGCTGGGCCGCCCAAATTCTCAATCTCGCAACACTGTCAATCACTCAACAACTGCACAATTGTGTCACTATTGAAGGATGTTTTGTGTATGCGAAAAAATTCAGCCTGCTTACGTAGCGCCGGCGTCCCGCCGACCCTGTGGAACGGAACGATGTTGTAAAATCCGAGGACGCCTATGCAGACGAAACTTCCGATTGGAATCTTGGGTGCCACCGGCATTGTAGGACAGCGCTTCGTCCAAATGCTGGAGCATCATCCGTGGTTCGAAGTAGCGTGGCTTGCGGCTTCGGATCGCTCCGAAGGCAAGTCATATGCCGAAGCAGCGCGCTGGCGGATGAAGACAGCCATGCCCGAGCGAGTAGCCGGGATGCGTGTGTCACCAGCGACGCCGGAGGGCGCTCCCAAGATCATCTTCGCGGCACTGGATTCCTCGATCGCCGCTGAACTGGAGCCTCGTTTCGCCGAAGCGGGATGCGCGGTGGTTTCCAATTCCAGCGCACTGCGAATGCAATCCGACGTCCCGCTGGTGATCCCAGAAGTAAACTCCGATCACCTCAAACTGCTGGAATGCCAAAGCTGGCGCCGGAAATCTGGCGGTTTCGTTGTCACTAACCCAAACTGTTCGGCGATTGGCCTGGTCATGGCTCTAGCTCCACTGGAGCAACAATTTGGAATTGAGACTGTCATGGCAGTCACGATGCAGGCGGTCAGCGGCGCCGGATATCCTGGGGTGGCTTCGCTCGACATTCTGGGAAACGTAATCCCTTACATCGCCAAAGAAGAAGAAAAAATGGAGGAGGAAACGCTCAAGCTGTTGGGCCGACTAAATGGATCGGGCGTGATCCCCGCTGGGTTTGCCATGAGCGCGCAATGCAATCGGGTGGCGGTGGAAGATGGACACACAGAATCGGTTTCTGTGAAGCTGAAAAAGAAAGTGCAGCCTCAAGAAATTATCAGCGCGTGGAATGAATTTCGGAGTGCTCCGCAGGAATTGCAACTGCCCAGCGCTCCGGAACAGCCGGTCCGGTATGTGGAATCTGCTGATCGGCCACAACCACGATTCGACGCCGATTGCGGTGGAGGAATGACGGCGACAGTGGGCCGGCTTCGTCCATGCGCGGTGCTGGACTGGAAATTCACTGTGCTCTCCCACAACACCATTCGCGGCGCCGCCGGTGCTGCCGTGCTCAATGCCGAATTGCTGAAAGTCCAGGGATACTTCAATTGAGAACTCGCATTCCCAGACAAAGCTGGGCCGCATTCATCCGGATGAATCCGTGGCCTGGGGTTCTCGCTCCATGATCGTGATGAAATTCGGCGGCACCTCGGTGGAGGACGCAAAGGCCATCGAGCGTACTGCCGCGATTGTGAAGGGACGGCTGTCGCAAAAACCTGTCGTCGTAGTCAGCGCGATGGCTAAGGTTACCGACCAACTGCTGGCCATGGGCCGCGCTGCTGGTTCTGGCGACCGCAAGACGGCACTCAAGCTTTCGCGCGCCCTGCGTGAGCGGCACTACAATGCGGCGGGCGAACTGCTCGGCACTGCTTTGGTCACCCAATTTCACAGCGATTTGGGCATCGATTTCGACGCACTGGATGAACTATTACGCGGAATCGCAGCCGTGGGCGAGTTGACTCCACGAACCACCGATCATGTGGCGGCATTTGGCGAGTTGCTGTCCAGCAAAATTATCAACGCTGCATTTTCGGCGCAAGGGATGGATTCTACCTTGGTTGACTCGCGAGAATGCATTGTCACGGATAACACACACACGCGCGCCACTCCGTTATTTGAAGAAAGCAATAAGCGGCTCGAATCAAAACTGGCGCCACTGCTGGCAGAGAACCGCGTACCCGTGATGGGCGGTTTTATCGCGTCTACGAAAGCTGGAATCACAACCACGATCGGTCGAGGCGGCTCAGACTTTTCTGCAGCCATTGTCGGTGCGGCGCTCGGGGCGGAGCGCATCGAAATATGGACAGACGTGGACGGTATGATGACGACGGATCCGAACGTGTGTCCCGAAGCGCGGCGGATCAAGGTCATCAGCTTTGATGAAGCGGCAGAGTTGGCTTACTTCGGGGCCAAGGTTCTGCATCCCGCGACCGTGTTGCCCGCAGTCCAGAAAAATATTCCCGTGTATGTGCTGAATTCGCGGAATCCGAGTTGCGAAGGCACACGCATCAGCGCGCGCGCCCCCCGTTGCCGAAATGTTTTTAAAGCGATCGCAGCTAAAAAACGAATAACCATCGTAGATGTGGCCGCTCCGCGAATGCTGCTGGCACATGGTTTCCTAAGAGCGATTTTCGAAGCTTTCGATCGGCACCGCGTGGCTGTAGACGTAGTGGCTACATCGGAAGTGAGCGTTTCACTCACCGTGGATTCGAACGAATCCATCCCCGCCCTGGCTGCTGACCTTGCACAATTGGCGGATGTGAAGTATGAAGGAAGAAAGGCTATCGTATGTCTGGTGGGAGAAAACCTGCGTGAGACTCCCGGTATTGCCGCCCGCGTGTTTGGAGAATTGGCCGACGTAAAAATTCGTATGATTTCGCAAGGGGCATCGGAGATCAATCTGACGTTCGTCATCGATGAGGATGCGGTTCCTGAAGTCGTACGGCGATTGCATAAGACATTTTTCTCGGAATTGGATCCGGAAGTATTTGCGTAAGTTTTAAGTTAATTAACCTGCATAATGAGCCGCCTCAAGCGCGCAACGGATCATGAACATTCTTATCCTAGGCCGCGGCAAGACCGGAGCGCTGGTCGCCGAAGTTGCCAGGCAGCGAAAGCACGAGGTCGCGGTCGCTGGGGCGGGGGAGAATGCCCAGAGTACGGCGCTTGCACCCGATAAGTTGGGGCCCGTCGATGTAGTCATTGATTTCACTACTCCAGAAGCAGTGCTGCTAAACATTGAAGCTTGCGTCAAGGCCAAAAAGAGCATGGTCGTGGGCACTACCGGATGGTATAGCGAATTGCCCACGGTGCGGCGGATGGTCAAATCAAACGGCATCGGCTTCCTGTATGCCAGGAATTTTTCCATAGGAGTAAACATCTTTTTCGACACCGTGCGAAGTGCCGCCGCCGCGGTGCGTCATGAATACTTTGGACAGATCTTCGAGCGCCATCATGCGCAGAAAAAAGATGCTCCCTCCGGTACCGCGTTAGCATTGCAAGAAATCATCAAAGACGCGGGCGGAATGGAATTGGAAATCATCTCCTTCCGTGAAGGCGACGTTGTGGGAATGCACGAAGTGGTCCTGGATTCCACGAACGACACTATTTATCTCTGTCATGACGCCAAGTCGCGCCGCAGTTTTGCTGAAGGTGCGGTGCGAGCTGCGGAGTGGCTGGCTGGTAAGAAGGGGTTTTTTGATTTTAGGGAAGTTTGGCGAGAAATGTAATCAGTCCCGACAAAGCGCTGAAAGATGATAAGGCATTGACGTTGCCGGCGGGACGCCGGCGCTACTTTCTGTACAGGGTCATTCGCGCTATCTTTATTTTATGCAACTCCGGGGTTGTGGCACCGCTTTAGTAACTCCGTTTCGGCAAGACGGATCAATTGATGAGACAGCTTTGCGTACGCTGATTGCGTGGCAGGTGGAATCCGGTATCGATTTCCTGGTTCCCTGCGGCACCACGGGCGAGACTCCGACGCTTTCGCACGACGAGTGGCTGCATGTGATCGACAGTACCATCGAAGTAGTAGCCGGCCGCGTACCCATCGTAGCCGGCGCGACTTCTAATTCAACTCAAGACGCCGTGGAAAAAGCCAAAGAGGTCGCCGGGCGACCGGGCGTAAACGCAATCCTGACGGCATCGCCGTACTACAACAAGCCGACTCAGGAAGGGCAATATCGGCACTTTCGCACCATCGCTGAAGCCGTGGACAAGCCAATCATCCTGTACAACGTTCCCGGACGCACCGGCGCGAACATCGAACCGGCAACGCTGGCGCGACTGGCCGAGGTGCCGAACATTGCCGGCGTGAAAGAAGCCAGCGGCAACATCAGTCAGATCGCGGAAGTATGCAACGCGGTGCCGGAAAACTTCTTAGTGTTCTCCGGCGATGACGCTGTCACCTTGCCGGTAATCGCGCTGGGCGGCGTGGGGATTATCTCAGTGGCCTCGAATGAAATTCCTCGTGAAATGTCCGAGATGACGCGGGCTGCATTGAACAACGATTGGGATACGGCCCGGCGCATCCAGCGCAAGTATTTGCCCTTGATGCAAGCGAACTTCATGGAATCCAATCCCCTGCCGGTAAAAGCAGTGCTGGCGATGATGGGGAAAATTGAAGAAGTTTACCGTCTGCCGCTGCTGCCGATGCGGCGCGACACCCGTTCCCGGCTGCAAAAGATCGCAACCGAAGCCACACAAAATCGTCCTCCACCGCTCCACCTGCGGCCAGTGCAACCATGGCAAGGGGCGCCCAGCAGGTCACGACCCCAATCATTCGCGCTGGCATGGGCCTTACGCCACGCTTGCCGAAACGCGGGAAGCATCGCACAACATGGTGAGCGTACTGATCCGCAGTGAATGCAAGTGTGTGTGAACGCATTTACGATTGACGACTTACGGTTGACGATTGAAACCACCTGCACTGCGAACTCGCATAGGTTTTTCAATCGTAAATCGTAAGTCGTAAATCGTACTAGCATTTATACTTCCCTTCTCATGGAATCCTTGCAATCTGCTATCGAGCGCCTTGCCTCTCAGGACGAAAAGCAACTCGATCGTGATGCGCGGCAGACGTTTATGGATTTTCGTGATGCACTCACCAATGGCAAGATTCGCGCTGCACAAAAGATCGATGGAAAGTGGGTGGTCAATACATGGGTAAAGTTGGGAATCCTGCTGGGGTTTCGGTTGGGGGAACTGAGTGAATCGCGTCTAGATGCCAGCCTTTCCTTTGTCGATAAAGACACCTATCCAGCTCGACGGTTCACGGTTCGAGATCGCGTGCGCATTGTTCCCGGCGGATCGTCGGTACGCCTGGGGGCCTATGTCGCACCCACGGTGATCTGTATGCCGCCCATGTTCATCAATGTGGGCGCTTATGTGGACGAAGGCACCATGGTGGATTCCCATGCTCTGGTCGGTTCGTGCGCGCAGATCGGCAAACGAGTGCACTTGAGCGCTGCAGCACAGATCGGCGGCGTGCTGGAACCCGTCAACGCCACACCGGTAGTGATCGAAGACGATGTGATGGTGGGTGGAAACTGCGGCGTCTATGAGGGCACTGTGGTGCGGGCGCGGGCGGTGCTGGGCGCGGGAACCATCCTGACCGGTTCGACGCCACTGTATGACATCGTGCGCGGGCAAGTGTATCGCGCCACTGCGGAGAAGCCGCTTGAAGTGCCGGAGAATGCCGTCGTCGTCCCCGGATCGCGGGCGGTAACCAAGGGACAAGCCGCCGAGTGGAAATTGTCTTTATATACGCCGGTCATTGTGAAATATCGCGACCAGAAAACGGATCAAGGCGTCGAGTTAGAAGAATGGCTCCGATAGATTTCGTCGCGCGGTTGAGTCGAGAATAACAATCTGGCCTCGCATGTTGGCAGCCCAGGTGAATATTGATCATCATGAAACTTCACCTCTCAGCAGTTGTTTTCCTCTTGGTCTGCTCGGTCTTTGGGATCGCTTCAAATAACCAAAGTCAGGAGGGAAAAGACTTGATTGAGAAGGCCGCGGAAAAGATGAACATCTTTGCGCTGCCATATTTTGAAATGAAGGGCAACGTTCGAATCGACAACCAGGGAAAACCTCTAGACGGTACTTACTTCTGTGGAATGGTCCCGACCAGTGGCGGGAAGAGATTAATTTTCCCGGCTACACCGAAATTCAATTGGGGGGCAAAGGTGTTGTTTTTCTCAAGCGGAACGTCGATTTCATGCCACTGCGGATTAACCAGTTACGCACGGCCTTGGGTTATGGTACCGCCGGAAACTCTGTTTCTATGATGTCACTAACACCGCGATCCGACGAGACAATCAGAGAGTTAAGGACCGCAAAGTGAACGGTACCAAAGTAAAATGCGCTGAAATTGCCGACCAAGACAAGCACACTAGAGAGGTCTGCGTAGACGCGTCTACAGGTACACTGGTTCGCGAGGGGGCATTTCTTGACAAAGACATGATGCCGGTTGGGCCAAAGTTGTTTCCGCGTTTTCTGAGCTATGTTCAAGGTGGGAAGCCGCTGGCCGAGGTTCAAGTTACAGAGCTTAAAACAACAGAGCAATTTCCGTCCGCTGCTTTTGCTGCCTCCCGCAGGATCGCTTTCGCAGCCCGGTTGCATGAATCCCAGTCCATTTCGTCTGGTCCACAAAGTGTCGCCGCAATACCCAGAGGAAGAAAGACGATCCCATGTGGAAGGGACAGTTGCCGTATATACGTGGATCGGGGTGGACGGTAAACCGCGGGACTTTCGAATCGTCTCTGGTGTGACCCCAGGACTCAACGCAGCCAGCATTGATGGAGTTCAGCAGTGGCGTTACGACCCAGCCACTTGCAACGGCACTCCGGTAGAAGTCGAAACCGTTCTAACCGTCAACTATAGCTTGCGGTAATCCGTTTCGTCAGAGAATGTCCACCTGTAGTCTTCTCTCACCATCTACTCCACGGACCTGTATCTTTCCAAGATTCTGCAAGATCGCATCCGCTTCTCGTAATTCTGACTGCGGATAGGTGCTGGTCAGGGCGATAGCTTTCATTCCGCCGGCGCGCGCGGATCGAATGCCGGCTGGAGCGTCTTCGATGACCAGGCACTCTGCAGGTTTAACCTCCAAGAGTTCGGCTCCTTTGAGGTAGGGCTCAGGATCGGGTTTGCCCTGCTGCACATCGTCTGCCGCAACCAGTACGCGGGGGATGGGCAGCTGTGCGAACCGCAATCGGGAGGTTGCTAAGTAGCGAGTGCCGGAAGTGACCACGCACCAGCGACCGTCCGGAATCGATTTCAATAGCTCCGCTGCGCCAGGCATCACAGCGACGCCGTCGATGTCATCTGCCTCCCGTTTCTCGATTCTGCTTTCCTCGGCTTTGGCATCGAGATGCGGTGCGAGAATCTGGACTACTTCGATAGTCCGGCGGCCATGCGCAATCGCCAGAACTTTTTCCGGATCGATGTTGTTCTCTTCCGCCCACAGGCGCCATTGCCGAGCTACTGACCTGGTGGAGTCGACGAGCACACCGTCGAGGTCGAAAAGAATGGCGGAACATTGAAAATTCACGATGACAATCTATCAGGAGAAGCAATCTGGATGACAAGCACAAGACGAAATCACGGTGAAACGATGGAGAGCGGCGTTCTTTCCGAAGCGAGCTTTTGACGAACCAGCAGATGTCTTTCACGGAAGTGAGTTCGCGCGCGTTCGCCCCAGGCGCGCACGAAGAAGTAATTCAATCCTGCACCGATCAAGGAGCTGGCGATCGGAATCAGACGTCCTGACCACTTCTCGACAACTTCTCCGCTCGCTTGCACGGCGATGCGTTGGATCACTCGGGGCACGAAGCGCTTGACCACCCCTTTTTCCAGCAACTCACGACTGATATCCACACCGGCGGCGCTGGCGGCGGCAATCCATAGTTCCGCCGTCTCCTCGTCGGTGTTGTATTCGAAACCGTAAAGCAGACTGAGTTTCTGAACAGTGCGCAGCGTGATGCCGGCGAGAATACTGAGATCAGGAAGGATGGTGATGAGTCCACCTAACCCCAGACCTGCGCCCTCCGCAGCAGCGATCTTCATGCCGCTGCGAATGACCCGGCGGGCAATCTCGTCCAGGTGGCTGACTTCTACCGAATAAACACCTTGAAAGCTGCTGACTGGCAATCCGTAAGCAACCCGCAATTGCAGAAGGAATTTGGAGGGATCGACTTTTACGGTTTCATAGGCATGCTGAAAGCCACGTTGGAGGCCGTCCTCGATGCGGCGTCTTAGCCAGGATTTTCGAATATGCTCAATCATCTGATTAGAACTTAACCCAAGAGGAACAGAAAAGACAGTTCTCAGTTCCAGCGTTCGCAGTTCTTAGTTCTCGATGTCACGCGCGGTGCCATTCAGCCTTCTGTGCTAGCATCATCTATTCCCGATGCCAACTGGAAAACTGCATGTCGTGCCCCTAGGCGGGCTAGGCGAGTTCGGAATGAACTGCATGGCCGTGCGTTGGGGCGACGACATTATCGTCATCGACGCTGGTTTGATGTTCCCCGAAGCCGAACTGTTGGGTGTGGATATCGTAGTTCCCGATATTTCTTACCTGATTGAAAACCGGCAGCGGGTGCGCGCCATCGTTCTCACTCACGGGCACGAAGATCACATAGGCGCATTGCCATGGATACTTTCCGAGCTCAACGTGCCAGTGTGGGGCACCGAGTTTACTCTGGCTTATGTCGAAGACAAATTAGAAGAGCATGGCTTGCTCGATGCCGCTGATCTGCGCGAAATCCGTCCGGGAGAACGTTTCAAGATCGGGCCTTTTACGGTTCATCCCATCCAGGTGACGCACAGTCTGGTGGATTGTGTTTCTTTGGCCGTGCACACGCCGCTGGGAGTGGTTCTTCATACTGGCGATTTCAAGGTCGATCCGACACCCACTGACAACAAGTTGTTTGACCTGCACGCTTTCGCCGAATATGGGAAAGAAGGAGTGCTGGCGTTGTTTCAGGACTCCACCAACGTCGAACGCAAGGGCTATACCCCGAGTGAGCGAGCGGTGCGACGAAAATTTGATGAAGTATTCGCGCGCACGCGACGCCGTCTTTTCATTTCGTGTTTTTCGTCTTCCATCCATCGCATCAAACTGGCAATTGAGCTGGCGGCGGACCATGGCCGCAAAGTCGCGTTCATCGGACGGTCGATGAACAGCTCGGCAGAGATCGCAGAAGACCTCGGCTACATCGAGATTCCCGAGGGCTTGCTGATTCATCCTGGAGAGATGAAAAATTATCCTCCAGAAAAAATGTGCGTGATGATCAGCGGGACGCAAGGCGAGCCCATGTCAGCTCTGTCGCGGTCGGCGGTGGACAATCATAAGCACGCCAAGATCGAAAAAGGCGACACGGTCATGCTGTCCTCGAGAATCATCCCGGGGAATGAGAAGGCGATTTACCGGATGATCGATCACCTTTTCCGGCGCGAGGCGCACGTTATCTACGAAGATGGATCGTCGCCGCCGGTGCACGTCAGCGGGCATGCTAGCCAGGAAGAATTGAAGCTCATTATCAATTTGGTGAAGCCGAAGTACTTCATTCCCATCCACGGCGAATACCGTCAACTAAAGCTGCATGCGGAACTGGCCGGCGCGATGCACGGCTCGGTGGGGAAAGTAATCCTGCTGGAGAGTGGGGACGTACTTGAGTTGGACGAACTGGGTGCGCGCAAGGCTGGCCGCGTGAATGTGGGTCGAGTATGCATTGATTCAGGATCGCGCACGGACGTGGTGGAAGATTTGATTATCAAGGACCGCCGTCATCTGAGCGAAGATGGAATTGTGCTGCCGATCATCGCCATCAACAAGCTCACGGGCCGGGTGGAAACTTCGCCGGAAATGGTTTCCCGCGGCTTTGCTCCTGGTGAGGACGGTTTCATGGATGGCGCGCGGCAGATCGTGATGCAAACTCTCGAGCAATCAAGCGACGAGGAAAAAGCGGACTACGGAGTAATCAAAGAAAAAATCCGGGCGGATTTGAAGAGGTACATCTCAAAGCAGACCCAGAAGCGGCCGCTGATCATGCCGGTGATATTGGAAATCTAAACGCGCGGTTTTTACGATTCCAGGCGGAGGCAATCCCATCGTAACTTTGAAAGATATTCGCGAAGCGCAATCTCGCCTACAGGGAGTTGCTACGCGAACCAGCCTTGTGCAGTTTCAACTACCGCAGCAGGGAGACGACCGGCAACTTTATCTCAAGCCTGAAAACCTCCAGCCTATCGGTGCCTTTAAATTGCGTGGCGCCTACAACAAGATCGCTTCGCTGAGCGATGAGGAGCGGCACCGTGGAGTGATCTCGTATTCCAGCGGGAATCATGCGCAGGGGGTTGCCTATGCTGCGCGTGCGCTGGGAGTGAAAGCAGTGATTGTTATGCCCGACAACGCTCCGAAAATAAAACGCGAAGCGACTGCGTCATTGGGAGCGGAAATTGTTTTGGTTGGGCCGGCAAGTTCCGAGCGGCAAACGAAAGCGGAAGAACTGGCGGCGCAGCACGGGTACGTGATCGTGCCTCCGTATAACGACGAGAAGATCATCGCGGGCCAAGGCACGATGGGCCTAGAAATTCTCGAGGACCTGCCCGAGGTCGAAACCGTACTTATCCCTGTCGGAGGCGGAGGCATGATCAGCGGCGTGGCTACCGCCATAAAGTTGAGCAAGCCTGCGGTAAAGATAATCGGGGCGGAACCGGCGCTGGCAGCCGACGCACAGGCCAGCCTGCGAGCTGGAAAGATCATTCATCTCACCGCCGACGAAGTCACTCGAACCGTGGCGGATGGACTACGCACTCAAAGTATCGGTCCCATTAACTTTGAGCACATGCTTCGCTATGTGGACGACATTGTGAGTGTTGCAGAAGACGAAATTCGAGAAGCCATGCGGCGGCTGGCGGTGAATCCTAAAACATTGGCGGAACCCAGCGGAGCGGTGTCAGGAACCAAGGTGAACGTGGCAATTATCAGCGGAGGAAACATCGAGCCGCAAATGCTGGCCGACATTACTCAATCTGCTTCTACAGTGTAGAATTTTCTGGTTCCGCCCGCATTCCTAAACCGCATACCTCAACGACGATGAGACATTTCACAACGCGTATTCTCTGCCTGGCAGGATTGCCGCTGCTAGTCTTCGGGTTGTCAGTAGCGAAAGCTGCCGAATACCAGCGCGGGGCCATGATGCGAGGGGCTCAGCTCTATATTTCGCCGGACCCGACCTCCGCCAAGCTCAGCGATGTCGAACGCGGACGGGAAGTCGTTATTCTTGAGACCAGCCGCGAATGGCTGCACGTAACCGCCAATGTGACGGAAGAGCGGACAGTCACAGGATGGATGCTCGACAAAGGAGTAGTGCGAACCTCCACACCCGATGGTGACAAGATTCTCTACGGGGAAGGGGTGGACTCGGAGGATCAAGCCAGCCGGAGAAGGGGACGCCAGGGAGCGGCGCAGGATGCCATGCGTCTTTACTATCGCGTGAGCGAATATTTTCCTAAATCACCGCTGGCTGGGGAAGCACTTTATCGCTCCGCCGATATCCGATGGCAAATCGAGAAGTCCGACGTTTCCGCGCGTCCTTCAGCAAAAGAGCGAGAGCCTTTCTTGCGCGAAGGCATGGACGAAAAGTTCATGAAAGAAGTCATCAAGAAATTTCCGGGCACGAAGTGGGCCGATCTTGCGGCATTCCATTTGATCGACAACAAGCTTTGCGGTGATTGGCAAGGCAGTTCCAAGTGCCCCACCAAGGAAGCCGAGATCTATGAGAAGTATGCTAGCGAGCATCCCCAGTCACCAGCCGCAGCAGAGGCGCTATACGACGCGGCGTGGCGCTGGTCGGCACTAATCGAAATTTACAAAACTGAAAATGAGTCCAAGAAATCCGAGGAATCCAAGAGTAAAGCGATTGCGACCGCACAAAAAGTGGTCGCGCAATCTCCGCAGACCGACTGGGGAGCGCGAGCGCAACGGCTCCTCTACCTGATCCAACAGAAAATTCCGACCTACGGGAACACCACGGAATAACAGCACTCTTCCCCTCCCTGTTCGGCCTGCACCAACAGTGCCAGCCGCCGGCTTGAAAGTTTCTGCGATACTTTCTCAGCCACTTAGTACGGAGGAAACTTGAACGACTACCTGCTTTCGGTAGTGTTGGGAATTATTGAAGGGCTTACGGAATTTCTGCCCGTCAGTTCTACCGCACATTTGAGGATCGCCGAAGCGCTCTTCCACATAAGTTTGTCTGACGGTTACTGGAAGATGTACACCATCGTGATCCAGCTTGGCGCGATCTTATGTTTGCCGGTTTACTTTCGTCAGCGCATTGCCAAATTTCTCTCGACTTTTCCCCGAGGCGAGCGTGGCGACCGCAACATTTTGACCCACCCTTTAAGTCTGACACTGATCGCGTTTGTAACCACCGCAATCCCTGCCTTCCTGCTGACAAAAGTTATCGGAAAGCACCTGGAAAACCTTCACATCATGGGTGCTGCGTTGCTGATAGGCGGCATCGTGATGTGGATTGTGGACGCAATCAATGCGCCCTCGGAGGCGGCTGGCCCCGCTGCGCCAAAAAGTCGCATTCACACCTGGAATATGGAGGAGATGAGTCTGGGCCAGGCCCTCTGGATCGGCGCCTGTCAAATTTTATCCGCGGTGTTTCCCGGGACCTCACGTTCGATGGCCACGATTGCGGCTGGGCAATTGGCGGGCATGTCTCGAGCTTCAGCGCTGGAGTTCTCGTTTTTCCTGTCTATTCCCACCATGGTGGCCGCTACTGGATACGATTTATTGAAATCGCTACGCCATTCCGCGGCCAATCCGATTGGAACCGGCAACATTGATGCGCATGGGTGGGCTCTGTTGGCGATTGGATTCGTGGTTTCATTTCTGGTGGCCTACATGTCGGTAGCATGGTTTATGGCCTGGGTGCGCAAGCATGGGTTCGCGCCATTTGCGGTTTATCGGATTATTGTGGGGGCTTTGGTGTTGTTCTTTGCGTCGAGGCTCGGTTGACAGACTTCCCATAGCCAACGGTCATATGCTGACGGCATCCAACTCATCATTGTGGACACGCCCCATTTTTTGACATAATCGTCTGGCTCTGGCGTGGTTCGGCAGCGCAGGTTGGGGTGTCTTTGTGCGCGGCGCAATACGCCAAATGAAGTATTTATCCAAGATTTTTGCGCCCACCAACAACCGCCGGCTCAATGAGCTGATCGGGTTCTTGTTGTGTGTCTCCGCCCTCCTTCTCTTCCTAGCACTGGCTTCGTATTCTCCGCTTGATCCGTCGCTGAACAGTGCTTCAATTTTGACCGATTCGCGAGCAGCGCGGAATTGGATCGGGGTAGTGGGAGCCTTAGTTTCCGATTTGATGCTTCAATTTTTCGGAATCGGAGCATTTCTCATTCCCGTTTTTGCCACCGGGCTGGGTATACGCTGGTTCCGCTCTCGAAAAATTGTTTCGCCAATAGCCAAGTCTTTGGGCGCAATCTGGCTGGCGGTTTTCCTGCCGGCGCTGCTTGCGCTTTTGCCGGGACAGATACGCTGGTTGCAGGTCATTCCCATTGAAGGCTTGCTGGGCCGGATTGTCGGAGACGTTCTCATCCATTACTTCAATCTGGCTGGCGCGTATATCGTTTGTGCCACCGTCCTGGCAGTAGCGCTCTATCTTTCGACCGCGTTTTCTTTCGGCGCATTACAGCTTTGGGCGCCAACCCGTTTTGCTTTTGCGGTTGCACTTTGGCAAAGATGGAAAGACTGGAAGGAAGCGCGCGCCCAGCAAAAAATGCAATTGGATCTGGAGAAGCGTCGGGCTGGCCGGCCAGTGGTGAATACGCGACTGGTTTCCGACCGAGATAGGGACGAACCCGCTCACGTGCCTGTGACGCGCCACGTTGAGCCGGTCAGGACGGGGATCGACCGTATGACTGCGCCTGACCATGGAGAAGTGCAGGAGCAACCGGAGCCTGAAGCACCTTCACCAGAAGTCACAGAACGAGCTGACAACGGTCACAAGCCAAAAACCACGCTTCCGCGCATCGCTGCCGGCGGGTTCAAACTGCCGCCCAGCAGCTTGCTGCACCGTCCAGACGAGCAACGGGCGATTGATGCTGACGAGCTAAAGCTGCTGGCGCAGGTGCTTACCGAAAAGTACGCAGAATTCGACGTCCACGGCCAGATCACACAAATCAATCCCGGCCCGGTGGTCACAACTTTCGAGTTCAAACCCGAGGCGGGAATCAAATACAGCCGCATCACCAATCTGACGGACGACCTTTGCCTGGCATTGAAAGCCGAGAGCATCCTGATCGAACGCATGGCGGGCAAGTCCACGGTTGGCATACAGGTGCCAAACCGCGAACGTGAAATTATCTGGCTGCGGGAGAATATTGAGTCCGCCGAATTCCTAGGCTCACGTTCCAAGCTGACCTTGGCATTGGGCAAGGACATCAATGGCCGCATCGTTACAGCTGACCTCAATGGGATGCCGCACCTGCTGATCGCGGGCTCGACCGGAACGGGCAAGAGCGTTGCCATCAACGCGATGATCATGTCCGTCCTGTACAAAGCGACGCCCGACCAGGTGCGCTTAGTGTTGGTCGATCCCAAGCGCCTGGAATTGGGAGTTTATGAAGGTGTGCCTCACCTGTACACGCCCATCATCACCGAGCCCAAACTGGCGGCGGTTGCGTTGCGCAATGCGGTGCGGGAAATGGAACGTCGGCTCAAACTGTTAGCTGAAAAGGGCGTGCGCAACATCGATCAATACAACAAATTGTTCGACGACGAAGGTACTCGCAGCCTGTTTGGTGAGGATTCGGAAGACCGTCCGCTCCCCTTCATCGTCATCATCATCGACGAGTTGGCGGATTTGATGATGCTGGATTCCGGCAACGTGGAAGAATCTGTAACCCGGCTGGCACAGATGGCGCGCGCCGTCGGGATTCACCTGGTGCTGGCAACGCAGCGGCCTTCGGTGGACGTAATTACCGGACTCATCAAAGCCAATTTCCCGGCACGCATGTCATTCCGGGTTGCTACCAAGGTGGACTCACGCACCATTCTCGACGCCAACGGGGCGGAAGCCTTGCTGGGGCGCGGCGACATGCTCTATCTGCCTTCGGGCTCAGCCCGTGTGCATCGCCTGCACGCGCCCTTTGTGACAGAAAAGGAGATCGCGGCGGTCGTCGAGTTCTGGCGTTCTCAGGGCACGGCGGAATACGAAGAGAAGTTCCTGCAAGCGCCTAAGGAAGAGCGTGAAGCTGGCGAAGCAGGAGCCGGGAGTGAGGAAGACGGGGAAGATCACGATCCGCTTTACCAGGATGCAGTGCGGTTGGTGGTGGAGTTTGGCAAGGCTTCCACTTCCCTGCTGCAACGCCGTTTGCGCATTGGCTACGGACGGGCTGCGCATCTGATCGATCTGATGGAGCGTGACGGTATCGTGGGAGCTGCGGACGGTCCCAAGCCACGAGAAGTGCTCAAGCGGCCCACTTGGCTCTCCGAGGTAGAGGAATCACTCCGTTAGGCTCGCGGAACTGCAGATAAGCGGAAAAGAATAGGGCGACCGAAAGGTCGCCCTTAGAGCTTCCGTAGTGAAAGCGTGCTCAGTTAGAACCGGAACAGGAGTCCGCTCGAAATCCGAGCATTGTTCTTGTCGGTCACACCGGAGAAACGGCTGATCAGCCAATCGAACTGGACCAATCTGAACGCCAATTGCTTGCTTCCCATATCGACGCCGCCACCGGGCATCATCGCCAGACCGTTGGCACCGACAGTAGTCCCGCTAAGAGGATCCGTAGCCGAAGCATGGGCGCCTCCGATGAGGAAATGGGCAAAGGGCGAAAACTGACCTTTGTGTGTGGAGACGACCGGCCCACCGGTATAGGTAAGGAACTTTCCACCGGATGGAAATGCCCCGCCGAAATCGCCGCTCACACCCAGCCACTTGTTGATGTACATGGTGGCTTGGCCGTTAAAGCCGCTAGCATTGGTGCCACCGTCGAAACGGGTGTATTGATAACCGCCGAACACTTCTGGTTTAGGCGTTTCTTGCGTGAATCCCATTAAAGAAACCAGGCTAACAAACAAGGCAACGCCGATGAACTTTCGCATCATGTGACTCCTTTGATTTGAAATTGCACCTTTTCCCCCCAAACCGGCGTGTCGTGCCCAGGCTCCGCTACCGGACGATCGCTCGACCGTAGACAGAAGAGCTGGAGTCTGAAGGTGCTCGAGGGATAGTTCAAACCATATCGGGAAACGGGGCAAGTAACTGAAGCCGAAGACAGTTACGTCCTTTGGTAACCGGGTAATCCCGTGTTGGAACTGTGGGACTTATCACCAGGCTGGCTTGGGACTCAGGGAGACGCGGTCTTCAAACCGCGGATTGCAAGGCCGGCTAGCACTGCCACTGCCAGTAGCATGGCCGTCCACAAAAGGCTGCGGTGACGCTCGGACCAAGGGCGATCGTCGGGCCGCCCGTGGTAGGCCGCGTTATGCGTACCCGTCCCCAGCCTGGCCTTCACAGTGGCGGGATCAGCCTTGAAGAACTTTGCGTAGTCGTAGACGGGTGCGGCTAATTTCTGATCTCCATAGTAGAGGTTAAGGGCAGTTTCGCTCTGAGGCTCGAAGTAAAGCCGGCGCTCGATCGATTGCGGCTGCACTGAATCAAAGGTCAAAGCAGGGTCGTCGCCGTTATCGATCGTCACGGTGAGACGATCTGAATCCTGCCCGGGGATTACCTTCACCGCCAGCTCCTCGGAGGTTACCATCGTTCCGCCTCGGTTCATCCGTATGCGGGTGATGCCACCGCTGGCAACTTGCCCGCCGTGCTCATCCGTAACACTTACATTGCGTCGAAAATTGGTCTGACGCGGCGCCACTCGGAACAATATGCGCTCCAGCGGAACTCGGGATGGGATGTCACAGATAAGAATTGTGCTGTGCTCTTTCTGCTCACCGGGGTGGCATAAGCCAACGTCCGTCCAGGCTGATTGCTTTTCCTGCACGTTGTAGATGGTTGCTCCTTTCACTTGCTCGGGGCGAATGCCGGAGGAGAGCCGCACGTGCAAATATGGGAAGCTCGAGGGAGGAAGTTTCAGCACAGAATTAGAGCCGAGATTTTCGCGCGAGAAGTCGTACAAAGTGAATGAACCCAACTTGGTTCCCCGGCCTTGGCCTGCGGCGTTCGTGCCTTCAACTGAGGCGGTGGTCACAAAATCCTTGGCATTGAGTTGGAGCCGGCTGTGGTCGTACTCAGCAATCTCCCCGGCGGCGACGTCGAATTCAGTATGGCCTTTGATCGCACCCAGATTGAGGATCTTTGCCGGTTGCTCTTCGCTGAAAATTCCTCCACGCTGCTCGATCAAGGAATAGGGGGCTTGCGTTCCATGTGGATCGTAAAGACGGATATCGGCAAGATCCTTGCGGGCGTGATTCCAAATGTCTTCGTCGATCACGATGTAGTTCTGCCGGCCGGCGGCGCCGGGCGTGACCGTGCGGCGGTTGGTGAAATAAGAAAGCGAAGGTTGGAATTCCTGCGGTGCCAGTACGAAACCTATCAGGAGAATCGCAGAAAGAGCCTTCATACGACGACCGATTCTCCTCTGGTCTTGCCGCCACTCAGCTTCAGCCAATCCCGCTGGTAAACGAAGGAAATTGCCAACAGCAGAATACCAAGCACGATGAAACTCAGAATGCGATATTGACGATCAAGCTGCGAAGTATCGTAAATGAATACCTTGACGGTTGTGACAGCAATCAGAAATAGAGCCAACCAGCGCACGAAGGCGGAGCGCCGCCAGAAACCTACCACCATTAACATCGCACCGTAAGCCATCCATACAGCAGAGTAGGTGAAATCGCGGACGATCTCGACCCGGTGAAATCTTGACCACTGGGATGGATTCCATTGACCCAGCAGC
>WNGQ01002151.1_pt1 | contig 20157 bp, 16 predicted proteins | sample 5407661 | NCBI WGS metagenome assembly WNGQ01 (sample SAMN13153382, study PRJNA577476) | soil metagenome | isolation source: 60 cm soil or saprolite under Garry oak tree replicate 2 | place: USA:California | collected 2016-06-15 | reverse complement strand
CTGTCGTTCATTCTGGTGGCCGCGGCCCGGACCGGCGCGGCCCGGAACCGCGCGACCCAGAACCACGCGGCCCGGACTCCCGCGGCCCGGAACCTGGCGACGCGGACCCCTGCGGCACCGGCCCGCGGACGGCCGCGGCCTGGCGCGAGGAGCCTGCCACGCCATCGGCGTTCGCCCGGCGCGACCGCCGTGGCCGCATGCCCTGGCCGACCGGATCCGCCCGACTTCCCGGACTAGTCAGCCTAGACCGTGCCGGGCGACGCGGCTGCGCCGAACCGGGGCGCGGCCCTCGCTGCCGCGGTGCCGCGCCGGCCGCCGGGCCGCTCGCGGCTGTCGAAACCGTCCCGCGCCCGAAACGCGCGCCCGGCCAGAACGCGGTCAGCAGCCCGGCCGCTGGCCATCGGTGACCCGCTGTGGCCAGCGCCTCGGCTGCCCCTGGCTCGCGCCTGGCGAAGGAGAGCAGGATGCCGATCGCCGCCATGGTCGCGAGCAGCGACGACAGGCCAGCCGAGATCAGCGGCAGCGGGACTCCCGTGATCGGCAGCAGTCCCACGACGGCACAGATGTTAACCAGCGCCTGGACGAGGATCCAGGCCGTCGCCCCGGCGGCGGCCAGCCGCATGAACGGGTCGGTCATCCGGCGCGCGATCCGCAGGCCGGCGAACGCGAACCCGCCGTAGAGCAGCACCACGCAGCCGGTGCCGATCAGGCCGAGTTCCTCGCCGAGGATCGCGAAGATGAAGTCGTTGGTCGCGTTCGGCACCCAGCCCCACTTCTCCTTGCTGTCACCGAGGCCGACGCCGAACAGCCCGCCAGAGCCGATCGCCCACTTGCCCTGGATGCCCTGCTGGTTCCGGCCCGTCGGGCTGCCCGCCTGGCCGAAGTAGCCCGTCAGCCGCTCGATCCGGTAGGGCTGCACCACGATCAGGACGAGCAGCGCGAACAGGATCAGGCCGAGTATGCCGGCGAACAGGCGGCCCGGCGTACCGATCACCCACAGCAGCGCCAGCAGGATCACGAGCAGCAGGAACGTGGTGCCGAGGTCGTCGCCGAGCATCACGAGCATGGCCAGGACGGCCGCGCCGGGCAGCAGCGGGATCAGCAGCGTCCGCCAGTTGTTGAGCTGCCCGAGCTTCTCCTTGCGCGCGAGCAGGTCGGCGCCCCAGAGCAGCAGCGCGAGCTTGGCGAACTCCGACGGCTGAATCTGGATCCCGGCGACCTCGATCCAGCGCTCCGCGCCGCCCACGCTCGTCCCGAACGCCAGCACCAGCACCAGGCCGGCCATCGTGGCCAGCAGCAGCGGGTACGCCACGGCGCGCAGCAGCCTCGGCGGGGTTCTGGCGATCACCCACATCATGGCCAGGCCGATGACCGCGCCGAGCATCTGCTTGGCGAACACGCTGTACGGCGAGCCGCCCGCGTCGAGCTGAGACGCCGAGGACGTCGACAGCACCATCACGAGCCCGATCGCGAGCAGCAGCCCGGTGGTCCCGACGATCAGGTAGTACGACGTCAGCGGCCGGTCAAGCGGCGAGAGCGCGGCTGCTGCCCGCGGCCTGAGCGCAGCCGCGCTCACCGCGCCGCCGCCAGCCGCCGTACGGCGGCGGCGAAGGCCTCGCCGCGCGCCGGGTAGTCGCGAAACATGTCGAACGACTGCGCCGCCGGCGCGAGCAGGACGGTGTCGCCGGGCTCCGCCAGCTCGGCCGCCGCCTTGACCACGATGTCCATGGCTCCAGTGTCGGTGCCCGTGACCTCGACCACGGGGACCTGCGGCGCGTGTCGCAGCAGTGCGGCGGCGATCTTGTCGCGGTCGGCCCCGAACACGACGGCGCCGCGCAGCCGCCCGGCCGCCGCGCCCACCAGGTCGTCGAGGTCGCCCGCGGCGCCCTTAAGCTGGCCGCCGGCCACCCACACGACCTGGTCGTAGGCGACCAGCGCGGCCGCCGCCGCGTGTGGGTTGGTCGCCTTCGAGTCGTCGACGTAGTCGACCCCGCCGACGCTGCTCACCAGGGCGATCCGGTGCGGATCGGGACGGAACGCGCGCAGCCCGGCACCGATCGCCGCCGGTGCCGCGCCGTACGCCCTGGCCAGCGCCGCCGCCGCGAGCGCGTCGGCGATATTGTGCGGCGCCGGCGGCCGGGCCGAGGCCGCCGGGCCGCCGCCACGAAGGTCGGCCACGGCGGCGAGCCGGACGCCGTCGGCCGGGGCATCCGGGCCGAACGCCCGGTCGACGAGGAAGCCGCCCGCGACGCCAAGCTCGCCGGGGCCGGGCTCACCGAGCCGGAACATCGCGACCCGCGCGGGCCGGCCCGCGGACGTGCCCGCCGCCATCAGCGCGGACCGCTCGTCGTCGGCGTTGCCGATCGCGATCGTGCCGGGCGCGAATATCTTCGCCTTTTCCGCAGCGTAGGCCTCCAGCGTGCCATGCCAGTCCAGGTGGTGCGCCGCCACGTTCAGCACCACGGCGGCGAACGGCGCGATCGTCGAGCTCCAGTGCAACTGGAAGCTGGACAGCTCGACCGCGACGACCTCGTAGGGGTCGGGCTCGGTGACCACGTCGGCGAGCGAGGTGCCGACGTTGCCGGCCGCGACGGCGCGGTAGCCGACCGCGGCGAGCATCAGGGCAAGCATCCGCACGGTCGTGGTCTTGCCGTTCGTCCCGGTTACCGCGAGCCACTGCTGCCTGCCGCCTGCGTGCCTGCCGCCTGCGGGCCCGCCGCCTGCGGGCAGTGACGGCCGCAACCGCCAGGCCAGCTCCACGTCGCCCATCACCTCGACCCCGGCCGCGGCCGCCGACACGAGCAGCGGGGCGGCGGGCGTCCAGCCGGGCGAGGTGACGACCAGGTCGGTGCCCGCGGGCAGCGTGGCCGCCGCGGGCGCGCCGAGCAGCACCCGGACGCCGCGGGCGGCCAGCCGGGCCGCGAGGTCGCGGCGGTCGTCGTCGTCGCGCGAGTCCACCGCCGTCACCCGAGCGCCGAGGCCGGCCAGCACCCGCGCGGCGGGCGCACCCGACACGCCGAGCCCCGCCACGCAGACCCGGCGCCCGGCCAGGTCGCCGGCGAAGCTGTGCCCAGCGGAGGCAGGCCCAGCAGAGGCGGGCCCAGCAGAGGCGGGCCCAGCAGAGGCGGGCCCAGCAGAGGCGGGCCCGATGGAGGCGGGCCCAGCAGAGGCGGCCACGGGTCGATGATCCACTACGAGGGAAGCCATTCGATGTAGAAGATGCCGAGGCCGAGCGCGACGAACAGGCCGGCGATCAGCCAGAATCTGACCACGATCGTGGTCTCGGCCCAGCCGATGAGCTCGAAGTGGTGTTGCAGCGGCGCCATCTTGAACACGCGCCTGCCGGTCAGCTTGAACGACCCGACCTGGATCATCACCGAGAGCGTGATGATCACGAACAGGCCGCCGAGCACCGCGAGCAGCAGTTGCGTGTGGGTGCAGACAGCCTCGCCGGCCAGCACTCCGCCGAGCGCGAGCGAGCCGGTGTCGCCCATGAAGATCCTGGCCGGAGGCGCGTTCCACCACAGGAAACCGAAGCACGCGCCGAGTACCGCAGCGGCCACCACGGCCAGGTCGAGCGGGTCCCTGACGAAGTAGCAGTTCATCGCCAGCCGCACCGTGCAGTCGTTGCGGAACTGCCAGTTCGCGATCAGCACGTACGCGGCGAGCACCACGATGGCCGCTCCGGTGGCGAGCCCGTCCAGGCCGTCGGTGAGGTTCACCGCGTTGGAGGTCGCGCCGATCATGATGACGATCCAGAGCACGAAGGGAAGCACGCCGAGTGCGGGACCGAAGTCGCGCAGGAACGACAGCGAGGGGTCGGCTGGGGTCAGCGCGTAGCCGTCCGGGTACTTGAGCACCTCCACGGCGAAGATCGCGCCGACCACCGACTGGCCGGCCAGCTTGGCGCCGGAGCGCAGCCCGAGACTGGTCTGCCGGTAGATCTTGATGAAGTCGTCGACGAACCCGACCAGGCCCAGCCCGGTCATCAGGCCGAGCACGAGGATGGCGGAGACCGACATCGTCGTGCTCGTCAGCACGTGGCCGACGACGTAGCCGATCAGCGTGGCGATCACGATGACAGTGCCGCCCATGGTCGGGGTGCCGCGCTTGGTCGCGTGCGCGGCCGGCCCCTCCTCGCGGATGAGCTGACCGTAGCCACGTCGGCGGAAGATCTGGATCGCCAGCGGCGTGCCGAACAGCGTGAGGATCAGCGCCACGCCTGCCGACACGATAATCGTCCTCATCGGGCGACCTCCCCGGCGGCAAGCGCCAGCGCGACCGTCTGCAGGCCGACGGCCCTCGACGCCTTGACCAGTACGACATCGCCGGGGCGCAGCCGCTCCTCGAGCGCGGCGACGGCGGCCGGGCCGTCGGGAACGGCGAGCAGTTGGCCGGCGAATCCGGGCACCGACTTCGCGCCGGTCAGCATCGGTGCCGCCGCGTCGCCGACCGCGATGAGCCCGGCCAGCCCGGCTCGCGCCGCGGCGACGCCTGCCTGCTCATGGAATTCCCTTGACCGTTCGCCGAGCTCGGCCATCCGCCCCAGCACAGCATAGGCGCGGCGGCCATCGGCCATCACGCGGAGCGCCGCCAGCGCCGCGGTCACCGCCTCGGGGCTCGCGTTGTACGCGTCATTGACGACGACGACGCCGTCCGGCCGCTCGGTCACCTCCATCCGCCACCGGCTCTTGGCGGTCGCGGCGGACAGCCCGGCGGCGACGGCGCTCACGCCCAGTCCGAGCTGGCCGGCCATCGCGCCGGCGGCGAGCGCGTTCGTGACGTTGTGCTCACCGTGCAGCCGCAGCGTGACAGCGGCGGTACCGTCCGGCATCTCCAGCGTGAAGCGCGGCCTGCTCAGCTCGTCCAGGCTGACCGCCGCGGCGCGCACGTTGGCGCCGGGCGATCGGCCGAAGGTCACGACCCGCGCCGCGGTGCGCCGCGCCATCGCGGCGACCAGCGGGTCGTCGGCGTTCAGCAGCGCCACGCCGTCGGCGGGCAGTGCCAGCAGCAGCTCGGCCTTGGCCGCCGCGATCTGCTCGATGCTGCCGAACTCGCCCGCGTGCGCGTGCCCCACGCACAGCACCGCTCCGAGCACCGGCGGCGCGACCTCGCACAGCGCGGCGATGTGCCCGGGTCCCCTGGCCGACAGCTCGGACACCAGATACCTGGTGTCGGCGGTGACGCGCAGCACGGTGAGCGGGTGGCCGATCTCGTTGTTGAACGAGTTCGGCGGCGCGACGGTCGGGCCGAGCGAGCCGACGAGCTGTGCGGCCAGGTCCTTCGTGGTGGTCTTGCCCGCCGAGCCGGTGATGGCCGCGATCGTCAGCCCCGGCAGCCTGTCGACCACCGCCCTGGCCAGCCGGGCGAGCGCTGCCGGGACGTCGGCGACGACCAGCGCGGGCACGCCGACGCGCCTGGTCCCGAGCACGGCGACGGCGCCGGCCGCGACCGCCGCGGCGGCGAAGTCATGGCCGTCGGCACGCTCGCCCGGCAGCGCGGCGAACAGCGCACCGGGAACAGCGTCCCGCGAGTCGATCACCACGGGGCCGGCGATGACCGCCGCCGGGTCGTGCACTCCGTCCAGGACGGCACCGGTGATCTGGGCGATCTCGGCGATGGAGAGCGGGATCACGCGCCCTCCGGCTCGGCCAGATCGGCGCTGGCCAGCTCCGCCCTGGCGAGCGCGACGTCGGCCCGCTCGGCCCTGGCCCGGTCCGCCAGCGCTCGCGCGGCGGCCTCCCGGTCGTCGAACGGGATCACCTGGTCCCCGACGTACTGGCCGCGCTCGTGGCCCTTTCCCGCGATCAGCACCAGGTCCCCCTTGGCCGCGCCGCCGATGGCCATCCCGATCGCCTCGGCGCGGTCCGGCTCAACGATCACGTGCGCCCGGTCGCGCGGCGGCACCGACAGCGTGCCCTCCAGCATCTCGCCGAGAATCGCGATCGGGTCCTCCGAGCGCGGGTTGTCGGTGGTGAAGATCGCGACGTCGGCGAGCTCGGCGGCGGCGGCGCCCATCAGCGGCCGCTTGGCGGCATCCCGGTCGCCGCCGCAACCGAGCACGATCCGCAGGCTGCCCTGGGTCACCGGCCGCAGCGCGCCGAGCACGGCCTCGAGCGCGCCCGGCTTGTGCGAGTAGTCGACCAGGACCGTGAGGTCCTGGTCGGACTCGACCCGCTCGAGACGGCCAGGGACGCCGCCGCAGGCGGCCACGCCGAGCACCGCGGTTCCGAGACCTACCCCGGTCTCGACCAGCGCGACGATCGCGGCCATCGCGTTCGCTACGTTGAACGGACCGGGCAGGGTGATCGAGGCGTCGGCCTCCACCCCGCCGGGGCCGACGACCTGGAAGGTCGAGCCGTCGGCGCCGCAGCGCACGTCGGCGGCGCGCCAGTCGGCATCGGCCCGGCCCGCCGCGGAGAAGGTGGTGACGGGGATCGGCGCCTGCGCGGCGAGCCGCCTGCCGTGCGGGTCGTCGATGTTCACCACCGCCGACCTGGCATAGCGGGGCGTGAACAACTCCGCCTTGGCCGCGAAGTAGCTGTCCATGTCCTGATGGAAGTCCAGGTGGTCCTGCGACAGGTTGGTGAAGGCGGCCACCTCGAACGAGGTGCCCGCCACCCGGCCGAGCGCGAGCGCGTGGCTGGACACCTCCATGACCGCCGCGGTCACCTTCCGCTCGGCCATCACCGCGAACAGCGCCTGCAGGTCGGTCGCCTCAGGCGTCGTCAGCCTGCTCGGCTCCACTACCGAGCCGACCTTCGTCTGCACGCCTCCGACCAGCCCGGTCAGGTGCCCGGCCACCCGCAGCCCGGACTCGATCAGGTAGGTCGTGCTGGTCTTGCCGCTGGTGCCGGTGACGCCGATGAGCAGCAGCTTTCCCGACGGGTCGCCGTAGACCCAGGCGGCGACCTCCCCGAGCATGGCCCGCGGATCGGCGACCACGAAAACCGGCCGCCCGCAGCGGATCGCGCGATCACGACCCTCCGGGTCGGTCAGCACGGCCACCGCGCCGGCCGCGACGGCCTGCCCGCAGAATTCCGCGCCGTGGTGCCGGCTGCCAGGCAGGGCGGCGTACAGGTCACCAGGCTGCACGGCGGTCGAGTCATGGGTAATCCCGGTTACCCCGCGCCATTCGTTGTGGATAAAAGAAGAGTCACGGTCGGGCTGGCGCAGCCCGAGCAGCGCGGCGAGCCCGGCGAGCGGGCGCACCGAAACATGTCTGGGACGAAGAGCCGCTGGCACGGGCTGAGGTTACCTCGCTTCACGGCACGGTGAGTGGGACGTTCGGGACATGACCCCCGCCAGGGGGGATCTTCATGGTCGTGAGGGCGAACTTCATCACGGCGTTGAAGACCGGGCCCGCGACGTCGATGCCGAAGTACGCGCCGTTGCGCGGATCCTGCAGGTTGACCGCGACGACCAGGCCGCTGCTCTTCGCCGGTGCGATGCCGATGAAGCTCGACCCGTAGTAGTGCCCCGTCTTTCCGTCCTCCTGCGCGGTGCCCGTCTTCGCGGCGACGGTGTAGCCGGGAATGACGCCCCACGGCTCGCCTGCCCGGTCGTAGACGACCGGAACCTGCTCGAGTATCCGCATGAGCTGCGCGGCGGTCAGGCGCGACATGACCCGCTTGGCCGCCGGGCGCGGTGCCCGCACGTGGCGGCCGGTACTCGTCGTGTGACCGGCAACGACCGAGGGAGTGACCCGGACGCCACCGTTGGCGATGGTGGCGTAGACGCTGGCCATCTGGATGGCGGTGACGCCGATGCTCTGGCCGAAGGAGATCTGGTAGCGCGTGTTGCGGGCGCCCGCGACCCACTGCGACGGCGGAGCGAGCAGCCCGGGGCTCTCGCCGGGCAGGTGCAGGCCCGAGGCCGAGCCGAGGCCGAGCGCGCGGAACATGTGGTACTGCTCGGCCGGCGTGACCCGGTCGGCCACCTGGATCATCCCGTCGTTCAGCGAGTGCGCGATGATCCCGGCGATCGTGTAGCGCTGCGTCTGGTGCGGTTCCGCGTCGTGGTACCAGGTGCCGTGCCACCTGATCGCGTCGGGCACGACGTAGCTGGACCGCGGCGTCAGCCCGGCGTCCTGGAAGGCGGCCGCCGCCGTGATCACCTTGGCCGTGCTGCCCGGCGCGAACACGTTGGCCAGCGCGATGTCCGTCGTCGCGCGCACGCTGGCGGGCGCGGTCGGGTCGAAGGTGGGGTACTGGGCCAGCGCCAGTACCCGTCCCGTGCTCGGCTGCATCACCACCACCGTGCAGTTCCTCGCCCGCGTCCTGGCGACCGCCGCGGCGCACTCGTGCTCGGCTTCCCACTGGATGTCGGACTGGATGGTCAGCCGCAGGTTGCCGGCCGGCACCGCGGCGCGGGCCGTCGACTCCGTACCCGGGATGGGCAGGAGGTTCGTCCCCTTCTCGTAGACCACCGTTCCGCTCTGGCCCGCCAGCAGCGAGTTGTAGGTCTGCTCGAGGCCGGCCCTACCGGTCATCAGGCTGGTCCTCTGGTCGGTGTCGACGAAGCCGAGCAGCGGGGCCGCAAGCCGACCGCCGGGGTAGGCACGCCGGTAGGTCGGCGTCAGCGTCACGTACGGCTGCAACCCGAGCTTGGCGATGGCGTCGGCAGTTGAGGCCCTGACCGACCAGGCCAGCACGACGTAGTCGGGCGAGGTCGGATGCCTGAGCAGCTTCAGCAGCGCCGCCCGCGTGGTGCGCAGCGGCCCGGCCAGCTTGGCCGCGACCGCGGCGAGCGTGGTCGACTTCCTGATGTCCAGCGGGCTCGCGGAGACCACGTCGGTCCGCACGGTCATGGCCAGGACGTTGCCGTCGCTGCTGACGATCTCGCCGCGCACAGCCGGAATGGTCTGCGTCGTCACTCGCCACCGATGGCCCAGATCACGGTACTTGGACGCCTCCACGCCCTGGAGCTGAACGAGCCTGCTGAGCACGATCACGATCGCGAGGATGACAGCGAACAGCGTGACGTTCAGCCGCCGGATCGAGCTCGTCCGCCGCAACGGGCGACGCGACCAGGACGGGCGGGCGGGCCGGACCAGCCGGGCCGGCCTGCCCGCGAGGGCCGACCGGGCCGCGGGGGCCGATCGGGCCGCGCGGCCTGACCTGGCCGGCCGGCCAGGCGACTGCCCTGACGGAGGGCGTGCTGGCATGCCGCCGCGCGGCGCCTCGGGCCGCCGCTGGCCGGACCGGGGCAGGCCGGACCGGGGCAGGCCGGAGCGGGGCAGGCCGGACCGGGGCAGGCCGGACCGGGGCAGGCCAGAGCGGGGCAGGCCAGAGCGGGTCGCGCTTGGCCGGCGCCGACCGCCAGCCGCCGGTGCGGGGCCGGGTCTGGAGCCGGCACTGGAGCCGGGACCGGAGCCGGATCTGGAGCCGGATCTGGAGCCGGGACCGGAGCCGGATCTGGAGCCGGGACCGGAGCCAGAGCCCGGGTCTCCGTGCGATCGCTGCCAGTCCCCGTTCCCCCCGTCCGAACTCACCGTGCCGACTCTTTCCCTGCCTTGATCGAACGGGTGCGCAGGTCGACGAACGTGGGCACCTGCTGCGGCCGCATGCCGAGCTTGAGTGCCTTCTTCTCGATGACGGCCGCCGACATGTCGGCCCCCACCTGCTGCTGGAGCTGCTGGACCCGCTCGGTTCCGGCCGAGTTGACTTGCTGGAGCCTGGTGATCTCGATCGAGTTGGCGGCGAGCGTCGTGTTGACCACGAGCAGGCAGATCAAGCCGCCGCTCAGCAGCCCGAGCACGAGCATCACGAACGGCGTCCGGCCGACGTGCCTGCCCTGTTCAAGACCTGACCGGCCGACCTGACCTGACTGGCCCGGCTGGCCGGCGTGGCGGGTCTGACCGTACGGGCTGGCCGGCAGGTCCCGGTGCACCTGCCTGGTCGGGCCGCCGGTCCTGATCGTGCGGCCAGGCCGGCCCGGCCCGGCGGGCCTGACCGGGCTGGGCGGCCGGACCGGGCTGGCGGGGAGTACCGGGCTGGCGGGCCGGTCCGTGCGTGGCCTGCGCGCGGGCCTGGGGTGCCGTCGCGCGTCGGGCGCTGGTGCCGTCCGGGTACCTGGAGCGGCGGCCCGGCGGGTATCCCGCCGAACCCCGGGCTCCCCCGTTCGGCCCGGTGTCATGACATCGGTGCTCATCGGCGCTCGTCCATCCTGTGAGGTCACGCCGCTTCCCGCACGCGCTGCGCCGCCCTGAGCCTGGCCGAGGCAGCACGCGGGTTAGCGGCGACTTCCGATTCGTCCGGCCGCTCGGCGCCCGAGGTCAGCAGCCGGAACTGGGGGCTGTTGGCCGCGAGCGGCACGGGCAGGCCGGGCGGTGTGGTGTCGGTCGATCGCTGGGCAAGTGCCCGCTTGACGATCCGGTCCTCAAGCGAGTGGTAGGAGAGCACGACGACCCGGCCGCCCACGGCGACCGCATCCAGTGCGGCAGGCACTGCCCGCGTGAGCGCCCCGAGCTCGTCGTTCACCTCGATCCGCAGCGCCTGGAAGGTGCGCTTGGCCGGGTTGCCGCCGGTGCGCCGCGCGGGCGCCGGGATCGAGGACTTGATGATCTCCGCCAGCCGCAGGGTCGACGTGATCGGCTCCCGCGCACGCTCGACCGCGATCGCGTTGGCGATCCGGCGAGCGAACCGTTCCTCGCCGTACTCGCGGAAGACGCGGGCCAGGCGGTCCGGCGGGTAGCCGTTGACGACCTCGGCCGCGGTCAGCGGACCCGAGCGGTCCATCCGCATGTCGAGCGGGGCGTCCTGGGCGTAGGAGAACCCACGGCGCGGGTCGTCGAGCTGCGGCGAGGAGACCCCGAGGTCGAACATGACGCCCTGCGCGCCCGGCAGTCCGAGGTCGGCCAGGATGGCGGGGATCTGGTCGTAGACGGCCTGCACCAGCGTGACCCGGTTCAGGTCCGCGGCGAGCCTGAGCCTGGACTCCTCGATCGCCGCCTCATCGGCGTCGATCCCGATGAGCTTCAGGTCCGGATGGTCGCCGAGCAACGCGCCGGCGTGCCCGGCCCGGCCGAGCGTGGCGTCGACGAGCACGGCGCCGGCCACGGCCAGCGCGGGAGCGAGAAGGCCGCGGACCCGGTCGAGCATGACCGGTACGTGCGCTGCCGCCGCCGTGCTCACCGCGACCCCCTCCTCCCGGCCGACCGCCGCCAGTGCCTGATCGCCGTGCCCGGCCAGGTCGCCATCCGCGCCACCGCGAGACGGCCCGATCCATCTGGCGCCGGGGAAGTGGCGTCAGCCGGATGTCCGTCCCCGCGCGGGTGGAGACCTCGCCGGGCACTTGACTCCGCGATGCGTGCCGGCCGGGGACGACCCCGAACCCTCGCGTCGGCGGAACCTGGTCACAGAACTCCCGGCAGCACCTCCTGCGATGCGTCAGAGAATGCGTCTTCCTGCTGTTCGAGGTAGGCATCCCAGGCGGCCGAGTCCCAGATCTCCAGCCGCGTGTTCGCGCCGATCACGACGCAGTCGCGCTGGAGCGCCGCGTACTCACGCAGCGCGGGCGGGATCGTGACCCTGCCCTGCTTGTCGGGAACCTCGTCCGAGGCGCTCGCGAAGAATACGCGGCTGTAGTCGCGGACCGCCTTGGCCGTCACCGGCGCGGTGCGCAGCGCCTCGGTGATCCGGCCGAACTCAGCCTGCGGGAACACGTACAGGCAGCGCTCCTGGCCCTTGGTCAGCACGAGTCCCCCCGCCAGCTCGTCGCGGTACTTCGCGGGGAGGAAGATCCGGCCCTTGTCGTCCAGCCGAGGCGTGTGGGTACCGAGAAACATCGGCACTCACCTCCACTGCCCCCCACTACGGTCATCCAGCGGGACCTGGCCGCCCCACCGCGCACCACTGTACTCCACATTCCACCACCGTCAACGATCAGCAGGCCATGAAATGGCCATCGGCCTCACGACGCCCGAGGTCACGGGGGTGGAGCGGAGTGGGGAGAATGAACGTGCGCAGATCGCGGAAGCGATCGGCGACAGTCTGGCGTTGGGAGCTATGGCGCGAACCGGACGGCTCGTTATGCAGTGATGCTCAATCCGTTGTTACATCGAGGCATGGCCACACGTACTGTCTAGGCGCACGCTATGGACGTCGGTCGCGGGCAGCACTCCCGCTATGGACATCACCCGGCAGCGCCGTCGGGACGAGGAGGACGAGTGTCTGCTGAAGCCGACCAGGCGGAGCGCACGCTTGACGAGCTGATTCCGGTCGCGCACCGAATCAGCGCGGCGGTCAACACGGTCGTCGTCGGCAAGCCGGACGCGATCCGGCTGGCGCTGACGGTGCTGCTGGCCGAAGGGCACGCGCTGATCGAGGATGTCCCCGGAGTGGGCAAGACGCTGCTGGCGAAGGCGCTGGCCAGGTCGATCGACTGCTCCGTCCGGCGCGTCCAGTTCACTCCTGACCTGCTGCCGAGCGACATCACCGGGGTCAGCGCATTCAACCAGGAACTACGCGAGTTCGAGTTCAAGCCGGGCCCGATCTTCGCCAACCTCGTGCTGGGCGACGAGATCAACCGGGCTTCGCCGAAGACCCAGTCCGCGTTGCTGGAGAGCATGGAGGAGCGGCAGGTCACCGTCGACGGTGTGACATACCCGCTGGAGTCGCCGTTCATGGTGATAGCGACGCAGAACCCGATCGAGATGGAGGGCACGTACCCGCTTCCCGAGGCCCAGCGCGACCGGTTCACCGCGCGGGTCTCGATCGGCTACCCGGACTCCGCGGCCGAGACCGCGATGCTCGACACCTACGGGTCAAGCTCGCCGCTGGACGACCTGAAACCAGCCGCGCACGCCGCCGACGTGCGCGCGCTCATCGCTGCCGTGCGCAAGGTGCACGTCGCCCCGCAGGTCCGCCAGTACATCATCGACATCATCACCGCGACCAGGACCGCCACCGCGCTGCGGCTCGGCGCTTCACCCAGGGCCGCGCTCCACCTGCTGCGGGCCAGCCGCGCCTTGGCCGCCCTCGAGGACCGCCACTTCGTGATCCCCGATGACGTGCAGGCACTGGCCGGACCGGTGCTCGCGCACCGGCTGCTGCCCACGGCCGAGGCGGTCGTGGGCCGCGAGCACCCGGCGCAGGTGCTCGCCAGGATCCTCGAGCGAGTGCCGCTGCCCGGCAGGTAACGCCCGGCCGGCCAGGCCGGGCCCGGCAAGCCCGCGTCTGGCACCGGCCGTGCCGAGCACATACATTGACAGGGCAGCCAGAAGGAGGCGCCGATGCGGTCGGTACTCACCTGGTTCACGGTTCGCGGGGCATCGTTCCTCGCCGCCGGGATCGTCGGCATACTCGCCGGGCTGACACTGGGCAGCGACGCGATGGTCAGCGTCGGAGTGCTGCTCATCTGCCTGCCCGTGTTCTCGGCCCTGACCGCGCGCCGGGCGCGCTACCAGCTTCGCTGCGAGCGCAGGATCGACCCGCCGCGGGTCACGCCCGGCCAGCCGGCCACGGTGACGATCCGGCTGGAGAACGTCAGCCGGATATCGACCGGGCTGCTGCTCGCCGAGGAGACCATCCCCTACTCGCTCGGTGCCAGGCCGCGGTACGTGGTGAACGGTATCGAGCGGGGCGGCGCCCGCGAGGTCAGCTACCCGCTCCGCTCCGACCTGCGCGGCAAGTTCGTGGTCGGCCCGATGCGGGTCAGGATCGCCGATGTCTTCGGACTGGTGGAGCTGACGGCCAACTTCGCGACCAGGAACACGCTGACCGTCACCCCCAAGGTCACGGCGCTGACCTCGGCCGCCACCACCGGAAGCTGGTCCACCGACGGGGACGGCAGGACCCGGATGACTTCAGCCGCCGGAGACGACGACGTGATCCCGCGGGCCTACCGGGACGGTGACGAGCTCCGCCGGGTGCACTGGCGGTCCACGGCCAGGTACGGCGAGCTGATGGTGCGGCGCGAGGAGCAGCGCTGGCAGGACCGGGCGGTGGTCATCCTGGACTCGCGGCGCAGCGCCCACGTCGGCACGGGCCCGAACTCGTCGTTCGAGTTCGCCGTCGGCGCCGCCGCCTCGATCGGCGTGCACGTGGCCAGGTCCGGGCTCGACGGTCACCTACTGACCGACGGCGGGCCGCTGGCCGGTCCCGCGATGTTCGAAGACGTGCTGCTTGACGCGCTCTCGGTGGTCACGACGTCGCGCAATCACGACTTCGCCAGGACCACCGCCGCGCTCAGCACCATCGAGGGCGGGCTGCTCGTCCTGATCGCCGGCCGGCTCTCCGCGGATGCCGCCAAGGAGATCGCGACGGCCCGCCGCCACGGCCGTCAGGGCATCGCGCTGCTGCTCGCCGTGTCAACCTGGGCGTCCCCGCCCGGGCGCGACGGCGACGGCGGCCGCGCCCCCGGCGAGGCGAGCCAGCCAGGGGGCGCGGCCGCGAACGGGCGGCACGGCCGCAAGCCGGCCATCACGGCGGCGAGCGCGGACCCCACCGCGCCACCGAACAGGCACGGAGAGACGACCGCCGCCGAGGCCGTGCTGCGCGCCGCGGGCTGGCAGGTGGTCACGGTCGATGCCGCCACGCCGCTCGCGGTCGCCTGGCAGCGACTGCCGAGGTCCGGTGGCTACCTGGCGCCCGTGCGCCAAAGCGACCTTGGAGCGCCAGCACGATGAACCATCGCCTGACCGCCGCCGCCGCCGCCGCCGTCATCCTCGCCTCGGTCTCTGAGTTCAGCCTGATCAGCGGTGCAGCCTGGCTTGTCGACGTGGCCGGCGCGGTCGTGGTCGTGGCGCTGGCCGGAACGCTGGCTAGGCAGAGCCCGGTTCAGGCCGGCGCCGGCGCGACGGCGCTCGCCGGGCTGGCCAGCGTGCCGCTCCTGGTGGCGCACTCGCCGTACCTCAAGGCGACCGGGGTCGTGGTTGTCGCGGCATGCGCCGCGAGCATGTCCGGGGTGCGCTGGCTGCGGGTGGTCGCCGGGCTGGCGACCTACCTCGCGGCGCTGCTGCTCTACCTGAACGTGCTGCTGGCCGCGGGCCGGTCGTTCCTCGCGGTCGTGCCGACCCCGGCCTCGGTGCACCACCTGGCCACGCTCGTGAGCGCCGGCCTCTCCGCCGCGAACGGCCCGCCGCCGGTCGCCGGCCACCACGGCGTGCTGCTGCTCGCGGCCGGCAGCATCGGGCTGGTCGCGGTCGTGGTCGACTTTCTCGCGGTCAGGCTGCACCGGCCGGCCATCGCCGGGCTGCCGCTGCTCGTGGTCTACATGGCCCCGATCGCCTTCCCGGCCAAGGTCGGCGGGGTCGACGGCGCGATCACGTTCCTGCTCGCCGCCGCGGGCTACCTGGCGCTGCTGTCCTCCGACGGCCGCTACCGGCTGCGCGGCTGGGGCCGGGTCGTCACGGTGTGGCACTACGCGGGCGAGGATGAGCGGCTCGGCGGAGCCGACATGGGTGTGCTGGCCGCCACCGGCCGCCGGATCGGCCTGGCCGCCGTGTGCGCGGCGCTTATCGCGCCGCTGCTGCTGCCCGGCCTCACCCTGCACCAGATCTTCGGCGGTCACTCAGGAAACGGCGGCGGCAGCCGGGTCCCCGTGGGCCTGCCCAATCCGGTCGCCCAGCTACACGGCCTGCTGACCCGGTCGTCACCTGAGCGCGTGCTGACCTACCGGACCACCGCCGACAACGCGGACAACTACCTGCAGGTCTACGTGCTGAACTATGACGCCCGAGCGGGAGACTGGGACCTGACCCGTCCGACCTCCGGCGCCGTGGTCGGAACCGAGGCACTGCTGCCCGCGCCAGGGCTGGCCGACAGCACGCCGCGGACCCAGGTCAGGACCACGATCACCGTCCCGCGGCTGATCGGCTACTCGTGGCCGATTCACTTCCTGCCGGCGCCGTACTGGCCGATGCGGATCAACGTCCCCGGTACCTGGCACGAGTCGGTGGGCACGCTGATGGTCTACTCGGGCGACACCATCGGCTCGTCCCTGCGCTACACGGTGACCAGCGGAGACGTTGAGCCAACGCCGGCCATGGTGGCGGCGGCTCAGCGCGTGCCGCCGCCGATCGCGGCGTCCTATCTGGGCTTCAGGTCCCCCGTGACACCGCGCCTGATCAAGATCGCCCGTCAGGTCACCAAGGGCGAAAAGACCGCGTTCGGCCGGGCGGTAGCGCTGGAGCGATGGTTCCTGTCCAGCCGGTTCAGGTACTCGCTGCAGTCCACTGTCCCCAATTCCCCGCGGGGCCTGCTGGCCTTCCTGACGACCAGCCGGCAGGGCTACTGCCAGCAGTTCGCCTTCGCCATGGCCGTCCTGGCCAGGTTGCTCGGGATCCCGTCTCGGGTGGCCGTCGGCTATACGGCCGGCCAGCAGCGCCCGGACGAAACCTGGGTCGTGACCACGGCCGACGCCCACGCCTGGCCCGAGCTGTACTTCACCGGGGTGGGCTGGCTGCGGTTCGAGCCGACGCCAGGCGGAGTCGGCGGGCAGGACACTGCCGTGGAGCCGTCCTACGTCAGCGCCACCGGCTCGGACGGCGGCGGGACGAAGACTCCCCTTGGCGGCGGCGGCGCTCAGGCCTCACATCGGTCGTCTCCCACTGCCAACCTGACCCCGCATGTGCGGATACCCACAACCGGAGGCGATGCACTGACGGCAGGCCCGCGGCGGAGCGGGATCGCCGCGCCCATCGGGCTGGCCGTGCTGGCCTTGCTCGTGATCGCTGCCGTGGCACCCGGCGCGACGCGGATCGTCTCGCGCCGCCGGCGCTGGCGCGCGGCGAACGGTGACGCCGCATTGGCCAAGGCGGCCTGGCAGGAACTGTGCGCGGACCTCGAGGACTACGGGATGCGGTGCCGGGAGAGCGAGTCTCCTCGTGCCCTGGCCAGGCGGATTTGCTCGGTTTCCGGCATCGACGCGCCGGCCTGCCTGGCTATCGGCCGAATCGCCGCGGTAGTGGAACGGGCCCGTTACGCCCCCGCGCCGGCGAGCGCCTACACCGTCCGCGCCGACGTCACGCTGGTGCACCGGGCGCTGGCCAGGAGCGCCAGCCAGGGAGTGCGCTGGCGGGCGAGGCTGCTTCCCGCGTCGACGCTCCAGCCGCTGCGCGCCAACTTCCGCCAGGCGGCCGGCCTGCTCACCGGATGGATGCCTGTCGCCGGCGAGGGCTAGCTGCCACCTGACCGGCCGGGACAACGGTCGGGTGCCGCCTGACCGGCCGGACAAGGGCTAGCTGCCGCCTGACGGGCCGGATGACCGCGGCCTGGCTGCGGCTAGCCGTCCCGGCCCTCCTGGCGCCTGCGCCAGCGTTCCTCGAGTCGCTCGCCGATCCGGGTGCCCGAGCGCCTGCCGCCGCCCTTCTCCCGGCGTCCCGCCCTGCGGTCCTTCAACTGGATCCGGCCGGTCGCCATGCCGTTCATCCGGCGGTAGCTGATCGCCGCCCAGTAGCAGGACGCGAGCATGATGACGAAGCCGACGACGCTGATCGCGATAAACGACGTGGAGATGCCGACGGGCAGCAGAACGACGCCGACCGCGAACACGACCACCGCGTAGACGACGCGACGCTTGTAGTGCACGCGGGGGTCGGCCGAGCGTACGGCCTTGACGAACCGTGGATGCTCGGCATAGAGCGCCTGCTCGATCTGCTCGAGCTGGCGCTGCTCGTGCTCAGAAAGCGGCACGTTGCCTCCCAGTTACTCGCGCCGGCCAAACCTGATGATGCTCGCCTGCGGCTGGCTATCCCCCAGAATACGAGGGCCAGCGCGTTCTGTGAAAGGGGACGGCAGACGAGGCACATGACATCGGCTCGAGACCCGGTGCCATCGCCACGGCAGGCACACTGGTTTACTCCCGTATGTGCCCCTCGGCCTCGCCGGGCGTAACGAGCGAACCGTGACGCAGCGCGCCAGACCCGAATCTGCGGGTGATCTTGTCCATTGCGGACTCGGCCTGACGCCAGGCATCGGCCCGCTCGCCCAGGGCGAGCTGAGTCCCGCCCGCCGTGGCGGGCGACAGGCCCGCCACCCGGACGCCGACGAGTCGCAACAGCGCGCCGGACTGCAGCCCGGATGCCGCGTACAGCTCGCAGGCGGTCACGTAGATCTTCTGCGTGACGTCGGTCGGCTCCGCGAGCGTGCGCGAACGCGTGATCGTGCTGAAGTCGGCGCGGCGGAGCTTGACCGAGATCGTCCTGGCCACGTACCCGGACGAGCGCAGTCCCCGGGCGGTCCGCCCGGCGAGCCTGAGCAGCTCGCGGCGGATCAGGTCGGGATCGGAGATGTCGGTGGCGAACGTCTCCTCGGCGCCGATGCTTTTCTCCTGGACACCCGTGCTCACCCTGCGCTCGTCACGACCCCAGGCCAGGGCCGACAGGTGCGCCGCGGCGGCTCGGCCCAGTTCCCGCTCGAGCGTGCCGACTGGAGTGTTGGCCAGGTCAGCCACGGTCCGCAGGCCGAGCCTGGCCAGCACCTTGGCGGTGCGCGCGCCGACTCCCCATAGGGCCGACACGGGCAACGGGTGCAGGAACTCCAGCACCCGGTCGGCCGGGATGACGAGCAGGCCATCGGGCTTGCAGTGGACCGAGGCCAGCTTCGCGACGAACTTGGTCGACGCGATCCCGACCGAGCAGGTGATGCCGAGCTCGTCGTGCACCTGCCGGCGGATCAGCCGGCCGATCGCCGCCGGCGGCCCGAGCCGCCGGACCGCGCCGGAGACGTCGAGGAACGCCTCGTCGAGCGAGAGCGGCTCCACCTCCGGGGTAACTGCCTGGAAGATCGCCATGACCTCGTGCGACACCGCGTTGTACAGGCCATGGCGCGGCGGCACGAATACGGCGTGCGGGCAGAGCCGCTGCGCCCGGCTGATCGGCATCGCCGAACGCACGCCAAAGCCGCGCGCGAGATAGTTCGCGGACAGGACGACGCCGCGCCCCCCCGTGTGACCCACGATGACCGGCTGCGCGACGATCTGCGGGCGGTCCCTGATCTCGACGCTGGCATAGAACGCGTCCATGTCGATGTGCAGGATGTGACAGCCCGTGTCGTCCGGCGTGCCTGCCTGGTCCACTGTGCCTTCCAGCTACCAACTGTGCCTTCCAGCTAACCACTGTGCCTTCCAGCTACCGCTGGGACTCCCCGCTGCTACGGCTGGGGCTGCCTGCTCCAGACTGTAGCCGCGGCTACCGACACTCAGCGAGGCTGCCCGGTGGCGTCCCCGGGCGGCCCGGGCGCATCGCCCGGCGGTGCAGCCGACGGGTCCGCCTCGGACAGCGTCGGCTTGATCTCGAGCAGTCGCGCGAGCAGCCCGTTGACGAACGCCGGCGAGGCATCGGTCGACAGGTCCCTGGCGAGGACAACTGCCTCGCTGATCGCGACGGCCTCGGGAGCCTCAGTCCCCCACAGGAGTTCGTAGGCGCCGATTCTCAGGATGTTCCTGTCCACGGCGGGCATCCGCTCCAGGGTCCAGCCGCGGGCGTTCTCGGAGAGCAGCCGGTCGATCTCGGCGCGGTGTGCCTGGACGCCCCGGACAAGCTCGATGGCGTAGGCGCTGACCGGCGGCTCGGCCCGGATGGTCCGTGCCTCAAGCACGTCCAGCGGCGGCTCTCGCCTCAGCTCGGCCTCGAACAGGACGTCAAGTGCCCGCTTGCGTGCCTTACTTCGCGCGGCCACGGCCGCTCCCGGCCGAACCTGGCCCGCCCGTGGCCGTCATGCCCGGCCAAGGTAGTCGCCGGTGCGGGTGTCGACCCTGACCTTCTCGCCGGTGGTGATGAACAGCGGCACCTGGACCTGGGCGCCGGTCTCCAGCCTGGCCGGCTTGGTCCCGCCGGTTGACCGGTCGCCCTGCAGGCCAGGATCGGTCTGGCTGACGGTCAGCTCCACCGCGGCAGGCAGCTCGACGTACAGCGGCACGCCGTCATTGAACGCGACCGTCACGGTCTGCTCCTCGAGCAGGTAGTCGGCGCCACTGCCGACCGTGTCGGCGGGGATCCTCGGCTGGTCGTAGTCCCGCAGATCCATGAAGACGAACTCGTCGCCCTCGCGGTACAGATACTGCATCTCCCTCTTGTCCACGCTCGCGACGTCGACCTTGACGCCTGCGTTGAAGGTCCGGTCGACGACCTTCCCGCTCATGACGTTCTTCAGCTTGGTCCGCACGAACGCGCCGCCCTTGCCCGGCTTGACGTGCTGGAACTCGACGACATTC
>WNGQ01006005.1_pt1 | contig 20173 bp, 29 predicted proteins | sample 5407661 | NCBI WGS metagenome assembly WNGQ01 (sample SAMN13153382, study PRJNA577476) | soil metagenome | isolation source: 60 cm soil or saprolite under Garry oak tree replicate 2 | place: USA:California | collected 2016-06-15 | reverse complement strand
CCACCCACGTCTGATGACCTGAGCGTAGCCCGTACTTTTCTCCGTACCTATTTACAGGGTATGCACCTCAAACGCATGCCGCCTATGCTTATTGTGACCGGTGGTACTGGCAATACACTGTTATATCTGGCGCGGCGGGCCTATCAACTGGATGGAGATAGTAGGCGTTTAACCTTTGACGATTTGATGCATTGCGAGGGATTGATGAGCGCGTTGCCTTCCGCAGAGATCGCGGAACGCTATGGACAGCCACCAGCTCGTGCCCGTATTTTACCTGCTGGAACGTTAATCATTCGAGAGGTCATGTCCCTCTGGCATTTGAAAGCGATCACTGTCAGCCCACATGGTATTCGTGAGGGCGTGCTGCTGGCTTCGGCACGCTACGGCGCGAACTGGTTAGAGCAGGTGAAGCAAGAAGCTTCGTCTTCAAAACAGGGACAACATCTCTTTGTACAGCATAGCACGGAAGATGCTCAGGAAACGTTTTTCCAGACCGGACAACGTATGCTCAAGGAGCGTGTGCAAAAACTACTCGATTGGCGGGATGAGGCACTGAAATATGAAGATATTGAGGCGGTGCATAAAATGCGGGTAGCGACGCGGCGTTTGCGGGCGACCTTGGATGCATTTGAAATGTGCTGGAAACCTCGACAATTTAAGAAAATGTATCGCAGTGTCAAGGCAATGGCCGATGCGTTGGGGGCAGTCCGTGATATGGATGTGATGCTCCAGAATTTACAAGCTACCTATATGCAGGTAGCTGCTGAAGAGCAGGCTGGAGTGCAATGGTTGATGGATCGCCTGTCCACCTATCGCCAGCACAAGCAACAAGAAATGGAAGCATTTTTTGAAACGTTTGATGAGAGTACGTTACGTATAAACTGAGCAGAGCAAAGGTGGAATCGCAAATGATACAATCTTTTTCGATAGAGAATCTCCCATGGTGGCAACTCCCCCAACCTACCACTGAAGAGTTGCGTCTAAGTGGTGGCTTATACGTGGAAGACTGGCCGCATGCGCGTCATGTCACGCATCTTTCTAAACGACTTTTTGAAGCCACCCAGCCTCTACATGAACTGGATGAGCATGCCTTGCGTCTGTTGGAGCGTGGGGCTTTTCTACATAATACGGGGATGATGATTGCGGCCCGCCGTCATCATAAGCATTCCTATCGTCTGATTCGCGAGACTCCACTACCTGATTTCACCGATGAAGAGCGTCATGAGATAGCCTGTATTGCTCGCTATCATCGCCGCGCCTTGCCCAGTAATTCGCATGAAGAATTTGTCTCGCTGAGCCGTAGAGCACGTAAACGCGTTTCGATCCTTGCTGCTCTTGTACGTATCGCTGACGCCCTTGACTATAGTCACGACGGGCGTGTCCTGGACATTGCTACCATACCAGAACAATGTGATGACCAAACCTGGACACTCAGCCTGAAAACCCGTCTACTCGCCGACCTTGATACCGAGTTAGAGCATGCCTACGACAAGGCTGATCTCTTTGAGAAGGTGTTTAAGCGCAAAGTGCGCTTGGTGGTGCAGGATAATAAATAAAATAAATTTTGATCAAATTGGGTTTGACCACGTCAGAAGAATTTGCTGATCTGTACCAGCAGATGTTGGTAGAGATGAACTCTGATGATTTTTGTGGCATGTGGTGAGAAGCCTTGACGAGCGAATTATAGGATATGGTATTATACTCTAGTAAAGATATGCTTTATCATATGAGGATAAAGAACCAGGAAAGTAGCAAGCACTTATGGCAGATGAGGAAAAAATATTAGAGGCCAAGCAGGTAAAGACCGTCTTCGTTGGTGATGAGAATCTTCCAACTCACTACGTCAATATGGTCAATGTTCGCTCAAGTCTTGAAGAGTTTTTTTTAACTTTTGGCACTGCTCTCCCTTCAGAAATCACTAATAGCAAAGAGCTAGCAGACATTGATAGCATCGACGCACAGCCGTTGTTTCGTTGTGTGATATCAAGGTCTGTGATGAAGCAATTAGCCGAGTTAATAGAGACTCTTTATGAGAACCAGTCAAGACAAATTGAGCAGTTACACGCTTCTCAAAGAAAGGATGAAGAAAATGGTGACAGCAATAGCGGATCTTTCTAATATTTATAGGAGGATAAACTCAGAAATTACGACCTTTGAGACGAAGAAGATTGTTGCTAGTGCCAATATAGGGAGTAAAGATTACTATATTCATCAAGGGAGTGAAATTAACGTCTCTAACCCTCAAATTACTGTCCGTGTGATGCAACCCTTTGTTATAGAAGTTACACCTTCAGAAGAGGAATATCTTGCTACCTCTCGCATATCTAACGCATATGAGCTTGGAGCAACACCGGGCCAGGCAGTAAGGAATTATCTCGAATTTCTGGTAGATGAGCTTATTTGGCTTCAAAAACATGAAGAAAATCTATCGGTCTCAATACAACAAGATCTTCATCTTTTGCAGTGTTATTTACAGGTTGTGTAGTAGGTATTCATGGGTACATCGGTCAGAGACCTGAAATATCTTTTAGAAACAGTCTTGCAATGTGAGTGTGATGAATCAAGGTCCCATATTAGATATAGCCTTAAAGTGAATGGTAGGATTGTTGCACAAACACACTACTCGCACTCATGGCGTGGCAATAAGCAAATTGACGATTCAATGCTAAGCCTCCAAGCAAAAGAAATGCGTTGCTCCAATAGAACATGGAAGTTGTTGTTACTAGGTCAAACATCAAAAGAAGTATATTTTAAGGAACTCCTCCAGAGAGGACACATCAGTCAGGAAGAATTTAATGTTCTTTGTAGCGGAGGAAGTACTTCTAAAAAAAGATAGCCATATCATTATTCCTTTTATGTTGTAGGCAACTCATGCAGCACAATCGTAGCTCCACAGGCAGAACTGGGGGCAATCCATAGAACCGTATGAGGATGCATTTCGTTTGGCTCCGCATAGGTATAGACTGCACCATGTTCATCGAGATAGCGGCGTGCGGCTGCTAGGCCCTCAACAGCTAGCGTTATACGGCAGAGACTTTCGCCAAATGTTTGTAGGTAGTGAGTTAGTCCCCCTGGCTGGGAGAGGAGATCGGTATCTGGCGCCTCACTGGTGGAGAGAGGCAGAGGTTCGGCCAGTTCAAAGCTCTGGCCGCTTGAAGCGAGAGGGAAGGCAACAAGCATGGCTTCCCATGCATCGGCTTCCCCGGTGAACGTGGGTGAAGGCTGTAGACCATAGATGTGCTGAAAGCGTGATGTAGCCTCTTTCAAGTCTGCAACGGCGATCGTTGTACTCAAAACCTTGACGGCTCCCAGGGGATGTGGTGGTGGCGAAGTCCAGCCTGCCAGTCGCTTGCGCCGCTTCTCACCTGTGCTGTCGTGCTGGATGAGAAAAGGATAGTGCTGGGTGAGGTCAGGTCGTTCGATATCGGTACGCAGCCAGCCACGCGAGCGACCATCTGCCGAGGTGAGTTTGCCGACTGTGGGGCCGATGATCGCAACACCTCGACTTTTGATGGCTGCACTGTCGGCCTCGAGATCGTTAGAGGCTAGCACGAAGTTGAGGTACCCATCCCCTTTAGAAAGCCGCTCTCGCATACTTTGTTGCGCCTGGGCTGCATCGCGGATGGTGATTAGTTCGATATAGGTATCGCCGATGACGATAATGCGATTGGCAGTGCCGCCAGTAGGATGTGTCCCACCACCGCTGGCCTGCAGACCAAGCATTTCGTTGAACGTGATGGTAGCCTGATCCAAATCAGAAACGCCGATGATGATATGGTCAAGTGCTGTGAGTATGTTATTTCCTCCCTTGCTGCTCGGACTCTCTTCTGGCAGAGTCCGTTGAGCGCGCTAGAGATGGCTCGGTGCTCGGAGTACCGTTCAGTGGCTCATGGGCTGGCACGCTTGCCTGCCGTCGCATCATCTGGATCATCGGCTCGATCAGGTCAATAGGCAGCGGGAAGATAATGGTCGAATTCTTCTCCACGGCGATCTCGGTCAGCGTTTGCAGGTAGCGCAGTTGCAGGGCAGCGGGCTGGGAGCCGATGACTTCGGCGGCTTGTGCCAACTGAGTCGAAGCTTGCAATTCTCCCTGGGCATGGATCACTTTGGCCCGCTTCTCCCGCTCGGCCTCCGCCTGTTTGGCCATGGCTCGCTGCATCGTCGCAGGCAACTCCACATCCTTGATCTCGACCGCCGTCACTTTCACACCCCACTGCTCCGTCTGCTCGTCGATGATCACTTGCAGATCACGGTTGATCTTCTTGCGCTCGGCCAGCAATTCATCCAGTTCCGATTGGCCCAGCACGTTGCGCAAGGTCGTTTGCCCAATCTGCGTGGTCGCTTGGTTGAAGTTCACCACCTTGACCACTGCGGCAATCGGATCGACAACATAGAAGTAGATGACCGCCGTCACCTTGATCGTCACATTATCGCGGGTGATCACCTCTTGCGGGGGCACGGTGAGTGTGACAATACGCAAGTCGACTTTCATCACGCGGGAGATGAAGGGAGGCACCAGGAAGAGACCGGGACCTTTCGCCCCGATCAACCGCCCCAGTACAAAGATCACCCCCCGCTCATACTGTTGCACGACGCGAATAGCAGAGCGCGCGATGATCACCAGAACAAGTACGATAGCGCCAAGCACGATCAACACAAGTGGACTCATAGCAAGCCTCCTTACGGCCTGAAAAACTGGAGGGGGAAAAAGCCCCTCGCGTCATACGCAGCCTCATTGTCAGATGCGCCGCCATCATCAAGCCATCGCTCCATCGCCTCAGAATCCACTTCCTGCAGACTGACATCAGGAAGAGGTGTTCTGGTACCCATGTTCCGAACAGACTCACGAGTCCCCCACCAATGCTCCACAGACAGAGCAGCAGGAAAGAGATTACGAGACTCCCAGTCGGCAGGGGTGTCCTGTTTACTACAAGATTGCCTGGGTAGCCTGGATATGAGGCTCACCAGGAAGGTAATCAGGTAGAAGATGGCTCCAGCAAGGGCGCTTGCCAGGAAGCCGAGCCGGCGGCGGACGGTGATTCTGCCAACGATAAAACCTACAAAAAAGCTAGCAAGCAGGCTCAGCGCGACATTGAGGAGTTCCCATGTCGCCAGAGCAAGAGCCGTCTTGATGGTCAACTGATCCATCGCAATTTGCAGGCCTGCTGCTTGAAAGGTTCCTGCACTCACGAGGATGATCGCAATCGTCAGCAGGGCCGTGAACACCCCGGCAATGACACCAGCAATTACGGCATAATACAACCCCCTTGGCGGAAGGAACGTGCGTTGGTGAGAATCTGTGCCACTTGGCTGTAAGGGAGACTGCGCTCCCCCCACCGCAGGTTCACCTTTGAGCGTCCCCGCTGGTTGATTATGTTCTGTCGATTTGTTAGCGAGCGTTCCTGTTGGCTCATGAGTGATGGACGAGATATCTCCACTCCCGTTGAGGGAATGCAGTTCGCTCGGCGTGTTCGCGTTTTGTATAATGTTTCTCCTTACCGCCGTCCCCATCCTCTCGACCTGCCTGCACCTCCGCGACTGACAGCGTGTAAGATGGCAATGAGAATACAGGCCCCGATAAAGGCAACCACAATCGTGCCGATCAGGCCAAAGGAGCCGAGCCCCAGGAGGCCGGCCAACCATCCTCCTAAAAGAGCTCCGATAATGCCCACCACGATGTCACCGATCAACCCATAGCCTCCCCCACGCATCACCCGGCTCGCGAGAAAGCCGGCAATTTCTTTCTGTCTCTCCTTTGGGCCTGCCGGGCCTGCAAGGAAAGCCATTCTCTGCTTTTAAGTGTACCTACAGAGCGTTATAACAAGCGTTAAATGAAGTTCGCTGCTCAACTGCCTGCTTGCTGGCTCGTTTCGACGAGCCAGAGCCATTTGTCGATGCCTCGGGCGATCTCGGTGAAGATAGCGGCAGTATCGGCGTCCTTCAGTTCGCTCGCCTGCGCGCTGGCGTAGCGTGCATGTTTGCCAAAGGCGGCGAGCGTCGTCGAAAGCGCATCGATGTGGCCGTTCCCATTTGCCGTCGCCAGCCGGTACTCGTCGAGCGAAGAACGCCTGGCGACGGCGTGCGCCGTTCCCTCAGCCGTACCGCCAAGCTGCACGATGTGCTCGGCAATCAGGCTCGTATACTCCTCCACTCCGTGAGCAACCTTGTCGAACAGCTCGCGCAGGGCCATGAAATGCGGCCCTTTGACGTTCCAGTAGGCCTGCCTACTTTGCAACTGCAGATCGATGGCGTCGGCTAAGCGGCGGTTCAACAGCTCGATGAGTTTAGCCTGCTGCTCTGCGGGCAGGACAGTGTTTTTCCTGGACATGGGAGCGCTCCTTCCACTCAAGTCGTGTTTTGTGCGATAATAGAGAGGCTATATGTAGTAGTTAACTTGAAACTCTCTGACATCCTTTTGTGCCTTTCTGTGAAGTCAATTCTCTTACCTGTAGCATCTCTGATCTCATGATAGCAGCAGAGCGTTATAAGGACCGTTAAATGGGCGACTTATGCTTGACATTACTGGGCACACCGAAAGTGCGCCATGGCGATCAGGTGCTGCTGTTCTCCATGCGCAAGGGCCTTGCGCCCGCGCATCGAGCGGGAGAATGCCCCAGACGACCTGCTTTCAGACCTAAAGACTATACCGAACTTCAACGCCTCATCAGTGTAGAGGCCACCTCTGAACACAAAGAATCAATCCACAATCTTGAAAATCTGGCCGCCAAACACGGGCTATTATTCATCTGGCGTAAGGATGAAAATCGATGGATATTAGAACCCATGTCAGAGAAAGAAAAGGCTATATTCAAGGCAGTTACCGAGGAGGAAAGCGAGTAACACGTCATGAGCGAGCATGGTGTAAATCCTGATATCCTGCTCAAGCTGCAACGACGTCAAGGCTACGATTGGTACCGTATCCGGCGTCATCCGTCGCGCCCCGAGGTGTGGATAGCAGAGATAAAACGCGGAAAGTGGCGCCTCTTGCTCAATCAGGAAAATGATTACCGGACTTTTCCCACTCTGGAGCAAGCCTATCTAGCTCTGGAGGCATGGAGAGAAGCGCCTTTTGCATAGTAGATGAAGAAAGTGAGTAACTGACATGATACAAGGCTTAACCGGCGAACAAGAGCAGCGTATTCTCGCCTATGCCAAACGCTACGCCCGAAACCATTGGGAAGTAAGCCAGGTCGCGGCGCATATCTCCACAATGGATGAGCAAGGCACGCCTGAAATGGAAGGGGCGGGCGGCTATCTTGTTTGCTTAGACATGCCGGGCGTCGGGGATATCCAACGGATTGTGGTTGTGCTCTATGACGATGGAACCGTAGAACGGGCTCACACCTATACTGATGACGCTGGGTGCTATGCGTGTCAATCTGGACATATGCGTGAATACATGCCTGATGAAGAAGACAACGATGAGGAAAGCAAGTAACCCTATGGCAACACAAGGAACATTCAACAAGGAACAGTCTCTCAAGGACTGGACGGAACTAAACCGGATCATCAGCGTAGGGGCCTATGACGAGCGTGATCACGAAGGCAACTATACTGAAGACGGTATTGAAGAGTCGATAGACAATCTTGAAACGCTGGGCGCGCAAAACGGCTTCGTATTCCACTGGCACCAGGATGAAAAGCGTTGGAGCCTTGAACCTCTGTCAAAGGATGAAAAGGTCGCATATCAGGCTGCATGGAGTGTGAGGAAGAAGACGATGAGTCTATTCCTGACCTGGTTGCAGAGCAGCATAACTATCTGGAAGCGCGTCATCTCGGTTTGCTGCCAGAAGAAGACGATGAAAAGCAATCATAAAATTCCACATGCAAAGGGATGATTGCATCGATAAAACAAGAAAGTGAGTAACCATCATGTCAACTTGGAACGAAATTGAAGCCAGACAAGCCCACAAAGAGCGTGAACAGCGAGCCGCATTATCGCTCTTCAACGCGCTTCCACTTCACCCAACCGAGCAGCAAGAGCAACGTGTGCTTTCCCTGTTCAACCAGTTTGGTGCGGAATGTGTGCAGATGGATCGGCAACAGCAAGAAGCCGATCTGCGTGAGAAGCTAGAGAAGCTCGGCATCAGCATCACCATCGCCCACTATACCGGTGATTCGTCCTATCCGACCGAATACACCCTCAGGCATGGGGAGATTCAGGCGAGGGGGTCGACGCTTGATTTGGCTCTTGTGGCGTTTTTAGAGCGTTTATTGCCAGGGAGAAAGTGAGTCACCATTATGACCACGAATGAAGAAGAGGATGCAACCAGCGAGACGCTCCTGAACAGTTAAAAAGCATGACATTCTTCTCTTGCTGGAGTCTATCATGCTCGCCAATGCCAATAGTAGTGAGGCCTGCCTAGCGGTTTCTTGCTCACTCTCTTGTTCGCATGGTATAATACCCAAAACCTTACTGTCGTTCTACCTACACGATAGCTACAAGGAGCCTTTTATGAGCAACGCTGGAATGAGAGACTTTGTTAGAAGAAGAAGAAAAACGGGATGTGGAGTGACATCCTGATGTAACTGTGTCTCAAGAACATCCACAGAGCAGGAGAAAAATCATGGCTCTCGGCACACCTCTTGGCCTCGCCTTTGCCTCTGGCATAAATGCTTACTTGCCACTTCTCTCATTTGCCATCTCTGCACGCTTCTTTCACCTGTACACAGTGAATCCCAACGTCGCATTCATCACCCAAAGTTGGTTTATGATCGCGCTCGTTCTTCTGACACTAGCAGACTTCGTAGCAGATAAATTTCCGATCATCGATCATACCTGGGATGCTGTTCATACCGTGATACGTCCTCTCATGGGAGCGCTTGTTGCGGCTGCAAGCAGTGGACAGTTTCATCTACCAGGAATGAGTCTCAGCGTAGCCAGCAGTCATTCTCTGTTGGGAACTGTTGTCGCTACCACGAACGGTCTTCCCGTTGTCGGGCTTGGACTGCTTGTGATCCTTCTTCTCGGTGGTGCACTAGCTGCCATGAGTCATACAGCCAAAGCAACGACGCGCCTGGTTTCGACGCTCACAACTGCCGGTTTTTTCAATGTGGTACTGAGCGTAGCAGAGGATGTGCTAGTGTGTATTGTCATTCTCCTGTCCCTGCTTGTTCCTCTCATGATGCTCATTCTGCTCGGATTATTCCTTCTCGTCTTTGGTCCACGGCTCTTTCGTGCCTGGAGCAGACGGCAGCATACCCGGCCCTGCCAACGGCAATAATCAATTTCTTCACTTGGGCAGGCAACGTTGCTACATTGAGTTGCGCCTGAAACTTGGCGGCGTATGCCGTGTAGAAGAGGTAGCAAGCGACACCAAGAACAAGAAGTCCAACGATGATCACCAGGGCAGGGCCAAAGGGTTGCTTGAGGAGAAGGGCAGTTCCATCCTGGGTGGAGGCGTTGGACCCCTTTCCGCCACTGCCCGAACCCACCACTAACTGGAAGGCACCGAAGGCGAGTGCAGCGTACGAGAGACCAATAGCCGCATACCCGATCCGTGCGAGCAGGCCTTTTGCTGTGGTCCCTTTGCCTTCTGTGTCAAACACCGCCTGAATAAAGCACCATAACGCAAAGCCAAAAAGACCAACAGCGGTGATGCCGAGCAAAAAGTGTCCGGATGGCTGTGCGATAATGGTGTGGAGTACTCCCTTCTGGTCAGTCACCGCACCACCAGCACCAATCGCTACCTGTGCTGCTATTCCCCCAATGATGAGGTAGACCACGCCTTTGGTGGCATAGCCGCAACGTGCCAACACCGTCATCCACGGACCAGTCGCGGCGTTGCGCGCCCCACGTTCTGCTTGCCTGAGAGGAGTTACTCTCTTCACTTATATCAGAACAACGCTTGCATGATGCTGGTCCTCACAGAGGAACTCTAACTTGGTCTGTATCTCGGCTCCGCCTGCAGGCGGTCGAGAAACCGACGAACAGTATACTGGTCAACACCCTTACCAACACGTAGATGTGGAACTGGTGCACCCAATTCGCTATAATAGAACAATGGGAAGTCGGTACAGGCCAGTTGATCGCGACAAGCGCTTCCAATGAATGAGGAAGTACAACCAAGCTCTAGAATGAGCCACGTGAGGATAGCACAACGGGACGAAAACACCTCTGCTGCTACTCTCTCCTGTGGAGGATACACCGGTCGGATTATTTCGCCGTGTGTTTTAAAGAATCGCTCGTTATGAAACAGGAAGCCACGCCGCAAAAAGCATCGCTTCAAATGCGAGGGAAAGAACGGAGTCATGATGGGAGCCGACTTGGCCCCTCCTCTGCTGGGCAGTCGTGTTTGCCGACGTTGGGACCTCGATTTACTATGTTCCAGGCATCTTGTATGGAAACGTCGGGAACCTGGCAGGCTTCTTTGTGATGCTGACGATGTCTGTTTTCGTGCTCCTCACGCTGAAGTATGCAGAGGTCACCCATCGTTTCCCCCAGGGAGGTGGCGTGGTCACAGTGGCTGCCCAGGCCATCAATCACTGGGCGGGTGCCCTCGGCGGTATGTTCATTCTGGTCGACTACTTCCTCACAGCGGCGATCAGTTGCCTCTCGGGCATGCTGTATCTGAGCGTGGTCGTGCCTGCCCTGGTCCCTTTTACACTAGAGATGTCCATCGGCGTTCTGCTCCTGCTCGGGCTGCTCAATTGGTTCGGAGTGAGCGAGAGTGCGAAAGTGAGCCTAGTAGGGGCCCTGATCGCATTTCTGAGCGATATCGCTCTTCTCGTCACCGTCTTTATGCACCTCTCTCTCTCACAGTTCCTCGCGCTGTTCCCGTACATGTTTGCGCATCAGAAACTGACTCTCCCTGCTCTTCTGGTCGGCTTTGCTGGCTCATTTCTTGCCTTCTCGGGCCTGGAGAGTATTTCACAGTTATCGCCGGTCATGAAGACGCCCCGCAAGAAGGTCGCTGGCATTGCCTTGTTGCTGGTTGTGTTAACGATCGGTTTGACCAGTCCGCTGCTGACCATGTTCGCGACACTCTTGCTCCCAGCGCAGGTGGTGGGGGACCGGGTACTCTCTGGGCAGGTCATCTCGCTGCTTGGTGGGCATTGGGGCAATATCGTCTTGCAGATCGAGGTGGCCATCAGCGCCAGTGCGCTACTGATCTTTGCCGGGAACACGGCCATTATTGGCTCCTATCATGTCTTCCTGGCGCTTTCACGCATGGAGTTCTTCCCGCAGTTTATCCAGCGACGCAATACGCTGCGGGGAACGCCGCATTTCTCTATTCTCCTCGCCATTGCTATTCCCATCTGCGTGCTCATCGTGGTGCAGGGCAATATAACGGTTCTGGGAGACCTATATGCCTTCGGGCTGTTGGGAGCCTTTACGCTCACATGCGTGGGCCTGGATATTGTGCGACGCCGCGAACGCAAGGCGGCGCGTACCGAACGCGTTTCCTCTCAGTCTGCGACCCGGGGTCTTCTCAGGAGTGACGCTTCAGCGACTGCGAACGAAGCGCTGCAAGGCACAACGACAACGACTCAAGCATCTGCCGCCTCACTCGAAGGGACAGGTGTAGGCAGGGTATCAGCAGACGTACCCACTCCCTCCCCTTACACAGGGAGGATGGTCCTCAATCTCTGGCACACCTGCAAATTCTATCTCGGGTTGCTGACCACGGCTCTGGTGGTCCTGGCCTGGACGACAAATCTCGTCGCAAAGCCGCTGGCAACCATCTTTGGTGGCTCTGTGACCCTGCTTGGGATGGGGATAGCGTACTTCACCTATGCACGCAAAAAGCAGCAGGGGCATGTACCGGTGCCTATCACCCACGTTGAAGAACATCTCCCCGGGTCTATCCTGGCTGTGTTGGTGGCCGATAATACGCACAACGAAGCGGTTATACGCTCTGCCATTCAGAACGCGCAGGGGCAGCCAGTGACGTTTTTGTACCTCGGCCACGCGACAACCTACCAGGCACCGCGTCTGTTTGAATACCATGACCCGTACTACGACGATCAGCAGGCCAGAAGGACATTTGGCAAAGCTGAATACCTAGCACAGAAGGCGAAGATTGCTCGCCGCTATGTGTATAGGCTGCAAGAGCCTCAGGCTCTTGAGCGCATTTGGCTGGTCGTCCATCCGCATGATATCGTCATCTCGCCTGAAAATACTTCACTCTTTGGGGAGATCAACCCGGACCGCATCCGCTATGAGGTGACACCAGATGGCAGGGTTGCTCACCTCCTGAAAAGCTGGTGAAGAAGAAGAGGAGATCATTCTTGTCGTATGTATTTTTTGCACGAATGTCCAGGTAGCCAGCACAAGCCATTTTACGCTAAGATGCTCTGAAAATGGGGCTGTAATTGTCATCGGTAGTGACTAGCTCGATATAGTAGGCATCCTTATCAAAGTAGTCCGCAAAGAGTTTGCTCTCGATCCTATCATCCATAAGCACATACACGACTCCCCCGGCGGTGGTATTGATTCTCCTTGTCTCGCGTGTGCGCTTGATATGCACGTAATCACCTTCCTGAAAGGAGGTGCCATCTGCATGTGTCTCCATGGTTCTTTCTGTCTTTCTTCGCTGGTGTGCTGCGCCCAGGGCTATCTGTTCACGAGGTTCCTTTGCTGTAAAGCTATGCTCATCGTGTTCCATCACTCAATGCTTCTCCATGCCTCTGTAGCTCGCAAACTCCGGCTCCAACAAGGTACGCAGCGGCTTTCTCGCCCGGTTAAAGTACGTTTTGGCCGTTGCTTCTGGGATGCTGAGCACCTGCCCAATCTCGCGGAAGCTCAGTTGGGTGGCATAGCGGAGCAGCACGACCGTGCGAAAGTGCGGTGGCAACGTCTCAATCGCCTCAAGGAGCAGCTCGCGTAGCTCGTGCCGTTCGACCTGCTCCTCCGGCTGCAGATCTGGGTCGGGAAGCGTGATAAGGGGTGAACATTCGTCCCCATCTGGAACCACCCCGATCTCAGAAAAGGAAACCGGTCGCTTGCGACGCAGTTCATCGATACAGCGGTGATGTGCTACTTGGTATAACCATGCTTTGAGCGTCCCCCCCGTTCGTAGTGTGGGTAACGAGCGGTACAATTGGAGGAAGACGTGTTGCAAGACATCGTGAGCGAGGTGTTCGTCCCGCACCAGGCGGGAGATCAGGAGAAGGAGCAAGGCGCTGTACCGGTCGACCAGGATTTCAAACGCGCCTTGATCGCCGACCTGCGCTTGTTGGACCAGGACGTCATCGGTCAGGTCTGAAGGCTGCCTGTTTGACGCGAGGTGCGTTTGCATAAAGCACATCCCTTCTGCTCGGTGAGAGCCTCGTTGTCGATACACAGCGCCTGGCATCGTCTCCAATCCAGGCTACTCTCCGAGCCTCATATAATGAGGATGCCTCACGGTCGCTATCCATGTTCCGAACAGGCTCACGAGTCCCCCACCGATGCTCCAGAGACAGAGCAGCAAGCCTGCGATCACGAGACTCCCAGTCGTCAGGGTCGTCCCGTTTACTGCGAGGTTGCCTGGATAGCTGGAGATGAGGCTCACCAAGAATGTAATGATGTAGAAGATGGCTCCTGCAAGAGCGCCTGCCAGGAAGCCGAGTCGGCGACGAACGGCTATTCTGCCCACAATATAACCGACAACAAAGCCAACGAGCAGGCTCAGCGTGAAATTGAGGAGTTCCCATGCTGCCAGGGCAAGAGCCGTTTTGACGGTCAACCTATCCACAGCAATTTGCTGGCTTGCTGCATGAAAGGTCCCTGCATTCACGAGGATGACTACAATCGTCAGCAGGGCATTGAACACACCTGCAATGACACCTGCAATCACTGCATAGTACACCCCCCTTTGAGGAAGGAAAGTGCGTTGCTGAGCACGTGGGCCACTGAGTGGTAACGGAGATTGTGCTCCTGCTACCGGAGGTGTATCTATGAGCGGCCCAGTTGGTACATCGTGTACTGTCGGTTCGTTGTTGCCGGGTGGTCCTGTTGGCTCGCTGGTGATGGTTGGGAGATCTCCACCGATGTGAGGGGAGTGCAGATCGCTCAGCACCGTTGCGTCTTGCATCTTGTTTCTCCTTGTGATGAATCTGCGTTTGAAATATGATCGTTTCATCAGTCACATTTCAAACGGTGAGCCACTGAGGGGGCGCATCCGCCATCTCACTACCCCTGGCGATAGGCATTACGGCTGCGGCCACGCGACAGACCGAACGCCAGGAGTTGCCATAATGCCACCAGGATGATCGCGCCGACCAGTGCCCTGAGAATAGGGACACCAAAGAAGTTGATATCACTAATCCCAGTGATGACGATAACTTTTGTGAGTAACCAGATACCAACGAGCGCCGCGATGATGGCGCCGACGAAGCCGAATGGAAGCCGCCTGCCAACAAGAGACTCTGCGACTAAGCCGACGACCGCCGCGACGATCAGGTAAATGATAAAGTTGAGACCGAACGTCCATACATTGTCACCCAGTTTAATGGTGACACCATCTGCCAGGATAAACTGTAGAGCAAGCATTTTGTCCTCCTTCTTTCTCAAGGAAGTGATGTCAAAGTGGATGTGTCACCGTATGGTGAGAAGTGACAAGTCACCGTGAACGAGATTAGCATGGCATTGATACCTCCCTGCTGAAAGACAGCATATCGGAGTAGTACTCACTCAGGCCATTTGCCTAAACATCAATTTCTCCTTCATCGCCGTCCCCATCCTCTCGACCTGCCTGCACCTCCGCGTGAGACGGCGTGTAAGATGGCAATGAGAATACAGGCTCCAATAAAGGCAACCACAATCGTCCCGATCAGGCCAAAGGAGCCGAGCCCCAGGAGACCGGCTAACCATCCTCCTAAGAAAGCTCCGATAATGCCCACAACAATATCGCCGATCAGCCCATAGCCGCCGCCGCGCATCACACGGCTCGCGAGAAAACCAGCAATCAACCCAACAACCAGCCACCAAAGCACATTTGTCAGACTAAGATTAATATCAGCAAGCATAAGTGTTGCAAGTGTCATGACCGAGTCCTTTCCTTGATACAGATGTATCGATGTAACTACTCTACACGTCATACATTCTGCTCTTAAGTGTAGCTACCGAGCGTTAGAAAAAGCGTTACATAAGCGTTAAATGAACCATCGGTGTCCGACCTTTCCGCTTCTGCCGAGCAGTGTTCCTCCCTGCTCAACTGCCTGCTTGCTGGCTCGTTTCGACGAGCCAGAGCCATTTGTCGATGCCTCGGGCGATCTCGGTGAAGATAGCGGCGGTATCGGCGTCCTTCAGTTCGCTCGCCTGCACGCTGGTGTAGCGTGCATGTCTGCCGAAGTCGGTGAGCGTCGTCGAAAGCGCATCGATGTGGCCGTTCCCATTTGCCCTCGCCAGCCGGTACCCGTCGAGCGAAGAACGCCTGGCGACCGCCTGCACCGTTCCCTCAGCCATACCACCCAACTGCACGATGTGCTCGGCAATCAGGTTCGTATACTCCTCCACTCCCTGGGCGACCTTGTCGAACAGCTCGCGCAGGGCCATGAAATGCGGCCCTTTGACGTTCCAGTAGGCCTGCCTGCTTTGCAACTGCAGATCGATGGCGTCGGCTAAGCGGCGGTTCAACAGCTCGATCAGTTTGGCCTGCTGCTCTGCGGGCAGGACAGTGTTTTTCCTGGACATGGGAGCGCTCCTTTCACTCAAGTCGTGTTTTGTGCGATAATAGAGAGGCTATATGTAGTAGTTAACTTGAAACTCTCTGACATCCTTTTGTGCCTTTCTGTGAAGTCAGTTCTCATATCTCTATCTTCTCTTCTCACATGATAGCAGTAGAGCGTTATAAGGACCGTTAAATGGGCGACTTATGCTTGACATTACTGGGCCCACCGGAAGTGCGCCATGGCGATCAGGTGCTGCTGTTCTCCAGTGAGCGGTGACCTGCTGCTCCTGGCAGAGACTCGCTGCACGCGCTGTCACCGTTCCTCCAATTCTGCGTCAATGACCATCCTCTGCTCCTTATTAACATTTTTTTAACGCTTTATTTAACGCTGCGCGGTTAGTATGCCAGTAGATAGTACAAATTATGGCGCTGATCACGCAGAAGATTCATGATCAGTTCATAAAAAAACAGACCTGGCAGCACATGTTTTAGAAAGCCCCTGCCGAGCAGAGGCAAGCAAGACCGCGTTTTAGGAACGAATATCTAATGCAATTGACACACTCTCTGGAGATATCTCTCCCAGGCGTCGTCTCTTCGCAAGCCGAGCAGGACGACGCTCAACTCGTGAAAGCCAGTCAACATGGGAACCAGGATGCCTTTGCCTTCCTCCCCACGGGGAACACAAAGGCAACGCTGGCCATCTGGCGACCTGCGTTCAAACAGGATTGCACGAGCTACTCTTCTGGCCCAAGCGACTAACGGTCCTTCTCACGCATTTTCTCATGCTCTGCCAGTACTATGAACAGAAGAATATGACAACTGCTAGGAACTCTCAGGAGGTGTATTGATGGTCACGGTAAGCGTATCAACCCCAAGAGAAGAAGGCTTTCTCACAATGGCTTCCCTCGTCAGGACTATTCTGGTCGTAGAGCATGACCCCTCCCAGGGCGAGTCGGTCACCCAGCACTTTTCATCCAAGCCTCATCATTATGCGAAACTGGTGACCAGTGCTGCGGCAGCGTTGAACTTCGTCAAACACATCAAGCCCAACCTGTTTCTCCTGGAGTATCATCTCCCCGATATGGATGGCCTGGCACTCTACGATCTGCTGCATGAGACCAGAGGACTCGCAAGCATTCCTGCCATCATCTTCGGTGTCCCGTTGCCCAAACAGGCTCTTGCTGTCATCAAGACGCAGCGACTCGTACTCCTGAGCACCCCCATCGATCTGGAGGAACTCAGACGCGATATAGCGCAACTTGGTTTACCCCTTGTCATGAACTAGTGCAAATCCAAGAGACCTATTCGGGAATAAATAGGATATCATGAGGCTTCACAGGCTAATCTACAGCACTATTTTCTCGAAAAATGTCGGTTGATTATGCACTAGGAAAGGAGAGCATGCAAGGGATGGTCCCGCCCAATAGCTGCTGAGGAGAAGCCGTAACAGGTTCCTAAATCATGACAGCGTATGTATCATCACCCCTGGGTGAAGCGAGGACCTTTTGAACGAGGGCGTTTAATTCCGGGTCCTGCTCACCTTGAGGGGTACTTCTGTATGCTGGCAAGCGTAATCTTGTGTTTTGACTCGCGACGTCATGCGATAAGCTTTTTTCATCGCGTGTCGGCTTGATCTTAAAGTGCCAGTTCTGCTCGCCTTTCTCTGTTGGCAGGTATCCTGCAACGAGCATTGCTCCCTTAAATTGTGCGTGCGAGACATATAATTTCGTTTCACGCTCATACTCGTGTTTGAGTCCGTAGCTGCTATGGTGCTCGTCAGCTTTAAGAGCAGGCTGAATGGCACGCTCTATCCAGTACTGTAGGGCCTCTCTCTCTTCTTGAGAGAGCGCGTCATACGCGTGAGGATGGTCTTTCTGCCTCGTGTTCTCTAGTTCCGAGCATAGGCGTTCATAATCTTTTCTGCTCATGACTCACTCTCCCATGCGGATATCTTTCCTTGAGTCCTCGCCCAAGGAGCTGCACCTATCCCTGTTAACAGCAACTTATAGTATACCATAAAGGAGACCATAACGGGGTAGAATCCGATGTCTGAAAACAACACCTCATTCCGCCACATGCGCTTTTTTAGGCATCCGATTCTACCCCAGGTGGTGTGCCTTCGACCTGTGAAAGCAACGTTGGGGGTGGTTTTGGATCACTTGGCATACCCGCGACGGTTTCCCCTACCTTTTCACTAATGTTGTCTTTCGCTCGCTGAAAATCTTTGGGATGAGCTACACGCCATTCCATCCAGATGGCAATCAGCAGGGCCTGAAGTACCCCTGCAACAGGCGACGCCAAGAGTGCTCCCGCGATCCCAAAGAGTTCGGCCCCGGCGATCAGCGCGGCGAGAGAGACCACGGGGTGCAGGCCAATGGCCTTCCCGACGATGCGCGGTCCCACCACATCGCCCTCGATCACATGCACAACGACGAAGTAGACCAGCACGATGAGTGCGATGACCCACCCCTTGGTCAGAGCGAGCAGCACACAGATTGCACCAGAGACGAGCGTTCCCAGGACGGGAATGAACTCTAACACGAACGCCAGCACACCCAGTAAGAGGGCATACGGCACGCCGATGACTTGCATTCCGACTCCGACGAGGACACCAATTAACGCGCACAGGAGCAACTGGCCGCGAATGTAGCCGCCCACGACCCGCTGCAAAGTATCCAGCAACAACTTCATGCGTCCTTGCTGCTGCTGTGGCATGTTCCGATGTAACCAATCGGACACCCGTGCGCCACCGGCGAGGAGGTAGATACTGATCACCGCCACCAGGACCACATCCAGGACAGCACCGACCAGACCCGTGAGCAGCGGGATGATGCTGCCCGCGAAACCTTCGATGCCGGCTATGACCTGATCGCGGGCCGACGCAATCTGACTCTGCGAGAGGCCAAGTGACCGCAAGGTCTGTTCCAGGGGCGTGAGCTGACCACTCTTGCCCGGCGTCAGCAAAAACCGCACATAGTCGGAGAGCGAGATCACCTGCACGATCGCCGTGCTCACAATCAGATAGAGCAGGGCACCCAGGGCACCCAGGACGACGAGGTAGACCAGGAGGATGGCCAGGAACCGCGGCATCACCCGCTCCAGGAGCTTGACGGCAGGCGCGAGAGCATACGCGAGCAGGGCTGCAAACGTGAGCAAGAGCAGGGCTTGAATCACGTGCCCTGCCAGCCACAGGATGAGCAGCGCGACTCCCGTCCAGGCGAGAATGGCCAACGGGAGGCCGACTCGCCGCATCCATTTGGCGATCACTGCTACGGAGTCAACGTCTCGGGTCGTGCGTGGATGAGTGTTTGAGGACATACACCTGCTCCCCTCTCATCGATACTGCTGCGTATTCCATGATCGCTCCTGTTCACACGTTGGCACACACAACAAGGAGCGTCTTGAGGTGTGTTCGCTTCTCCCTCTCGTGCTTCGTGGCTCGGTGCTCCATTTTTTTACAGGCTCTCACAATCGTTCCAGTCTGTTGAAAAAGTCTATTGTAGAGTTAATTGACGAAGAAAAACATCAAATTCCGCTCTCATTTATGGGAGATGCGTGGATTTCTTGGCGGTAAACTGTGCTATTTTGCACCCTTCAAAACTCAGCAGTTTCATTTTTCAACAGGCTGGTTCGTTTCTTGAGACTAGAGTTGCTTATAGAAATCACTGCTATGAAAACACTGATGAGGAGAGAAAGGCTGACAGAAGAGATAGATATTCTCATCGCCTCTGCATGAATGTCGCAAGATACCTCAAGGACCCCATCTGCTTCTCTCGCTTGATCCGAGAGCGACGTTGTCTGTTGAGAGATGGTCATAGCTAGAGCCTTTCTTGGTGAAACAGGAGGAACCATCAACGAGCTTCCTTGCAAGCCTCCTTACGACTTGAAAAACTGGAGAGGCCAGGAGCGTTGTGGGCGCGTTCATGCGTGTCCCAGGCGCCCAAAAGGATCAAGCCGACCAGCCCGCTTCGTGAGCCCTCTGCTTTCCGGTGCCGCCTGTTCTGGTATAATCGGTGCTGGCAGGCTGACGCCCGGCCTGCCCCGTTCTTGGTCATAGGGCTCCTCATATATCATCTGATCGGTGCGTGTTGGGTGCGGCTTTTGCCCCAGCGGTGGAAAGGTCACTTCTGGTCCAGGCGTAGACGTCGGCCAGGCTGGGTAGGCGAACTGGCGATGAGCTTGCCTGGGTGGCATCATGGTCTCGGCGGAGCCGTCTGTGATCTCATTCCGTCCTGTCGTAAGTTCAGCAGTTGCATCCTGGACGGTCACCCTTCCTGCCACCTGCTCATTGGGTCCTGCCTCGCTCGTCTTATCCACGAGCGGAAGTGTCTGTTGATATGTTGACATGGGTAGCGCCTTTCTTGGTGAAACAGGAAGCTCTTTCATGGCCTCTCCTTACCTCAGTAGTACGCAAACTCCGAGGTACAAATGTATCGCCCTACGTTCTTTCTGTCTCTCCTTTGGGCCTGCCGGGCCTGCAAGGAAAGCCATTCTCTGCTTTTAAGTGTACCTACAGAGCGTTATAACAAGCGTTAAATGAAGTTCGCTGCTCAACTGCCTGCTTGCTGGCTCGTTTC
>WNGQ01012419.1_pt1 | contig 20176 bp, 16 predicted proteins | sample 5407661 | NCBI WGS metagenome assembly WNGQ01 (sample SAMN13153382, study PRJNA577476) | soil metagenome | isolation source: 60 cm soil or saprolite under Garry oak tree replicate 2 | place: USA:California | collected 2016-06-15 | reverse complement strand
GCTTCCGTGTGTTCCAGGCCCAGCACGTCGGCGCGGTCGTGATGCCGGGCGGTGCCGGGCAGAGCCGCAGGGAACTCGACGGCTGGCAGGACTGGGCCAAGTCGCGCGGTGCCAGGGGACTGGCGTACGTGCTGGTCGGGGCCGACGGCGCGGTCTCCGACGCGGGACCGGTGGCCAGGCACCTGTCGCCGGAGGAGCGGTCCGGGCTGCCCGCCGCGACCGGCGCCCGACCCGGTGACTGCGTGTTCTTCGCGGCCGGAACTCCGGCCGCCGCACGGACGCTGCTCGGCGCGGCCCGGCTGGAGATCGGCCAGCGGTGCGGGCTGATCGATCCCCGGGCCTGGGCGTTCACCTGGGTGGTCGACGCGCCGATGTTCGAACGGGCTGGGGAGGGCGGGGCTGGCAGCGAGGGCGGGGCTGGCAGCGAGGGCGGGGCTGGCTGCGAGGGCGGGGCTGGCTGCGGGGGCGGCTGGACCGCCGTGCACCACCCGTTCACCGCGCCGCTGCCCGAGTGGGCGGACAAGTTCGCCGCCGAGCCGGTCGGCGCGCTCGCCGACGCCTACGACATCGTCTGCAACGGGACCGAGATCGGCGGCGGGTCGATCAGGATCCACCGGCCCGCGATGCAGCAGCAGGTGTTCGACGTGATCGGCCTGTCGCGGGAGGAGGCGAGGTCGCAGTTCGGCTTCCTGCTCGACGCGCTGCGGTTCGGCCCGCCGCCGCACGGCGGCATCGCGTTCGGCTGGGACCGGATGCTGATGCTGCTGACCGGCCGCGAGTCGATCAGGGACGTGATGGCGTTCCCGAAGGCGGCCTCGGGCAGTGACCCGCTGACCGGGGCGCCGACGCCGATCACGGCGGCGCAGCGCAAGGAGGCCGGCGTGGACGTGACCGCGCCCTTCGCGCCGCCGGCCGCGCCGCCGGCCGGCGCCACAGCGCGGGCAGGCTGACCGGAGTGCCCCGGAGTATGGTCGAGCAGTGGCCGCACGGGACGCACGATCGCAGCAAGGCGCCAGCCTGTTCGACGCTGCCGGCGAGGAGGCCGCCAGGGCCGTCGCGCCGCTCCCGGTCAGGATGCGGCCGAGGAACCTCGACGAGGTGCTCGGCCAGCCGCACCTGACCGGGCCCGGCTCACCCCTGCGCAAGCTGGTCGAGCACGCCGCGCCGATGTCGGTGCTGCTCTGGGGGCCACCGGGCACCGGCAAGACCACGCTGGCCTACGTGCTCAGCCGGGTCACCAGCCGGCGGTTCGTCGAGCTATCCGCGGTCTCCGCCGGGGTCGCCCAGGTGCGCGCGGCGATCGACGCCGCCCGCGCCGAACTGGGGCTCACCGGCACGCAGACGCTGCTGTTTATCGACGAGGTGCACCGGTTCAACAAGGCGCAACAAGACGCCCTGCTGCCTGCCGTGGAGAACAGGTGGGTGTCGTTCGTCGGTGCCACGACCGAGAATCCGTCGTTTTCGGTGGTCGGGCCGCTGCTGTCGCGGTCGCTGCTGCTGACGCTGCGGCCGCTGCCCGACGAGGACATGCGGGCAGTGCTCGGGCAGGCCGTGACCGACGAGCGTGGGCTCGGCGGCACGGTAAGCCTGGCCGACGACGCCGTGGAGGAACTGCTGCGGCTGGCCGGCGGCGACGCCAGGCGGGCGCTGACCTACCTGGAGGCCGCAGCGCTCGGGCTCGAGCCCGGCGGCGTGATCGACACGGCGGTGCTCGCGCGCGCCGTCGACCGGGTCGCCGTCCGCTACGACCGGGCCGGCGACCAGCACTACGACGTGATCAGCGCGTTCATCAAGAGCATCAGGGGCAGCGACGTAGACGCCGCGCTGCACTACCTGGCCCTGATGATCGAGGCCGGCGAGGATCCGAGGTTCATCGCGCGGCGACTGATCGTGCACGCGAGCGAGGACGTCGGCATGGCCGACCCCTCGGCACTGCCGGTGGCCGTCGCCGCGGCCCAGGCGGTCGAGTTCGTCGGCCTGCCCGAGGTCAGGATCAACCTGGCCCAGGCGGTGATCCACCTGTCCCTGGCGCCGAAGTCCAACGCGGTGATCAAGGCGATCGGGGCCGCCGCCGACGACGTCCGCTCCGGCCGTTCGGGCCCGGTGCCGGCGCACCTGCGCGATGCCAGCTACCGGGGGGCGGCCAGGCTCGGGCACGGCCAGGGATACCTGTACCCGCACGACTTCGGCGAGGGGATCGTCCGGCAGGCCTACCTGCCGGACGCCGCGGCGGGACGCCGGTACTACGAACCGACCAGGCACGGGGCGGAGGCCAGGTACGCGGACCGGGCCGAGCGGATCAGGGCGGTGCTCGACGGCTCGGACGGCGGCCGGCACGAGTCAGGGACCGGCGGCGGCGACGGCTGAAACACGCCGCCCGGCGGGCGGCAGCGGCGGCAAGCGGTAGGGTCGGCCAAGTGACAGCTCACCCGGGCCAGGAGGGAGCGGGCCGATGAACGCCGGGCAGCTAGCAGCGCTGATCGCGGCCGGGTTCTTCGCGGTCGGGGTGAGCGCGGCGGTGTTCGTGCTCGTCAGGATGGCCAGGCTGGCCGCGGCGGTCACCGCGTTGGTAACCAGCTACCAGGCCGGTGCCGATGACGTGCTCGCCGGCACGCGCGCCGCGGTCGAGCGGGCCGAGGCGCAGCTAGCCAGGACCGGCGCTCTTGCCGACGGTGTGGACCAGGTGGCCGCGAGCATGGTCGACCTGCATGAGCAGGTCTCTGCCGTCGCGGGCGCGGCCAGGCTGATCGCGGTCGGTCTCGGCGCTCCCGTCCTGCGGCTGGCCGCGGCCGGGCACGGCGTCAGGCACGCCCTGGCGCTCCGCCGCTCCGGCCGGCTCGCCGCGCGTGGCGTGAACGGCTCGCCGGCAAGGGTGGGTGGGTCGGCAAGACTGCCTGCACTGCCCGATCGCGCCCAGCGCGAGACGTGGCGGGAACGGACCGAACGGGTCACGGCGGCCCGGGATCGGGCGCGGCTATGATCCGCCGCGCGGTCTGGCTGGCGATCGGGGCGGCACTCGGCATCGCCGGCTACCGGCGGGTGACGAGGGCGGCGAGGGCACTGCTCCCCGCGCGTGAAGTGCTCACCCCGCTCACGCGCCGCGCCGTCGGCAGCGGGCGGGACGGGCCCGAACCGCGGCGTCGCGCCGGCGGCGGAACTGCGGAATTCGTCCGCGATGTCCGGGCCGGAATGGCGGAGTACATGGACCGGCACGGCGACGCATGAATCGGCATTCCGCCGCCTGAGGCAATACCCTCATAGGTCAGAGTCCGCCGGGTGCGGGCACGAGACAGCAGCGACAACCCTAAGGATGGCCGTTGATGGAGTCGGCAGAGATCGCCCGCCGTTTCCTTGACTACTTCGCCCAGCGCGGGCACACCGTCGTTCCCTCCGCCAGCCTGGTCGCGGAGGATCCCACCTTGCTGCTGGTCAACGCCGGGATGGTCCCGTTCAAGCCGTACTTCCTCGGCCAGTTCGTGCCGCCCTACCCGCGGGCGGTCAGCGCCCAGAAGTGCGTGCGAACGCCGGACATCGACGAGGTCGGCAAGACCACCAGGCACGCCACTTTCTTCCAGATGCTCGGCAACTTCTCGTTCGGCGACTACTTCAAGGAGCAGGCGATCCCGCTGGCGTGGGAGTTGCTCACCCGCCCGGAGTCTGACGGCGGTTTCGGCTTCCCCGAGAGCAGGCTCTGGGCGACGGTCTACAGCGGCGACGACGAGGCGTATCGGATCTGGCACGACGCGGTCGGGGTGCCCGCCGCCCGGATCCAGCGTCGCGGTCTGGCCGACAACTACTGGCACATGGGCGTGCCGGGGCCCGGCGGCCCGTGCTCGGAGATCTACTACGACCGCGGTCCCGAGTACGGCCGTGAGGGCGGCCCCGAGGCCGACGAGGACCGCTACCTAGAGGTCTGGAACCTCGTGTTCATGCAGTACCAGCTCAGCGCCGTCCGAAGCAAGATCGACTTCGACACCCAGGGCGAGCTGCCCTCACGTAACATCGACACCGGCATGGGCCTGGAGCGGATGGCCGCGCTGCTGCAGGGCGTCGACAACATCTACGAAGTCGACACGATGTGGAAGGTGCTCGAGCGCGCCGCGGAGCTGACCGAGCAGAAGTACGGCCGTGACCACGCCAGCGACGTGGCGCTGCGCGTGGTAGCCGACCACGTCAGGGCCGCGGTGATGCTCGTCGCCGACGGCGTCATCCCGTCCAATGAGGGCCGCGGCTACGTGCTGCGCAGGATCGCCCGGCGCAGCGTGCGCGACCTGCGGCTGTTGGCCGGGTCACAGCGCGGCGGTGACGGCGGGCGCGGCGGCTCCGGTGAGCGGTATCTGCACGAGCTCGCCTCGGCCGCGATCGGTGCGCTCGGCGACCAGTACCCGGACCTGGTCAGGGACGCGCCCAACATCCACACGGTGCTGGACGCCGAGGAGAGCGCGTTCCTCAGCACGCTGCGGACCGGCACCGCGATCTTCGACGCGGCCGTCGAGGAGGCCACGCGCGGCGGCGAGCGGTCGCTCGGCGGCGCGCAGGCGTTCCAGCTTCATGACACCTACGGCTTCCCGATCGACCTGACCCTGGAGATGGCCGCCGAGCAGGGGCTGACCGTGGACGAGGAGGAGTTCCGGCGGCTGATGACCGAGCAGCGGCAGCGGGCCAAGCAGGACGCCGCGGCCAAGAAGACCGGAAACGCCGACATCTCGGTCTTCGCCCGGTTCCTCGAGCGGTCGGGCAGGGTGGTGTTCACCGGCTACGACGAGGTCGCCTCCGACGGCACGGTCATCGGCCTGCTGGCCGGCGGGGTGTCCGTGCCGGCCGCCGGCGCGGGCACCGAGGTCGACGTGGTGCTCGACCGGACGCCGTGCTACGCCGAGGGCGGCGGCCAGCTCGCCGACGCGGGCGTCATGCGGTCCGCCGGCAGCGGGGCCGCCGACGGCGCCACGGTCGAGGTGCTCGACGTGCAGGCTCCGGTGCCCGGGCTGATCGTGCACCGGTGCCGGGTCACGGCAGGCGAGATCACGGTCGGCGACATGGTGCACATCCAGATCGACATCGAGCGGCGGCGCGCGATCTCCCGTTCGCACACGGCCACGCATCTGGTGCACCGGGCCTTCCGCGGCGCGCTCGGCGAGTCGGCGGCCCAGGCGGGCTCGGAGAACTCGCCCGGTCGGTTCAGGTTCGACTTCACCGCCCTCGGGGCGGTGCCCCCCGCCGTTCTCGCCGACGCCGAGGACGAGGTCAACGAGGTGCTGATCAACGACCTGGATGTCCGCGCCTTCCACACCTCGATCGAACAGGCGCGCGCGATGGGCGCGCTCGCGCTGTTCGGCGAGAAGTACGGCGAGCAGGTGCGGGTCGTCGAGGTGGGCGACTACTCGCGCGAGCTGTGCGGTGGTACGCACGTGGCCAGGTCGGGCCAGCTCGGGCTGGTGAAGATTCTCGGCGAGTCCTCGATCGGCTCCGGCGTCAGGCGCGTCGAAGCGCTGGTCGGCATCGACGCGTTCCGGTTCCTCGCCAGCGAGAGCCTGCTGGTCAGCCAGCTCAGCGAGCAGCTCAAGACGCCGCGGGCGGGCTTGCCTGACCGGATCGCCGGGATCGTGGCCAGGCTCCGCGACGCGGAGCGGGACATCGCGCGGACGCAGTCCGCGCAACTCGCGAGCATCGCCGCCGACCTGGTCGCGCGGGCCGGCGAGGTGAACGGCGTCCTGTTCGTGGCCCATCAGGTGCCCGACGGCACCCCCGCCGACGGGATCCGCAAGCTCGCGCTCGACATCCGCGGGCAGATTCCGGCCGAGCGGGCCGGGGTGGTCGTGACCGCGGGCGTTCCGGCGGACCGCCCGGCGGTCGTCGTCGCGCTGAACGACGCGGCCCGAGCCCGTGGCCTCACCGCTGGCGCGCTGATCGGCACGGCCACGGCGGTTCTCGGCGGCCGAGGCGGCGGCAGGGACGATATCGCGCAGGGGGGAGGCGCGGCACTAGGGGCGCAGGCCGCTCAGGCACTGACAGAGGCGTTTAGTGCGGTTAGGGGTGTTATTGGCGGCATCGGTCCATCGAGTAGCGTAACGTGAGATCGTGTCGAAGCGGAGTTGTGTCAGTTCTGAGATCGGGCACCAGGAGACCGGTGTCTTGAGGTCAGGCGTCCGGCTCGCCGTCGATGTCGGATCGGCTCGGATCGGGATCGCAAGCTGCGACCCCGGCGGGCTGCTGGCCAGCCCCCTGACCACGGTGCGCCGTCGTCGGGGCGATCTTGCCGAGATCGCGCGCCTGGCAGCCGAGCGGCAGGTTATGGAGATCGTCGTGGGGCTTCCCACCAGTCTTTCCGGAACGCCTGGACACGCCGCTCACCAGGCACGAGACTTTGCCATGGCGCTCGCGGGCGTCGTCGCGCCCGTGCCAGTCAGGCTCGTGGACGAGCGTTTCACGACCGTTATCGCGCACGCCGCGCTGCGCCAGGGCGGTCGCGACTCCAGGGAGCGCCGGAGCGTGATCGACCAGGCGGCCGCGGCAACGCTGCTTCAGGGAGCCCTCGATGCTGAGCGGCAGACGGGCAGCGCTCCCGGTGAAGTTGTCGGCACGACCCTGGGCGGTGGCGGATGACCAGAGATGGCGGGCACTGGCCGCGGCGCGGCCGGCGTCGGCCGGATCGTGGTGACTACCGCGACGAGGACGAATACGACCAGCGGCCCGGCCAGAACGGCCTTGGGAAGAGTTACCGCGGCGCGGGCGGTTACGGTCCGGCGGATGAGCTCGATGCCCCGGACGGGTACGGCAGGCCGGGCGGGTACGGACCGCCGGCCGGGTACGGCGGACCGGAGCGCTACGGCGGCACCGGCGGCTACGACGATCCGCTCGGCCACGGAGATCCGGCGGGCTACGGCGACCCGGCGGGCTACGGCGACCCGGCGGGCTACGGCGACCCGGCGGGCTACGGCGACCCGGCGGGCCGCGGAGACCCGGCCGGGTACGGCGACCCGCTCGGCTACACCAATCCCGGTCGCTACCGCGAGTCGCGCGGTCACGGTCCGGCCGCCGGCCGCGGCGACCAGGTCGGCTACGGCGACCCGGCGGGCTACGGCGACCCGGGGCGGTACGGCGACCAGGCGGGCTACGGAGACCCGGCCGATTACGGCGACCCGGCGGGCTACGGCGATCAGGCGCGCTACGGCGATCCGGCCGGCTACGGCAACGCCGGGAGGCCCGGCGATCGGGCTGGGTACGACGAGCCGGCCGACTACTCCGACGGGGCAGCCGGGCGGGGCCGTCACTCCGCCGGGCCAGCGGGCGGCGTCCCCGGCCCGGGCAGTGCCGACCCGTACGGCGACGCCGGATACGGCACGGACTTCGGCGGGAGCAGCCACGAAACAGGGTCGCACGCGCAGGTTGAGCGGTACCGGCCGCCGGACCCGCGTGAGCAGCCGGGCGGCTCCTACGGCCAGTACGGCCCGCCCGACCCGCACGCGGCCGGGCCGAGCCCGTATGAGACCGATCGCTACGGTGACACAGGCTCGTTCGCCGGGCCTGGCACAGGGACCTATGACCGTGCGGGCGGCTACCCGGAATCTGGCTCGTTCGGCCGGCCAGATACCGGATCGTTCGACGCGCGCGAGGGCGGGCCGGGCGGTCCCGGGGCCGGCTCGCCGGGCGGCGGATGGGCGTTCCAGCCCGACACATCGTCATACGGCGCGGAACCGCTGGACGACCGGGGCTCCGGATCATTCTCCCGGCCCGATACCGGGCCCTTCGGCCGAGCCGAGTCTGGCACCTTCGCCCGCCCGGACACCGGGTCGTTCGCTCGCCCGGACACGGGGTCGTTCGGCCGCCCGGACACGGGGTCGTTCGGCCGCCCGGACCCGGACACGGGGTCGTTCGGCCGCCCGGACACGGGGTCGTTCGGCCGCCCGGACACGGGGTCGTTCGGCCGCCCGGACACGGGGTCGTTCGGCCGCCCGGACACGGGGTCGTTCGGCCGCCCGGACACGGGGTCAGTGGCCGACCCGGGCGCCGGGTACTTCACCCGCGACGGCTCGGGAAGCATCCGTCGGCTCGATTCGAGGTCGGTCAGCCCGGACGACGAGTACGAGCAGTCAGGCTTGCTGGATTCGAATGCCCAGGATACGGGCAGCATCCGGTGGACGGCAGGGCCGCCACCGGCCAAAACGCGAGCAGACCGGGGCCGGGAGGTAGCCGCGTTGGCCGGGCCCCTTCCGGCCGGGTCAGATGGTTACGCGCAGTGGCAGGACGAGCCACCGGAAGACGACTGGGTGGACGACGACGCGGACAGCGGGCTGCTCTCGCGCCGGTTCGGCGGCGGCGGTGCCGAGCCAGCGGGCAGCGGCGGCGGCAGCCGCGGCCGCGGGAGCGGCCGCGGGAGAAAGCGCCGCAGCGTGCGCGGCAAGGTCGCGTTCACGGTCGCCATCTTCGCAGTGATCCTCATCGTGGGTATCGCCGCTGCTTTCGGCACCACCTATGTCAGCCGCCTGATCAACAACCGTTACGGCGACTACAAGGGCGCGGGGTACGGACATGTGACCGTGATCGTCCCGGAGGGCGCCTCGCTCGGCGAGCTGGGCCCCATGCTGCTGAGGAGGGGCGTGATCATGGCGTTGCGGCCTTACGATACGGCCGCTGCCGCCGCGACCGGCACCCTCCAGCCCGGTGTGTACAAGCTACAACTTCACATGAATTCGGCCCTGGCCGTGCAGGCCCTGCTGAGTTCCAAGGCGCGCAGCGCCGACCAGATCACGATCATCGAGGGTACCCGCGCAGTCGACATAGCCAAGATATTCGCCAAGCGGACCGGTCTCCCGTCCAGCGCCTTCATGAACATCATCGACCATCCGCCTAGCGCGCTCGGGCTGCCGTCCTGGGCTGGCTCCACGGCCGAGGGCTTCCTGTTCCCCGACACCTACGAGCTCACTCCGCACGAGACGCCACTGCAGATCCTGCAGATGATGGTGAGCAACTTCAACCACAGGATCGCCGGCATGAGCCTGGCCACCGCGGCGCGCAGCGTCAACACCACGCCGTGGCACGTCCTCATCGTCGCCAGCATGGTCCAGGCCGAGAGCGGTAAGGGCGACTTCGGGAAGGTCGCCCGGGTCGCCTGGAACCGGCTGGGCAGTGGCATGCCGCTGCATTTCGACAGCACCGTCTTCTACGGCCTGGGCATTGCCGGCGGGCCGACGGCCGCGGCGACGAACGCCGAGATCAACAAGGACACCCCGTACAACACCTACCTGCACAAGGGACTGCCGCCTGGCCCGATCGGCAACCCCGGGCTGGAGGCCATCCAGGCCGCGCTGCACCCGCCGCACGGCCCGTGGCTGTACTTCATCACCGATCTGAAGGTCCACCCGAGTAAGACCTACTTCACCGACAACTACTCGCAGTTCCAGAAATGGCAGCAGCAGTTCGAGAGCTGAGCGAGGATGACCGCCGAAGGGTGCGGGTGGCAGTGCTCGGCTCGCCGGTGGGCCACTCGCTGTCGCCGGTGCTGCATACGGCCGCCTACGCGGCGCTCGGCCTGACCTGGTGGCGGTACGAGGCGATCGAGTGCGACGAGGCGGGCCTGCCCGCGCTGCTCGACCGGTGCGGCCCTGAGTGGGCCGGGCTCTCGCTCACCATGCCGCTGAAACGGGCCGTGCTGCCGCTGCTCGACCGGATCGAGCCCCTTGTCACCGAGGTCGGCGGCGCCAACACGGTGGTGTTCGCCGCTGCGCAGCGCCTCGGGTACAACACCGACGTCCCCGGCATGGTCCGCGCGCTGGCCGAGCAAGGCATCGGTGCCGGGCGGGCGACGGCCCCGTCCTCGCCGGCCGGCCCGGCGCTGATCCTCGGCGGCGGCGCGACCGCGTGCGCCGCGCTTGCCGCGCTGCGCGACCTCGGCGAGCGGTCCGTGACGGCGGCGGTGCGGGATGCCGCCAGGGCGGACGACCTGGTCTCGGCCGCGGACCGGCTCGGCATGACCGTCACGCTCCGGCCGTTCGAGCCCGACTCCTTGGCCGGTCCGCGCCTGGTTATCTCCACCGTGCCGGCTGGCGCCGCCGAACTAGTTGCGCAAATTTTCGGCCGGCTGGTGCCCGTGCCAGCGGCGGTATTCGACGTGGTCTATCACCCGTGGCCGACGCCGCTGGCCGCTGCCGCCGCCGCAGCCGGCGCGATCGTCGTCGGGGGGTTTGAGTTGCTGCTGTACCAGGCCGCGCTCCAGGTCGAGCTGATCACGGGACGGCCGGCGCCGGTCGACGAGATGCGGCGGGCCGGCCGGGCCGAGCTGAGCAGGCGAGCGGCCGGCCACGGCGGCCCTTAGCTAAACAGGCCGGTCGGCCCGGCCGCCGGCGCCCATGCGGAAATAAGCAGGCCGCCAGCCCGGTTGTTGTTTGGAGTGGGTGTCCCGGCTCGCGTTATCCGCGGTCCTGCGACTACGACCGCAGCGGCAAGATGCGCTACTCTTGCCAGGAGAACTCAACATCCCGGCGTATCGCGCCGGGCGGCAAGCGGAGGACCACCTCGGCCACCTCCCACCTTGTCAGCGCTGCGGCGCCTTTCGGCGTGGCCCTGCTGGCGGGTAGCAGTCCAGGCAGCTAAGGCGGCCTGGTGCAGGCCGGACGATCCGGGCTGGCGCGCCGATGGCGAGCCGGTGCCGGGCGTGCGCGGCGACGCTCCGCGGGCACAGCCTGCGCGGCGCGCTCCGTGCCGTGGTGGCCCCGCATGCGAGCTGTGCGGGGCTTTCTGTTTTCGCGGAGAGCGTCGGCGTGCCCGATCCGGGACAGGCCCGGATCGGGAACAAGGTGACATTGGAGGTCACATCAGCACTGAACCTCGTATCAACGACCGTATCCGGGTACCTGAAGTTCGCCTCGTAGGCCCATCCGGCGAGCAGGTCGGGATCGTCTCGATCACCGACGCTCTGCGGCTGGCCCAGGAGGCAGACCTCGACCTCGTAGAGGTGGCGCCGACCGCGCGGCCGCCGGTCTGCAAGCTCATGGACTTCGGCAAGTTCAAGTACGAGTCGGCGCTCAAGGCCCGGGAGTCGCGCAAGAACCAGGCGCAGACGGTCATCAAGGAGATCAAGATCCGGCCGAAGATCGACCCGCACGACTACGGCACCAAGAAGGGCCACGTCGAGCGGTTCCTGCGGCAGGGAGACAAGGTCAAGGTGACGATCATGTTCCGCGGCCGCGAGCAGTCGAGGCCGGAGCTTGGGTACAAGCTGCTTCAGCGGCTGGCCGGCGACGTCGAGGAACTCGGCTTCGTCGAGTCGCAGCCGAAGCAAGACGGCCGGAACATGATCATGGTGATCGGGCCGCTCCGCAAGAAGGCCGAGACGAAGGCGGTCCGGGGCCAGGACCGGGCCAGTGCCAGGGCGGCTGCGCCGGCCCACGCGACCGGCCGGGACAGCGTCGGGACCGCCGCGCCGCGGCCGCCGGCTCCGGCGGCTTCGGCCGCGCCGCGTCCGGCCGCTTCGGCAGCCCCGGCCACGTCGCGTCCGGCGGCTTCGGCAGCCCCGGCCACGTCGCGTCCGGCCGTTTGGGCGGCTTCGGCCGCGCCGCGTCCGGCCGTTTCGGCGGCTTCGGCCGCGCCGCGTCCGGGCACGACGTCCGCTGCGGCCAGGCCGGGTACGGTGCCTTCGGCCGGCACCGCGGCCAGGCCGGGTCCGGCGCCTTCGGCCGGGTCCGGCGCGCGTCCGGGTCCGGCGCGGTCCGGTGGGAGTGGGCGTCCGGGTCCGGGACCGTCCGCCGGGACTGCGCGTCCGGGTCCGGCACCGTCCGCCGGGACTGCGCGCCCCGGTCCGGGGTCGTCGGGCGGGGCCTCGGCGCGGCCGGGTCCAGGGCCGTCCGCCAGGCCCGCGGCCGCCAGGCCGGCGGCACCGGCCGGTGCCGCGCCCAAGCCGGGCCAGGGCACGCCTAGGCCGCAGGCCCCCAAGCCGGGACCGTCGGCAGGCGGCACGCCCAGGCCGGCCGCACCGCGGCCGGGGCCGCCGCCCGGCGGGAGGGCTAAGCCGTCCCCGCCAAAGCCGAGCGCGCCGCGGTCCTCGTCGGCCAAGCCCGGCGAGGAGGGAAAGGTGCCGACGGCAAGGCCGGCCGAGCACGGCGCCGAGGCCGGGAGCTGACGGGCCAGCTCCCGGGAGAACGAAGACGTGCCCGCCTGACAATGCGTGGTCGGCGGGCGGACACAGGACGCGCGGAAGCGCGCGAGGAACGAGGGATGCGGCGACATGCCGAAGATGAAGACACACAGCGGTGCCAAGAAGCGGTTCCGGCTCACTGGCACCGGCAAGGTGATGCGCCGCCGCGCGAACCGCGCTCACTATCTTGAGCACAAGCCGAGCACCAAGACCCGCCGCCTGGCGAACTACGTGACGCTCGCACCCGCAGACGCCAAGAACATGAAGAAGTTGCTGGGCAAGTGACCCGGTCCGACGTGAGGGAGTCGAACACATGGCACGCGTAAAGCGGGCGGTCAATGCCCACAAGAAGCGCAGGGTCGTCCTCGAGCGGGCGAGCGGCTACCGCGGCCAGCGGTCCAGGCTGTACCGCAAGGCCAAGGAGCAGTCCCTGCACTCGATGACCTACGCCTACCGGGATCGCAAGGACCGCAAGGGAGCGTTTCGCAGGCTGTGGATCCAGCGGATCAACGCGGCCGCGCGCGCCCAGGGCATCACGTACAACAGGTTCATCCAGGGTCTGAAGACCGCGGGCGTCGAGGTGGACCGCAAGATGCTCGCCGAGCTCGCCGTCTCCGACCCCCCGGCCTTCACCGCGCTGGTGGCCGTTGCCCGCCAGGCGCTTCCGGCCGACGTGAACGCGGCCGCTTAGCAAGTTGCAGGATCGCGAAGGATTTTCCTCGCCGGCGCGGGAAAATCCTTCGCGATCATCGTGTCCGGGCGAGGTCGGGCAGGGGTCATGGTTACGAGCACCCGGTCGCCCAGGGTCAGGACCGCGAGGTCGCTGGCCAAGCGGGCGCTGCGGGAGCGTTCGAGGCTGTTCCTCGCGGAGGGGCCGCAGGCTGTCAGGGAGGCGCTGGGCCGGTCCGGCCAGGCCGGCCTGATCAGGGAGCTCTTCGTCACCGCGGCGGCCAGGTCCAGGCACGCTGAGCTGGTCGCCGCGGTGACGAGCGCCGGAGCGCCGGTCCACGAGGTCAGCGTCGAGGTGATGGCCGAGCTTGCCCAGACGGTGACCCCGCAGGGACTGCTTGCCGTCTGCCCGTTCATCGACGTGCCGCTCACCGCGCTGGTCTCGGCGGCACCGAGGCTCATCGTCGTGCTCGCGAACATCAGGGATCCCGGTAACGCGGGCACCGTGCTGCGCACGGCCGACGCGGCCGGGGCGGACGGGGTGATCTTCGCCGGCGCCTCGGTCGACGCGTACAACAGCAAGTGCGTGCGGTCCTCGGCCGGCTCGCTGTTTCACCTGCCGCTGGTGCTCGGCGTGCCGGTGGCCGACGCCGTCGCCGCGCTGCGCGGCGCGGGTCTCGGCGTGCTCGCGGCGGACGGCAGCGCGACGCTCGGGCTTGACGACCTCGACCAGGCCGGCCGGCTCGCCCTGCCGACCGCCTGGCTGTTCGGCAACGAGGCCTGGGGCCTGCCCGCCGATCTTGTCGCGCTCGCCGACAAGGCGGTCGCCGTGCCCATCTACGGCCACGCCGAGAGCCTGAACCTGGCCGCGGCGGCGGCCGTCTGTCTCTACGCCTCGGCGCGCGCGCAATATGGGGGTGCCGCTCAGTCCCGCTGACGCGCTAGGCTCTGATCACGTTGCGTCATGGCCGGTATCCGGATGGGTCACCGTGGTGCGGGTCGTGACGCGGCATCAGCCGACCGCGGTTTACCCCCGGACCCCGGACGGCGGCACAAGCACGCCGGGGCAGCGCTGTGCAGGGCGGGAGCGGCAGTCCGATGAGGACCGGCGAGTGAGCGCGGTGGCTGCGAGCGCTGGCGGTCGGCCGGATTCAGGCGCCCTGCCGGGGCCGGGCGCCCTGCCGGGGCCGGGCGCCCTGCGGGGGTCAGGCGGCCCGTACTGGCCAGGACGGCAGCGGGCCAACCCGGCGCAGCGGCCGGGGAACGCATTGCGGCCCGCCGACCTGCTGAGCGCCGACGAGTTGCCGGACGGGCTCGTAGTGGCCGACCAGTGCGGCCGGGTCATCATCTTCAACCGGGCGGCCGAGCGGCTGACCGGGATCGCGGCCGACCTGGCGCTCGGCCGGGAGCTTCCCGCCGCGCTGCCGCTCGCCGACGCCGAGGGCCGCTGCTGGTGGCGGCAGTCGCGGCCGTACGACGGGCTGTCGATCCGCACCAGGCACCCGGAACGCTCGCTGTACCTGGCCGACGGCACCGAGTTGCTGGTCGCCGTGGGCTATGTGCGAGCGCCGCGCGGCGGCCAGTGGCCGGGCAGGCCAGGCTGGCCGTGCGACCGGGGCGCGGTCCGGCGGCTCACGATCACGCTGCGCAGTGCCGAGCATCGGGCCAGGTTGGAGCGGACCAGGGCCGACCTGGTGTCCACGGTGGCGCACGAGCTGCGCTCGCCGCTGACCAGCGTCAAGGGGTTCACCGCGACGCTGCTCGCCAAGTGGCCGCGGTTCACCGACGACCAGAAGCGCAGCATGCTGGAGACCATCAACGCGGACGCCGACCGGGTGACCCGCCTGATCACCGAACTGCTCGACGTGTCTAGGATCGAGGCCGGGCGGATCCAGATGCACCGCGAGCTGGTCGACATCGCGACCCGCGCGGCGAAGCTGGTGGCCGGCCGGGTCGCGTCGGGGGAGTCCGAGAGCCGGTTCAGGATCGAGGCCGCCGACGGGCTGCCCGAGACGTGGCTGGACGCCGACAAGGTCGACCAGATCCTCGCGAACCTGATCGAGAATGCGGTCAGGCACGGGGCTGGTACGGTTACTACCGTGATCGAGTCGGCACGGGTCCACGGCGGGCCGGGCGTCGCGGTGTCGGTGCGCGACGAGGGCCCGGGGATCGCGCCCGAGTTCGCGCCGAGGGTGTTCCGCCAGTTCTGGCGCGCGAAGCGGCGCGGCGGTGCCGGCCTCGGCCTGTTCATCGTCAAGGGACTCGTCGAGGCGCAGGCGGTGCCGGCCTCGGCCTGTTCATCGTCAAGGGACTCGTCGAGGCGCACGGCGGCGCTATCACCGTGGGCCGGGCGCCGGGCGGCGGCGCGGAGTTCCGATTTACGATGCCCGCCGGCGTGCCGGATCACTGCTGAGCCAGTTCCGCGCGGACCGGCGGGCCCACCGGGTGGTCCCAGCGGCCTGAGCCGCCCGCGGCAGCGTTGCCGTGCGCGGGCCAGCGGATTGGCCGGCGTTCCGGGACAAGCGGGTGCGAGCCGTTGAGGAAAATCGCGAACTTCCCGTTGACCGACTTCCCGTGACATCAAGGAGACCAGGACCGATGTCCGCACCGAACAACACCTACGACCCGGTCCGAGTCGCCGCGCTGGCGCCGGCCGAGGTCGAGCGCATGACGGCGGAAGGGCTCACCGCGATCGCCGCCGCGGCCTGTTTCGACGACCTCAAGGCGGCGGAGGTCGCGCACCGGGGCCGGCAGGCGCCGCTGACGCTGGCCAGCGCGGAGATCGGCGCGCTGCCGCCGGGGGCGAAGGCCGAGGCGGGCCGGCGCGTCGGTGCGGCCAGGAAGGCGCTCGACGAGGCGCTCGCGCTGCGGCAGGCCGAGCTCGAGGCCGAACGGGACCGCAGGGTGCTCGAGGACGAGACGGCCGACGTGACGCTGCCGTGGGACCGGTCGCCGGCCGGCGCGCGGCACCCGGTCGTGACGCTGGCCGACCGGCTCGCCGACGTGTTCATCGGGATGGGCTACGAGATCGCCGAGGGTCCCGAGGTCGAGGCGGAGTGGTACAACTTCGACGCGCTGAACTTCCCGCCCGACCACCCGGCGCGGGAAATGCAGGACACGTTCTTCGTGGCCGGCCCGGGCGGCGCGGCCCGCTCCGGCATGGTGCTGCGCACCCACACCTCGCCGGTGCAGATCAGGGCCATGCTGACCAGGCCGCTGCCGCTGTACGTGGTGAGCCCGGGCAAGTGCTTCCGCAGCGACCCGCTCGACGCCACGCACAGCCCGGTGTTCCACCAGATCGAGGGCCTGGCCGTAGACGAGGGCCTGACCATGGCCGACCTGCGCGGCGCGATCACCGCCTTCGTCGGCGCGATGTTCGGCGAGGGCCTGCGGACCAGGCTGCGGCCCGACTTCTTCCCGTTCACCGAGCCCTCCGCCGACGTGTCGATGGAGTGCCACGTCTGCCGCGGCGAGTCGGTCAGGCCGGGCGCGCCGCCGTGCCGGGTCTGCAAGTCGCAGGGCTGGATCGAGATCGCCGGCTGCGGCATGGTCAACCCGCGCGTGCTCGTCGCATGCGGCATCGACCCGGACAGGTACAGCGGCTTCGCGTTCGGGCTCGGCATCGAGCGGGCCCTGATGATCAGGAATGGCCTGAGCGAGATCAGGGACACGATCGAGGGCGATGTCAGGTTCAGCTCGGCGTTCGGAGCGGAGGCGTCATGCTAGTCCCGCTTTCCTGGCTGCTCAGCTATGCTGCGCTGCCCGAGCCGGTCGACGCCGGCGAGGTCGCGCGGCGGCTCACCGCGATCGGCCTGGAGGTCGAGTCGGTCGAGCGGGTCGGGCACGACATTTCCGGTGTCGTGGTCGCGCGCGTGCTGGAGATCGAGGAGCTGACCGGGCACAAGAAGCCAATCAGGTACTGCGCGGTGACGACTGGCACGACGGAAAGGTCTGTGATCTGCGGTGCCGTCAACTTCGCCGTCGGCGATCTGGTGCCGCTCGCCGAGCCGGGGGCTGTGCTGCCGGGCGGCTTCGAGATCGGCGTGAGCAAGCGGTACGGCCGGATGTCGGACGGCATGATCTGCTCGGCCGCCGAACTCGGCCTCGGCGACGACCACACCGGGATCATGGTCCTGCCGCCCGACGCGCCGGTCGGGGCCGACTTCGTCGGCTACGCCGGGCTTCGCGACGTGGTGCTCGACGTGAACGTGACCCCGGACAAGGGGCACGCGCTGTCGGTCAGGGGCATGGCGCGGGAGCTCGCGAGCGCGTTCGGCGTGGCGTACACCGACCCCGCCGACGCCGGCCTGCCCTCCTGGGCCGGCCAGCCAGGCGAGCCCGGCGCGGACTACCCGGCCAGCATCGCCGACCCGACCGCGTGCGACCGGTTCGCGCTCCGCCAGGTGCGCGGCATCGACCCGGACCGCCCGACGCCGCTAGCGATGCTGGTCAGGCTCGCCCGCGCGGACACCAGGAGCGTCTCGCTGGCCGTCGACGTCACGAACTACCTGATGCTCGAGCTCGGCCAGCCGCTGCACGCCTTCGACGCCTCGAGGCTGGACGGGCCGATCGTGGTCAGGCGGGCGCGGGCCGGCGAGCGGCTGGAGACCCTGGACCACCTCGTGCGCGATCTCGACCCCGACGACATCGTGATCACCGACTCGTCCGGCCCGATCGGGCTGGCCGGGACGATGGGCGGGCTGGCCACCGAGGTCAGCGAGTCCTCGACCGACCTGGTGATCGAGGCCGCGCACTTCAGCGCGCCCGGCGTGGCCCGGATGAGCCGCAGGCACCGGCTGTTCAGCCAGGCATCGGCGCGGTTCGAGCGCGGGGTGGACTACGAGCTGCCGCTGCGTGCCTGCGCCAGGGCCGTCGCGATGCTCGCCGAGCTGGGCGGCGGGAGCGTCGTGGACGGGTACACCCTCGCGTCTGAGCCGGTCGAGCCGGTGCGGATCGAGATCCGCGCCGACCATCCGGACCGCGTAGCCGGCACGACGTACGGCACGCAAACCGTGATCGGCAGGCTGCGCGAGGTCGGCTGCACGGTCGAGCCGCACGGCCAGGCCGGCGACGGCGGCGAAATGCTCGCCGTCACGCCGCCGTCCTGGCGCCCCGACCTCACCGACCCGAATGACCTGGCCGAAGAGGTGATCAGGCTCGAGGGTTACGAGAAGGTCGGCATCGCGATGCCGCGGGCCATCGCCGGCCAGGGCAGGACGGCGGCTCAGCGGCTTCGCGGCGCCGTCGGCCGCGCGCTCGCCGGGGCGGGCTACGTGGAGGTCATCAGCAGCCCGTTCGGCTCGGAGGCCGACTTCGACCGGCTGGGGCTGCCGGCCGGAGATCGGCGGCGGCGAGCCGTCAGCATCGCCAACCCGATCAGGGAAGAGGAACCGCAGCTTCGCACCAGCCTGCTGCCCGGCCTGTTCCGTGTCGCCAGCCGCAACGCCGGGCGCGGGTTCGCCGACCTGTCGCTGTTCGAGATCGGGAACGTCGCTAGGAGCACGTCCGGCCAGCCCGTTCAGCCCGGCCAGCCCGGCGGGAGCGGCGGACTCGGTGCTGGCGGCGCGGGTGCCGACGGCAACGGCCGCGGCGGCGCGGGCGCCGCGAGCCGGGTCGCGCCGATACTGGCCGTCGACCGCGGCCCGACCGCCGCCGAGACCGCCGAGCTCGAGCGGGCGCTGCCCGACCAGCCGCGGCTGGTCGCGATGGTGCTGACCGGCAAGCGGGAGACGGCGGGCTGGTGGGGCGACGGCCGGCCGGCCAGCTTCCACGACGCGATCGAGGCCGCGCGCACCGTGCTGCATACCAGCCGGCTGCCTTACCAGATCGTGCGCGGCCGGAGCGAGCCGTGGCATCCCGGCCGGTGCGCGCGGCTCGTGCTGCAGCCCGGCGTGCTCGAGCCCGGTGCCGATCGGGATGCCGGCGAAGCGGGCGAGCCGGTGACGATCGGTTACGCTGGCGAGTTGCACCCGCGGGTGATCGAGGCGTTCCGGCTAGCGCCCCGGGCCTGCGCGGTCGAACTCGACCTGTCGCTCATCGAGCGGGCCGCGGCCGGCCTGGACCCGATCCAGGCTCCGGTCATCTCCGCCTACCCGGTCGCCAGCCAGGACGTGGCGCTGGTGGTGCGCGAGGCCGTCGCGGCCGCGGACGTGGCGGCCGCGCTGGTGGCCGGGGCGGTCGCGGCGGGAGCCGAGGCGCTGCTCGAAGATGTTCGCCTGTTCGACGTCTATACCGGGGAGCAGGTCGACCCCGGGCACAAGTCGCTGGCCTACACGCTGCGCTTCAGGGCGCCGGACCGGACGCTCACCGACGACGAGGTCGCGGTGGCCAGGGACGCGGCGGTCGCCTCGGCGGCCGGGCTGACCGGGGCCACGCTGCGCGGCGGGACCGGCTAGATCGCCGACCGGTAGTTCGGCGCAGGTCATACCCGGGTCGGGGCACGTGGTGGCGGGCCGGTCAACGATCGATCTAGGAGGCCGACGGCGAGGGCGCCGGCGATGGCGGCAGGAGGATCTCGAGTATCTCGTCGCGGCCGCGGGTGCACTTGGATGCCTTGCCGGTGTGCAGGACGACCGGGGTGGCGAACCCCTGGCAGGTCCAGCGCATGATCTTGACCGGCCCGCCACCGCCGTTGCCGGGCTCCAGGCCGGACCTGATCGCCTTGGCGTAGGCCAGTTCCACCGCCTTCGCTGTGCCGCACGAGATGTGGCCGCTCGCGACCTCGACCGTGACCGGGACGTCGGCCGACGTTCGCGCGGGTCCGCAGGACGTGACGTAGGTGCGGGCCGCCGAGGACGCAGCGGCACCCGGCCCCGCGTGGCCCGTGCTGCACCCGGCCGCGACGGTCATGCCGAGCACGGCGAGCGTGCCGAGCGCCATGGCCCGCGAGGCCCTGGCGCCGGCCGGCCGGCCCGCCTGGCCTGAGGATCCGCTCTGGCGCAATGGCATCTCCTTCCTGCGCGCACAACATCATGCCGTCTGGTGCCCTCGGCCGGTAGGCCGAACCCGCCGGTTCGCGCGCGATCGGGCCAACCCGAGGTCAAGCACGAACCCTGCGTCATCCCGCCGTGACCCACCGCCTTTGCTTTGCATATGCAAACGGCGTCATGCATAATGATGCGAGCGATTCGGGGAGCGGCCGATCGGCCGGATCGCGCGGAGGCGTCGTCGACCGGGCCAGGAGCCGCGTGGTCGCCGCGCGAGGTCCTGGGCGAAGGGTTGATGCCAATGCGGGTCGCGGTGGCCGGCGCGAGCGGGTACGCGGGCGGCGAACTGCTGCGGTTGATCAGCGGTCATCCGGGCCTGGAGCTGGCGACGGTCACCGCGGACGGCAGCGCGGGCAAGGCGGTCGGCGACGTCCACTCCGGCCTGGCCGGG
>WNGQ01014540.1_pt1 | contig 20178 bp, 19 predicted proteins | sample 5407661 | NCBI WGS metagenome assembly WNGQ01 (sample SAMN13153382, study PRJNA577476) | soil metagenome | isolation source: 60 cm soil or saprolite under Garry oak tree replicate 2 | place: USA:California | collected 2016-06-15 | reverse complement strand
TTCTGCACGGCTGCTTGGATCACCGGCAGATCTATCGCGAAGACATCGCCTGGCCGCGGTCGCTGACCGTTGCCGCTTGACTTTTACCGCCGTGGGATGTCTAGGGAAGGCTCGACGCGCTCGCCCAGCGCGCCTCCATCGCCCGCCCGTCGCGGTCCTCGTGTCTGATCCCGGTAGCGGCCGCGAGTGCCGCCAGCAGGAGAAGCGGCGGCAAGAGGATGAGCAGGGCAAGCTGGAGGCTGCCGAGCGCATCGGAAAGCTTGCCGATCGCAAACGGTGCGTACGAATCGCCCAGGAGGTGCTCGATCAGCAACGCCAGTGTGACCGCGCTGGCGCGGACCGTTGGCAGCACCACGTTCTGCTTGATGGCGGTATAGGGACCGTTGTACAGGTAGAGGCAGGCAGCGCCGAGCAGGAACATCGGAACGAAGAGCGACAGGCTGGGCATCAGCAGGGCCAGGGCGACAAAGACCGCGCCGGCGACGAAACCGGCGATGCCGATGGGGAGGTTGCTGGCTGACCCGCGTCGGATCGTGAGGCGATCCGCGATGATGCCGCCGAAGAGTGACCCGGCAAGCAGCCCCAGCACCAGGACGGCGCCTGCCAGCGTCCCGGCGGTTCCTGTCCCGAGGTCGAAGCGCCGGCTGAGGTAGGTCGGAAGCCAGAACGCCGCGCCGCCCAGCACGAAGAACAGCGCGGTTTCGGCGGCGATGGTGGAACGCAGAGTCGGGATCTGTAAAAGTTGGAGAAACGTCCGCCAGGTAATCGATGGTGCCTTCTGCGTCTGTGGACCTTTCGCCTCGGCGGCACCACGCAATGGCTCGCGGAGCCCGAATGCCAGGATCGCGAAGATCAGGCCTGGCAGGGCGGTCATGTAAAAGGCCGCGCGCCAGCCGAGGGTGCTGGCGACGATCCCGCCGCCGGCAAAGCCCACGGCGATCCCGACCGCGGTGCCCGCCGCCCAGATCGACATGGAGCTCCGTGCCACGCCGGTGAAGAGCGTGGCCAGGCTCCAGATCGTGACGCCGATACCGACCACCGTCTTCCGCACGCCCCGGTCGGCCCAAATGCCAAATGGAATCGTGGCGACCGCATAGACCAGCAGGAAGGCGCTACCCAACAGGCCGACCTGGCTGTCGGTCAGGTGGAACTCGGCCTGGATCCTGGTGGCGACGGACGGCAGGATGTAGCGATCGAGGTAATTGAGGAAGTTGATGCCGACCATGACGCCGAGCACGTAGCGCGCGTAGCCGCGGGGCATCGACGTGCATTATGAAGTCATGGCCGATAGCGTGGAAGCGCAGCTACGGGCGGAGGCGGACCATTGTTACCTGTGGAGCAACGGACCGGGCGCCTTGTACGCCGTTCACGACCATCCCTATCGGAAGATCCTTTATGTCGAGCGCGGGTCGATCACCTTCACGCCCGCCGGGAGTCCAGCAATATTCATGAAGCCGGGGGACCGCCTCGACTTGGCGGCCGGGACTCCGCACGGCGCCGTCGTCGGCGATGCGGGTGTGACGTGTTGGGAGGGTCAGGCGAGGTAAGAGCGGGGCGTGCTACGCCGCTAAAGCTGGCGGCGTTGCGCTGATGTCGTCGAGGAGCCATCGGACCGGTCCCGGTAGGACCGGTGCGGTCGTCGAGAACACAGCACCGCAGAAGCGACAGGTCCCGCCGCGGTCGCCGGCCGTCGGAGCGCCACACTTTGGACAGGCGATCGGCGTGCCGTCGGGTAGCACTGACGTGTCGCGCTGGAACGTCCAGTACTCGGTACCGGCGGTTCCTCGGTCGACCCGGATGACGACACGACCATCATGGCCCACCGCGTCATCCCCGAGGACCATGTGCGAGATGCCTCCCTGACCGGTGACCGCAGCGGCCGAGGCCGTGAACCGCGCGGCGAACCGATCAGTCAAGAACGGTTGGACCGGCACCACGTCGCCCTGGCGCCGCGCCGCCTCGATCGCCATGACCATCGGTGCCAGCTGAAGCTCGAGCGGATGCTGGGCGGCGGCCAATGCCATCATCTGTGCCACCGTCTGGCCGAGCTGTCCGCCCAGGCCTCGTTGGAGGCTCGCGTTAAACGCTTGCCCGAAGGTCGATGCTGGATCCAGCGCCACCACCCGCGTACCGGCCGACATGGTGATGCTCATCCCGGGCGCGTTGGTCCCGGGCGAGTTTGCCGCCGCCGAATTCCGCAGCGACCGGACGATCGCGGCGATCAAGAGGGCAATCGGTCCGAACGTGAAAGCGATGGCGATGCCGAAAACCATCAGAGCGATAATGATGACGATCAGAGCCCCGAAGAATCCCAGCGGCTCGGCGGCGAGTAGAACAGCGTGCACCCTACGGGTACAACGAGCGTCTAACGAAGTTCCAGCTTGAGGAGTCGCGCGGCATTTTCGCGCAGGATCTTGACCTTGGCCTCCGGCTTGAGCGAGAGGGCATCGAGCTCTTCCAGGACGCGAGCTGGCTTGATGAAGGGGTAGTCGCTCCCGAAGAGGGTGCGATCTTGTAGCCGGCCTCCGATCTCGCGCAGCAGCTCCTCGGGGTAATAGCGTGGCGACCAGCCAGAGAGCTCGATGTAGAGGTTTGTCTTGTGCAACGCCATCGCGATCAGTTCCAGGTGCCAGGGCCAGCCGAAGTGGGCAGCGATGATCGGCAGCTCCGGGAACCGAGCGGCGACGATGTCCAGGTGGATCGGCCGGGCGGGGTCGAGCTTGATGCCCTGGCCCCCGGGCTGGCCGGCTCCGATACCACTCGTGCCGGTGTGAAAGAGGCATGGAATCTTCAGTTCCGAGGCCTTCTCCCAGAGCTTGAAATGGCGCTCATCGCTCGGATAAAAATCCTGCATCGACGGATGGAACTTGGCGCCCTTCGCCCCCAACTCCTTGACGGCGCGCTCTAGCTCCTCGACGGCGTTCGGCTTCCAGGGATCGACCGAGGCAAAGAAGGCGAAGCGCTTGGGATGGCGTTTGACGATGGCGCTGACGAAGTCGTTGGAGAGCGGCGGCCGGGCGGTGGCCGTCTGCGCATCCCAGGCGAGCAGGATCCCGAAGAGTTGCTCCTGGGCAAAATCGACAGCGAGCTCGTCGACACTACGCTCGTGGACCTCGCTGCGGAAGTAGCGGGCAGCCCCCTCGCGGTAGGGACCCATGCTGCCGTCCAGCCATTCCTTCAGAGGCAGATGAACGTGCAGGTCGACGGCCCGGATCACATCAGGACGCGAGCGGCTCCGATCGTTCGACCATGATGGGATCGCCGACGCTGATGATTCCGCCCTGGACCACGCGCGAGACCATGCCCCGCCTTCCTTCGAGCTCCTGCTTCAATCCGTCACGGATCTCATCCATGCGAAAACAGGGCTCGCAGACCGCGGTGATCTCCAGCACGGCGCTGCGGCCGAGGCGCACCCGGCTGCCGGCCGGAAGCTGCATCACGTCCACCCCTTCAACCGTGACGTTCTCCTTGATCGTGCCGGGCAGGACGCCAACCGCGTCGAGCGCCTCCTTGTCGGCCAGCAGCACCTGCCGCTTGGAAGCGGCCGAGGCATGCTTATCCCCCTCGATGCCAAGGCCTTCGATCAGGTTCGCGGTGCGCACCTTCTGCATCGGCTCCCGATGACCGGGGCAGAGCTGGATGGAGACGATACGGGCCGGCACGGCCTACAGATTACGCGATTGCTCGCGCGCGGACGAATCAGAGGACGGCGGCAAACGGTTGCTAGGATGACGTCGGTGGCCGAGGAGGGAACGCGCATCGAACGAGACTCCATGGGCGAGGTCAAGGTTCCCTCCGGCGCCTACTACGGGGCGAGCACCGAGCGCGCCCGGCAGAACTTTCCGATCAGTAATCTGCGTCTCCCGCGCCGCTTCATCCGCGCCCTAGCGCAAATCAAGGGCGTAGCCGCACTCGTCAACGCCGAGCTGGGGCTGCTCGAGACCCGTCTCGCCAACCCGATTCAGCAGGCAGCCGAGCAAGTCGAAGAAGGCAAGTTCGACAAAGACTTCGTCGTCGACGTCTTTCAGACCGGCTCGGGGACATCGACGAATACCAATGCGAACGAAGTGATCGCCAACCGGGCAAACGAGATCCTCGGTCAGCCGCGCGGCTCCCGACAGCCGGTCCATCCCAATGACCACGTCAACAAGAGCCAATCGAGTAACGACGTCATTCCCTCGGCGATGCAGCTCGCGGCGCTGGTCGCGATCCATGAAGAGCTGGTGCCGTCGCTCGCCTTTCTGAAGGACGCACTCGACCAGAAGGCCAGGGAGTTCATGCCGGTGATCAAGACCGGCCGGACGCACCTGCAGGACGCGACGCCCATCCGTCTCGGCCAGGAGTTCCTCGGTTACGCCGGTCAGGTCGATCGATCGGTCAATCGCGTCCGTCTCGCGGCGGACGAGCTGGCCGAGCTGCCGCTCGGGGGTACCGCAGTCGGCACAGGAATCAATGCCCACCCCGAGTTCGCGCAGCGCGCCTGCGCGCACCTCGCCCGGCGCACCGGCCTCCTGGTGAAAGAGACCGACAACCATTTCCAAGCGCAGGCCACACTCGACGCGGTGCTGTCGACCGCCGGCGCGCTTCGGACCGTCGCCGTCAGTCTCTGGAAGATCGGCAACGACTTGCGCTGGTTCGCCTCGGGACCCCGTGCCGGCCTGGGGGAGATCACCCTGCCAGAGGTCCAGCCAGGAAGCTCGATCATGCCCGGGAAGGTCAATCCGGTAATCATCGAGTCGATGACGATGGTGGTTGCGAAAGTCTTGGGCAACGACCAGACAATCGCGATCGCCGCGCAGTCGGGGAGCATTTTCGAGCTCAACCTGATGATGCCGGTGGCTGCCCACGCGTTGCTCGAATCGATCGCCCTGCTCTCGGCGTCCGCGCAGAACTTCGCCCGCCAATCCATCGCCGGCATCAAGGCCACCGAGCGGGGGCCGCAGATGGTCGAGCAAGGATTGATGCTGGCTACCGCGCTCGCCCCGGCGATCGGCTACGACGCGGCGGCGAAGATCGCGAAGGAGGCGCTGGCCACGGGCAAGACGATCCGCGAGGTGGCCCGCGAGAAGACGAAGCTCGCGCCGGAGGAGCTCGACCGCCTGCTCGATCCCTCGCGCATGACGCAACGCGGCATCGAGGGGGGACCCGCAGGCGGCTAGCGACCTGATCGGCCGCCGCGTCCTGTGGCTCCGTGCCCGGGCTCAGCGCCTCACAAAAGACACGGCGACCGCGGCGCAGCCGAGGACGATCCTGCGTGACGTCTTCGGCCTGCAGGCGCAGCTCTGGAGCGCCGCGACGCTCGGCATGCGCGCTCGAAGCGCGGGTCTGGATGTCCGCACGGTGACGCGGGCGCTCAACGACGAACGCTCTATCGTCCGTACCTGGCTGATGCGGGGCACGTTGCATATCGTCGCTGCGGAGGATGTCCGATGGCTGCTGCACGTATTGGGCCCGATCTTTGCCCGGGCCGCCCGCAGGCACGCGCAGCTCGGCCTGGACGATGACCTGAAGGTCAGGGGGGTCGCCGCCATCCGAACGATCCTCGCGGAGACCGGCCCGCTGACGCGGTACGAGCTGGTTGATCGACTGCGCAAACATCGGGTCGTGCTCGACGCGAAGACGCAAGCACCCATTCACCTGATCGGGCTTGCCGGACTGCTGGGTGTCGTCTGTCTCGGCCCCGTCCGGGAGGATGGCGAGTCCACCTACGTGCTGCTCGATGATTGGGTCGCGAAGGCGCGCCCGCCGGCCCGTGAAACCGCATTCGCCGAGCTCGCTCGCCGCTACTTCGCGGCCTACGGCCCGGCGACCGTCGAGGACCTGAGTGCATGGTCGGGTTTACCCATGAGCGACGCGCGATCCGCTGTCGGGGGAGCTATCGCTAGCTTGACAGAGGTCAGTGTCCACGGACGCCCAGGGCTCGTCCTGAAGCAGCAACTGCGGCTGACGTCAACGCCGAGGAAGATCGACGTTCGGCTGCTGCCAGCGTTCGATACCTACCTGCTGGGCTATCGGCGACGTGACCTGGCCGTGTCGCCACCGTTGCAGCACCGCCTGCAGCGTGGTGGCGGATGGCTTCACCCTTGCGTCGTCGTCGACGGCCGAGCGGTGGCCGCTTGGAGCATGCACCGGACCGGGCGTCGCGGTCGACTCACCATTGAGCCGTTCGAGGCGCTCCCAAGAGCGGTCCGTGATGGGGTCGATCACGAGGCCGCCGACGTCGGCCGCTTCCTCGACATCGAAGTCGAGTTGGAGATCAGGGGCCGGCTTGCGGCCGGCCCCTGACCGGCTCCTCGAATCAGTAGCTAACGGTTGCGGCGTAGGTGTCGGTGTTGCCAAAATCGCTGGTACAGACCGTATCGGGATTTGGCGCTACGGCCGTCTTCGAGCCAGCGTAGATCGCGTTCCGGTAGGCATCAACCGCTGCGCAGGGCGTGGCATTGCGCGAGTCCGTCCACACGAGGTAAGCGGCGTGCGGACCCGAAACGATGCCGATGTAGTCGCCGAGGAACTGCTCCATGAGGTTGTTGTAGCTGGAACCGTCGGGGTTCGATGAGGCGGAACTCACCCGTACCGCCGGTCCGAAGGTCGCGCCATCGGTCGACTGGGCGAAGTAGTTGTCGTAGACCTGGACCCCGGTCTGCCACGGGTCGCCGGCCGGCGGTGTCGTCAACGCATCGAACGTAAGGTTGACGACGCCACTCGGATCAACGCTGACCTGGGGGAAGAAGGCATTGCGGTTCGCGACGCCGGCTGCGCCGAGTGGGGTCCAGCTGAGCCCGTCAGACGATACCGCCGCCTTCACCACGCCGTGCCCGCCGCCGAAGTCGCACCAGACGACGTAGACGCGGTTACTTGATGGATCGGCCGCCGGGTGCGGATAGCAGTCCACCCGGGCGCTCATCCCCGGCACGCGATTGAAGAGGTCGACCACGTCGAAGGGCGTGCCCGTCAGCGGGTAATCGGTAACCTGTGCGATCGTAATCGGTGCCGTGAAGGTGGTGCCGCCGTCCTTCGAGGTCGCAACCACCTGCAGCGAGGGAAGTTTGGGCGAGTCGGCGTTTTCCGTCCAGAACACCTCCACGGTCCCGTCTGTGGCGACGGTCATCTCCCCGGTTTCACGGAAGCCCTGGGCGGCATTATTGTTGGCGGCGCTCACCTTGACCGGCGACGACCAACTCACGCCCTCGTCGTCCGAGTGCACCACCATGAGCTTGACGTTGCTGTTGCCAGCGCATTCGCCGCAGAAGATCGCAACGAAGAGGTAGACGCGGCCGAAGTGGGGGCTGCCGGCGACCTTGTCGACCGCGATCCACTCGTGGTCGTCGAAGTCCGAGGTCTTGTCGAGCGCGTTGACGAGGGACGGCGCGAGCCAGGTCGTGCCGTCATCGTGCGTTCGGGATACCGCCATTGCCTCGCTGAAATGCTGATCCGGGTTGATCGGATCGGCCAGGTTCGCGTAGTAGATGGTCACGCCGCAGCGATAGGCAAAGGTCTGCGCATCGGGACACAGGCTCGGCCCTGAATCGAGGCTGGGATCGCCTCCGGAGGCACGGCGGATGCCGGCGTTGTCGTATCCGGGGAGGTACCCACCAGTCCAGCTTGCCCCGTTGTTGGTGGACACGTAGAAGCCCGATATCTGCTCGCCGGTCGCGAACGGGCAGGGGCTGGACAGCGCCGCGGTCGTGCCTTTACAAAGCGGATTGTCCAGTTCGTCGTTGGCACCCGCCACCAACACCCCGGTAAGCGGGTCGCGCGTAATGGCCGGCTCGTTCTGCTTGTTCTGGGGGAACTGGCGGTTGTGGTCGAGGTCGACGAGCGAATTTGCCGAGACCGATGGTCCCTGGCGCGTGCTGGCCTCGCCACCAAGCGGCTGAATCAGTGCGACGACCGTCGCGAACGGCAGCAAAGCGAATGAGAGACGGCGAAGTAATGGACGTGGCAATGTCTTCCCTCCCTGAGATGAGCTCCCCGTTCCCGGACAGTGTAAAGGTTCAGTAAGACTCCGACAAGAGTTCGCTGGACCTCAGCTGTCGGCTTCGATCAGCCCTTTGCGAATCGCGTACTTGACCATGCATGTGGAGCTTCTTCATGATGTGGTCGCGGTGCGTCTGCACCGTTTTGATGCTGAGGAAGAGGCCGTCCGCGATCTGCCGGTTCGTCTTGCCTTCCGCCACCAGGCGTAGCACTTCGCGCTCGCGGTCGCTGAGCGGCTCGAACGTCTCTCGCTCGGGCGCGCGCTGGAGATAGTCGGAGACCAGGAGCCGCGCCACCGATGGGTAGAGGTAGGGCTCGCCTTTGCTCGCCGCTTCGATGGCGGCGATCAGGTCCGAGGCGGCGGCCTTCTTGAGCACGTAGCCGACGGCGCCCGCCTTGAGCGTCTGAAAAAAATATTCCTCGTTGTCGTGCGCGGTCAGGATCAGCACCTGGGTCTGCGGGCAGAGACGGCGAATGTCGCGCGTCACCTCGATTCCCGACATGCCGGGCATCGCCACGTCGACCACCGCCACGTCTGGACAGGTGGCCCGCGCCAGCCGGATGGCCTCGCGCCCCTCGGTGGCTTCGGCGATCACCTGGATGTCACTCTGCCCGTCGATCACGGCACGGATCCCGGCGCGGACCAGGTTGTGGTCCTCGACGAGCATCACGCGAATGGGGCGGCGTTCAACCTGCAAGGCGATCCTCCAGGGGTAGTTGGGCGACAACCTCCGTGCCCTTGCGCGGTGCCGAGTTGACTTCCAGCGTGCCGCGCAGCAGCGTGGCGCGCTCCCGCATACCGAAGATCCCAAGACCGGCACGCCCCCGCTCTTCCCGTTCGGGGATGCTTTTGGGATCGAAACCGACGCCATCGTCGCGGACGCGCAGCCGGATGTGGCCGTCGAGGGTACGCAGGTCGATGTTGACGTGCGCCGCCCGCGCGTACTTGTTCGCGTTGGTCAGAGCTTCCTGGGCGATCCGGTAGAGCGCCGTCTCGATGGGCGCGGGCAGGCGATCGCGCAAGCCGTCGACATGAAGCGAGACCTCCGAGCCCGAGGGCTGCTTGGCCAGGGTGCGCAGCGCCGGCACCAGGCCGAGATCGTCGAGCACCGACGGCCGCAGATCCTGGGACATCCGGTGTACTTCTTCGAGGGTCTCCTCGAGCGTCCGCTTGACGGCTTCCAGCTGCTGCCTCGCCTTGGCGTCGCCGGTGCGTTCCAGCAGTAGGTCGAGACTGATGATCTCGTGGGTGAGCGCCTGTCCGGTCTGATCATGCAGCTCGCGCGCAACCCGCTGGCGCTCGCGTTCCTGCGCTTGCAGGACACGCTGCGCGCTCAGGTGGCGTTCGTGCTCCAACCGGTCGAGCATGGAGTTGAAGACGGTCGCGATCCGCCGCAGGTCGGGGTCAGAGAAATTCGCGTGGACCCGAGGCTCCTCGAGCCCGGGCTGCACGGCACTCATGGTGGACTCGAGCTCTCGCATCGGCTTGAAGGCCAGCCGAAGGATCAGGAAATTCGCTACGAGGATCGCGGCAAGGCCGATCGCGAGCAGACCCAGCAGGAAGGGCAACCGGGTGCGTCCCGAGAAGTTGAGGGTGATCAGCGGACCGGTGATGGCGCCGGCGGCGATGATCACGCTGTTCGCCACTACGACCTTCTGAAACGTCGTGAGGTTTCGGTGCCACCACCGTGGGTCCAATGACGGTCTCACACCTCATTCTAGGCACCGATCCGAGGCCGTTTTCGGCGGGGACCAGCGATCAGTTACAACCATGCCCCATTCAGGTCTACACCCGATACCTCGGGCCGTTAGGCGTCCGACAGACTGGGTAGAGATAAAAGTGCGGACATCGCTCCCTCCCCCCTCTTTAGCGGGCCGCTTCCCCAGCGGCCCGCATTTTTATGCCTCCCGCCGACGCCGCGGGAAGGTGCGGGAGAATAAGAGCGATGTCGTCGGCAAGCTTTGACTACGAACAGGTCACGCGCGTGACCGCCGGGGCCATTGGCCAGCCGGGCAAGCGCGAGTTTTACCTCCAGCTTCGCGTCGGCGGCCAGTTGGTCAGCCTGGCGGTCGAAAAAGACCAGTTGCGCGCGCTGACGGAACGGCTGCAGGAAGTCTTCTCGCGCGTGCCGGTACCGCCCGCGGGCGGGCTGCCGGACATGGCCCTGGAGCAACCTATCACGCCCGTGTGGCGGGTCGGCTTCATGACGCTCACCTACAGCCAGGACGAGAAATCGTTCGAGGTCTCGCTGGTCGAACTGGTCGCCGAAGGCGAGGAGCCGGCCACCGGTCACTTCGAGGCGAGCCTCGCCCAGATGCAGGCGCTCGCCGCGCACGCGGCCGCCATCATCAGCGCGGGGCGCCCACCCTGCCCGATGTGCGGCGGCCCCATCGACCACGATGGTGGCGTCTGTCCGCGCCTCAACGGGCACCACTAGCAATGGCGCCGGAGGCTGAGTTCCAGGATGGCGCCGCCCAGCAGCGCCTGCTGCGCGAGGGCCGCATCAAGACGCGCGGGCTGATGCCCGATTGCTCCAACTACACCTACCTCGCTCAGGTGCGGGCGGACGCCGGCGGCGAGACCCTCGCCGTCTACAAACCGGCACCGGGCGAGACACCACTCGACGATTTCCCTGACGGCACGCTTGGGAAGCGCGAGGTGGCCGCCTACCTGGTTAGTGCCGCGCTCAACTGGCAGGTGGTGCCCCTCACGGTGTATCGCGACGACGGCCCGATGGGCCCGGGTTCGCTGCAGCAATTCATCGTCGCCGACCTCCGCGAGCACTACTTCTCACTGATGCCCGCCCGCGCGCTCGATTTCCGTAGGCTGGCGGCCTTCGACGTGATCGTCAACAACGCGGACCGGAAGAGCGGCCACTGCCTGCTCGACGGCGACGGGCACGTCTGGGGCGTCGACAACGGGCTCACCTTTCACACGCTTCCCAAGCTGCGCACCGTCATCTGGGAGTTTGCGGGCGAGGAGGTCTCGGAAAACCTCCGCCAGGATGCGCGCCAGCTCGCGAGTGAGCTGACCGGCGCGGCCGGCTGGGTGCGCCGCCTCAAGCAGCTGATCTCGGCCGCGGAGCTACGAGCGCTGGCCCAGCGGGCGCGTCGCTTCGCCGAGGAGGGGCGGTACCCTGAGCCCAGCTCGCGCTGGGCGTATCCCTGGCCGCTGATCTGAAGGAAAAGCGGGTCAGCGTCCCGTGCCAACCGGAAGGCGCGGACGGTCCGCCTCGAGCGGCAGCTCCTCGTCGAGCCGCCATAGCCAGGCGGGCGCCGCGGGCGGAACATCGCCGGCGGGTGATCGCCGATCGTCGCGATCCGGGGGCTCGGGCTGGGGCGTGAGCAGCCGCCAGAGGAGGACGAAGGTCCCCGCGACGAGGGCGAACTTCGCCGTGCCGAACAACAGCAGGCCGGCGGCCTGCTGGTCCTCGAGCGAGCGATAGGCGTGATAGAAGAGGTGGTGGGAGAGCGCCAGCGTGATACCGGGAATCGTCGGCGGCACGCCGGCGACCATGAGATAGCCGATCTTGGCGATCGGGCTCAGCCCATCGCGGCGGACGACGGGCCACCAGAAGAGAAAGGCCCCTATCAGGAAGACCGCCTGGGCCACCTCGCGGAACACGAGATCCCTGGTCGCGAGATCGACCACCGCCGGCAGCTGTGATCCGAACAGCACCACGTTGAGGGCCAGAATGCCCACGACCGGGTGCAGCCACGATACGGCGCGTCCCGAGAGCAGCGGACTGACGCCGTAGGCGAGGAGTGGGATGACGACCACGAGCACGAGCATTTCCACGAGCATGTGCACGCTCAGGCGCCCGTCGCCAACCTGGCTCAGCGGGAACAGGAGAGCGAAGCAGGACAGCAGCGAACCCGCGTACAGCGCTGCGCGATGACGTCGCGCCATAACCACTATTTTGGCGTAGCGGCCGTAGCCGCCGCATAACGCGCATAGACCGTGTCCACGAATTCGACGAAGCGGTCGGCCAGGGGCGCGCTGTCGAGCTGAAGCAGGTTTTCCGCGTTGTCCTCGCCGGCATGCGACAGGTTGTAACTGCCGGTAAAGACGGTGTTGTCGACCACCGTGATCTTGGCGTGCATGAAGTCGTGGATGCTGGTCGGCGTGTAGGGCGTGGTGACCTTGGAGGCGAACGGGAACGCGGCACTGACCGCCTGGAAGGCCGGCCCCTTCCAGGTCGCATGGGGGTCGACCCGCCACTGGCCGAGCACCTCAGCCATCTGGGTGCGGTCGTAGACGCCCTTGAAGTCTGGATGCGGTCTATGCGCCAGGTCGCCCAGGGTTCCCAGGATGACCCCGGCGGTGATCACCGGGGAACAGACGCGGATGCGCCGCCTGGCATGCGCAATCCCCTGCGCGATCACGTGCGCCATCTGCCGCCCGCGCCCCGGCGCAAAAAAGACGTGCGCTTTGACCGGACTCCCCTGGTAGTCGACGGGGACGCCGGCGAGGTCGTACTTGCCGCTTCCATCGACCCGGCCCGTTTCCCACAGCTCGGCAAAGTTCCTCGCGTACTCCGTGGCCAGTGCTGCGGATTGGATCTTGAGGATGACGTTCTCCTCTCTCCTCCAGGAGTCGTTCGTCCAGTTCGTGGAGCCGGCCCAGACCGTTGCCACGTCGGTCGCCGCATCGCGCACGATGTACTTGTGATGCATCAGGTCGGGCACGCCCGACACCGGTTTCGTCGAAACCCCCAGGCTGTTGATGAACGCGGTGTCGGCTTGCGAGGGCGGCGGCACCGGGATCGGGTTGGGAAAGTCGACGTTGTAGAGCAGCCGGACTGCCACGCCGCGGGCGGCGGCGGCCTTGACCGCCGAGCGCACCTGTTCAGCCGGCCCGTCGGCCAGGTTCAGGTCGTAGATGGCAATGTCCAGGCTGCGCCCCGCTGCGCCGGTGAAGTCGGCCAGTTCTCCCGCGACCTGCTCCGCCGGCTGGCCTCCATCCGTGAGGAACGTCACCTCGACGGACGGCGTCACTGAGCGTCGCTCTTCTTCGCTTCCGCCTGCGCCTTCGGCTGGGCCTCGAGCACTTTCCGCTGGTAGTACTGCTGCACGATATCGGCGGCGTGCTGAATGTCGTCGGTGACGACCATGAGGTCGAGGTCGTCGGGCGAGATCTTGCCCTCAGCCAGCACCCGGTCGCGGATCCAGTCGTGCAGCCCGGCCCAGTAACTGGATCCGAACATGATCACGGGGAAGTGCACGATCTTCCCCGTCTGGATCAGCGTCAACGCCTCGAACAATTCGTCCATGGTGCCGAAGCCGCCCGGGAAGATGACGAAGGCCTCGGCGTACTTGACGAACATCGTCTTGCGCACGAAGAAGTAATGGAACTCGATGCCGAGGTTGACCGAACGGTAGCTCGATGTTGAGGCCGACCGAAAGACCGCGACCTTCACGGGCCCCCCGGTTGGCCGCTTCCATCGTGCCCGGGCCGCCGCCGGTGATGATGGCGAAACCCCGGCGGGCGAGCTCGGCCGCCAGGGTGCGCGCGGCATCGTACATCGGGTCAGGCGGACGAACGCGCGCCGATCCGAAGAAGGTGACGGCAGGACCGACGGTGGCGAGTGCATCGAAGCCGGCCACGAACTCCGCCTGGATACGCAACACCCGCCAGGGATCGCTTTCGAGGAACTCCGGGGTAGCGTCGGGCCGTTCCAGGAGTTTGCGGTCCTCGATCTGCCGCTCGACCCCGCGCCGGACGATCCCTCCCGTCCGCCGCTCTTTGGACTCTTCGCCCATAGCCTCGCTAACTCTAACGCTCCTCCCTTGCGCCACACTGTGGTCGTGATCAAGCGAGATCAGCTGGAAGAAGTGGCGGCCGCCCTCGCGGCCGTCGTGGTACCGGTGGTGCTGACGGCGCTCCTACTCCAGCTGAAGTCCGGCTCGTCGCAGCGAGAGTACGTCTTCATCTACATGGCGGTCGTCGCAGTGATCGCCGTGATTCGCGGCCTCTGGCCTTCCCTGCTGGCGGCCGCGGTCAGCTTCCTGCTCGTTGACTACTTCTTCGTCCCGCCGGTCCGCACTCTGACCATTGCCGGCGAACAGGACTTCGTCAACCTCGCTATCTTCTTCGGCACGGCGGGCGTCGTCGCCTTCCTGGCCGGCCGGCGACGGCAGGCCCAGATCCGAGCTCAGGGGCTCGCCCGCGAACTCAAAAACGCGAATGCGGAGCTCGTTCGCCTCAACCGCGACCAGGCGGCAGCCGCGCAGGCCGCGGTCCGCCTCGCCCGCACCCAGCAGCAGGTCCAGCTCCTGCAGCAGGCGGAGCAGGACCTTCGCGACCTGCTCGCCACCATCTCACACGAGCTCCGGACACCGATCGGCACCATCCTGACGGACAGCACGAACATGCTTCGGACGCAGGAGATGAACACCTCGGTCCGCTACCGCCTCGAGGGGATCGCGACGGAGGCGCGCCGATTGAACCGGCTGCTGGCTGACATGCTCAGCCTGGCACGGATCGAAAGCGGTGCCCTCCACCTCACGCTGGAGCCGGTACAGGTTGCCGACGCCGTCGCCGCGGCGGCTGACCGCCTCAAGCGAAGCGCACCAGACCGGACGGTGGAGTGGGACCCGAGGGAAGCCGGCGTCAGCGTGCTCGCCGACTGGGACAGCCTGGGGCAGATCTTCGACAACCTGCTCGACAACGCCAATCGTTTCGCCCCTCCAAGCACGCCTATCAATGTTCGGGTCGATGGGCAGAACCCGGGCCGGGTGACGATCCGTGTCATCGACCGTGGTCCGGGTGTGCCGGCCGCCATGCGCGACCGCCTGTTCAACCGTTTCGTGAAGGGCCCGCCAACCGCCGGTGACGGCACAGGACTGGGGTTGGCGATTACGCGCGGGCTGGTGGAAGCGCATGCCGGCGAGATCGTACTGGAGGACGGCGAGCCGGGCGAGACGACGTTTCGCTTTACGATCCCGAAGTCGGAGTCGTAGCGAGGACCGGCTCGTCCCGCCGGAGGATGTGCACGTCGACGTCCTCGAGCAGGCGGATCAGGGTGGAAGTCGTATCCCAGGGACGCCAGCGGCGCCGGCGGCGGCCGAGCACGACTTCGGTATTCAGGGTCTTGCGCATATAGCGGGCAAGGATCGCAGCAACGTTGCGGCCGTGCAGGCTGACGAATTCGCCGCCCTCGTGGTGGACGAGGGCGGCGTAGTCGTCGAGCCAGCGACGCTCTGACTCCGACAGCCTAGGCGGGCGAACGCTGACCACGGTGAGCTGGGCCGCCGCGCGCGCGGCCGAAGTCGCCATCCGCCGGATACGGGCCTCCATCCCGTGACGCGGTGGGATGCAGGCTACCAGCCGCGGGCGCGCCTCCCATGGCGCCTCGATCTTTCGCTCCCGCATGTACGCGACCAGGCGCCGGTCCGTGTGGTCGGCGAGCAAGCGGAAGGCCATCTCGCGCAGCGCCGACAGGATCTGGGGACGGAACTCGGCCTGTAGTGCGCGTGCCGCTTCCGCCGGGCTCATGATCTCGCCGCGGCGAAGTCGTGCGAGCAACACCGCCGGAGTGACGTCCACGATCTCCAGCTCGTCGATCCGCGTCAAGACGTCATCCGGCAGCGCCGACCCCGGGGCCCGCTCCTTGAGCAGCGGCGCGTAGCTCTCGCGAACGCTCGCCAGGTCGAGTAGGTGGAGCGTGCCGAGCACCGTGATGCCGGCTTCGACCAGGCGAGGCAGCGACTCGGCCCGCAACCGTCCTTCGGTATCGAGGCCGTTGAGCTCATCGATGACCGCGACTTCAGGGTTACGGCTGAGCAGTCCCTCCACGTCGAGGCGGTCGTGCGCGGCAGGGGAGTCTGCTCCGCCGAGCATTTCGAGGCTGGCCAGCTCGCTTGACGGGACGCGGGGATTGATCGCCGCGACGACGACATCGGTGCCCCGCGACCGGCGCCGGCGCGCCTCGTCGAGCACGGCCGTGGTCGTGCCCGAGCCGTCGGCGTAACCGAGATAGACCCTGACGTCCGGGCTCCGCAGACCGGCCCGCTCCTGCGCTCGAAGCAAGTCCTCTGGCGGAGTGTGCGCCACCTCTCCGTCGGGAGGCCTCGCTCCGTGTTCCGGGGCGATCACGTGCAGGTCGATGTCAGGGAGCGAATCGATCAGCTGATCGGGGAGCGTCTTGTGCCATCGAGACAGGAAACCGGGCTGGCCCGACTGGCCGATGAAGAGGTGTCGCACATTCGCCAGCTGGGCGGCCTCGATAATTCCTCTGCCCACATCCGGGCCGCCGAGGGACACGACCGAGCAACCGAGCTGCGCCGACAGCCGCTGGTAGCGCTCCTTGTTCACGCCGCCCCCCGAGCCCACCATGACGACCATGCAGAGCCCTCCTAGGCCGCGCGCCAGGCGCACCGCCCTGCGGATCAAGGGCTCGGATTCCGCGGAGCCGGAAATCGCGACCAACACGTCTTCCGCAGGAGCCAGCACCTCTCGCGAGGTGGCCATCGACTGGGCGACCAGGCGCAGAGCGATTTCCCTCAAGGCCGCGAGATTGCCCGGCCGGAAGAAGTTTGCCAGCGCAGTTTCCACCTTTTCCGGCTGGTAGATGTTGCCGTGCCGCATCCGTTTGCGGAGTGCCTCCGGCGAGATATCGATGAACTGGATCTCATCGGCGAGGTCGAGCACGCCGTCGGGAATGGTCTCCCGCTGCACGATGCCGGTGATCTTCTCGACGACGTCGTTGACGCTTTCCACGTGCTGCACGTTCAGCGTCGAGATGATGTCGATGCCGGCGTCTCGCAACTGTTCGATGTCCTGCCACCGCTTCTCGTTGGCGGAGCCGGGTGCATTCGTATGAGCGAGCTCATCGACGAGGGCGATCGTCGGACGTCGCTCAATGACCGCGTCGACATCCATTTCTTCGAGGACAGTGCCGCGGTAAGGGATCTTCTTGCGCGGGATCTGGTCGAGGCCGGGAAGCAGTTCCTCGATGCGGGCACGGCCATAGGTCTCGACATGAGCGATGACGATGTCGAGCGCCCGCACCTTGTCCTGCTCATCGCCTCGGGCGCTGATGATGATCACGGGCGGCTGGCGTCCCTGATGCATTTCCCCGAGCACGCGCCATCCATCGACGAAGGGAAGGCCGATATCCAGCAAGACGACCTCGGGGTGCGCGGGATCGTGCTCGAGCTTGATGCGCAGTCGCTGGATGAACACACGGAGGTAGTGTCGCTCGTCGCCGTAGGCCGGACCCCATACCTGGTGCAACAGAGTGCGATAGTCCATGACTTCGTGAGCGTGGCGAGCGAGTTCGGCCACCAGGAGGTATTCGGTCGGCGAAAGCCGCACCTCGGCGCCCTCTCGCGTAACCGATCGTGCCCCCAGGTCGACGACGATGCCGTTCGCCCGGACAGTTGCGGGTGGATGATCGGGTGGCTGAGCCCGACGCAGGACGGCACGGATACGGGCCAAAAGCTCTTCTGTCCCGAATGGCTTGGCCAGGTAGTCATCGGCCCCCATGTCGAGCGCCCGCATGTCGAGCGCCCGCACCTTGTCCTGCTCATCGCCTCGGGCGCTGATGATGATCACGGGCGGCTGGCGTCCCTGATGCATTTCCCCGAGCACGCGCCATCCATCGACGAAGGGAAGGCCGATATCCAGCAAGACGACCTCCGGGTGCGCCGACCGTAGCGTGGTGACGGCCGCGGCGCCATCACCTACTTCGGTGACGGCAAAACCGGCGCCGGTGAGTGCACGAGCGATCGCCGCCCGAAGCGATCGATCGTCCTCCACGACGAGAATCTCCCGCGGCCCATCGCCGGCCCCTACCACGAGGGCGATGCTATCTGACCGTCAGCTTGAGGTCGCGCTGCGCCAGGGCGGCCTCGTACTCCTCCAGTGACTCCCACTCTTCGGCCGATTCCAGCACCTTGCGCTGGACTGTCTCCCAGTCTCGAGGAGTGGATCGCAGGATCGGCAGCTTGCGCTGCCGCCGGTAGAACACGTAGAGCGCGAAGGCCAGCGCGACCCAGACCGGTCCTGCGATTCGGGCGTAGGCGTGCGTCGCAACGACCATGACGAGGAAGAAGAGGACGCCTAGAAAACCGATCATGCCGAGGACCGGGAGCCAGACCGGTTGCCCTCGATACGAGATCTGGATATTGAGCGGCATCCGGTAGGGCCGCGGCGTGTACGGATCCTTGAAGCGCAGCACGAAGAGGGAGGCAAACACCAGCAGATATCCAAAGGTGGCGCCAAATGCATACATATCCGCCAGGATGTCGATGGCGGCGTTGCTGCCGGGTTTTCCCGGAAAGATGAAGGCAAAAATGGTGATCAGGAGAGCCGCTCCGCTAAATACCACGATCGTTCGTACCGGCGTCTTGTATCGTGCGTGCACTTTGTTGAACCAGCTCGGAATCAGCTGGAACTGGCTCATCGAATAGGTCAGGCGCGACACGCTGACGACCCCCGAGTTGGCCGAGATGTAGACGACGATGCCGCCGATCAGCGCAGTGAGCGGGGCGGCTACGACACCGATGAAGGGGATCTTGCTGGCGATCAGCGCCACCGGGTCACCCTCGTGCCCTTTGAAGGCAGAAGCTTCGACCATGCCGGTGGCGAGGATGGAGAAGGCGATCGCAAAAAGCAGCACCGAGAGAATCAGGCCGATCGAGGTGCGGGGGATGATGGTCGCCGGCCGGCGGGTTTCCTGCGCCACCTGAGAGATCGATTCGAGGCCGACGAAGGAGATGATGGCCAGCGATGTTCCGAACGCAAACTGTCCCAGGCTGGGACGGTTGAAGACGAACTGATGCGCCAGCAGATCCGGATTCCAGACGAACACCAAGCCGGCGATCACGATGATGGACTGGGCGGCGATCGTGACCACGCCCAGCACCTCATTGATAAGCGACGAGATTCGGATGCCTAGCGAGTTCAGCCAGATGAGGAGGCCGATGCCGACGAGCGTTTCGAGCAGCCACAGCCAGAGAACGTGGAGGGGGCCAAGCTGGATGGCGAAGTCGGAGAAGGAGTGCCCAAATGATAGATAGGGCAGGAAATAGTTGAGATAGCCGAAGGCGATGACGGTGAAGAGTGAAATGTCGATCACGTAGTCGAGCATCAGCGCGGATCCGGCCATGAAGCCGAATGCGTCCCCCAGCCCCCGGAGGGTGAAGTACTGACCGCCGCCCGCGACGGGGTAGGCGGACGCGAGCTCCGCATAACAGAGCCCAACGAGAGCGTAGACCGTGCCGGCCATCAGGAACGCGAGCGGGGTCAGGCCCAGGGCGGCCAGCGTAACGATGCCGAGCGCCGTGTAGATGTCGGCTCCGACGTCGGCATAGCCCCACATGTAGGAGCCCCAGACGCTGACGTCGCGTCGGAGCTCGCTGGAAGACATGCTTGGCGGGCTGCCTCCCATCGATCGAGCCTAGACAGGCGCCGGTCAACGACGCATAAACGTCTTTTCGCTGTGGCGGAGTTCGTTACATGCGCGGCATCGCTAGCGGCCAGCCACCACGTAGAAACTTGGACTGGTGGCGAGGTCGGCGTCTGGGCGACCGAATATCCGTCGGAGTCGTAAGCCGGCGCCCGTGGCCAGCCATCGTTCGACCTCCTCGGGCCAGATCAGCGGAACCTCGGCCCGCTGGGTTACCGTTCGCCCGTCGGGCAGGGTGTAGTCGATTTCAAGGCGCGCCCCATTCCGATCGAAGGCCTGCACGCGGACCCCTGGACTGGCGCTGGCCTGCAACCAATAGGGATTGGTCAGCTCGAAAACCAGTGCGCCATCCGTAGTCAGGTGATCTGCGGCTGGGCGCAACCGCGCGACGTAGCACAGGATGTTCGAAGGCACCATAACCAGGTGGAACCGCCGGTTCAGATTGAGGTCTTCGATCCGTGAATGAACCAGCTCGACGTCGGGAAGGCGGCGCCGCAGCCGCTCGAGCATTCCAGGGTGGCTGTCGACGCCAACCAGTTCGATCCCGGCCGCGTGCAACGGTACCGCCAGCCTCCCGGTGCCGATGCCGAGGTAGAGCACGGGCGGAATGGCCGCCTTCGCGAGCTCCAGCCAGGGCGACAGGTCGGCGGCGTCCGGAAGCTGCGCGTAGAGTTCCGCGAACCCTTCGTCGGGGACCGATGGGTCGTCGCGAACGATGCTCATACACGCGCCCGGGCGTGGAGCTTAGGCGACCGCCTGGTCCGCGATGTCGAGCGCCTTGTCGATG
>WNGQ01003918.1_pt1 | contig 20185 bp, 24 predicted proteins | sample 5407661 | NCBI WGS metagenome assembly WNGQ01 (sample SAMN13153382, study PRJNA577476) | soil metagenome | isolation source: 60 cm soil or saprolite under Garry oak tree replicate 2 | place: USA:California | collected 2016-06-15 | reverse complement strand
TGGCCGCCTTGATCGGTGAGGTGGTTGGGGTCGAGCGTGTCCCCATTACCTTCACGATTCAGCAGGGCAAAGGGACCCTCATCATCGGGCAGAGGGTTCAGGCAGAGTTAGTGCCCTTGACTGGACCGACGGGGGAGCCAACCACGCTGCACGAGAGTGTTTTTTCGACCATTCCCGGTTCCCCAGCCTATGAGGGCAGGGCCCAGTATTACCGCTCGAAGGTGCCGGCGCTGGGGCACGACCTGGACGTGCAGAACCATAATACCATCCAGGGAACCTTCCGCTTCGACGCGTAGGGAAGGAGGACCCGATGTCTCTGCTGCATGTGACTGATCAAGAGCAGGCGACAGACCGGACCCGGCGCCCGCATCGGGTCCCGGTGCTGTGGCCCTGGCTGCTGGTCGCCGTTGCCTGGGCGGTGCTCGTCCTGGCAACACTCACCCATCAGACGTTCTTGCTTGACCATCACTACTTGCTGCAAGCCAGTGGCCTCCCCTGGCTTGCAGCACTGGAAGTCTTCTTGCTCTGCTGGCAGGTGATGACGGTAGCGATGATGCTGCCTTCCAGTATGCCGATGGTCAACCTGGTGGTGTATGCCGGTCGCAAACAAGCACATCCCGTGGCGGTTCCTCTGGCGTTCCTGGCTGGCTATGCCGTGATCTGGACAGCCTTTGCTGCAGGAGCCTTTCTCTTAGACACACTGGTGCATCGTCTGGTGGACCTGTGGCCGTGGTTGGACGGGCATTCCTGGCTCATTGGGGCGGTGACGTTCGCCAGTGCCGGTCTGTTCCAGTTCAGCCCCCTCAAGGAGCGCTGCCTGGACATGTGCCGCACGCCACTGGGGTTCTTCCTGCGCCACTACCGCAAGGGGGTTGGTCCTGCGTGGCACCTGGGCTTACGCCATGGAGGATACTGCCTGGGTTGTTGTTGGGCCTTGATGCTGGTCATGTTCGGGGTCGGCGTGGGCAATCTGGCAGGGATGGCAGTGCTTACTGGGGTCATGGTGATCGAAAAAGCGATGCCAGGCGGGAAGCGTCTGAGTCCACTGATCGGCATCGCTCTGCTGCTGTTAGGGATAGTGTGGCTGGTGCATCCTCTCTGGCTACGAAGTGCTGGAGTATGAGATCAATGGAGGTTCCCATGCGTGAACTGCTCATCACTGATGCGGAGCGGGCGCTTCGGTATCTGGAAGGTCTGAACGGGCGCGGTGTTGCCCCTGATCCCACCGTCGTTGCCCGTCTCGCAGAGCCTGATATCCCGCTGTCCGATCATCCATCCGAGGCTGGCGAAACCCTGGCTCTGCTCGATTCCTATTAGCGCTGCGACGATGGCAATGGTCGGGCCACGCTTCTTTGGCTTCGTGATTGGTGAAGTGCTGCCAGCAGCACTGGCAGCGCATTGGCTAGCTGGCGCCTGGGATCAAAATGCCGCTCTGACAGAGGTCACACCGCTTCCCGCGGAGCTGGAGGAGGTTGCGCTCAGTTGGCTGCGCGATGTGCTCGGCTTGCCGCCAGAAACAGGCGTGGGGTTCGTCACTGGTGCGACAATGGCGAATTTCACCTGCCTGGCCGCAGCGCGCCATACCGTCTTGAAGCAAGCAGGATGGCACCTGTTGATGCGGCGAAACCGCCTGGCAGGAGCAAACGGCTATGCGCATTAGCGTGTCATCATGGGCCACGACCGGCGTAGAAGTTGAGCGCGGCCTGCAAGCCATGATTCGGGTGGCACGCGAACTGGTGTAGAGCCGAGGGGTTGGCCTTGTCGAATTGGAAAGTTTCCACCTGGTGGAGGGGAAAAATGGAACTGTCCAAAGAAACTGTTTTTATATGCGTGCCGTGAACAGAGAGATCATCGCGGTTTGTGGGATGTGTTTTGACCTTCCTGGAGAGATGGAGGCAAAAGGTGTATTATCGTATTGCAACCCAGGTAGATTCATCACCCACCTGGCAATGGAAATCGACGGTCCTCAGTGAGCTTTCTACCGTGTTTCGATTCCTTCGGCCCTATGGGGCCTTGCAGATGGAGTCCCTGCGGGTCTTCTCCTCCTCCGAACGCGTGGGCCTGGAAGAGCAGCTCGTGCAGGAGAACAAGGGACTGGGGTCCAATGGGGTGATGGCGGCACAATTTCTCCGAGAGCGATTGATCCGTCCACCCGAGGTGGTGTGGAGCACATCAGAATGCGAGGCAGGAACGAACCTGGAGATGGTGCCTCTTGCCGTTATTAGCCAACACCCATTAAACGAGAGGAACAGGGGAGGAAGACACCATGCCGATAGTTGTGTAAAGACGAGCCTTTCCAAAGAGGTTTCATTTAGATGAGAATACAGGCATAGAACGTTCCATTGGAACAAGTTACTCAATTCATCAAAAGGAGAGTACTATGCCTGTCCCCAAGAACAAGCCTACCACAAGGGCCTCTGAAGTTTCAACGCTGGAGTCCGCATCAGCAGCCCTGCCAGAGCAGGAGGAATTTCGTCAGCATTTACGTCGCTTGGCCGTGAGTGCGGTTCAAGTCTTGATCGAACAAGTGATGCGTGAGGAGTTGGAGCAGTGCATCGGAGCATCCTGGGGTGAATGCACCCCTAATCGCCGAGGGTATCGCAATGGTTCCTACACGCGTGATCTCGTTACCCCAACCGGGCGCATTGAAGATCTGAAGGTGCCAAGAGATCGGGAAGGAGCATTTCACAGTGAGGTGTTCGAGCGCTACAACCGGTACGAACCAGAGGTGGCCGAAGCGCTGACCCAGATGTTTGTGAGCGGGGTGAGTACCCACAAAGTCGGGGAGGTCGCTGCCACTCTCATGGGAGTTGCCCCCAGTGCCAGTGCAGTGAGCCGCCTCAACCGCACATTGACCGAGCAATTTGAAGCCTGGCGAGAGCGTGGCCTTCAAACCCACTACCGTGTTGTGTATCTGGATGGGGGGCATTTCACGGTGCGACACGGAGAGAAATCCGATGCGACGATCATCTTGACGGCGCTGGGCGTTGACTTGGAAGGAAGCAGAGAGGTCCTGGCATTACGCGCGTGTGCGGAAGAGAGTAAGGATGGATGGAACTGCCTCTTGCAAGATCTACGGACACGCGGGGTGACTGAGATTGATCTGGTGGTCTCTGATGGACACGATGGGTTACTCGCTGCCCTGTCAACCCTCTTTCCTGCCACACTGCGTCAACGCTGTCTGGTTCACAAGCAGCGCAATGTGATGAACGCCATTCCCAAGCGGGAGCAACAGGAGGTGATCACTGAACTGACAGGGATCTGGAAGCAAGAGAAAAAAGAAGAGGCTCTGCTCAATCTCGCCGCCTTTAAGGCCAAATACCAGAAGCGCTATCCTGAAGCGGTGCGCAGCCTCTGTGAAGACGAAGAGCATTTGTTGACGTTTTATGCCTTCCCGCAGGTGATGCATCGGTATATTCGCACGACCAACGCCATTGAAAGCTTCTTTAGCAATGTGCGGCAACGCACCGATCAGATTGACGCTTTTACGACCGAAACGAGCTGCCTGACCATCGTCTGGGCCGTGATGCAAGATATTCGTTTACCAAAGATCCCGGTCGGCTAACACCTGAAGCGTGATAGGTCTCAGCAAACACACAACCAGCCGGAAAGGGTGGTTCGGGAGGAAGTGTTTTTTGCTGCTCATCTGGTGTCACCTCAAGAGGACCAAGCTCTCTTTTCTTGGCGATTTTGGAGTCCTGCGCTGCATTTTCCCGTACTCTCAGACCCTGTGGATAGGGGCGTCGGCTTTGCGTCTATGCTCATTTAATTGCTGCTGGCCTTTACACAACATTTGGGATGGTGTCAGGAAACGTCCCCGAGAGAAGAGGCGTGGGTTCTCTGAAGAGGAGGAGGGAAGACCTGGAAAGCGGGAAGGGTGGCGATCATGATCTCCCTTACCGATTCACCTTGCCGATCTCTACGCTGCAAGTCCTGGCCTGGATGAAACTCCTGGCGCGGGTGCAGAATGGCGAATTACACCCCTAAGTTGTCCTCGAAAGGAGGGACTGAGATGTCAACAGCAGCGAACAAAGCCCTCGTTCACCGTTGGGCCGAGGAGGTCGTGAGCAATGGCCACCTGAACACCATCGACGAACTGTTTGCTTCCAACTACGTTGACCACACCAATCCGCCTGATTGGCCTCTGGGAAGCGTCGGGCATAAACAAATCATAGCGCTGTATCATACGGCGTTCCCTGATTTCCACTACACCATTGAGCACGAGATCGCCGAAGGGGATATGGTGGTGGTCCGAGGTACCTATCACGGGACCCACCAGGGAACTTTTTTTGGCATCACTCCTACAGGGGCTCATATCACAACGACCGGCATGCATCTTTTTCGCATCGCTGATGGGAAAATCGCTGAACACTGGTGCAACAATGACGATTTGGGCGTGATGCGCCAACTTGGTGTGATGTCCTAACCGACGGAAGGCGAAGACGCCTGGTTGTCGTCTCTGCGACACGTTTGTGGTGAGTTCAATGCACTCATGGTCACTGGTAGCGATGGGTGAGCTTATCAAGGTTTCCTCATGACCAAGGTCCACGGAGACAAGTCGGTCAGAAAAGCACATCAGTTCATCGATTCACCACATCTGGTCATGAGCCCTTTTCGAGCAGAGAACCAGGTGAACATCAGCTCTGAATACCGCTCGTTTTTTCATTCGTCTACACTCTCAATCTTGCCAGTAACAATCATGGTGCGATAAAGCAAGCTGGTCTGCGTCTATCTTCATAGAAGACCTGTGCAGTCGACGTGAGCCGAGCAGTATAGACGTGAACGCTCCTGACAATGAGCACCATTGCCAGGAGGGAAAGGGAAAAGAGGATGACACAAGTACCAAGTGAGCCTCCTCAAAGAGGGATGAGGCGACTTGCGCGCCTATTACTAACAGCGAGCCTGGCAGCAATCCTGGTCATCGGCGTCCTGGCCGTCATATCGGTCCTGCTCTTCAACAGGTCTAACCAGGGGAATGCACCGCAACCAAGGACTCCCCCGATCAGCATCACCCTCAGTCATTGCTCTAGCCTCTCCTGGTCATGGCAGGTAGACCTCTGCACGCACCACCAGTTCAAGGATCTCTTGCAATGGCGCAAGATGGGTGAGTATGTGTTTGTGCTGGAGCGCGCCTACTTAGATCTGAACCAGTTAGTGATGAGCTACCGCGTTTTCTCACAAGCCACCGGGCGGCAGACATATGCAGAACTGGATACAGTCATTACCACCTCTCAGGGACAATCCTTTAGGCCCAGTGCAGGCTCAGTGGCGCCAGATGGTCCGGCAGTCGTTCAATTCACTACGCCTCCCGTGCCAAAACAGACACAAACCCTCCAGCTCCACGTAGAGGTCAACCGATTGCGTCTCATTGGTTCGCATCTAACAGTAGCAGGAACACCGCCAGCACCACAATTCACAGCCGTCCCCGGGCCAGTCACCTTCGATTTTGCGCTGGAGTATCACGGCGGCCTGGTTGTGACACCGCAGCAAACGGTCACGGTGAAAGGACTCAGTGTAACGCTGGAACAGGTCAAGATCTCAGCGAGCGAAACGATCGTAGAGGGAACGACACAAGGCACGTTCCCTGGCTACCCAGACGGTATCTATACCTTCTCGCTCGACGCCGCAGGTCGCAGCCCTGGTGGCCTTTCGCCCGTATTTGGAGGCGAGGGTAACCACTTTAGCGCAGTGGCGTATGATGAATTGCTCGGCCAGCACGGAACGTGGACGTTCACGATCAGCGGGACCATATATAACCCAGCCCCTAGCCAGGCAGGACCCTGGGTGTTTCATTTCAGGGTGCCGTAACTGGTGCCAGTAGATGGGGTAGCTGATTCTTGAACTGGCAGCGAGCGCTGGCGCATGGCCGGTTCACCATATCTGACCATGAGCCAGAGTATTTTGCAAGGTTCACTGTTGCTCGAGGGAGCCCAAGGTCACATCATGTTCTCGCACCGGAGTTGAGCCGTTAGAGTTGATGGAGGATCGGTGATCACGAGCAGAGCACAGCAGGCTCGACCCCCTCTTATGCGCGAGATTCGCTTGACCCTGCTCATCTGCCGGACGTGTTTGGTTTCTGCTGATCGCTGTGACTGCTTCCTTGTCATGGGAACCACGCCTACTGCTCTGTTCCTTAAATACGATAACAAAAGAGACGGCGATGATGGCGAGGGAACTTGGGAGGTCGTCCCCAGATCCACGGCTTGGCTCGATGGTTGAGTTGAGCCGTGGCAACGCGAGTGGCTTGCTCGATCTCATCAGGGTTGGCAAAGCTTTGCCCGGCCAGGGCATCGCGGCGGAAGAGCCGCCACCAGCCCTCTTGCAGGTTGAGAAAGCCTGCTCCTGTCGGAATGAAGACGTGGTGGAGCCGTGGATGCTCTTCTAGCCAGGTGCGCGTCTCCAAGCTGTTGTGGCTGCTCAGATTATCAGTAATCATGTAGATGTCGCCTGTCGGATTCTCCGCTTCAATGTCGGCAAGTAAGGTGATGTAGTTCTTGGAGTTGCGCGAGGCAGCACAGCGGGTTAGTTCCTTTCCATCACGCACGCGGAGCGCTCCATAGACCCAGGTTTTTTCGGGTCCACGACTGTAGTCTAGCAGCGCTTTGATACGGTGACCTGTGGGAGACCAACCTGGAGCTGGGGCGACAGAAGACCCTTTACCTGCGTACGCTTCCACATGATGGATGTAGACACACGAAATGCTTGTGCATCCCTTCTCGGTGATTGCCACAGCCCCGAGAAAATGCAGAAATGAAGAGCAACATCATCCATTTTGAGAACGGATGTACAAAGTAGCCACCACAGGAATAGTTGGAAGAGCGGAAGTAATGCTTTCAGGTTAAGATCAGGTTAAGGATTTTTGGGAGTTTCGTACTATTCTCAACCTTCTCATACACAAAAAATTGACGAGTACCGGTCTATTTGAGTAGACTCGTCAGTACCGCAGGTTAATCAGACAAGTGATGAGGAAGGTTATGCCACACGTAAACCAGTTTTCGTCATTTCAGTATGCGGATGACGACGATCTGATTGAGCAAGAGGACGAGGACCTAATGTTCAGCTTGGATCCGTCATTTCAGGAGAGCTACGAAACTGACCTGGCAGAAGACCCATCGATAGAAGTTGTCCCGGTTGTCATATCCACTACCCCCATTCCACTGCTCCTGACAGGTAAGCGTCGAGTAAACACTCCTGGTTCGCTCGCATCCGACTCAGGTAGAATGCCTGCTCTCTCTGTGCAGCACCCAGAAACCGCTACCTGGCCGTTCGAGTTCGATAACTTGCCGGAGCCAGAGACATGTACAGAGCCTCTAGTAACTACTACCGGGCAATTCAAAGTCGTTTCGGGAATGCTGCCTGCACTCCTTACGGAATCTCCTGTCACCAGCACCGGGCAGTTCAAGGTCATTTCAGGCGTGCTGCCTGCCGTATTCAAACAGCAGTCGGAGGTGGGCGCCGGATGGCAGCAGATAAGAAATACCTCCGCTTTAGCGGGGGACATGGCTACACAGCAACAGGGAGCCACCATCGGGCAATTAGAGGCACCCCCAGCTAAACTTCCCATCTTTGTTGCTACCCCATCGCTTGCTGCCTCCTTGCAGGCAGCAATGACCCCTGGCACTACCAGGCGCATAGTGGTGATCCCTGGCTCGAAGAAGCGCAAACAGGCGGAAAGGGAGACCACTCCTTCTGGTGAGCGTATGAACCCGCGGCTGCGCCGTGGTGTGACACTAGCTGCTGCCCTTCTGGTCGTGGCGATCACCTCGCTGCTTACGCTCGGTCCTTTGGTCAGCTGGCAGTCCCCTTTCCCGGTATTTCAGAGCTTCAATAGCTGGTTTCAATCGAACTCGGGGGACCAACAGCTTGCGGCACACGTCAATGCTGGGCAGGTGAGAGCTGCGGACCTCGAACTCACACAGTATGTCAACCCTTTCATTGGCACCGCTCCGGGGGGATCGAGCTTTGGCTTCCGGGGGGATAGCGGGAACACCTTCCCCGGAGCCGCCTATCCTATGGGCATGGTCCAATGGAGTCCTGACACGCCTTCCCATCTCCCCGGCGGCTACTACTACCCTGATTCCACTCTCACCGGATTCAGTCTCACCCACTTCAGTGGTCGGGGCTGCCTGGTCTACCAGGATATCCCCTTCTTACCCGTTGTTGGTCCAGTGACAGCTTCTCCCGCCACCAGCGGCTCCACCTATTGGTCACACTTCTCCCACAGCACGGAAAGCGCGCATCCTGGCTATTACCGTGTGCAGCTCGCTGACCCGCACGTGACCGTTGAGCTCACCGCCACGCCGCGGACGGGCTTTGGGCAATTCACCTATCCGGCCTCCACCGCCTCGACCATGCTCATCAATGCAGGGGGGAGCGTCAAGGGTACCACCCATGCTGAGGTCACGATCACGGGCAGCCATCAAGTCACCGGATCGGCCACCAGTCGGGTGGGATGTGGCAGCAACCCCTATACGATCTACTTTGCCGCCTACTTCGACCTGCCATTCAGCAACTTCGGTACCTGGCATGGCGGGACCGTCACCCCAGGTTCCTCCTCCAGCACTGGCTCACAGTCCGGTGCCTTCGTGACCTTTGATACCACCTCCACCCGGGTCGTCCAGGTCAAGGTGGGCATCTCCTTTGTCAGCAGAGCTAACGCCGAGGCCAATGTGGCGAGCGAGAATCCGGGTGGGGACTTCACCCGGGTGCGGCAAGCCGCTGATGCCGCCTGGAACGCGCGCTTGAACAGCATTCAGGTGCAGGGCGGGACCGATGACGAGAAGCGGGTCTTCTATACAGCACTCTATCATGCGTTCTTCCATCCCAACCTCTTCAACGACGTCAATGGGCAGTACCCTGGCTTTGACGGGCACGTCCACACCGTCGCCAGTGGTCATGCGCAATACGAGGATATTTCGGGGTGGGACCTCTACCGCTCCCTGATGCCACTGCGGGCCATCCTGGCTCCAGCGGAGACGAGCGACATCGCGCAATCGTTGCTGAACGATGCGCAACAGGGCGATGGACACGTGCCGCGCTGGGAGCAGGCCAACGTCGACTCACGCGGCATGAACGGCGATCACGGCGACACCATGATCGGGCAAGCCTACGCCTTTGGTGCGACGAACTTTGACACTGCCGCAGCTCTCAGGGCCATGGAGACCGGGCAGGCAAAGATCCGCGAAGGACTCAACGATTACCTGACCCTGGGCTACGTCGCCGCCAGCACCACGAACAACGCGGTGGCTCTCACCGAGGAATACAGCATCGATGACTTTAGCATCGCCCAGTTTGCACGGGCACTCGGTGACACATCCACCTCCGAGCTGTATCGTCGGCGTTCGGGGAACTGGCAACAGGTGTTCAATACCCTCAGTGGGTACATGCAACCCCGCAAGCGTGATGGTAGCTGGGCTGCCCATTTCAGGCTGACCAGTCAAAGTGGTTTCCAGGAGGGGAATGCGGCACAGTATAGCTGGATGGTCCCCTTTAACCTGCGCGACCTGTTTGAGAAGATGGGCGGGAACCGCAAGGTCGTCAGCCGTCTCGATACCTTCTTTACCAGGCTCAATGATGGGCCAAACAGCCCCTACGCCTTCATGGGCAACGAACCCTGCTTTGCAGTGCCCTGGGCATATGATTTTGCCGGAGCGCCTTCGCACACGCAACAGGTCATCCGGCAAATACAAACACAACTCTACTACCCTACCCCCGGCGGGCTGCCCGGCAACGACGATGGCGGCGCGATGTCCTCCTGGTACGTGTTCTCAGCGATGGGTCTGTACCCGGAGATTCCCGGGGTAGGCGGCTTTGTCGTCGGCAGCCCCCTCTTCAGCTCGGTCACCGTGCGCCTGGCGGGTGGGCAGACGCTCCAGATCAACGCACCAGGGGCTTCAGATCCGACTCCCTATGTCCAGAGTCTGCATCTCAACGGCCAGGCCACGACGAACCTGTGGGTTCCCTGGCAGACGGTTGAGCACGGTGCGACCCTCGATTTCGCGCTGAGTAGCAGCCCTACCAACTGGGGGAGGAACCTGGCGGATACACCACCTTCCTATCCAGCGTCAGTGGGCACCAGCTAACTGAGGTAAGCTGCAACGAGATGTTGCGCTGTGCACTCCTTGTGCTCATCAAAAGTGGCACAATCTCGCTCTCATGGGTGCAGTCCACCCCTATGCTGGGGCAAGCTTAGTTTGTTCAATACAGAACGTGATCAGAAGCACACCCACAACAAAGAAAAACCCAATTCCCCCCACGAGCAGGCTGTGCTGGCTACCTGGAATATCCGTTCTTGAACAAGCAGCAGCGAGAAGGAAAGATGAGATAGAATGGGTGGTTGCTTTTGTCTGCCTGTCACGCTGGGCGTCTTGCGGATCATCCGACGCCCGTCGGTTCCGCTCGATAAATAATAGAGTTTACTATTAATAGTAAACTCTATTATTTATGTAATCATGAGCATCCGCAATCGTTGTCGGAATCGCCACTGGAGATGCTCCTGAGGGCACCTTTTTCCCGCACGTTCCACACTCGATCTTCCATGAGCCTGAGAAGGGGTTCGAGGCATTGAATGTCTGGAAGAGGTCACTCTGTACTTTCTTCGCAAAATGAAGCATCTATCGTTGAAGATGTGTAAATGGCCTAATATGTCTGCTTGTCACGCAGGCTATCTTGTTGAATCCTTCCCCTGCTCTCTTTACAATATTTATATAAATGATGTGACGATTAGTAGGATATCTTAAACGTTTGGTGTGAATTGAGATGACGAACTTACCAGTCGAGCAAATCAGCGAAGGCCAAAGGCGCGCGCCCCAGTTGCACGTTGAGCCAGATGCAAAAGTTATGCAGAGCGACTTTCGCAGCCAGTCGTGCTTGAAAGCCGTCCAACGCATGCGGACGCTCACGAGCCAGCCGAAAGATATTGAGCAACTTGTCGTAGGTCGTTTCAATGATCTGACGCAGCCCAGCCAGCCAGCGCCGCCAGTCTTTGGACCAGCGCACTTTGCTCCGTTGGTGCGGAGGGCTGACCACCTGGGCATCGTAGTGCTCGTACCAGAAGCGATGCAACTGATCGCCCGCAAAGCCCTTATCGGCCACATAGACGCCCTGGGCGGGCGCGCCCACACTGGACAAGCGAGGGGTCGGAGCGTGTCGCACGGCCAAGAAGGTCTCCGCCAGCGGGTGGTCGTTGCAACTGCCCGCAGCAAAGCCGAAACCAGTAATCACGCCGGTTGGGGTAATGGAGGTGAGCAGATGAAAGCCTTCATACCACCCAATGCGATTGCTCCAGCCGATATCGGCTTGCCCTGCCAACCAGCCAGCGCCACGCCGCTTCGCGTCTCGCGTCGGAATGCCCGAACTGTCCAGGGCTTCATACAGGCAGTGTTGTGCTTGCATCTGCTCAACCAGGTACAAACTGAAGGCCACGATGACAGCACGATACTGCCGCTGCAACCGATTGAATTGCTCGCGTTCTGGCAGGGTCGGAAACGCTGGTCGCAAGTGGCACACCGCATAGCGGTAGAAGGCGCGTTCGCTCGGGAACTGCGCCCATTGGCCAAACACGGCCAGTGTCACCACCTCGCTACACGACAGCGAGGCGGCTGGCCCAGGACGATGTTTCTCATCATAGCCTTGCGACTGGCAAAAATCATCGATCATCACGTACAGTGTAGTCAGAAAGGTATCTTGGTCCATCAGCAGCGAGCTCCTTTTCCTTGTGAATCGGTTAGACAAGCTCACTGTAGGGTACAGGATACCCTTCTTTCAAGTCCTTTCTATTTCACACCAAACGTTTAAGCTTTGGCTACCAACTATACGCCGGGTCCTGACCTGTATACCCACATACCCCGGCTCGCGGTGAATTGACCAGTGGCAAGAGCATTTCTTCACCACATTTGTGGCTCCTCGCACACGTGTCACACAGGTACCCTTTGTCTTTATAGATGCATTGCGTACAAATATGGGTTGGACTGCACCCCTGAGACCGGACAGTGACCGAAGTCAACTTCTCCGAAATGTCGTAAACTACGAACAGGACAAGAAGGAGAAGAGACGATGCAAAAACGCATGCACAGCCGAGAGTTTAAACTCGACGTGGTGCGCCAAATTGCGAGCGGACAGAAACGGCCAGCACAAGCCTGCCGAGAGTACGGCTTAGCCGAAAGTGTGCTCTCGCGCTGGCGCAAAGAATACCAGGAGCGTGGAGAAAGCGCATTCCTGCCGCCACAGTCTGGGGAGTCCAGTACGCACGAGCAGCGGATCGCAGAGTTAGAGCGTTTCTGTGGCCAGCTCGCCCTGGAGAACCAGGTGTTAAAAAAAGCATTGCAGAGCAGGGGGTCAGGGAGCGGCATGTCATGATCGAGCAGGCGCATCAGCAGCATCCAGAACTCTTGGTAGAGCGTTTGTGTGAGCTGTTCAGTCTCAGCCGCAGTTGGTATTACGAGCGTGGCGGGAAGAGGGAGAATGATGCGCAGGAGATCGCCTTACGCGATCAGATCGAGCGGATCATCCTCGAATTTTCCGGCTATGGCTATCGACGCGTGACCCACGCCTTAGGGCGGCAGGGCTGGAACGTCAATCACAAACGCGTGCTGCGCATCATGCGCGAGGAGTCCTTGCTCTGCCACTTGAAGAAGCGCTTTGTGGTCATGACAACCAACTCGCGACATGGCTTTCCAGTCTATCCGAATCGGCTGGCCGGCCTAGTGTTGACCGCACCGGATCAAGCCTGGGTGGGGGATTTGACATATATTCGCTTGCCGAGTCGCGTTTGTGTACCTGGCGTGCATTCTGGATGCATTCTCACGTCGCTGTGTGGGCTGGTATCTCTCGCGGGACATGACCACGCAGCTCACGCTCGCCGCGCTGCGTCAGGCCATTGCCGAGCGCCAGCCGCAGCCGGGCTTGATCCACCACTCTGATCGTGGGGGGAAGTCAGCCAGTTATGACTATGTCGCACAGTTAGAGCAGATCGGCGCACAGATCAGCATGTCGTCGGTGAGTAATCCGTATGACAATGCCAAGGCCGAGAGCTTTTTCAAGACCTTAAAACAAGAGGAGGTGTATCTCAAAGAGTATGAGTCGTAGGCCTCCGCCGAGGCCAATTTGGAGGAGTTCATTGAGCAGGTGTATAATAGCAAGCGCTTACATTCCAGTTTGGGGTATGTGCCACCTGCGGAGTTCGAGGCCACGTATGCTGCACTGCCAAGCAGATGACAGACCGATGGCGCAGAGCGCGCAGAGCGCTGAGACCTCGTCATTCAGACCAGCAAAACCCTGCTGTTTTTTTGCTTGCAATCAGGCCTACCAAACACGTACCGCGCAAGCGCACAGAAGTCAAGCGTATTGCGAGGAACGAGCAACTTGGCTTGACTTCTGGAAGCGGCGTGGTACACTCATCCCGGCCTGATTGAACCGGAAGTTGACTTCCTCTTGTGTCCGGTAAAATGGGTTCACTCCAGGTAACGGGTCCTCCACACCCATCGCAAGGAATGATTGGCAGGGTATTTCTGGCAAGTACCTGGATGGCCTTACCCTTCATATCCACTTCTTGCTCTGCAAGAACTTTCACGATCAGCTCTGTCGTCGAACCGAAATCATATTCGTATGAGCATGTTTGTCCCGGACTGAGTACTTCTTCCAACATCACCTGCATATTCTTCCGGCGCATATCCCAGAAAGCATCCATCTCTGCATCCACGTAGTAGTTATATCCACCAATTCTAAAAACACTTAAATGCCCACAACACTCCAGCCACGTCTCCCTCAAAAAGCGATCCAATGTCGCCAGAGTAGTATCAACAGCTACTTCCAGATGCATCCAATACATGAGTAAGCGGTATCCCTCCACGACCAGATGGAACGCCTTGATCTTTGTCGCTTGTTGACGGCTCTCTCTTTCACCTTGCATCGCTATTCGTTGCTCACAGGATACCAGGTGCCTGGTCAAGCTTGCCTTACTCAGCTCTCTGTGACAAAAGGTACACGTTCCTTTTGAGGTCTGTCCCGTCATACGCTTCCTCCTCTCTTGATTGCTCATGGCCTGTGAGTTATCCAGTCACAACATACGATATGAGCGGCAAGAAGAAAAGCGTGGCAGCTCTATCTAGCCAGCTATGATACGATAGAGCCAGCACATGAAGCCTGGAAGTCAAGGGGGCACACAAATAGATATGTTGAAGAACAACCTGGAACAACGCGAGAAACCCGAACTTGTCGCCATTATCCAACACATGCTGCGCCAGGAGCCGGAATTGCAATGGCTCCTCATGACACCTCTGCCAACCGCCTCATCTCGGAAGTCCTCTGTTGATCCGGAGGTGTACCGCCAGCAGGTTCTAGCCGCGATGTCGGCTGGAGATTATCAGCGCAAGCGCAAACGTGGTGAGGTCGAGAGAAGACTTACCGCCATGAAGTCCATTGCCGACGAGTTTGCTGCACAAGAAAATTATGCTGCGGCTCTCACCATTTACGAAGTGCTGGTCAGCGAGGTCATTAACCACTTCAATGCCTATCGGGATGAGTATGTTGCATTCAATATTATCCTTATGGGTTGTATTGATGGACTGGATAGCTGCTTTGCGGGCGAAGAGGACAATCCGGCGATGCGGCTGCGGGTCATACGCGTACTCTTTGCCATCTACTGCTTCTATACAGATCACAAACCAAAGCGGAGGGGAGTGCCGCCGGATACAGCCGCCAGCGATATGAGGCTTTTCTAGCCGCTTTAGAACAGGTCGATCGGCCGTGAGTACCATCCCAACTATAACCAAGCACGATATTCGCACCTATGTAGGTGAGCAGAACTTTCTGAAAGGTCAACAAGGTGTTCGTGATGGAGCTATCGTCAATCCAGAACATGTTGCTTGTCGTTAGCTCGTACAAATTCGGCCCCTTTACGAGAAGCAAGATGAAATTGAGCAGTGGATAACCCACATCGCCTGGTTACGCAAGCGGTATAGTCGACTCTCCACCTTGAAGGAGGAACTGGCGGCTGCCGGTTTGTAAGGAGAAACATGATGGCTGAGCGTATCAACAAAGATGAGCTTGTCAGCCAGCTGGCTGCACGGATGCATACTGATGAAGCGACGGCGACAGCCTGGGTCGACGGCATCGTCGAAACACTGTATGAAAGCTTTAAAGATGGGAAAGGCGTGACGTTACCCGGTTTTGGCGGCTTCTACGTGCGCCCTGAGCCTGAAAGCTGGGTCTTCAAGTTCAATCCAGGCCAGCGCTTGCGAGCGCTTTTTGGCTGGTCATCAACCTACTCAGGCAAACCCTAGACACGCTTGCATGACAAGGAGAAATTGGATGCCAAAGGAAATCAATCGGTGGGCGATGTACCCACGCAAAACAGCTACAGCTTCTCTCCCTGAATCGCTGAAAATGGAAGTCACCACAAAGGCGCATGAACTCATTGAGACAGTCCTGAAGCCGAAATATATCCAGCCACCGCCGGAGAATCCGCAGTTCAATTACATCGTCGATATCTACGGCAAGTGGTACCACAAGGCGTTCTACTTCTGTGCCGACTATCGCGTGGCAGGCCCCAATCCAAGAGAGCCAGGCTTTGAGGCAAAATTTGCGCGGATGCAATATGCCGGGAACCTGCGTTTTCATCTCTCCTTTATGCGTCATACTGGCCAGTGGATACAATTGTACACGGACCTGACGGTGGACGACTGCATCGAGACGATCCGAGATGATCCCTACTTTTCCCTCTGATCGCCTCGGTACAGAACGCACTATGCTATAATAGTGCTGATCTACCAAAGTTATCCAAGCGACACATCACACCTGGACGAAAAGGCACGATAGATGCCATGGCTGACCTCATCGGCAATGAAGAGGAACTGAACCTGCTTCGACAAGAGAATCAAACGCTAAGGGATCAGGCCAACGTGCTGCAAAAGACGATTCGCGTGCAGGAAGAGACGATCGGCTTGCTACGAGAACAAATCGGCCTGAAGGACCAGTTGATTGCCGCTTTGCAGCGGGAGACAATGCTGCTTACCAAGCAGGTGCAGGCGATGGAAACCCGGTTGGAGAAAGACAGATATGGGAGCCCGATGCCGCCTTCTTCGCTTCGATTCTCCCGTCCACCGAAGAGCTTGCGGAAGAAAAGTAGCAAGAAACGTGGCTGACGTTCCTGTAAGTGTTACGTCTGAACTACACTCTGTTCAGGTAAATTTTCCAGATACTCTTCGGTGTCTATGATTTTGTCACGAACAAGAGGTGAACTTCTATGAGGAGTGGATTGAATGCTTCACGCATGCCAATAGCCGTCGCTGTTTACCTCCCAGAACACTATGCCAGGCTGTTAGCGACAGCAGAAGATGCGAGCGATTTGGAGCCTACATGGCAGGAATGGCACACCGTGTATCAGGAAACCAGGCAAAAAATGGCGGAACTCGGCATGCACTTGATTGAGGTGACTGTCGATCTGGATGATCTTGAGCAATACTGCCAAGAACAGAGACGCAAGAATACGAGCGCCACACGTGCTCAGTATGCCGCCCACGTGTTGTCTGAACAGTATCCACGACAAAAGCAGCTTCAACAGCGGCCTCCAGTGAAACCGCGGTTTAAGAAAAAGAAACATCGGACTCGATGAGGGAGAACGTTGCCTGGACACTCGTGCCGAAAGAGAGAAGCTCTAGCATCAGAAAGGTAGCCAACCCGCGTTTGCATCGCAGCAGTCGTGAGCGTGTGCTGGAAGGGAACTGATATGAACAAAACAAGTTGGGTCGAGCTGTGTGTGAGCGACTTCGAGCAATCCATCGCCTGGTTTGAGCGCGTTCTGGGCTTTCGTGTCGTGGCTCGCGACGCCAATGAATACGCCGAACTGGCATGCGGGGAAACCTCTCTGCAACTGGCGGCGGATGACGCCCCCTACTGGAAACCCGAACGCCCACACCTGCTCCCGCCGGGACAGCGCGGCAGCGGTGTGGAGATTGTCCTCCTCGTCGAGGACGTCGACGAGGTCTATCGCCAGGCACAACAGGCCGGGACAGACATCGTGCGTCCCCTCGCCGACTACCCCTGGCACATGCGGCAGTTCTGGGTGCGCCATCCCGACGGCTACCTCCTCCGCCCCGCGCAGCGCATCCTGTCCGTGAACCCAACAACCTATCGCCGCCAGATCGCCAACGCCTTTCAACGCGACAGGCCGCGCATAACGCAGGAATTGCTCACCGTGAAACACACAGCCGATAAGCTGGCGCAGCAGGGAGACATGCTGGGCGCAGTTACGATTTATGAAACGCTGGTGACGGAAATCTTTGAGCAATCCCACCTCTATTATGACGAAGCTCAATATGACGACGATTACGAAGAAGAGGGGTACTATCCGGAAGAAGAGGGATTGGAGGAATTCGTCGGGGAGGGTATTGAAGTGCTAGGGAGCTATCTGGCTGACGAGCAGACTGATCGGGTCGCGCGTGAGAAGAGCATCGCGGTGCTGCTGGCCGTCTACCGGTGTGACCTGCATGCCGATGACAGCCACGGATTCGCTGAACGCGCAGCACACCAGCTCGTGCGATACACGACGCCACTGGAACGGCAGACGATCGCGGAGTGGATTCGTGCGGCGCTGGCCGACGAAGAGCAAGCGATCGTCGGCTCAGAGCGCCAGGCCTATGGCAAGTTCTGGCTGGATCTGCAGCATGAGACCCTCGACGACGAAGCCTCCCTGCGCATCTGCCGTGAGACCGGGCGCACCGCTGACCTGGTTGAGCGGCTCCTCGCGCTGGGGCGGATTGACGAAGCTGGCCAAGCAACTAGGCGAACTGACGATTATTCCCTGCTCGGGCTAGCCAACCTCTTCATCCAGCATGGGCAGGATGCTGTGGCTGAGCGCCTGGTGAAAGCGCGCATCTCAGCACCTATCCATCCCGCCAAGGTCGTTGCGGGTCTCGTGCTGCCCAGTCAGGCGGGACGAGCGCAGGAAGAGAAAGCAGACTGGCGCGTTCTGGAATGGCTCCAGACATACTACCGGGACAGGGGCAATCACACCGCTGAATTGGAGATGGCCCAAACGCTGTTCCGTACGCAGTCTTCCCTCAAACGTTACCAGGAACTGCGCGTTCTTTCCGGGCGGCTTGATCGCTGGGAGGACCTGCGGCGTACAGTGATCGCTACGGCTATTACGGATATAGCGATGTTGCCTTCGAGGTCGCCAGGGCCGCCGAAGAAACCCGACCGCATGCAGCAATCGAGCTCTGCCGGCAATTTGCCGAACGACTAATTGCGATGCGCGATCGTAAGCGCTACGAGCTCGCCTGCACCTACCTGGTCAAGGTGCGCGCCTTGTATGAGAAGCTCGGTGAGGGTGAGGCGTGGACGAGCTACGTGACAGCCTTGCGTGAGCAAACCCGCAACCTGCGTGCTCTGAAAGAGGAACTGGCGAACGCAGGCTTGTAAGAACCGCAAAAGGATGAGAGGGTGCATGCCAGAGGAAGCCATGGCAGGTTTTCCGTTTGTAGAACCTACAAAAGGATTGATCAACAAGAGGCATCTCTCATAGGAGTGTTGTCGTCTCATGCTGCAAGGAGTGTACTCCTGCTCAGCTCTTTCATGGGGCTGAACATGGCGCTGGAGGATGTGATGAGGAACCAACCGCTGTTTCAAGTCACCAATCATCACGGAGAAGCTTGCGGTAGACCGCCGCAGATTGACGAGCAAGCCTTCCCTGGCGTGTATCGCAGCTACTTCGAGAACCAGAATGGAGAGCAGGCGGTCTTCCTGTATGACTATGAGCAGGAACGCGGCACACTCTACCTGGGTGATGCAGGATGGGAACATCCATATGACGTTGTGGATGAGAAGGTACCAGGCGGCGAGAAGTGAGCTGATTAATGACTGCCATCTTGACTGACCGGGAATACCAGGTACTGGCTGCAGAGGCCGCCAGGAGAGCCGCCAGAAACGCTTCTGCACGACTTGATACGGCAACCAGGCAGGCGAGAGCGAAGTCCAAGAGGCACTCGATCTGCTTGAGCGCATTCGTACGTGGGCAACGACTTAGAAGGGAGGTCTCATGAAGATGGCTGTAATGGCTACTTGGACCATCCGTTCTTGAACAACGACACACAACAAGAAAACAATCAGGTGCGCTGATGACGAACTGGCCTTTTGTGTCTACCTGTCACGCTGGGTGTCTTGCGGATCATCGGACGCCTGCTGTTTCCGTCGTCACCACTTCGATATGATAAGCACTCTAGCGATGGCTTGCTCCATCCTGTTCACCAGAAGCACGAACAGTTCCACCGAGACAAGGTTCAACACCCGTCGGTTCCGCTGAGATTATTTGTGTATTTTTCTATAATTAATAGAACATATGTTCTACTATCTCGACCCCTTCCTCTCAACGTATGCTCCATATTGATGCCTGACTGATTCGTCCTCAGTTTCCGTGTACTCTTCGCTGGGCTAACTCAGGCCTGTTGCTTGTGAACAATTGATGGGTTAGCCCGAAAGTTACAGGTCTCCACAAAAGCGGGTGAATCTCAAAATGGTAAACGAATTGGTCTGGCCATTTATAGATAAGACAAATGAGAGAAAACGCCGTGATAGTAGGAGAGCCGCTGCCATTTTTGAGAAGAGAGTAAACAATCCAGCAAGAAATCAGCATTACAAAGAAGATGTAGTTCGCAACACTCAGTATTCCGAAGAATGGCGAAGAATCGAACAAGAAGTTTTAATTGAGCAATGGGTTGAACACGCCTTATATGCGGATATCGCATCGGGTTTCGATGTTTTAACTAAAGCTTGGGATCAAGCAATAAAGGGTAAAGACTACATTTTTGCAGAACGTATTCTTGAAATTGCAAACAACTTTTCAGGCCAATTCACGGATGATCAGCGATTTGAATATTACTTGTTGGATGCGCGTCAAAAAAATTATACGGGCAATGTTGAAGATTTGATCAAGAACCTAAGGAAACTGGCAAAGCTTCATGCTAAAGAACCAAGTAATTTGTCAGCTATTTACAATGTTTTGGGAATCGCCGAACGTAAATCGGGTGACTTAAAAGTTGCGGTGCACTACCTTAGCAAGAATTTGGAGATTGCTAAAGATATTAATCCCAGCAGTGTCCCTTATGTTGCTAACCAGCTCGGGTGTCAAGTACCCGAATTACTGGTTCATCCGCATCTTTCGTGCAAAGGAACTGCCACCCTGCTTCGT
>WNGQ01004773.1_pt1 | contig 20186 bp, 17 predicted proteins | sample 5407661 | NCBI WGS metagenome assembly WNGQ01 (sample SAMN13153382, study PRJNA577476) | soil metagenome | isolation source: 60 cm soil or saprolite under Garry oak tree replicate 2 | place: USA:California | collected 2016-06-15 | reverse complement strand
ACGGTGGCGTGGACGTGTTGTTGGTTGAGACCTCGCAGGATTTGCTTCAAGCCAAAGCTGCTCTCGTGGGGGTGTTCGATGCGATGCAGAAAGCGGGCAAGCGACTGCCAGTCACAGTTCAAGTAACACTTGAAGCTACGGGCACGATGCTGTCGGGGACGGAAATCGGCGCGGCCTTGACCGCGCTGGAGCCGTTTGATGTGGATGTAATCGGACTAAACTGCGCCACTGGGCCGGTGGAGATGAATGATGCAGTCGTTTCCTGGGGGCGAACTCGAGCAAACAGGTGTCAGTGCTGCCGAATGCCGGACTCCCGCAGAACGACGGCGGGCGCGCTGTATACAAACTCACGCCTCAGGAACTGGCGACCTATCACAAACATTTTGTGCAGGATTACGGAGTTCGAATTGTCGGCGGATGTTGCGGGACCACTCCCGAGCATTTGAAGGCCGTCGTCGAAGAAGTCTCAGGCGTGGAACCGGCGCGGCGCGAGGTCAAGCGGTCGGCGGCGGCATCCAGCGCATACACGTCGGTTCCTCTCGATCTCGATCCTAAGCCTCTCATCGTAGCTGAGGAAATGAACACCACCACCCGCGTTGAGCACTTCCGCAATCTGGTGCGGGCAAAGAATACGACGACATTCTGGCGCTGGCCAAGAGGTTGGTGAATGAAGGCTCGCACATGCTGGATTTGTGCTGCGCCATCGTGGGCGAAGACGAGAAGGGTTACATCACGTCGATCCTGGAAAAGATTGCGACACGCGTGCCCGCGCCGGTGCTGGTGGATTCGACCGAAGCTGACGTTGTGGAAGAGGCGTTGAAGCGCATTCCGGGCAGGGCAATCATCAATTCCATCAATCTGGAGGATGGCGAGAAGCGGACTTCAAAAGTGTTGCCCATGGCCAAGCGTTACGGCGCTGCCGTGATTGCCCTGACTATCGACGAAGATGGCATGGCGCTCACAGCAGAGAAGAAGACAGCGATCGCGAAGCGGATTTTTGATCTGGCCACGAAGAAATACGGGCTTGATCCGACAGATTTGATCTTCGATGCGCTGACTTTGCCGATTTCGACTGGGCAGGAAGAGTACCGTACAGCCGGCATGGAGACATTGAAGGCGGTCGAGCAGATCAAGAAAGAACTGCCGGGAGTGAAGACCATCCTGGGAGTCAGCAATATTTCATTTGGACTCGATGCTTATCCCCGGCGAGTGTTGAATTCCGTTTTCATGCATGAGGCGGTTGATCATGGACTCGACATGGCCATCGTGAATTACACGAAAATTTATCCGCTGTACAAGATTCCGCAGGAAGAAGTGAACCTGGCGCGAAAGCTAATTCAGCGCGACGCCAACTCGGATGGAGACCCACTCCAGAAATACATGGCGCATTTTGCCGGCATGAAAGGCAAGCCTGCGGCTTCGACCACCGCACATGTGGATACGCTATCGGTAGAAGACAAGTTGAAGTTTGCCATCATCAATGGCGAGAAGTCCGTTGGTACGGGCGCGCGGAAAAAGTCTCTGGAACAATTGCTGGAAGATGCGCTGGTCGAGTATTCGCCACTGGAGCTGATCAATACGGTGCTTCTGGACGGGATGCGGACGGTTGGCGACTTGTTTGGCGCGGGCAAGATGCAGTTGCCTTCGGTGCTGGATTCCGCGGGTGTTATGAAGCAGGCGGTGGCTTACCTCGAGCCCAAGATGGAGAAGAAAGCCGGGTCGCAGAAGGCACCATTGTCCTGGCGACCGTGAAAGGCGATGTCCACGACATTGGAAAAAATCTGGTCGACATTATTTTGTCGAACAACGGATACAAAGTGGTCAATCTCGGAATCAAGCAGCCTGGGGACACGATTATCCGGGCGGCTCAGGAGCATCAGGCGGATGCGATCGGACTGAGTGGCCTCTTAGTCAAGTCGACGTTGGAGATGAAGTACGTGATCCAGGACTTGCAGCGGCAGAAGCTGGAGTTTCCCGTAATCTGCGGCGGCGCCGCTTTGACGCGGAAGTACGTTGAAGATGACTTGCGACGGGAATATTCGAATGCTGTCTTCTACGCCGATGATGCATTTGCCGGGCTACACATAATGGAAGACCTGGCGACGGAAAATGGAGCGCGGGAGACGCGCCTGACCGAAGGCCGCACGGTGAAGGAATACGCGAAGGCCGCGGCCGTGGATGAGGAGACTGGGCCGATCTTTGCGGAGCGCAGTCCGGTGGTGGGGGACGCTCCGAACACTCCAGCGCCCCCGTTCTGGGGAGTGCGGGTTCGGAAGGATTACGATTTGCGGGAAGTCTTCAAGTACATCAATGAGACGGCGCTCTTCAAGAATCAATGGCAGTTGAAAACCGCTTCGCAATCGGACTATGTGCGCCTGGTGGAGGAGAAATTCCGCCCGATCAAAAAACAGTTGGAAGAGGAAGTGATTGCCTCGGGGTGGTTTGAGCCCAAAGTCGTGTGGGGATATTTCCCGGCTCAGAGTGACGGGAATGATGTGGTGGTGTATGACCCTGACGACCAGCCGAAGGCGACTGTCCCCACACAGTCAAAAGGGCTACTAAGATTCACGTTTCCCCGCCAGCGCGAGGGGCGACGGTTGTGCGTATCGGATTTCTTTGCCCCGAAGTCATCGGGAAAGATGGATGTAATTGGATTGTCTCTGGTGACGATTGGGGCGCGGGCGTCGGTCGAAACTCAACGCCTGTTCGAGGGTGGTGAGTATACCCGCTATCTATATGTCCACGGACTCAGCGTGGAGACGGCAGAGGCTTTGGCCGAGCTGCATCATAAAAAAATGCGGGAGGAATTGGGAATTGCCAACGAAGATTCGGCGGAGATTCGCGATTTGTTTCATCAGAAGTATCGCGGCTCACGATATTCGTTTGGGTATCCAGCCTGTCCGAACCTGGAGGACCAGACCAAGCTGTTTGCTCTGCTTAAGCCGGAAGAGAATGTCGGGGTGCGTTTGACTTCCGGATTTTTGCTGGAGCCGGAGCAAAGCACTTCGGCTATTGTCGTGCATCATCCCGGGGCGAAATATTTCGTGGTCTGAGGCGTACGACCCGCCTTCGAGATAGCACACGCGAGACTCGACCACGGGTTCCGCATTATTACAAATCTTTTACTTCCGTCCGACAAACTTGCGTAGGCAACTGGAATATAACCAGCAGGTCACCCTGCGGACCACTTATCGGAATTCCCCGACAGTAGGAAATACCCGTGAAACCCTACCTACTGGTCCTCTTCCTGCTATTGTTGGTAACCGGCGCATTCGCGGCAAGCGCGCAACCGGCGCAGCTGGTTGCTTTGGCGTGCTTTGGCGTCGCGCAATTCCAAAATTGTCCAAGCGGCGGCCGCCCGATAACGTCATCCGGGCGTCGGACGGCAACTTTTACGGCGTAAGCGAAGTGACCCAGGAAGGAGAGTCGAATCCGCAGGGGGGTCTGTCTTCAAAGTCACGCCCAGCGGGCAGTTCACTCTGCTGCACACTTTTCCTGCCGGCACGAACAACAACTATCCCAGCGGCAACCCGCCCGGGTTTTTGGCGGAAGGTTCCGACGGAAATTTGTATGGCACTAAGCTTGACGGTGGAAGCCACAACGGCGGAGTGCTGTTCCGCATCAGCAAGACGGGCACGGGCTTTAAAATCGTGCATCAGTTCTGCTCCGCCGCCAACTGTGCGGACGGCCAGAACCCAGTCGGGCTGATCGCCATTTCGGACGGCAATCTGTACGGGGGCAGCTTCGTCTGGGGGTGCCTTCCGTTGCGGCAGCATTGGTGGCTGCGGTGCGATTTTCAAGTACCACGTCGCCACCGGCTCGTATTCCGCTATACATTCCCTCAACTACGTCACCGATGGAGCATTTTCCTCGGGATTCATTCAAGCCAAGGATGGAAACTTCTACGGTGTCGTCACCGGAGCCTTTTACAGGGTCACGACGACGGGTCAGTACTCCCTGGTCTTGACCTTGCCCCAACTCCACTTCCTCGAAATCCCTGTAACGCAGGGAGTGAACGGCAATCTTTACGGGATTTTCCGCGTCTATGGCCAAGCTGGCGCGCACCTGTTTTCCGTCGGTGTGGACGGCAGCAATTTCCAGAAGATTGCCGATCTGCCGTCCTCGGCGGTGAGCAATACGCGATTTGTCTCCGCCAGCGACGGCAATTTGTGGGGGGTTTCGGGTAACGTGGTGCAGATCTCGCCGGGCACTGGCGCAGTGTTGCAGACGTTCTTCTTCAACGGTAAGAATGGGAGCTGCCCCTGGTCGTTGACACAGGCCAAACATGGCACTTTCGCGAGAACCGCCGCTGGAGGTAGAACAGTCTCGAAGGGAACGCCCGATGGCGTCTTCACACTGAATGCAAGCCTTCCTCCGCCGAGCCGGTGACAGGCAAGCACCGGTTTGGGTTCGTACGATTAGCATGCGCGGCGCACGGTTTCAACCAGGTGTAGGGCGTGCAAGGAAAGCAGGCGAGGCGTCCCTTAATTTTCTGACAACCAACCAAATTACGCCTGAAGGCGTCTTCCCATATATGATCCGGAAACTGAAAGCAGGGGGATATCGGCTCTACTCTCGCAAGAAGGATGCCCAGACGGGGAAGCGGAAGAACCTAGGCACTTTTTCCTCTCGGGCTGCGGCGGAGAAGCATGAGCGGGCGGTGCAGTATTTCAAGCGGGCGTGAGTGGCTAAAGCCGCGGTTTATTCTGCGGCACTTACGGCGTTGCCTGAAAGACTCTGTACAGACACCTCGCTCTCCAGACCGTATTTTGCGGCTACTGACTCTGTCCGGGCAGCCCACTCCACAGAGATCTGGTGCTCTAGAACGTGGTTTGGAAGCGTACGGAATAGCTCCTCGGTGGGGCGATGGCATTGCCCGAGAACAGGCCGGCGAAGTCGATTACGTTGAGGCGGTTGTTCAGGTTTTCGATGTTGGCAGCGAGGCGCAGGGACCGCGTGTCCTTTTTCCAAAGCTCGATGCCGGTTGATACGTCGAGTGACAGTGACGGTTTGACGCGATCGTGGGCGAAGTTGACGCGATTAACAACGGCCTGTCCGTATTGGACGACGGCGTTAGCGATTGCGTTCGGTTGGGCGGTGTCAAATTGCACAGGCAGTCCGGAACCGTACTGGCCTCCGAAGGCAATCCACACGCGGTTGACCAGTTGATAGCGGACGCGAGCGTGCAGCGTGTGACGCTGGTCTTGCGAATCCCATAGGCGGCCGTTGGTGTTGGTCGGGGCGTTGGTCGCATCGCTGCCCAGGAAGAGGCCTCCGGTAACGGGAAGGTAGACGCTGCCGACCTGGTAGGAGTAGCTGACGAATCCAGAGAAACGGTGTACCGGAGAGAGAGTGAGCTTGGCTTCGGCGCCGTAGACGTAGGCCTTGCGAAAAGCGATGGGGAAGCTGACGGCGGTGTTGAGGAGTTGATCGTCATCGGCAAAATTGTTGAAGTAGCGACGGAAATAGTTGACATCGAGCTTGAGCTTGTCCCCGAAGGCCTTGGTCGCGCCCACTTCGTAATAGTTGCCATGCGAAGGCTCAACCGCCAATCGCAAAACATTGGGATTGAGCGTGACCACTTCTGGTGAACTCGCAAGAAGAATATTTTCGAACGCGGGCGTCTGAAAGACCCGATCATACGATAGATGCACAATCAGTCCGGCCTCCGGGAAATAGCGTGCGACTCCGAGGCGTGGGCTGAGGGCGTTTTGATTGGCTAAAAGTTGGTAGTGGTCCCAGCGAAGACCCAGGCTGGCGGTCCAGTTGCCGACGTGAATGAGGTCCTGTACGAAAGCGGACTGCTCGAGGTCGATGCGCCTGCTGCGGCTCGAACGAACGCCGGGGAAGGCGAATGTAATCGGCGTGGCGGGATCAAACTGCGCTTGATCGGTGATGACGTCGCTGAAGTTCTCTCTGAGCTGAGTGAAATCGACTTCGAAACCAGCTTTGAATTCGTGGCGGCCGCGATGATAGGCGGCGCTTCCCTTCAGATACTCTTCGTGGAATCCGCGGTCTTGAAAAGCGATGATGGGCGTGGACTGGGGATTGGACTTGAGGCGGTCGGTATCGTCGCGCATCATGAAATGAAGATCGGCGAGCAACTTCGAAGAAAAGACGTGTTGGTAGGAGAGGATGCCCAGAGTTTCGAAGTTCTCGCGATGTTGCAGCTGGCGAGCCCGGTATTGAAGTTGCTCGTCCGGTACGAGGAATTTTGCAAATTCGCGTCGCAGGATGACGCCGACACGGTCGTGGTTGGTCAGTTCGCGTTCGTAGCGCACGGCGAAATCGGCGGTGGTAGCCGTGTTGGTGTAGTTCTGGATAACCGGTGGATTCAGGTAGCGATCGGTCACGGCGCCGTCGGCGCTGAGGGCCGCGGTATTTTTTCCCCATCCAAATTGCGCGAGTAGATAGGCATTTGCGGTTCCGAAACTGCCTGCAGTGAGGACAGCTTGGCCGTGCAAGCCGGGACGCGAATCTTTGCTGGTATCGACTTCGACGACGCCTCCCATTTTGCGTCCGTACTCAGCAGGAATGCCGGCGGTGTAGACGGTCAGCGAGCCGACGTCATCGGCCTCAATCTCGGGACCGGAAGCAGGAGAGCGATTGTCGGTCAGCGGCACTCCATCGATCACGAATTGGGTTTGATATTCGGAGCCTCGGGGATGCAGCACCGCGCTGCCTTCATAAACCCATCCGGGCTGGGAGCTGACCAGGTCCGGAAGAGAGCGGCCGGGGAGCGAAGAAGTGCGGTCGGCGATGGCTTGAGAATCGATGCGGTTGATCGTGCCGGTGCGATCGGGATCCAGCATGGTGGATTCGGCCGTGACCTGGATGGCGGTGCTCATGGCGGCGATGCCGAGCTTGACAATGTACTCGATAGGAACAGCGGAGCGGACTTCTATGAGCCCAGAGAAGGTTGAAAATCCTTCGTGCTCGACCTGAATATGGTAGAGCCCGAACGGAATGTTGCGGGCGGTGAGGCCTCCGGACGCGTCGGTGGAATAGTTACGGTGGAATTGAGTGGCGTCGCTGGAAAGTTCGACGGAGCTTTTGACGCACAGGCTGTCAGCGTCGGTGACTTTGAGGCGGAGCTCTCCACTGTTGCTCTGCGCCAGGAGCGGAACAGGACATAGGAAAAGAATCAGCAGGGACTTAAGAAATACTCTCACGGGATGTCGATTGTTCCGGGGAGCTTTATGTTAACAGTTTTGGGCAGGCATCTCGACTACCAAAGGACACGGGTGGGTTTTCGCCTTGGAGGACTTGCGGCTTAGGGGTTACATAATTTTTACAAACTCCAGACTTCGTTGTGACAATTCGATTGCGCAGTTTGCGGCATCTTGGATGGAACCGATAGGCGGGCAGACCGGATCGGCGGCAGCATTCGGCGGAAAGAACTTTTGTGAAGGGTCTTCACGCCCTCCGTAACCGGGAGGGAATGGGGGAAACGGGCGCTCACACCGCAGGGGGTGCGAACGTCCGTTTCGTTTTGAAACTGAAGTCGTCTGCTTCCATTGGCGCAATTAGTTGGGAAATTCCCAGCCTTCTTCTCTCATCTTCTTGTTAGTCCAGTGCTGGAGATCCTCGAATAGTAGGGGCTCGATGACCGCGAAACGAAGGCCAACGCGGCCTCCATCTCCGGCCCAGACTAGGCGGCCTTTGGCCTGGAAGATGGTTTCGCTTTCCGGCAGCAGAAAACTTACGTCGACGAGACCGGAGAATCGCATGGGATCAGGGAGACCGTCGAGTCCCATGCCGCCGGTACTGAGATTGACCCCTTGAACGTGGGCCTCTTCACCCTGAGAGTTTCGGATGGTAACGGACAGTTGCACGCGAGCCCGGAAGAATTTTTGCTGCTCGAAGCTGATGACTCCGAGGGAAGAGGTGTCTCCCATAGGGCTGCTGATGTTGTACTCCTTCAACTTGCGGCTGAGAGTGCGACGAGAAATGCCAAGTTGTTCAGCCGCTAACGCGCGATGGCCTCCAGTGCGCTCCAGGGCGCGGATGATCATCTGCTCTTCCATGCTGTCGAGGTTCCCGACGGGCATGGCGGTGGCGTGGCGAACGATTGCGGTCTCGCCGCGGAGTTCGGCTGTGATCTTCGAAGCATGGATTTCCGGCCCGGAGCTATCCATTGAGACCCTTCCGACCAGGTTGCGGAGTTCGCGAATGTTTCCGGGCCATGGGTGTGACAGGAGAAACGATGCGACTTCCGGCGCGAAGACCTTCTCTGGAGCCTTGAGGCGCAGGAAGTGTTCGGCGAGGGCGACGATGTCTTCAGGACGTTCACGCAGAGGTGGCACGCGAAGTTGGAACTGACTGAGACGATGGTAGAGATCTTTGCGGAAGCGGCCTTCTTTGATCGCGGCTTCGAGGTCCTGATTCGTAGCGGCGACGATGCGGACGTCGACTTTAATTTTCCGATGACCGCCGACGCGGTAAAAAGGCTGCCCGTCTAGCACGCGCAGCAGCTTGACCTGGGTTTGCAATTGCAAGTCGCCAATCTCATCGAGGAACAGTGTGCCTTTGTCAGCCAGCTCGAACAGGCCAGCCTTGGAGGAATCGGCGCCGCTGAAGGCACCTTTCTCGTAGCCAAACAATTCGCTCTCGACCAGGTTCTCGGGAAGGGCGGCGCAGTTGATGTCGACCCAGGCGCGACCGCGGCGGTGTGAGGATTCGTGAATCGTGCGGGCGATGAGTTCCTTGCCAGTTCCCGTTTCTCCCGTGACCAGCACGGTTTCGGTATGACCGGCTACACGGTCCACCAGTCCCATGAACTTTTGCATGATCGGACTGGCCAGAACGAACTGGGCGCCGTCGATTTCCCGGCAGATGAGAGGCGGTGCGACTGATCTGGCTTCCTGCGTCTGTAACGTCATTGTTCCCAGCGGCAGGTGCGATTCAACCCGGGTGGCAGCGGAAAGCATAATCAAGCCGACCGGTGCGGAGCTGGCGCCGCGAAGGAGCTTGATCGAGATCTCGAGGGAAGCATTCTGGCCAGATTTGGAGGATCGAATGTCAGTCGCAATCTGCCCACGATAGCTGCCCTTCTCGATCGCTGCTGTCAGGATGGCCTTCTGTAGCTTTTCCTGCTGTTTAGCGTCCGACGAAAAGATGCTGACCAGCCTCTTGCCCATGAGTTCATCGTGCGCGAGGCCATAGAGTTCGAGCGCGGCGTGGCTCGAGCCGGTGATATTTCCCAGCAGATCGCTGGAGATCACTGCAAGTCGATCAAATACCTCGGCGTTAGCTGGCGCAGGGCCACACTGTTCGCTTCGAGCGTTTTGATCGACGCGGTCCGGGGACTGGGAGTGCGAATTGCGATTCGAAGTCGGCATTCTGAGGTGTTTGGGGATGATCTTGACACACAGGGACGAATTGGAGGCCAGTACTCGAGATTTTCAGTGTAACCAAAGTAATCGGTTACCTGACGTTGCTTTGGTGTGAATGGCCGCAGGCCACCACTTCGCCCTTGCCGTGCCAATCTGGCGGAAACCTTGAACACGATCACCTTATCCGATTACCTCAGTAACCTTCTGAACGCCCAGCAACCACAATAGGATTCGGTAGGAAGAGCCGGCTTCGGAGAAGTGTGCCGCAAGGGCAATCCCGAGGCCGGAAAGTGCCTTGCTGTTCGGGAGGATTTGCAGTCCGCGGCAAGGAGAGTTGGAAAATTCTAAGAAGCAGTGTGTCGAGACCGTGATGGCAGCGGGCTCAGTGCTTAGGGCGATGAACCGATCAGCTGACGAAATGTCCGTGCAAACCAAAGTGTTTGTCGGTATCACGGCTTCGCTGGGAGCCTTTGTGCTGGGCTTCGCTCTCTGGCATTGGCAATCGGCTGATTTAGCGCGCTTCGTGTGCTACGTGGTGGTAGCGGTTCTGGCGTCAGGGTTGAAGGTGCAGTTGCCCGGCATCGACGGCACTATGTCGGTAAATTTTCTGTTCATCCTGCTAGGGGTGATGGAGCTCACCCTACCGGAAACATTGTTGATCGGATGCTTGGCCAGCCTTGTGCAGAGTGTGTGGCAGGCGAGGAACCGGCTGGATCCGATCAAAGTAATTTTCAACGTCCTGGGCATGATGGCGAATGCCAGCGCGCTTTCTTACTACAGCTATCACCAGCTCGAAGCAAAGTTCGGACCCAACCGGCCGTTGCTGCTCATGGCGGCGGCACTGGTTTTCTTCTTAGCGAATACGTTGCCTATTTCGCTGGTAATTGCTCTGACTGAAGGCAAGTCGAGTCGCAAGGTCTGGGCGGAATGCTACTTCTGGTCGTTCCCGTATTACCTGGTAGGAGCCGCGGCGGTAGGACTGGTGGGATTGGTCAACCGGCAGGCGGGGTGGCAGACTTCACTGCTGGTATTGCCGTTGATCTATTGGGTGTACCGCTCCTACCGTCTTTATCTGGGACGACTTGAGGCGGAGAAGGACCGCGTGGAGGTGGAAAAGCGCCACGTGGAAGAGATTGCCTCGCTGAACATGCGGACGATCGAGGCCCTTGCGCTCGCCATCGAGGCCAAAGACCACACCACACACCAACATCTTCAACGCGTGCGCGTCTATGCCTTAGAAATTGGCAAGGAACTCGGACTCTCCGAATCGGAAACGGAGGCGTTGCGCGCAGCTGCATTGCTGCATGACATTGGAAAGCTGGCCGTACCCGAGCACATTATTAATAAGCCAGGACGGCTGACGCAGGCCGAGTTCGAGAAGATGAAAGTGCACCCGATGGTTGGGGCAGAGATTCTGGAGCGAGTGGCATTCCCGTATCCGGTTGCTCCAATCGTGCGATCGCACCATGAACGGTGGGACGGCACGGGATACCCCGCGGGGCTCAAGGGAGAAGAGATTCCGATTGGAGCACGAATTCTGGCGGTGGTGGACTGCCTCGACGCACTGGCTTCAGACCGGCAGTACCGTCCAGCGATGGCACTGGGCGCTGCCATGGCCAAGGTCAGTGAAGAAGCCGGTTCCTGGTTCGATCCGAAAGTAGTGGAAATTCTAGAACGCCGTTACATCGAGCTGGAACACATGGCGCAATCGGTCGAACTGACCGGCATGCCGCTGGGATTGCGCCCCGAAGTTCATGTGGAACGAGGGCTGGAACCGGCGGCAGGATTCGAAAAATGGGGGGAGGCCGCCAATCCGCAGACTGAGACAGACTTCCTGACCTCGATCGCGTCCGCTCGGCAAGAGGCGCAGACGATGTTCGAACTCAGCCAGGACTTGGGGAACTCTCTGAGCCTGAGCGAAACCTTGTCGGTGCTGTCGATGCGATTGAGAAGAATGATTCCGTACGATTCAATCGTGGTCTTTGTGAACCGGAATGGATGGCTCCTGCCAGAACTGGTGAGCGGGGAAAACTTCCGCCTGTTGTCGTCGATGAAGATTCGGGTAGGGGAGGGATTATGCGGCTGGGTAGCGGAAAACTGCAAACCGATAGTCAACGGCAATCCTCAGGTGGAAGCAGGCTACGTGGTGGATCCGGAAAAATACACGACGCTGCGATCTGCGCTGGCGGTTCCACTCGAAGGACTGAATGGCGTTGTAGGAGTTCTCGCCATGTATCACGCTGGCACGGACGCATTCACCGCAGACCATTTGAGAATTCTGCTGGCCGTAGTTTCGAAGGTAGCGCTGTCGATCGAAAATGCGCTGAAGTACCAGCAGGCAGAGAGTTCCGCGACTACCGACTATCTGACCGGATTGCCGAATGCCCGGTCACTGTTTGTACATCTGGCGCAGGAAGTGGCGCGTTGCCGGCGGATGAAGAACTCCCTCGCAGTCATGGTATGTGACATCGATGGGTTCAAGCAGATCAACGATTCTTTCGGGCACCTGGAAGGCGACAAACTTCTGCGGGGATTCAGCGCGAGGTTGAAAGAGGCCTGTCGCGGGTACGACTACGTGGCGCGCATGGGTGGAGATGAGTTTGTAGTAACGGCGCCGGGACTCTCCCCGCAGGCGGCGGCAGAAAAGGCAAACCGGTTAAACGAAGCAGCGATTGAAGCTGGAAGGCAAATCTGCGGACGAAACATTATCACTCTCAGCGTAGGAACGGCAGTTTGTCCGGATGACGGATTCGATGTAGAGCGTCTTTTGGCCGAGGCCGACCGCCGGATGTATTCCTTGAAACAAACTCACCACACGGAAGCGGCCTTGCGCGAAGCGAAAGCAGCCGGGGCGGCGGGAAACTAGGAGCGAGCCATGCTGGGATGGAGAATCACGCGGCACGCCGTGGCCATCCTGGCAACTATTCTTCTCGGAGGATTGCTTTCCGCAACTCTGGTCCGTCTTGCACCGGGCTTTGATGCTGATGAACAGCAGCTCGATCCTCGCCTCAGTGCGGAGAGTGTACGGACCCTGCGCGAAAGCCGAGCGCAAGAACACAGCATTTTCCGGTTCTATCTCCGATACATAAACGGTGCGATGCACGGTGAGCTTGGCATGTCGCACTCCCTCAGCCAACCCGTGGGCACTCTGCTGCGGGAGCGTGCGCCACTGACGCTGCGACTGGTGGCTCTCGGTCTCCTGCTCAGCTGGTCGGTGGCGATGGCAATGGCTCTGACCTCCGCCTGGCTACGGGTTTCCGCGCTTGATGCACTGAGCACCATTGTCACTGGGACATTTCTATGTATCCCGGCAGCTGTGCTGGCGCTGCTGTCGGTACTGTGGAATGTTCCAGGTTCGCTGGCGATTGCGTTGATCGTGTTGCCCAGGGTGTATCGATACTGGCGCAACTTGCTGGCGAAGGCGTATTCCCTGCCCCACATCACGACCGCCCGCGCAAAGGGTTTGGGTGAATTGCGAGTTCTGTTCTGGCATGTAATCCCAATGGCGGCACCGCAGTTGCTGGCGGTCGCCGGGGTGTCGGTGAGCGTTGCGCTGGGTGCGGCCATTCCGGTCGAAGCGCTTTGCGGGCTTGCGGGAGTGGGACAGCTGGCTTGGCAGGCGGCGTTGGCCCGCGATCTTCCGTTGCTGATGAACATCACGATTCTGGTGACGCTCGTAACCTTGCTGGCCCATTCGGGGGCCGATGTAATCGGACATATGCTGCGGAGCCAGGAAATATGAGCGTCTTCCGCAAGCTGGCGTGGGTTGCATTGCTACTGGTGGTGGGCGTGTCGATGGCCGCCAACTGGTTAGCGCCGGCGGGCTACGCCAAACAGTATCGGACACAACCGAACGCTCCGCCGACACGGCAGCATTGGCTGGGCACGATAGCGATGGCGGTGACGGATTTGTTTCTGTCGTTGCCCTGGCTGTTTTTGCTGATCACGGTGCGTGCGCTTATGCCGCTGAACGTGTCTCCGCTGGCCTCAGTGCTGGTAACGTTCTTGATGTTGGGCATGCTGGGATGGACGAGCGCAGCGCGCGTATTGTGCGCGACTTCAGCGTCGTTGCGGGGGTCGGGCTTCTTGCTGCAGGCTCGGGCTTCAGGAATTCGGGGGGTCCGCTTGTTCGGTGTGCACGTGCTGCCGAACTTGACGCCCGTACTCTACGCTCAGTTTTGGATTTCGATTCCGGTCTTCATCCTTAGCGAGGCGAACCTCGGAATATTGGGGCTGGGAGTGGCTGAGCCGATGCCTTCATGGGGAAGCCTGCTGAAAGAACTGGAAGGGCTAGTTTCCATAGGCGAAGAGCCGTGGAAGTTTGCACCCTTGATCCTGCTGGTGCTGGTGGTGACTTCGTTTCAGCTGGTGCTTTCGAATCGCGAAGAGATGGCGGCATGATCGGTCGCCCAAGAAAGTTGGACGTGATGGCGCAGATACCGGGGAAGATGGTGCTAGCGGCGACAGCCTGCCTGTTCGTTTTGCTGGGCACGGCGGGGGCGCAGGGTGGGGGCGAACTGCGCTTCTGCTTGCGGACCGAGCCCAAGACGTTTGATCCGCTGAAAGTGGAAGATGATGCGGCAGTCTCGATCCGTTACTTGACCGGCGGCGTGCTGTTGCGGATGAACCGGCAAACTCAAGCACTGGAACCGGAACTGGCGCACTCATGGAAGGTTTCGAAAGATGGCCGGCAGATCACCTTCAAGCTTCGCAGCGGGCTTTCTTTTTCCGATGGTACGCCATTCTCGGCGGAAGATGTGGCTTACACCGTGCAGCAACTGATGGATCCCGCGCTGCATTCGCCCACGGGAGATGCATTCCGCTCGGGACCGGGGACCGTGGCAACGAAAATCATTTCTTCGACTCAGATTGCCATCACCTTTCCCGCGCCAGTCGCGGGGCTAGACCGCCTGTTTGACCAGGTTCCGATGATGTCGGCTCATTCTCCCAAGAAAGAAATGGCGGTGCTAGGACCGTTCATGGTGGCCGATTACAAACCGGGCGCAACCGTATTGCTGAAGCGCAATCCGAATTATTGGAAGACGGACGCGCAAGGGCGCAAGCTGCCGTATCTCGATTCCATCCGTCTGGACATTCAGCCAAATCGGGATGTCGAGATGCTGCGATTCAGGCGCGGCGAACTGGATCTGATTAATTCGCTGGACAGCGAATACTTCGACAAGCTGGCGTCGACTTCGCCGCAGTTGGTGCACGATGCCGGGCCTTCGCTGGACAGTGAGCAGATGTGGTTTAACCAAGTGAGCAAGGCGCCTATCCCGGCATATAAGAAGAATTGGTTCCGGTCACTGGGTTTCCGGCGGGCAATATCCGAGGCAATTAACCGCGACGACCTGAGTCGGATAGTTTTTCGTGGTCACGCACAACCGGCCGTAGGACCAATTTCACCCGCCAACAAATTCTGGTTCGACAGCAAGCTACATGCTCAGGCCTACAGTTCTGATGCAGCTCTGAAACTCCTGCAGACTGAGGGATTCCGGCTCGAAAACGGGACGTTGAAAGATCGCGAAGGAAATCCTGTGGTGTTCTCGATTGTTACCAATTCGGGCAACAAGTACCGGGAGCGGATGGCGGTTTTGATCCAGGAAGACCTGCGGAAGATTGGCATGCAGGTGAACGTGGTTACACTCGACTTCCCTTCCCTTATCGAACGTATCGCGCAGAACTTTGATTACGAAGCAGCGATGTTGGGATTGACCAACGTGGATCTGGATCCCAATGAACAGATGAATGTCTGGTTGAGCTCGGCGGAGAACCATCAATGGAATCCGCAGCAAAAAGCTCCGGAAACTGCATGGGAGGCCGAGATTGACCGCCTGATGCGGGCACAAGCAGCGTCTGCCGATGCGAAGAAGCGGAAGGAGAGTTTCGATACCGTCCAAGAGATCGTGGTCGAGCAGGCGCCATTCATCTATCTGATCAACAAGAATGCGCTTTCGGCAATTTCGACCGCGGTGCAGGACGCGAGCCCGGTGATCTTGCATCCCCAGACCTTTTGGAATGCGGAGCGGCTAACGGTTCGTGCAGCGAAGTAGGCGATTTCTTCGCCCCTGCTTCACACGGATATGAAACCAGACATCACCGCGATTTCTAACTTTTATGAGTAATTTCTGCAAAGAGATTCTCGTCAGTGCGCGGTTCTCGGTACGCTATGGGGAAAAGCCGCCGGTATTGCGGCAGGCAGAACTGGAAATCCGGCAGGGCGAAGTATTGGGGCTCGTAGGACAAAGCGGCTCAGGCAATAGCACACTTGCTATGTCAATGCTGGGATTGCTTGATTCCAAGCGCGCAACCACGGAAGGCACGATCAAGTTTCAAGGCTGCGACCTGCTGCAACTCCGAGAGCGTGAGTGGCGCGCGACGCGCGGGCGCAGGATATCGCTGGTGCTGCAAAGTCCGCTTTCGTCGCTGAATCCAGCGCTAAGAATCCGAAGGCAATTGAAAGAAGCGTGGCGCGCGCATGCCAAGGGCAGCAACGTGGAGTGCGATCAGAAGATTGCCGCGGCCCTCGGGAGCGTCAGCTTACCCTCGAATGATGAATTCCTACGCAAGTATCCCTCGCAAATGAGTGTAGGCCAGGCACAGCGTGTGCTGATTGCCATGGCGGTGATGCACCGCCCTGCTCTTCTGATTGCGGACGAAGCCACTAGCGCGCTCGACGTGATCACCCAGTCCGAGATCCTGGCATTGTTTGCTCAGCTCAACCGCGAAATCGGGATGGCGATTCTTTACATCTCGCACGACTTGCCGTCGGTGGCGGGAATTTGCCATCGCATTGCCATTCTTCACGAGGGCGAAATCGTGGAGTGTGGAACCAGAGAACAGATTTTTGCCAGTCCGCAGCACGAGTACACCCGCCGATTGATGGCGGCACTCCCACAAATGCCACTGAGCTGCGCCATCCTTAAGAAGGATGCCGCAGCCGGCGCATTCTAGTTTCCGACAGCCTCCAGTCCAATTTTCTTGACACTCTCGACCCGCTCTTCACCGGGCTAATCGTACCCATCGCGCCACGAGTAACTGATGCGCGAAGCTGAAGTAACTCACAAAACTTTCTCCGCGACAAACTGTCTCACGCCCTCAGCCCGGGGACAGACTGGCCCAAAACGACGATCCCCAAAGGACATAATCCCCTATGAATGCAATGACTTACCGAACTGTGATTGGCACGACCCGTGCACAGTGGTAGGTGGGTCGGAGCACGACTTTCCGACCAAGAGAGAGCCATATGCAACAGACAAAACAGACACGAAGATCACGAAAGCCAATGGGTCGCTGGGCGCGTCACAGCGCTGCGTGGGGAAAGCGTTTCGGCGTCCTGGTTCTAGTGCTGCTCGCGGCGTCATGGAGCGCGGCGCAGTCCTCGAAGTTGTCGCGGGATCTCCAATCGCTGCCTTCCAGTGCGACCGTCACCGTGCTAGTGCAGTACTACAACCCACCGGCGTCCACGGATCTGAACGCTGCCAAGGGCTTGGGAGCCAGTAATGGCAAAGGTCTTGGACTGGTGAAGGGATATCGCTGGACGATGTCTCAAGGACAGCTCTCGAATTTAATCAGCAAAGATTCCAACATCAAGTACATCTCGCTGGACCGCCCATTACAGGGTGCGATGAACAACGCAGTGCCCGCCGTGGGAGCCGATATTGCACACAACCTGGGATATGACGGCACAGGAGTCGGCGTTGCCGTTATCGACAGCGGAGTGAACTCCGTTTGGGACCTGACCCAAGCCGGTAACAACAAGGCTAGCCGAATTGTCTACAGTCAGAATTTCGATCCTTCCGCCAATACTACAAACGACTTGTATGGGCACGGCACGCATGTTGCCGGCATCATCGCTGGCAACGGCGGAAGTTCCACCTGCGGAAATTGCGACGTGACCTTCCGCGGCATCGCGCCGAATGCCAACATCGTCAACCTGCGGGCTCTCGACCAGAATGGTTCGGCCACCGACAGCACCGTTATAGCAGCCATTCAGCAGGCCATCACGCTGAAGAGCCTGTACAACATCCGGGTCATCAATCTTTCTCTCGGACGCGGCATTTTTGAGAGCTATACCCTCGACCCTTTGTGCCAGGCTGCCGAACAGGCCTGGAAGGCCGGTATCGTCGTAGTGGTCGCCGCTGGTAACTATGGCAGAGACAATTCCAACAATAACAACGGCTACGGAACGATCACCGCGCCCGGCAATGACCCCTATGTGATCACTGTCGGCGCGATGAAGACCATGGGGACACCGTCGCGCGCCGATGATCTCATTGCCACGTATAGTTCGAAGGGCCCAACCGTGCTAGACCATGTGGCCAAGCCTGACCTGGTAGCGCCCGGCAACCTGATCATCTCGGATCTGGCGTCAACCACCGACACACTCTACAGTCAATATCCCGCGAACCTAGTCGCAGTCGCCGAGTACACTACTTCAAACACCGGCAACAGCTCGTCCAGTTACTACCGCCTGAGCGGTACCAGCATGGCTGCTCCAATGGTGAGCGGAGCGGCCGCGCTGCTGTTGCAGCAGAATCCGGCTCTGACGCCCGATCAGGTGAAGGCGCGGCTGATGAAAACCGCGTACAAGACATTTCCCACCTACAGCTCCTACACAGACCCATCGACGGGAATCACCTACACCAGCCAATACGACATGTTCACCGTCGGTGCCGGCTACCTCGACACAGCGGCAGCATTGGGCAGTACAGACCTTGCCCCCGCGACGTCTGGCAGCGCCTTGTCCCCCACCGCAGTCTACGACTCCACCAGCGGAACCGTTTATCTGGTCAACGGAAGCTCAGTGGTTTGGGGAACCTCAGTCGTTTGGGGTACTTCAGTGGTATGGGGCACCTCTGTGATCTGGGGCACAAACACTTCTGGCCAGTCGGTCCTATGGGGCAGCTCCGTGGTTTGGGGCAGCAGTACGACAAGCGGCTTCAGTGTCGTCTGGGGAACCAGCGTTGTTTGGGGAACCAAGACCAACTCTAACGCCCTGGCGATCGCCATCGGCGGTGACAAGTAGAGTGCTGGTCCAGCGCACGTGTGAAGTGCACGCAATATAGACGGTGAGGCTTATGGAGCAGACAAGAAAGGAAACGAAAGCCAGCGTGGTCCGGGGAGCGTCGACGCTGAATAGCAATAGCGCTTTCTCCGATGTAGGTGACGATGAGCAGTAGCCGTGTCAATTAATTGATCACGGAAGAAGGACATTATGAATCGCAATGCACGGCTAACGCAAATCTTCGTCGGATCAATGGTGCTGGCAGCATTAGCAAGCGCGACCTATGCCGGACTACAGAGCCATACCCTTCGTCTGGTCCAGGCCGCAGCGCTACTGGGGTTAGCAGCAGCCACCTCGAGGATGAAAGTCAAGCTTCCGGGCATCACTGGAAACATGTCAGTCAATCTACCGTTCATATTGATTGCAGTGACCAGCCTCAGCTCGGTGGAAGCAACCGCGATCGCATGCCTCTCGACCGTCTTGCAGAGCCTGCCCAAAGCAGGCAACAAATTCAAGCCTGAGCAGATGCTATTCAATATCAGCATGATGGGATTCGCGGCGAGTGTAGCTGGCCTGTTGTGGCATGCGAGTTCGCAGATCCGGGCTGCGTGGGCATCTGAACCGGTATTGCTTGCGCTGACCACAGCAGTCTTCTTCGCAGGACAGACGGCTCCGGTAGCGACGATTATTACTCTGACCGAAAGTACTCCGATGCGGCAAACTGGATTCAGGCGAACCTGGCTCAGAATTGCGCAGCTTTCGTTCCCCTACTACGTGGTCAGCGCCGGAGTCGCTGCAATCATGGCCAGCGTGAGCGATACCATGGGATGGCTAACAGCCCTCGCCGTCTTCCCAGTGATGTACGCCATCCATCGTTCCTACCGCCTATACTTTGCCAATGCCGCGGAAGCTCCCCGTCTGGCGTCCCTGAGCAGGGTTGCAAGAGCGGGAGCGTAGAAGTAAGCGCATCCGCGCTGGAAAAGTCAAGGAACCGGGCCTCGTGTCTGATCATGGACGCTGCCCTTTCGCTTGTGCGCAACTTGGCTCCCGACTGTCTCCTCGCAATTCACGTTTCCCGAACAGTCGAATTCCGATCGACGTTCTCTCGAAAGGTTTCATCCCCATCGGCGTCATCCCGAACGGATTCGCCTCATCCTGAGCACAGCCGTTTTTCCGGCGGAGCGCGAGCCTGCCCCGTCTTGCCGAAGCCCCGAGCGCAGTCGAAGGGGAGCGGAAGGGGATCTCGCGCGCACCGTCGCGAATCCAACTGCACCACCCACATTCTTACTGCGCAGGAGAAATCAACGATGCCATTCCGGTTTTCACCCGGCGTGCCCCATGCTAACCTTATTTTGCACGGCCCCGTAGCTCAAATGGATAGAGCACCGGTTTCCTAAACCGGCTATTCCGGTTCAATTCCGGACGGGGCCTCCATCAACGGGCAGCCTGAGCGTGAGCCATAGCGCTCCAGTGCACACCGACCCGTGTCATCCTGAGCGAAGCGAAGGACGCTCTCCGGTGAGTACCCCACCGTCGCAAAGAATGCGAACAATGAGACACTCAGGCTCAAGTGTCCGCCGTCCTTAACCGAGCAGAAGCAGCTTTACTCAGACGGCGGGACGCCGGCGGTTCCAGTCGGCAATGACGCAGGTGGACACGGCGTACGGCTCGCGGCTGATCCCGACGCTCCTGGATTCGTCTGTGACGTCCCCGAAGAGTTGCCGGCCGAGTTGGTCGAACCCGAAGAATTTGGCCAACTTGAATTCGTTGAACCTGAATTCGTCGTAGTCGGCTCCGCCCCGGGGTTTGCGGTGGCGGGATTAGAGCCTGGGTTTGAAGTCGCT
>WNGQ01002806.1_pt1 | contig 20186 bp, 16 predicted proteins | sample 5407661 | NCBI WGS metagenome assembly WNGQ01 (sample SAMN13153382, study PRJNA577476) | soil metagenome | isolation source: 60 cm soil or saprolite under Garry oak tree replicate 2 | place: USA:California | collected 2016-06-15 | reverse complement strand
ACCTGACGCGTACCGTTAGGATTCGCGGTCAGGATCATACCGTTGTCCAGGCCATCAATCGACAGCTCGCGCATTACGCTTATCATGTGGGACAGATCGTTTACCTGGCAAAGCATTTCAAGTCGAGCGACTGGCAAAGTTTGAGCGTGCAGAAAAATAAGTCACCAGAATTTAATGCAAAGCTACAGAACCGCTCGCGATAGCGAGTAGGTAAAGCGCGGGCAGGATGTCCGCGAACCGCCGACAGGATGTTGGCGCTCCATTGGGGGATGGTCATCGCACTTCATCATGTAAACGTAACTATTCCGCCGGAGCTTGAGGCGGCAGCGAAAAGTTTTTATGGCTCGGTGCTCGGTCTGAAACAAGTTCCGAAACCGGGGAGCTCGCGGCCAAGCGGCGCCTGGTATCAAATCGGCGAAACACAATTGCATTTGTCGGTCGAAGACCGAGCCGCCGGCGGACAAAGCACTCGTCATGTTTGTTTCACGGTTGACGATTTGAACGCCGCCGAGAAACGCTTTCGCGAAGCAGGCGTGGAAATTATTCCCGACGCTCGACCGGTTCCGGGTTCACCGCGTTTCTATGTACGTGATCCAGGCGGGAATCAAATCGAAATAGCCCAGCAGAAATGAGTCTAAAGTTCGTCAATCCTGAATCCTTCGGAGCTCCGCGCGGGTATTCCAACGGTGTTTTGGCGGACAGCGGGCAATTACTCTTCATTGCCGGACAGATTGGCTGGGACCACAATCAACGTATCACGAGCGACGATTTAGTCGCGCAATTCGACCAAGCACTGACGAATGTGTTGACGGTCGTAACCGAGGCCGGCGGTAAGCCGGAACAGATTGCGCGCCTAATAATTTACGTCACCGACAAGAACGAATATCGGGCGCGCCGGAAAGAAATCGGAGAACGATACCGCGCGCATATGGGCAAACATTTTCCGGCGATGGTGCTGGTGGAAGTGGCAGGGCTGCTGGAGGATGATGCGAAGATTGAGATTGAGGGAATTGCGGTTCTTAGCTCATGAGTTCGCAAACAGAGGATTTCGATGCACTCTAAATCGACCGCTCCGATTGCAATTCTTTTGGTTATCGCTTCTGGACTGGCTTGCTCAATGCTGCGACGGAAATCTGCGGCCACCTGGCGCCTGACGCTCGAGGTTCAAAGTCCAACGACCGATCGCAAGACCATTGAGCAAATCATCCGGGTAATCGAACAACGTCTGGCACTTGCCGATATTAAAGGTTATGACGTTCACGCGGAGGATCCCGGAAGCAATCGCATTATCGCCGATCTCCCAAGCGTCCCGAATCACGAACGGGTGAAGAGACTGATAACTTCCGGTGGCAAGCTCGAGTTGTTCTACGTCTTGAGTTTGCCAAGTCCAATACCGATCAACACCTATGACACCAAAGAGAAAGCGGATGCTTTCGTGAAAACTCTGGACGCGCCCGCAACCTCTCGCGTGCTTCCATATTTCGACCATGACTCAGGAAGCAACGCGGCGCAAACTTCTTCGAAATGGGTCATCGTCAAATTGCCGGCGATAATCGACGGCAGCGACCTCAGAAGTGCGCAGGCGGTGCCGGGCCCAAAAGGCGACACCGATGCCTATCAAATTGAATTTTCGCTGAACAAGAACGGCGCCGACAAATTCGGGGCCTGGACCGCGGCTAACATAAACAGTTATATCGCCGTGGCCCTCAACGACGAGGTGAAGTCAATTGCGTTTATTAAGGGACAGATTTTTGATCGGGGAGAAATCAATGGCCGCTTCACGAGGGAGGCAGCCGAGGATCTTGCGTTAGTGCTTCGGTCGGGCTCGCTGCCCGCACCACTGAAGATCATTTCGGAAGAAACCATTAAGTGAATCATAAGGAATGAAGCCGGTAAGAACCTTCCTTTATCAAGAAGATGGCGGCATTGGGATGATCACGCTCAATCGGCCGGAGCGCCTGAACGCGATCACTTTCGAAGTCTATCGCGAACTCACCGATTTCTTTGCGACGTTGCGCGATGAGAAAGACGTGCGTGTTGTGGTCATCACTGGTGCGGGGCGCGCGTTCTGTTCCGGCGGCGACGTGCGCGACATCATCGGCGAGTTACAGGGCCGTGACGCTGCCGGATTGCTCGAATTTACGCGTTTGACGTGTGAATTGATCCGCAACATGCGCGCTTTGCCCAAGCCAATCATCGCCAGCTTGAATGGCACGACTGCGGGAGCCGGAGCCTGCATTGCTCTCGCTTCTGATATTCGCATCGCCGCCGAAGAAGCAAAGATTGCTTTCATCTTTGTGAAAGTCGGTTTGGCGGGCACGGACATGGGCGCGACTTACCTTCTGCCGCGTGTGATAGGACTGGCGAAAGCGACCGAATTATTGATGACCGGCGATTTCATTTCCGCGGAGGAAGCGGAAAGAATCGGACTCTATAATCGCGTGCGCGGACCGGCTTTAGGGATTGCGAAAACGAAGGAAATGCTGAATCGAGAGATGCACATGGGTCTCGACTCAGGCCTGGAAGCTGAAGCGGTCGCCCAGGCGTTATGCATGCAGACGCCGGACTTCAAAGAAGCGCATGCAGCGTTTATTGAGAAGCGCGAAGCGAAGTTTGAATAAGTTCGGAGTCCCGCCTTTAGGCGGTCGATTCGAGCGAGTGGCCGCCTGAAGGCGGAACTCCAAACGAGGAAAAGCGCTCAGCCGGCGCACTCCAAAAATGGATCGCTTCATCGCTACAACTCCTTTTTTCACTTCAGAGCAGCGCAGCCTCGCTGAGCGGCTCGCCGGTTTTACCGAGCGCGAAATCGAGACGCGCGCGCCGCACGATGAAAAGGATGCGGATGAAGCGTTACGCAGCTATATCCGCCTGCTCGCGGAAAACGATCTGCTCAAATATGCGGTGGCCTCACCCGGCCAGCCTTTCGACTTACGTTCATTCTGCATAATCAGGGAAATCCTTTCTTACGCTTCATCGCTGGCCGATCTGGCGTTCGTGATGCAGGGTCTGGGGACTTACGCGATCAGCCTGGCAGCGACTGAGCATGTGCGTGATTTTTGGCTTGAGCGAGCGGCCGCCGGAAAGGCGATCGCCGCCTTCGCTTTGACGGAACCTGACGCCGGCTCGGACGTGGCCGCTCTGAAAACCATGGCCCAGCGCGAGGGCGATGCCTACGTTATCAATGGTCGAAAGCGTTTTATTTCGAGCGCCGGCGTCGCTGATTTCTACACAGTCTTTGCCCGCACGGGAACCCGACCAGACGGACGGGCTGAAATTTCCGCGTTCATCGTCAGCGCCCGCATGCCCGGTTTCAGGGTCGCCGAACGAACGCAAATGATCGCTCCGCATCCCATCGGCGAACTCGAACTAAAAAACTGCCGGGTGCCGGCAGAGGACTTGATTGGCAATCCTGGAGAGGGTTTGCGGCTCAGTTTGCAGACACTTGATATGTTCCGAGCGAGCGTCGGAGCGGCTGCGTCCGGCATGGCGCGACGCGCGCTTGATGAAAGTGTCCAATACGCCCGGACGCGGCAGCAATTCGGCCGGCCCTTGTCTGCTCATCAGTTGATTCAGGAAAAGCTCGCGGACATGGCTACGGAACTCGATGCCGCGCGTCTCCTGGTCTATCGCGCCGCTTATTTGAAAGACACGGCCGCGGACCGTTCGACTCGCGAAGCCAGCGAAGCGAAACTCTTCGCGACTGAGGCTGCGGGCAGGATTATTGATCAAGCGGTACAAATTCATGGCGGCGCCGGACTGGTCCAGGGTTCGGTGGTTGAACGCCGCTATCGCGACGTGCGCGCGTTGCGAATTTACGAAGGAACTTCTGAGATTCAGAAGCTGGTGATTGCCGGACAATTGTTGAAAGAGTAAGCCACAAAAAAGCACAAAAGGCACAACAAAACTGGAAACCCCGTTTTGTGCTTTTTGCGCCTTTTCGTGGCTTTCCTGATTCGAGACGATGAAAATCAACATTATCGGCGGCGGCCCGGCGGGATTGTACTCTGCGATCCTGATGAAGAAGAGCAATCCGTCGCACGACATCGCGGTCCATGAACGCAACGGGCCGGACGATACATTTGGCTGGGGTGTCGTCTTTTCCGGCAAGACTCTCGCCAACTTGCGCGCAGCCGATGAAGTATCGCACACCGAAATCACACGAGACTTTGAAGCCTGGGACAACGTCGACGTAGTCCATCGCGATCAGAAGGTCTCGATTCATGGCAACAGTTTTTCCGGAATTGCGCGGATAAGACTGCTAAAGATCCTGCAACGTAGGTGTCAGGACCTGGGAGTCTGCATCAATTTTCGCACGGAGATTTCCGATCTCGATTCCCTCAAAAACGAATGCGATCTGCTGGTCGGGGCCGATGGCGTGAACAGTCTGGTCCGTGAGAGATTCAAAGTTGATTTCCAACCAGAATTGAGTACCCGCCCGAATAAGTATATCTGGTACGGCACAAAGGAGTTGTTTCATGGGCTGACCCTGACGTTCCGCCAATCGCAGGCTGGCGTGTTCTGTGCCCATTCTTATAAATTCGATCAGACGACCAGCACCTTCATTATCGAGTGTGATCCGCAGACCTGGACCCAGAGCGGTTTCGCCGAAATGTCCGATGAACAGACACGCGGCTATCTTGCCGGGCTATTCGCGTTGGATTTGAAACACCAGCCGCTGCTTTCCAATAATTCAAAGTGGATCAATTTTGTGCTGGTGAAAAATGCTCGTTGGCATCATGAAAATACGGTGCTCCTTGGAGACGCACTGCATACGGCGCATTTTTCAATCGGCTCGGGAACAAAGCTGGCGATGGAAGACGCGATCGCTCTGCGCCAATCTTTTGCTGAGACATCGGACGTGCAGACCGCCTTGCGACGATTTGAAGCAGTCCGCAAACCAGTGATTGAAGATTATCAGGCGGCCGCCTATGAAAGCATGTTGTGGTTTGAGAACGCGAGAGAGTACGTGCATCTACCGCCACTTGAGCTCGCATATGTGTTGATGACGCGCAGCGGGCGCGTTAATGACGCTGAATTGAAAAAGCGCGATCCGGAGTTCATGGCCATGTACAGGGAAAGTGCCGGCTAACTGCTGGGAGCGCAGACGTCCTCGTCCGCAAACGCGGCCCCATGTGTGTCTGTCTCGAAGACCTTTCCTTGTAAATACGTTTTCGTGCTTCGTGCTCACTGTGGACGAGGACGTCCGCTCTCCCGGCAATTCACAGCTCTTTCCACGGCGGCGCCAACAATCGCCTTCGACCGTCCGCCGCCATCACAACTCCCGGTTCCTCCAGTTGCTTTCGGTCCCAGAGCTTGCACGTGACCTGTCGATGCGCCTGATCTAGAGCTTCGCAGTAATTTGTATAGGTGCAACGCCGCACTTCTTCTCCGCGTCCCAGTCTCACCTTTCGAAACCAGTCAGGATCGGCGAGCGCCTGACGCGCCATGCCGATAATGTCTGCGTTACCGTTTTGTAAAATCGCTTCCGCTTGCTCGAAGGTCGTGATGCCGCCCGTGGCGACGATGGGCGTCGCGAATCCGGCTTTGTTCACGGCGCTTTTGATTGCTGCAACCAAAGGAACAGCTCGTCCAAACGGTCCGCGTTCGTCGGAAAGCGTCGTGGGCATGCATTCGTAGCCGCTCTGGCCCGTGTAAGGATAAACTGCGTGACCAACTTTCGGCTGTTCCGCGTCCTCGAACTTACCGCCTTTAGAGATCGAGAGGTAGTCGAAGCCGGCCCTGGCGAATTCGACGCCGAAGTAGACGGCGTCATGGACCCGATTGCCACCGGCAATTACTTCATCGGCGAGAAATCGGACGCCGACAACATAATCATTGCCGACGCGTTCGCGTACCGCGCGATAAACTTCCAGCGGCAGACGCACGCGATTTTCGCGTGGACCACCATAACCATCGTCGCGTTTGTTCAGCGCGCTGAGAAATCCGGCCATCGTGTACGCGTGGGCGTAATGCAATTCGACGCCATCGAATCCGGCCTCACGCGCGCGGTGCGCGGCGGCGGCAAAAATTTCAGGGAGCACGTGCGGCAAATCACGGATATGAGATAGCTGTGTGTCCGTTACACGTTCCCGATAACCAAAGCGCAGCGCTTCGAGTTCGCGCGCGTCGAGCACTCGATCAATAAGGGCTTCGGGCGCGATGATCAGAAACGCGCGAATTTCTGAATCGTCGGCGCTGAGCCAGGCGGACTGCTCGGTGACTTCCGCCAGAATCCGGCGATGCCGAATTGTAATTTGAAGAAAACGCTGGAAAAATTTCACCGGATCAGGGCGGCGCTTAACCGCCAGAAAGTCGATTATCTGGATGAAGAGTTTCGTGTGGCCCTCACTGGCGTCGCTGACAGTCTCAACAAGTTTTCGTAGTCCGGGCAGAAATCGATCGTGGCCGATTCGAAGCAAAGGCCCACTCGGAATGTCGCGCACGCCGGTAGCTTCGACTACCAATGCGGCAGGTTGACCTTCAGCGAAACGGTGATACCAGTCGAGATTATCCTGAGTCACGAAACCATCTTCGGTCGCCCGCCAGGGCACCATCGCCGGCACCCACGCTCGATTCTCGAGAGTGATAGCTCCGACCTTTATCGGTTGAAACAGTAGTGACGCTTCGGCCTCTGCGACTTTAGGCCAACGTGTTTCGGGGATCGGATGTTTGATTGGCTTGGAAAACTTCCACATGAAGTGGCGAGTTTAGCAACTTTCGCGAAGGCTATCGAATTGGGGGGTTGAGAGGCAGATCACGCGTTATAAAGTCTTGCGCTTTTCAGCCGTCGAGATCTACTTCGGTCGGCTTTGGGTTTGAGAGGGACAATCCCCACCCGCGCTCACCTGGCGCCGAGCATGCTAGCCGCGGATTAGCCTTTTTTGACTCCCGACTCCGAACTCTTTTAGACTCCAGACCGATGTCCACGGCTCTGCGCCTTGAGCGCGTCTCAAAACAGTATCGCATCTACCAGCATCCCGGCGATCGTTTGAAAGAATCCCTGACGCGCGGATTGTGGCGTTGGCATCGAGAGTTCTGGGCGCTGCGAGATGTGAGCTTCGAAGTCGAGGCCGGCACAACCATCGGCCTGGTCGGGCCAAACGGCAGTGGCAAGTCGACCCTGCTTCAAATTATCACCGGGACCCTCGAACCGACACATGGAAACGTCTGGTTCGACGGACGGATTGCGGCCTTGCTCGAATTAGGCGCGGGCTTTAACCCCGAATTTACCGGCGTCGAGAATGTTTTTATGAACGCGGCGCTGATGGGCTTCGGCCGAAAACAAACCGAAGCCCTGCTGCCCGAGATTCAGCGATTCGCCGAGATAGGCGACTTTATTCATCAGCCGGTCAAGACATATTCGAGTGGGATGTATGTGCGGCTTGCCTTTGCTACAGCGGTCGCCACCCAGCCGCAAATCCTGATCATTGACGAAGCGCTTTCGGTTGGTGACGCTGTCTTTCAGCATCGTTGTGTACAGCGCATTAAGCAAATGCAGGAGCACGGCACGACTATCCTTTTCGTCTCGCACGATTTGGCAGCCGTCAAGGCTCTCTGCGCGCGCGCGATCCTATTGAACAACGGGAGGGTTGAAGCCGAGGGCAAACCTTCCGACGTCCTAAACCGTTATCTGGGACTGATCATGGAACGAGAGGATGCTTATGCAGCAGAGCCTGCTCGATCAGGTAACGAAGGAGGCGTGGAAGCGATCTCCGATTTCGATGGGGCGCTGGGCCGGAAGAGCCCATCGCTCCGTTACACATATCGCCATGGCGACAGAAGCGCAGAAGTACTCAACGCCGAAGTGCTGAATGTTTCACGTCAGCCTGCGGATCTGGTTGAGACAGGTGAAAGCGTGGTCGCGCGCATGCGCGTGCGATTTCACCGTGACATCGTCGATCCTGTTTTTGGCTTCCTCATTCGCAATCGTCATGGAATCTCGGCCTACGGGATTAACACACGAGAGCTCGGATTGAAGTTTGGTACAGTCAACGGCGGCGAGATCATTGAAGTTTCATTTCCCTTCGACTGCTGGCTCGGTCCGGACGATTACTCGGTAACATTCGCGGTGCACAGCGAAGACCTGATCAGCTACGACTGGCTCGATGGAGTCATCTTCTTTCGCGTCATCTCAACGATGAAGATCGACGGATTAGCCAACCTCAATGCCAGCGCCGCGGCTCGCCGCCTGGGCCAGATCATTGATCAGCGAACCAACGCGAAGATGGAGATGAGCGGGGCAACTTAGTTGATATCAACTTAAGATCGGGTCTTGACCTTATCCTCGCCGCACCACAAACACCATGTTGCCACGTTCGTCGGGCTGCCGGCGCAGGTGATCGGCAATCTCTTTGTCCTCAGGCCAGCAATCGGAAAAATAGAAGCCGTCTACTCTTCCGCCGGCCTCCGTAATGAAGTTGAATAATTCTTTCGCGGCGTACTCACGATAGTGGTGATGCGCGTCCCAGTTATCATCCTGCCTTGGATAGACCGTCTGCGGGTTCCAGCGTGATTCAATTTGCCGCAGCTTCTGGTAAGCGAAGCAGTTGGGAGTCGTCAGGTAGATCGCGCCGCCGGGGGTCAATTGTTGAATCAAGGATGGCAGCAGGTCCAGAGGATGGATCGGCAGGTGTTCCAGCACTTCAGCGAAGATGATCAGGTCGTATTGGGGCAACCCTTCCAGAGCTGGAACCAGCATGCGATAGTCGGCGAGGTCGACGGCATAAAAGGCTTTGCAGCCGGCGACCTGGCGGCAGACGGCTTCGGTAAAACCGGCATAGTCCGCGGCATAAGGACGGTCAAGGATGTCGAGCCGTATGTGAGGAAATAGCTTGCGGTACAGGGCGGAAAACTCGGAAGCCCCGATTTCAAGAATTTTTGGCTCGTCAATTCCTTCGATCAACACCGAGAGTGCATTAACCAACTCCCAGAAGCGCGTCTTATGGGCCAGGCCGTACTCGCGCTGGCCGATGACGAGGTCCTGGCGATCGATAAAGACTCCGGACCATGCCCGCTCGTAGTCTTCCATCTCGATTTCCCTGCACGCTTGCAGCTTGGCCGACAATTTCTCGAGTGCCGGTGTAAGGTGAGGAGCAATATCATCATCGACGGTATAGTCGTAGGCAGCTTGTTTCCGTTTGTACTCCTCGCTGTTTAGCAGGGCGCGCAACAACTCAACCGGAGGCAGTCCGGCGGCCAGGGCTTGTTTGTAGTGCGACATGCCATGCGCATCTGGTTGACGCTGGAGAATCAATCGATAGGCGAGATCTATCAGTGCTTCGTTGGCATCGGGGTCAGCTGTATCGGGAGTCATACGGTTGTCAGTCAAATCCGGACGTTTGCTTGCAGAAGAGCATGATCAGCTTAGGGGACTCGAGCAAACCCTCGCCAGCTATTCTTGTTGTGCCACCCGATGACGACATCGCGCGCGCCAATCTGACGCCACCACTCTTCGAACTCCTCCCGCGAAATGTAGAAAGATGTTGGAGCGACCAGATGATCGAAGACGATCGTGTGTTGTTCGCCCCAGCCAAAACTCGCGATCGCATTCAAGTAATCGTTGTAGAAAAGATGTTGGGCAATCGCGCCCTTGGCAAATCGATTCAGCGGACGATAGATCAGTTTCGTCGTTAGATAAAGCAATGCAGCCGGTAGTTTTGAGAGTTGCAACAGCGCGCGAGGTGTTATCCGCGAGGTGACGCCTTTGCGCAGCGGATCAATCCAACGAGTGATCCATTCGTTATTCTCGGCGCCATAAACCCAGGCTGAAAGATGGCCGCCTTCCTTCACTTTTGCAGCGAATGACTTGAAGCCGCCGGGCGGATCAGGCAAGTGATGTAGCACGCCGACAGAGAATGCGTAATCAAAGATGCGTGCAAATGGGAGATTATAGATGTCGGCCTGAATGACGTGCGCGTTCTCGATCTCGCGGGTGGCGGCGAAGGCCGTTTCGACGGCATCGCTGAGGTCAACCCCGATCACGTCGCGCGCGCCCCAGTGCGCCGCCAGCTGAGTGTGGCGCCCTTTGCCACAGCCGCCTTCGAGGACCACCTTGTCACGGAAAAACTCAGGCCGCACCGGCGCAATCCAGCCGAGAAACTGATCGCTGTAAAGCTCATCGCCCTGGGTGAAGTGCTGCCATTGCCAGCCAAACTGCCTCGCGGTCGCAGCCTTTTCATTGCCTGCATGTTCGAGCGTTGCAAACCGAGGGATGCCCCGCGAGATCGGCACTTCGTGCGAGCATGACGCGCAGATAAGTTTTCCTTCCATGATCTCGCCATTCTCTTCTCGTGCGATATGCGAAAGGCGAATCTCTCCAGTGCATTGAGGGCAGATCAAATATTTCAGAAGTCTTTGTTTCATATCAGACAGGGCAATCCGGTCACTGTGGTGCATCAGGGTGCATCAGCTTGCGTAGTATCTCATGAATATCTTTATAATCAGATTTGCAGGCTGTATGATGCGAGTCGCTAAGGACGGTCGAAAGGTCAATCGTTGTAAGAGGAATTTTCTGACCTCGCACTGGCAATGGAAACGAGCACTTCAGAATCGGTGAGTAAATTGTCGCAGCCATCTGAGATCCGTTTGGCCATCGTTTGTCCGATGGCGAACGAAGAAGACTGCGCCGCCGAATTCGTCGGCCAGGTGCTGGCGCAAACGGCGACGCGCGGGTTCAAGTCCGTTAAGTTCTTTGCGATCCTCGACAGAAAGAGCTCCGATGGAACGCGTGAAATCCTCGAGCGACTCGCGCAGGCGTCACCAGCGCTGCGAGTTATTTGGGCGCCGGAAAATAGATGCGTCGTCGATGCTTACGTTCGCGGATATCGCGAGGCTTTGAGTGCGGGCGCCGATTGGATTCTGGAGATTGACGCGGGATTCAGCCATCAGCCTGCCGACATTTCGCAGTTCTTCGATAAAATGGCCGAAGGGTACCAATGTGTTTTTGGCAGCCGTTTTTGCCGTGGCGGGTCAATGGCTGAAACGGCCCTGTCAAGAAGAATCATCAGTCGCGGCGGGACCATTTTGAGCAACTTGTTTCTGGGAACTGAGCTGGCGGACATGACCAGCGGGTTCGAGCTGTTCACGCGCGATTCGTTGCAGCACGTTTTAGATCGCGGCATCCGTTCCCGCGGGCCATTTTTCCAGGTGGAAGTCAAAACGTATTGCCGGCGCTTCAGGATTACTGAAGTACCGATTCAATATCGCGCGGCCAGTCATCAGGTGGGAAAGGCGGCGCTCAAAGATTCATTCACCAGCTTGTGGCGATTGTTTCGCCTGAGGTTGCAAGGGTCGCTGTAAAGATCCAATTCAGTCTTAGAAACTCCTTAATGAATTCAAATAGCGAAAAGATCGCCGTCGTCGTGACCTCGATCGGCAAACCAAACGCTATGTTGCGGTCACTTGCCCAGGGGTGCCGTGAACGCGGATATCAATTCATTGTGATTGGCGACGAGCCGAGTCCGCCCACCTTCGAACTTGAAGGTTGTGATTTCTTTGGTTTGAAAGCGCAAAGAGAACTGGGCTTGAGATCCGCGCTTGAGTGTCCAACCAGACATTACGCGCGCAAGAACATAGGTTATCTGGTCGCGATGCGCGAGGGCGCCACCTTGCTGGTTGAGACAGACGATGACAACACGCCATATGAATCATTCTGGACAGAGCGCAGCCGGATTCAAAACGTGCCGGCGATTGTGAATCGCGGTTGGGTTAATATTTATCGCTATTTTACTGACGAACGAATCTGGCCGCGCGGCTTGCCGCTTGACTCGGTGACGACCGCAGTGCCTGATTATGAAAGTCTTTCCACTCGCGAACTCGATTGTCCGATCCAGCAGGGATTAAGTGACGAAGATCCGGATGTCGATGCAATCTATCGTTTGCTGCTGCCGTTGCCGGTCTCGTTCAGAAAAGATCGACGGGTGGGGCTGGAAAAAGGAACGTGGAGTCCCTTTAACAGTCAAAATACTTCGTGGTGGCGAGACGCATTCATGCTCATGTATCTGCCCGCGTATTGTTCTTTTCGCATGACCGATATTTGGCGGAGCTTCATCGCACAGCGAATTGCCTGGGCAAATGATTGGAACATCCTGTTTCACGAGGCGACGGGACACCAGGAGCGCAACGAACATAATCTGATGCGCGACTTCAAAGACGAAGTTCCCGGTTATTTGAACAACCGCGCGATTTGCGAAGCGCTGGATCGGCTTACGCTCGAACCAGGCGTCGAACGCATCGCAGAAAATCTCACCACCTGCTATGAAGAACTCGTGCGCATGAACGTGATTGAAGATAAGGAGCTGGGTCTGCTGCAGGCGTGGATCGAAGATGTCGAGGCAGTCACTTCGCAGCATCAATCTCGATCCACTGCACTTTGATTCCCAGCACCCGCTCGTCCTCGCTCAGATGGATCGCCGCCGGCGATTCCGCGTCCGGCAAATCGAAAGTCAAAACATTTCCCATTCGCAAAAACTCAATTGGCAGAGTAATTGAATATTCCTTTAGATCTTCGTGCCTGATTTCAAACTGCGCGAGCTGATGACCATTCAACGCGACGTTAACTCGCTGTCTGGGAACCTGGCCGGCAACCAAAAACGCGCCCAGCTTTATTCTCAGGATTGCCGGTTCAACTCCGCCGATGCTGAATACAACCGCGGCTCGGTTTCTATTAGTCCAGCGGAATTGCGTTTCTCTGTCGCTCCAGCCATACCACAAATACTGATCCGAAACTTGTGACGTCAAATCGATGCGCGCACCGAGCGTGTAGAGCGGAAATTGACCCGGTATCTCGGCATCGTCGCCGTCGCCTGGCGCATACAAGGTCCCAGTGCGTAAATCAACAATATTGAGTGAGCACTTTGACAATTCAAGCGGCGCCAGAACGAGCGGATACGAGACAACCTGACGGGGCGCGATCACGATGTTGCTAAAGCCCTTTGACTTCACTCCGGCGCAGAATGTCGCGCCGCCCTTGTTGAATAGCCTTTGCAATTCATCGAAGTGCCGCCGCTGCCCGGTTGTATACCTCGCCAAATAACCACTGCCAATCGGCTGCCGGTGAAAAACTTGAAGAGCTTCCGCGTAGCCATCGTTTCTGATTAAAGGAAGGTTCAGCACCGGACCACTGACAATTTTTTCCAGGCCACCTGGCGGGGCGAAGGATTGTGCACGGGGAATGGGCGAATACTTTTCGGCAATAGTCCAGGCAAGAATCAGCGACAGCGCCAACACTCCCCAGCGGGACTTGCTGCTGTCCAGTTTTCCCTGTAACCAGGTCATTCCGCTGGCAGCAACAATCATCAGAAAAAACATTCCGACTGCGACGAAACGAACCGGGGTGCGCCCGGCATCGAATGGCGGCATGTGCATCAGCAGAGCGTAGGGCAGGGGAACATGTGTCTCCACGCGCAGAATCTTCAACGCCGGCCCTAAACTCAAGATGAAAAAAAATACAGAGATCAAGACGCTTATGCAGACGACTTTGCTTTTTGATTTAGCAAGAGCTACGACCACCAGGAAGAGCGCCGCGAATCCAATAAAAGGCTCGCCGAATCCGGTCTCGATCCCGGAAGTGAGTCGCAAGAAAATGTTTCCGTACAACGGCGCGTCCTGCGGCAAGGGAAGAATGAATCCCGCCAGATTCGCCGAGTAATAAGAGGACTCAGTTGCCGCCGGATTAAGCGTACGCGCCATTAGAAAGCTCATCACGAAGGGCGTCGCAATCAACAAACCGGCCACTCCGGCAATAATCGACTGCATTGTGCCCGTGCGTCGAAAGTTGTCTGCAAGTAAGTTTCTTTCGCGAGCAACAATCAGCATGCATATCACTGTCAGGATTGCACCCATCAAAATGTAAATCGCGAATTCCGTGAAATAGAGCGAGCAGGATCCGATTACCACCGCGGCCAGGAACCGCGCGAAACCTGGTTGTTTGTACCAGCGAATAAACAGAAAAGCAGTTAACGGGATGAAAAAGCCGGCGACCTGCGTCAAATGAAAAAAATGTTCCGTGTAGAAGGCACTGAAGGCATACGCTATCGCGGGAATGATTGCCGCCCAGGAGTCAAAGCCGAGCTCGCGCAAAGCGAGATAGGTGAAATACAGAATCAGAGTGAATGAAAGCAGAATAGCGACGCGATAGGCGTAGACTGGGTACATCAGATCACCGCGCGTGAGAACCTTGACGATGAAAGTGAGCGGAAAAAAGCCGGCGGCCAGCGAGTGCCGGCCGAGTTCGGCGCCCAGCGGGTAATAGATCAAGCCTGTCCGGTAAGGATTGTGGCCGCTGGTGATTGATTCGTTTACCTCCCAAAGATCCCAAACCATTTGGTAGCAGTCCTGACCGGCGCTGCCGTCGTAATAGGGCAGGACATTGAGCGGCAGCACCCGGTGGTTGAGCATCAACAGTGTGAACGCGAGACAAAGAACAAACGCAGCGATGCGATTTTCAATAACTCGCTTGACCGAGTTGGGAATCTTCATAAGCGGCTGTGTCCGGCACTTCAAGGTTGTGTTTCCAACTCCAGCCATTCAACTCTCACCGCCAGTTTGCGCAAGTCATCACTGACTTTCAGAGATTTTGGACGGACTGCATCCGGGAATTCGAAAGTCAGAACGTTTTCGCGGCTAAGAATTTCCCTGGAGCACAAAACCGCCACGATTTTGGCCTCGTCATCTTTCAAAATAAATTGTTGAATTGGTTTGCCGTTGAGAATCAAAGCTGCCCTTTGCTGATCAAGTATTCCGCGAGCCAGAAAAGGACCCATCCTAATTCGCAGAATTGAATCGCTGATCTTGTCGAGCGTGAAGACAACTGCGGCCTCGCTGCCATCGCTCCAGCGAATTTGCGGTTCCGGCCAGCTCCAACCGTACCAAAGGTATTTGTCTGCCTCTGGCGAAGCGAAATTGATTTTGCCGGCGAGCACCGGGAAATTTTGCGGACGCGGCGGATGGATTAAGCCCGCCAAAAATTGCGGCTGCCGCCAATCCCAAATCCTGCCAGGTACTTTATCAACACTCACCGGCCAGTTGTTCCAGGCCCAGGTCTCCTCCGATAACGCGCCGCGCGCATTCATCAGCACGCTGATCGTCAGCAGCAACGCGCCCGCCGCGGCTTGCATGCGCCACGGGGTTACTCGCTTCGCCGAAACGGTGCCTCGATTTTCCAGCATCGATTTGATCGCGACGATTGCCAACAGAACAAACCATGGAATGATGCCGGTTGTGTAGCGCGGCCCGTAACAAAATCCGCCATTCCAGGGGTTGAAGCCGGCGATCACAATCAGGTGCGCGGCAATAATTGCCAGCGAAAGTATCGTCAATCGCTTCAACGGTATTCGTGCTCTATTGCGTACCAGGAGGTAGCTGATGAAAATCAGGCCGGGGACGAAAATTAGCAGCCCGCGCGAAGGGCTAATCAGGTTCCCCGCGAAGGCTGCGGCGAAAGAGCCAAACCTCAGGCGATTCAGCAAAAAATATTTGGGTAACACCTGGTGAAAGTTGTACCAGGAATAGCCAACAAATACGGTGAACCACATAGCTCCCGCGACCGCGTACTTAACAAATGTCGATCGATGAAACCAAAAGACCCAGGTCGTGATGGCGGCGATCGAAATAACGTTTGTTGGGCGCACAAAGTAGGACCATGCCAACAAAGTGGCCAGCAGGATTGGATTCCACTGACGGCGTTTTGCCTCTTGCAGGAGTAGCATCCACACCACGATGCCCAGCAGCAGGATGCCCCAGGTGTCGCTCCATAGCGCGCGCGACGCCGTCGACCAGACTTGCGTGGCGAATGCTCCGGCGAGCGCGAGGACTACACTCCAGTTAATCGGCAGAACCAGTCGAGCCATCCAGTAAAAGATCGCTGCCAGCGCGGCCATCAGGATCGCCGCCAATGTCGTTTCGATTATCCCTTCCCCATCCGGGCTATACGTTCCGTCTGAGTTCGCAGCGGAAATACCCGTAACGTTCATGACGGCTACGTGTGGCAGGGAAAGCACGGAACTTCCAGGCGGAAAGTAGTAGTAGAGATGCGGCCCAACCAATTCCAGCTGATACATCTCGCCGTTCTTGTAAGTGTTGTCGTGATAACGCGGCGAAAATCGAGGAATCTTGTAGTTATCAAGAGCAAAGCTGTGATGCTTTATGAGGCTCTCGCTCAGGAGCATTGAATAATTCGAGTCAGTGATCTGATGAACGGGAGAAAACCAAAACACAAGCAGAGCCACGGCGAAGATCGACAGCGCAAACAGATAATCCTTTTGTGAAGTTGAGATCGACATTCAGAAAAGTAGCCACAGAAAGACCGAGACAGCGAGAAGGATTAACACTGATGGCGCTGATTAGTCAGGCTTCGGCTGTTCATTTTATTAAGTTTCTCTTCGTCTCGAGTATCTGTGGCTGATCCCTAATCCGCTTCGCGATAAAGATAGATCGAGTTTCCGAAGACCGCTTCAGGAGATCGCGCTCGATACAGGTCGAAGAAATTATGTCGCTGCTCTTCGGTTAAAGAAGATCCATCTGCATTGGTCAAACTCTCCGGCACAGTCGAGCCGTTCAAGAAGCTCGCGCCAATGGCTGTGTAATGAGTTGGCGGCACATCGGGTCTCGGACGGGTCGCATCAACATATTCAACTCCGTAATGCGCGAGGGTAATCCATCCACCGAGTAAAGCGGCGCGCACCTTGGTCTCGTTATGCGCGCGCAAGTACCTGGCGAGCTCGCCCGTGTCTTCGCCCCACTCAACATTCGAATCCGAAAGGTAGTACCAATCCGGATGCGACCAGGCCAGTTGATTCATATAGTTCATCTGATTTGGATAAGCTCGCACAGCTTCAATAGTCATCACCCCGATCAAAACAACGACAATAGTGATTGCTGTTTTCCGAAAACGCGACTTCAATAAGCGATCCAGGAACGCGCCTCCCAGAATAAAAAGAAATGGGAATAGCGGCAGCAAATGACGAATTCCGATATTGATGTTGCTTGACATGGTCAAGGCGGCATAAATAGCGGCCGGTACAATCAACCACAGGAACGTGGTCTTCTTTTCCGCGAAAACTTTCCAGATAGACCAGCTTAGCGAACCCAGTGAAACCAGGAGAAAAGGAATTGTCGTTTTGAGCGCGAACGCAACGGGAAAGTAGTACCACCAACCGGTGCGGCTATACATGCCGAGCAACGACGCCGGCCAGCCTTCATGATTGATTCCCGAGACGACGCAAAAGACAAAAAGAAAATATGGCGGCACGATCGCAGAAAACACAGGCATCACTTTCATGATCGTGGAAAAGCGCGAGGGAAACTCTGCGGCGAGCCAGTGTATGTCCCCGGCTTCGAGCGTCACTCTCTGGAAAAAATACGTCGCGTTAATGACCAGAATTGCAATGAGCATCGCGCCGCCGATTCTCAGAGCAAGCGAGAGGCGGCTTTGATTTTGACGAGGCGGCCGCCAAAACAGCAGCGCCGCGACAAAAGCAAACATCGGAATAGTTACAATCAATGAAGACTTGGTCAGCAGGGAGACCGCACAAGCGAATCCGGCTATCAGGGCCCGCGCTGTCGTTGGTTCTTCTCCGAACCTTAACAGCGCCAAACAAAAGAAAACGTAAGCGAGCGCTGCGGGCACATCGGTCTGGACAATCCGCCCATGCGCCAGCACCGTTGGCTCGAGAATGAAGAGAAGCACCGCGAATAAAGCCGCGCGTGGGCCAAAGAGTTGGCGCGTGAAAACAAAGATGATAACGCCTAATAAAAGCGTCAAAGCGACCATAGGCACCCGCGACCAAAAGGCGATCGTTTCCAGGCGCAAGAGATTAGCAAACCAGAATGCCGAAAAGGTTTCGTGTCCGCCGCGAATAGCGTTGTCGGAAGGCTGTCGTGGCGGCGTGTTCAGGTGCAGAGGCAAAAGTGGCGTGGCGGCGATCATGCGTATAAGCGGCGGGTGTACATTGTTGATTGCAAAGTCCCGGGCCGCGAGATTGTAGTGACCCGCCGGGATGTTATAGAACTCGTCATTAGTCAAACTCTTTCGCGACATCGCGCCCAGGAGATTGATGGCCATCAAAACCAACAAACCGGCGCAAACGACTTCCGCAAAGTATTTGAACCGTCCGAGCGCGGCGAAAACAGATCTGATGTACGTTTCCTTCATCCTTAAGACGAACGGCGTCGTCGGTGTTTGATTGATTCGACGAACGGCGCAAGTGCTATCCCACCCAGCGCCGATAGAAACGGAAAAACCTGTACGAGAAATCGCGGCTCGGGATTGTCAATAGTCGAGAAAAATACCAGGCGCGTGAATACGATCAGTATCACCAGTATGGCGAAGCTGCGGGATAAAGTTTTTCTCGCACGCCAGAGGCGCCAGGCGCCGATTGCGCCGAGCAAAGTGTAATCCCAGACCAACGCCGAGAATATCCAGAGCATGATGTATCCCGAATATGAACGACTGCCATTCTGAAAGGACGTCCTGCCGGGAAGCGGGAAAAGCTCACCGGCGAAAGGATAATGGTCCGAATGCGTATCAAACCAGAGTGCGGCCGCGCGTTTTGCCGGCAGCCAGAAGTGAAACCGCAGCCAATTCCGCTCGCGTCTCTCGGCAGCGATCTGGGAAAAACCTGAATCGATCTGGGGCGTGATTTTCACTTTCGCGGCCGGCGGCGAGTTAATCTGCGGGTGATTGTATCGATCGAGCAGTTCAGCGACGCGCGCGCGTTCGTCGGCAGAATCGAAGGCCTTCGCCGGTATTTGATCCAGAAGGATCGGGGAATAATTCAGTTCCCATCTTAAAGGTTTCACGTACGCTTGATCGTCTACCCATGTCTGCAGCCAATTGTAATAACCGTTGGGGACGAATCCATCAGGTAATGGCTGATGTCTTGGCTGCAGCATGATAAAACGGTGAAAGATAATTTCATTACGAATCCCCCAGGGAGCAAATGTCACGATGAAAGCTATTAAAGCAATTGCGAGACTGAAGGACACGTTGGTTGCGGATCGTCCCTCCGTTTTCAAAGTCAGGTTTTTCAAACTCGAAACTCCAATCAGAGTCGCGATTACCGCCGCAAAGAATAATCCGCCGTCCGGACGGACCAACGTTCCCAACGCGCCCGTAATTCCGGCGATTGCCCACCAGGCAAACGCTTTTCGTTGGGTTTGCGCCAGCAGGGCATAACTCGCCGCAGTCACCAAAGCGACCGCGAAGAACGTCGAGAGAGTCTCTGAGAGGATCGCCGGGACGTATCGCAGGGTGAAAGGACAAACCGCAGCCAGCAGGAAAGCGACAATCGACGCGAACTTTTTTCGCTTTTCGTCCCACTCCCAGCCTGACGCAAACATTCCGACAGCGACACAAGTTGAGGTGTCGATGATCGCTTGTGCGAATCTGATCGCGCCGAGGCTATCGAGCTTGATGAAATATACGAGCGCGATAAAAAGAGGGTAGCCAGGAACTCGGGTGAATGTCGGATCGAGAGGTGGCCCCGATTGGATCGAGTAAACCTTATTCATCAGAAGATTGCGGCCCAGCAGGAGGTAGCCGTTGCTGTCGCCGTCGAGATTTCCGCCGAGGAAATAAATGAAGGCGAGACGCAGCAGAAAGGCCCCGAGAATTAGAACTGCCCAAAGTAATCGTGTGCGGGTCTTACTCACAGCGGGCAAACCCATGACCTCGCCTGGAGATCAGCGATCGCGATCGCGCAAATAGTGGCGCGGCAACGACGGTTTGAAAGCGTTCGCCTTTCCCTTCCAGAGATTAAAACAGACGATGTGGACCACTGCCGCAAAGCCATCCTTCCAATTCATTTTCTTTCCTTCGAGGTACTTGCGCGGAAAATAAGTCACCGGCAATTCCATAATCCGAAGTTGCAGGCGCGCAATTCGCGCCGTGATTTCCGGTTCGAAACCGAAGCGATTCGATTTGAGGCGAACATTCTTGATTACATCCGCGCGAAAGAATTTGTAGCACGTCTCCATATCGGTCAGGTACAGGCCGCTCAAGACGTTGCTGAGTGCGGTAAGTATGCGATTGACCAGGTAATGAAAAGTCCGGTGCACCTGGACGCCGGATTTTTTGAATCGTGACCCATAGACGACGTCGGCTTTGTCGTTTAGCAGCGGCTCAAGCAGCGCCGGAATGTCGTCCACGTTCGTCTCTAGATCGGAATCCTGAATCCCGATGAATTCCC
>WNGQ01002141.1_pt1 | contig 20192 bp, 18 predicted proteins | sample 5407661 | NCBI WGS metagenome assembly WNGQ01 (sample SAMN13153382, study PRJNA577476) | soil metagenome | isolation source: 60 cm soil or saprolite under Garry oak tree replicate 2 | place: USA:California | collected 2016-06-15 | reverse complement strand
AGATGCCCACCCTTCTCTACGACGGCAGCATGACCGGCTGGGGTCCGGAATTGGTCAAGCGCCGGCCCGACATCACGATGGAGATGGTCGAGAAATATCTGACCAAGATGTACCGCACCAACCCCGACTTCGTCTTCACCGTGACACGCGATTTCGTGCGCCATTGCCAGACGCCCGTACTGATCCTGCCGGACGATATCCCGGCGCATCCGTACGCCGTGGCCATGGAGGCCGCGATGCTCGCGCCAAAGGCCGAAGTGAGCATGTTCCCGTGGAAGGAGCCCAAGGAGCGGATTCCCCTGGCGGTGCGCCAGATACGTTCCTTCCTCCGGGCACATCGCCCTGCTTCTGCTTAGAGACATTTCGTCTGAAATTCCGCTTTTCGTCACTCGGCGCGATAAGTCGGTGCTTTTGAAGTGGATGGCCGGATAGTGGACGGTTGGTCGGTGATCCGGAAGTTATCCGTTGCACGGCGCCGGAATTTGTGGTGGACATCGGCGAATCCTTCTGCCCCTCAAGATGTTTCTGTCGATCTGTCGCTAAAACGATCGATGGCCATCTTCGGAACGATCAGGCCAAAGCTTATCGCTAGAATGATGAGGAATGCAGTCGAGCCGTCCGCGAATGTCGCGCTTATGAGCTCGAACGTGTTTTGCGGGCTGGCGGGGAGTTGCACTAGGCCGCTCGCCATCCTGAAAAGGAAAACGCCCGGCATCATCGACACCACCGAGGCGAAGCCGATGGCCGCAAACGGCATGTGCCAGCGGTGCGATACCGGCGTGAGGATCAGCCCGACGATGAGACAAGCGACAAACGCGCCGGTCGCGGCGCTGGACCCAAAGCTGGAAAGCGCCGCCCACTTTAGAGCATGGGCGACCATGTCGATTGCCATGTAGTGGGCCAGGCCGCGGCGCAGAATTGCACCGGCTGTCGAGCTCACAAATATGAGTGCTGCCGCAGGTAGATGCTGGACGCCGAAGAGCACCGCCAATGCTACAGCACCCATACCTGCCGCGAGCGCGAACAACCATGTTGGCGCCGGCGGAGTCTTTGAGATCGCCGTGATCATATCCATTGCGACGGCCGGCGTGAGAGGAGCGGCGCCGAGGTCCTCTACAGCACGCATCGCGGAAGCCACACGATCCATATCCACGCCGGTAGGATTTGCCTCGACCGCGCAGACGAGCCTTGCGCCACCGTCCTCGGCCTCAAGTTCCAGCTCTCCCCAGCGCGGGATGATCTTGGCGAGGAATCCGAGAGCGCCGCTGAATCGCGCGGCCGCGGCCAAAGTCTGTCCGTGGATTGGCCGTTGACGTACAGAACTCGGGCTAAGGCCACGACAAGATTGGAGCGTTCTTCGAGCGTCATATCCGCTCCTCACAATCCATCTTCTCGAACGTAGCAAGCGCCTTGTGATCTGAAAGCGCGCCACAGTGGTAAAGCGGAGCCGGCCCGAAGGAACTCAGCCGGCTCCAGCCTCCAGAGTGTCGACGACACTGAGTGCCCACCGCCTAGGCCGCGGCGGTCGCCACGTAGGGTTTGACCATTTTCTTCGGATCGACAACGCGGTCGAATTCGGCCTCCGTCACGAAGCCGAGCTTCAGCGCGGCGGCCTTGAGCGTCAGGTCGTTGTCCATGTAGTTTTCCGCCCGCCTAAACTGCTGCCGCTAAGTATCCTTATATAGAGGTGCGCGCTGGTGCGTTTTGCGTGGGGCCGAAGTCCAATGGGCTTCTGCCGCCGCTTGACCGACGCAGATATAAGGTCAAGGCAATGACCTGGAGGCCAGTGAAGCCTCAGCGTTGAGTCATCCACTAGTCGCTTGCCGTGGCGGCTTTCCCTTGATCGGCGCGGACGAGCGGCACATCCACCAAGTGTTCCGCTAGGAACCAAACCTGAAGTTCATTTGTCCTAATAACGTCGGAAACGAGCAAGTCGTTCGTTCCTTCATCTCCCGCGTCACTTGCTTGCCGGGCCATGGTGCGAGCTTCCTTCAACACGATTTCGTGAGCTTGAAGAAGGCGTGAAATTTGCACAGGCACCTCCTCCCGGCCACGAGGGGGCCGCGGAATAAATGTTGTCTCGGCCACGTCTGCCGCCATGGCCAGGCTAATGGCGCCCAAGAGCTGAATTCGCTCGGCGATCTGATCCACGAGCTCATCCTGCTCCCCGTGATGCTTGTCAAAAAGCAAATGAAGTTGATAAAACGTGCCGCCTGCGACCTGCCAGTGGTGCTTCTTGTACATGTCGCGGAGGGTCATCGTATCGGCAAGAAGCTGATTCAGGTTCTCGCTGCTGGCGGCGCAGACCTTTTCGTCAAGAGCGATGGGCAGCTTGACGATCTTCCCATACGGTTGAATCTCACGGGCGTGCTGGTGTTGAAGCGGTCTTGCCTGCTTCGTACCCTCTTCGAGCTGTTTGTAGGTACGGTCGGTCTTGTCGTTCCTGGGGCTCACGGACTTATCTCCTTAGGTTGGGGGTTTGGATTCGGATGCCCGATCATACTCGCCCGTTTATCGAGAGTCATCCGGTTCTGGGGGCGGCGCGGGATGGCGACTTCGTTTTTAGTGGCAAGTTAGAGCACCAATTACTAATTTTGCGCGTTGTTTTTTCACCTAAGTACCGAGTTCTCAAGCAGATGATTTTCTCAAGAGCCTAAAAACTGTTCGGAATTTGGCTGTTTTTGGTCGTTTTTTGCTGGTAGAGGACATCGCCAAAATTTCAATATCACGCACACGCAATCACGCAGGCGCGGCGATCTCACCCTCGTGGCTGGAGTTTTTCGAGGAACTGGCGTCAGGTCTCGGAGATCGGCGGACCCATCCAGGATCACTTGCGGCCAACTGCCTCTTCTCACTCAAGCACTTCAAATTCGCCAGGGGGATACGATGTGAGTAGGCTCTCCCAACGCTACCATCGCTTGACCGTGATTGGGGAGCTTGATAAATTCCACTTCGCTTGTGTTCCCTGCGGGCCGGGAGCAGAGCAGAGAGGCAATTTTCAGGAATGCGATCTGGTGTGCACTAAGGGGAGAAAGATGAGGCTAGGGTCGAGGCAAACGGTGCTCGGTGCAGCGGCCACGATTTGCTTATTCCTGCTGGGCGCTTTGCTTGCAAGGGGCCAGACACCAGCCCAGACAGGGGTGGAGCAGAAACCACTCCTGGCGGAGCAAGTCTTCAAAAATGTCCAACTACTGAAGGGAATTCCTGTCGACGAGTTCATGCAGACGATGGGATTCTTCGCCGCTTCTACCAGCATGAACTGCACGGACTGCCATACCGAGGAGAGCGGTGGGGACTGGGCAAAATTCGCCGACGACACCCCCCTCAAACAGCGGGCCCGGATGATGATCATGATGGTGACGGCCCTTAACCGGAGTTACTTTGGCGGGCAGCGTATGGTGACCTGCTGGACTTGCCACCAGGGCACCACAAGACCGAGAACGATACCACTCTTCTCGGTACAGTACAGCGATATGTGGGATGCCGAGCCGGATGAAATTGTTGAAACGCCCGGGCGGGCTTCGGTCGATCAAATTCTGGGAGAATATATTCAGGCGCTGGGCGGGGCACAACGCGTATCGAACCTAACCAGTTTTGCGGGCAAAGGAACTTACGAAGGGTTTGACACGGGTTACGAGAAGGTTCCCGTAGACGTCCTTGCCAAAGCGCCGGACCAGCGCGCCACAATCGTGCATATGCGCGACGGAGACGGTACGACTACTTTCGACGGACACCTCGGCTGGCTCGCGGCGCCGGAGAGACCGTTGCCTCTAATGGAGCTCACCGGAGGGAGTCTGGACGGAGCTAAATTAGAAGCGGAGCTGTCTTTTCCGGCGCGGATCCAACAAACACTCACCGACTGGCGGGTTGGTTCGGCGATGGTCGACAATAAAGAGGTGCAAGTTTTGCAGGGAAGACTCACCCAAAGGGGGCTGCCCATAAAATTGTACTTCGATCCGGCCTCGGGCCTCCTGGTGCGGTTAGTTTACTATTCGAATACGCCGGTTGGCGTCGTACCCATCCAGATCGATTATGCCGATTATCGCGACGTCTCCGGAGTGAAAATGTCTTTTCAATGGATTGTGACCTGGACGGACGGTCGCTCAACCGTCGCCTTGAGCGAGTTGCGGGCGAACGTCCCGGTTGACCCGACGAAGTTCGCCAAGCCTGCTCCGGCAGCCGCCAAGCCCGCAACCCAATGATCGCCAATCGCCGCTGGGCCGGCGGGCCGCGCGATGCGGCCATCGCTGCCACCGGCGAGAAAAGGCAAAAACTACTGCTACTGAAGATGTCCTTTGGTCATTTGGTATTGACATTGAGACGGTGCTAGCGTATCAGCTTCTACCCAGTAAGTGGCAAATATCCAGTCTGTTGTTAGGAGACATCCCATGGAACACGAGGTTCGCGGCGTTCTGATGGGGCTTTTTGCTCTCTTCTTCGCGACGGTTCCCGCATTCGCGCATCACGGCTATGCTACCGAGTTTGACGCAACTAAATGCATCGATTTGAAGGGTACCCTCTCGGGTGTCGAATGGGAGAACCCGCATGCATTTTTTCATATGGATGTTAAGTATTTCGACGGCAAGGTAAATACGTGGAGGCTTGAAACGATCTCTCCAAACAGCCTGAAAAGGTCCGGTACCACTAGGGAGGATGTCCTTAATAATGTCGGTAAGCCCGCCGTCGCAAGGATATGCCCGACCAAGGCTGGTGGTACGCCCTACAAAGGCACCGCGGAGTTCTTCAGGCTGGGGGATGGCTTATTGCGTATCGTTGGTCAGAACATTGAAAATTTGACGCCCGAGCAACTTCACTTCGACAATTGAAACAGCTTAGCCGTCTTGGCCAGCCGAACCTAGGGGGTTTTGGGGGCGCGCTTCAAAGGGGAGAATTGGAAATGAGAGGATTGGAAATCAAGAGGCGGTTCTGCATTATGACTGCTGGAGCCTCTGTGGCGGCTTTGTGGATCGTTCTCGCCCCTGCTTTTGCCCAGGAACCTCCTCCAGGGTCGGTAGGAAAAGTGCCTGAACGGACGTCGGCTGGGTCCGAAAGCTGGCATGAACTGCCGCCGGGGGGACCGGCGCCCCGCACAGCGGATGGGCATCCCGACTTTTCTGGGATCTATTTTCCAAACAGTGCAGGAAGGCAGGTCCAGAGGTCTTACCCTATCGACCCCGCCGCACGGAGGCAATTCGATCCCAAGGTGACACCGGAAGAGAAACCGGTCCTCAAGCCCGGGATGCAGGAAAAATATAAGAGACCGCGCCCTTACGGAGAATGTATTATCCCTGGTACTCCAGGCACGTTGTTACAAGAAAACAGCCTAACGTGGCCCATGCAGTTGATTCAGACTCCGGGACTGTTGGTAATCCTCATCGAATACCCGATGGATTTTCGCGTCATCCACACCGATGGACGTCCGCATCCTAAAGATCCCGATCCCACGTTCAATGGCAACTCGGTTGCCCATTGGGAGGGAGATACGCTGGTCATCGACTCGATCGCCCTCGACAACAGGGTACCGAATTTTGGAGGGTGGTTTCATAGCGAAGAGGAACATGTGATCGAACGCATCAGCCGTCCCTCTATGAACTACGTGGTCTACCAAGTCACTATTGAGGATCCTTTAGTTCTGGCGAAGCCTTGGAATTCAGCTCCTCGTCGTTGGTCGCTGTCGGTGGTTCCCGATGACGATTTGGACGAATTCTTCTGCACGACCAACGAGGAACCGCAGGAATGGCAGAAAGAGGGCCGTCCGCAAAGTGCGTTTTAACCAGTAAATCGACGCGCTTTGCTTTCGCTCGTTCTCCGGCATTCCGGTGGTGGTTAATGCCGTGTGCTCTCAGCCGCAGGAAGGCTTCGAGTAAGAAATGAGGTCTGGCTAAAACTAGTTTCCGAGAATCCGAGTTATCGGGAGCCAGGGGCGACGTTGCCAGGTTGAGGTGGGTCTGGATCAAGATGCGAACAAGCCCTGAGCTGGAACAGCGCAACGGTCTACCGGTCTCGCTGAGGTAGTCTAGTCTTCCGTTTGGGTGAGCAGGCTGACCATGGGGATCAACTCAGTGCCAGCAGCGGACTTCGAGACGAAGCCATGAGCGTAGGGGCGCAGTACGTCGATGAGAGCTGGCGCTTCATGGACCGTGAAGAAGAGAATTTTCGTTTCGGGTGAGAGGCGTCGGATTTCCATGGCAGCCTGTGTGCCACTCATAACCGGCATATTGATGTCGAGGAGAACGATGTCAGGCTTGAGTTCGAGGACTTGGTCGATGGCTTCCTGGCCATCCTTGGCCTCACCGCAGACCTGAAAGCCATGCCAATCCAAAAGCGAGCGGACGGTGATTCGTGCCGCTAGATGGTCGTCAACGATAAGGATTTTCGCCGGCAATTCGGCTCCGACCAGTTTCTGCCCGTCACGGAAATGGGAGGGGCTTCCGTCGAGCACCACACCACTTTATTCTCAGGGCAGACACTCGTCTGTACAATACCGGAAACACCTGAACCCCTGTAGGGGCGAAACCTGTATAAACGAATGTCATCACCTCAGAAGTGCACTTCGCGACGGACCGCTCAAACCGAGTCGGCTCGCAAGCTTGCACATTTCGGCTACGGCTGCTGGGCCCGGCCCGGGTACGGAGGACAGGAAGTAGTCGGGCGACCCAAAATTGGATGATAGGTATCGCGGCTGGACGAAATCAGCGAGGTCTTGATTTCCAAGGAAGTGGTTCTTTTTCTGTTGCGAGCAAGCGCATCGTTACGCACCCGTGGCTATGGAAAGCCAATTTTCGGCTCTCATTTCGACTACTGGCAATCAGTTTACAGAGCCGCACGCGATAGTTTGCGCTCGTGGTAGCGCACGCGAAGTATGTTCTCGCGTGCCAGTTCGGGGCGGTGAATCCACCATGGAAGGCGCACTGGCCTATGTCTCGGACTTGCGAGAAGGAGATAGACTATGAAAACCGCGATGGTGCTCGTGGTGATCACATTTTGTTTTGCAGTGGCTGAATTCGCACGACCGCTGAACCGGTCTATGTCACAGGCGGACCCGTGCACCGTTGTTATCTTCGGCGCCTCCGGCGACCTTTCACGCCACAAGTTAACGCCAGCGCTTTACGGCCTTGCAGCTCAAACTTCTGTGGCGCGCCGGTTTGCCATCATCGGATTTGCCCGGACTGCGATGAACGGCGAGGCCTTCCAGCAGACGGCGCTGGATTCGGTAACGAAGTGTGCCGAGCCCAGCACGCCGAATGGCAGCCAGTTGACCGATTTCGCGAAAGCGGCCTACGTGCCGGGCAAAGCGGAAGGCGGGCGCGGATCTATGGAAGACGAAACGAAGGCTGCGAAGACCATGGAGACGGTCTATGAGGCGATTTGATCTCGTGGTGATCGGTTCGGGCCCCGCAGGAGAAAAGGGCGCCGCGCAGGCAGCCTATTTCGGCAAGCGCGTAGCGCTCATCGAACGCAGCGCGGACCTCGGCGGAGCATGCCTAAATACCGGCACCGTGCCATCGAAGACGTTGCGCGAATCAGCGCTCTATTTTTCAGGATTGCGCCAGCGCGGCCTTTACGGCATCGACTATTCGTTGCGGGAAGGGCTTACCATCGCCGATTTCATGCACCGCAAAGACACGGTAGTGCGCGCCGAGCGCGAAAAAGAGGCTCGGAATCTGGCCACGCACAAGATCGAACTGCTGCACGGCCAAGCTAGCTTCGAAGACCCGCACGTGATCTCGGTCAAGACGTCCGACGGCGACGTTGATCGGATCGCCGGAGACGTGATCCTAATCGCCACGGGTTCGCGGCCGCACCGCCCACGCGAAATTCCCTTCGACGATAAATTCATTTTTGATTCCGATTCGATTCTCCAGATGGATCGTATTCCGAAAAGCATGGCGATCGTTGGCGGCGGCGTGATCGGATGCGAATATGCGTCGATTTTCACGGCACTGGGCGTGGAGATGGCGTTGATCGATAGCCGAGACCGTTTGCTGCCGTTCCTCGACCCGGAGATTTCCGAGGCGCTGCGCTGCCGGCTGACCAGTCTAGGGCTGCAGTTTCATCCCAAGGAGCGGCTGGTGCGGACCGAACGCATCAATGGGGGCGTGCGCCTGCATCTGCAGTCCGGGCAGGCGATTGAGAAGGAAACTGCACTCTTTGCTGCGGGACGCCGTGGGGCGGTGGACGGACTGGCACTCGAACGATCGGGCCTGGCGCTTGGCGATGGCGGCTACATCGAAGTAGACGCCGCGTACCGCACCAATGTACCGCACATTTATGCCGCGGGCGACGTAATCGGCTTCCCAGCGCTGGCGTCCATCTCCATGGAGCAGGGGCGCTTGGCCATCTGCCACGCTTTCGGTTTGGCCTATAAACAACGGCTTGCCAGCCAATTACCCCTGGGCATCTACACCATTCCCGAGATTTCCTCGGTGGGCGAATCCGAGGAGTCCTGTAAAGCCAAGAAAATTTCCTACGAAGTTGGCCGCGCCCACTATTCCAATAATGCCCGCGGGCAGATCGCCGGAGACTCCACGGGCCTGCTTAAGCTTGTCTTCCAGCGCGAGACGCGCCAACTGATAGGCGTGCACATCATCGGCGAAGGTGCCACAGAGCTAATCCACCTCGGCATGGCCGTGCTCGAGGCCGGCGGCGCGCTCGATACTTTCATTGAGCTTGTCTTTAACTATCCCACACTCTCGGAGATGTACAAATACGCCGCCTACGACGGCCTCGGAAATCTCGCCGGGTACAAGCTGCGCGAAGGATGAGCGCGTCGCGCCTGCCGTCTTGCCGGCGACCTCTAGTTTGGATAAGGCCACGAGTGCAAAAGCAACTGGAATGTCAGCCGCTTAATAACTGGGTCGGTATCCGGTCACGCTCTTCCCTGCAATAGTGATGAGCAGCAGAAGCGCGGTGAGAAGCCACCGGCGAATGATTGGTTCTGTCAAAAAATAAATCCGTCGAGCGTGGGCAATACGGAATATCCTGTCGCGACCGACGAGATCGCGCATCAATTCAGGGAATCGGCCATGTCCATCCTCCTCAGTATTACTGCTGACCGAGGGCGTGCCTTATGAACTGACACCCCGGTTCCTCGTGCTCCAGCAGAGAAGCTGCTCTCTTGTCGCCAAGAAATGTTTTTGATCCACCCGCCCGATCAGTTAACCGCAGATGCAAGTGACGCCGGCGGATCGAGCTGCCACAAGAGCCGCTCCCAACAACGCTGTCTTTTCGTTTGTGATGATGTAGACCGGCATTGCTTGCAGCAAGGGACTCATCCGTCCCTTTGCCGTAAAAGATTCCATAAATAAGGCGGAAACGAGCCTGGGGGCAATCTTGGGGGCGATTCCCCCGCCGAGGAACACACCGCCCCTAGCCATAAAGCGCAAACCCAAATTTCCCGCTTCTGCCCCGTAAATGGAAACGAAAAGATCTAGCGCCTGCTGGCAAAGGGGGTTTTTCCCGGCTAGAGCTGCATTGGAAATGACGGCGGCCGGGTTACTGGTTTGCATTTCCAGCCTTAGCCAGTCCGGCTCCTCGGCGCGGCCCGTGTTGCAGAGAAAGCTGTAGATGTTAACCAAGCCAGGACCGGACAGCACCCGTTCATAGCTGACGTGTTGGAATTGCCGCTCCAAGTAACGCAGCAGTTCAAGTTCGAGGTCGTTGCGGGGTGCGAAGTCACCGTGACCCCCTTCCGATGCAAAAACGAGGTGCTTTTGTCCGTTCCAGAATAAGCCAGCTTCCCCCAGTCCCGTCCCCGCCGAGATAACTGCTCGATTGCCAGTGGGCTCCGGCGACCCCGCATGGATGCAAATAGTATCGCCGATAGAGAGCAGTGCAATCCCGTGGGCGTTCGCTTCAAGGTCGTTCAACAATTGGACGGACGGGAGGCCGATCTCATCAGCGATCGCCGCGGCAACGACGGTCCAGGGCAGGTTCGGAGTTTGCACTACTCCTTTGTTGACAGGGCCGGCGATACCGAAGCAGGCTGCTTCCGCACGATAGTTCTGAGAACTCGCGAACTCGCTGATGATTTGCTGTAGATTTTGATAGTTGTGACTGGGAAACACTGCTTCTGAAACAAGGTGCAATCGCTGGCTTTCGACCTGGAAAAACGCCAGCCGTGTGTTCGTACCGCCGATATCACCTGCGAGAACCACCTGATTCCTGCTTCTCCATCGCAGGCCATCGCCCGCGCTCGTCGCCAATCATTTCCAATTGCGACAGTGCCAAATCTCGCCGCCTCCGCATCGGGCTTGTTGAAGCTCTTGTCCTCATCATCGACACCAGCGAATGCCGTCCAGTCCGGTTCGCCACTGTAACGTACACAAGGGAGGGGTGTCCAGCTCGCTTGAGAACCGCGACTTTGTCATGGGACGTGCGTCCGCGATCCAACGGGGGGATCTTTCACCGGCTTTGCTCGTGGAACTACCTCAGGCTGCGACCTCGAAAACAAAATGATTGGAAGCCGAGTTGCAACCCCCACGCACGACGTGCGATTCTACTTTATTTCTTGTGCCGCTCTGAGGACTTCAGCTCTGTTCATGAGCCCAAATACTTGCTAGCACAGCGTGTGTCGCTTACCTCACGGGCGGAACCGGTCAATCCCAGAGGGAAGACATGCACATACAAGCACCAACCTGCTCATCGGCGCCGGTGGCGCAAGCGCGCCAGTAATGAATGCTTTTTAGCGGTTGTCAAGCGACGTGTGCTGGGATTACTGTCTTCGTTTCGCCAATTCGCTATCCGGGCGGCTGCCTAGGTCCAGAAAGGCCAAAGTTATCGCCGACTGCGGGCGATTGCGCTGGGGAAGAGCGCCGGATCTTAATCCATGAGCTCGAATACAAATCAGCTTATGGCTGAGGACGGGTACCTCCGAAGGGGTACGGGTTCACATAAACCGTTTAGTTCGACATGAGCAATTCATAACGCGCGAATCAATGACTCGATCCAGCGGCACAGATACACAACGGGGGAAGACTTCTACACTGATGTGTGCGGAGAAGCGAAGGCTACGCGAGCCTTTCACTCAGCATGTTCCTCCGTGGCGAAAATGGGGACCATATGTCAGCGAGCGGTCCTGGGGCACGGTGCGCGAAGACTACAGCCCTTATGGCACGGCTTGGGACTTCTTGACTCATGACATGTCCCGGAGCAAAGCATATCGCTGGGGTGAGGATGGCATAGCCGGCATCTGCGATCGCTACCAACTCTTGGTCTTCGCGCTGGCGCTATGGAACGGTCACGATCCTATCCTGAAAGAGCGTATGTTCGGCCTGAGTGGTCCCGAAGGCAATCACGGAGAAGATGTCAAGGAGTACTGGTTCTACCTGGACAATACACCAACCCATAGTTATATGCGAATGCTGTACAAGTATCCGCAGCATTATCCCTACGCGCGCCTGGTTGAAGAAAATCGTTGCCGTAGCGGCAGGGATCCCGAATTTGAGTTGCTGGACACGGGCGTGTTCGATGAGGACCGCTATTTCGATGTGTTCATTGAATATGCCAAGGTTGATCCCGAGGACATCTGCGTCCGCATTGAGGCTATTAACCGAGGACCTGATGTCGCTGAGTTGCATTTGCTTCCACACATCTGGTTCCGAAATACCTGGGCATGGACCGACCCGCCTCGTTCGGAACCTAGGATCACCCGCGCCGAGGAAAGCGCGGATTTTGTCACACTCATCGCGGATGACTCGATGGCGCACAGTCTCGCTAATCTTCAATTCCCGTATGCGTTAGGTCGCTACTACCTTTACGCACCCACACCGGGGGGCGTCCTCTTCACGGACAATGAAACCAACGCACCCCGTGTCTTTGGTTCATGGGCTCAAAGCCGCAAACCGCACGTCAAGGACGCTTTTCACCGGCACATCATTAACGGTGAAGCGTGTATAAAGCACGACGGGGGCACCAAAGCCTGTATCCGTTACCGTTATGCGATACAAGCGAAGAGTTCTGTAGTGTTGCAGCTACGGCTTAGTTCCCATCAGCAGGAGAACCCGTTGGGTCCCGTAGACGAAATCGTGAAGCTGCGGAAAATGGAGGCCGATGAATTCTTTACCTCCATTCATCCGCCGAACGCGACCGATGACGAAAAACTGGTCCAGCGCCAGGCGCTCTCGGGCATGCTCTGGAGCAAGCAAATCTACCTGTTCGACGTGCAACACTGGCTGGAAGGAGACAACCCCGCTGGGCCGCCGCCACAGTCACGCAAGACACAGCGCAATATTCACTGGCGACACCTCAATTCTATGCGGATCCTCTCCATGCCCGATAAATGGGAGTTTCCCTGGTTTGCCTCCTGGGACCTGGCGTTCCAGTGCGTCACCCTGGCGCTCGTGGACCCCGAATTCGCCAAGCAGAACCTATGGTTCCTGCTGTTTGAGCAGTTCCAGCACCCCAACGGTCAGATACCTGCTTACGAGTGGGAATTTTCCGATATGAACCCGCCCGTACACGCGTGGGCATGCTGGCGTGTGTACCAGGCTGAACGGAGCGACAGCGGCCGCGCCGACCTCGAGTTTCTCGAGAAGTGCCTGCACAAATTGCTGATCAACTTTGCCTGGTGGGTCAACCGTGTGGACAGCCAGGGCAACAATGTATTCGAAGGGGGATTTCTTGGGCTGGACAACATCACGGTGGTGGACCGCGGCCAAAAGCTGCACGGCGGGGCGATCCTTGAGCAGTCGGATGCAACTGGCTGGATGGGTTTCTTTTGTCTGTACTTGATGCGGATGGCGCTCGAATTGGCCAACCACAACCGCGCCTACGGCGTGCTAGCGACTAAGTTCTTTGAACATTTCATTTATATCGTTGCAGCCATGAAGAAGATGGGCGGGCGCAACTACCAGTTGTGGGATGAGGATGAAGGCTTCTTCTACGACGTGCTGCGCTATCCCAATGGCGAATTTCACAAATTCCGGTTGCGTTCCTTGGTCGGCATCATTCCTTTGTTCGCTGTTGAGCTCCTCGATGAAGAGGAGATGAAGCGGTGTCCAGATTTTCTGCGAAACGTAGAATGGTTCATTAAGAACCGTCCGGACCTGGTGGGCGACGCCTGCTACGTACGTGATGACGGCGGCAGCCGGCGCTATGTGCTCTCGATTGCCGATGGCAATCAGTTTCAACGCATTGCCGCTCGGCTGTGGGATTCCAATGAGTTCTTGTCGGAGCACGGCATCCGCAGCTTATCCAAGTACCACGCGGCACATCGTTTTCAATTTGGCGACAGCTCGGTTGGGTACGAGCCTGGTGAATCCCAGGCGCAGCTGAAGGGTGGCAATTCCAACTGGCGCGGCCCAGTCTGGTTTCCGACTTCCTATCTGCTCATTCACTCTCTGCTGCGTTTCCATGATGCGCTGAGCCCGAAGTTCACCATCCCAGCCCATGGCCCTGGGTGTGGGGTCACGCCAGGCGCAATGGCGCGCGAGATCGCGGATCGCATGATTCGCATTTTCGTGCGTGACGCATCCGGCAGGCGGGCCTGCTTTGGGGAATACAAGAAGTTTCAGGAAGACCCATACTGGCGCGATTGCCTGCTGTTCAACGAATACTACCACGGGGAAACGGGTGCCGGATTAGGCGCCAGTCATCAGACCGGCTGGTCCGGGCTGGTCGCCAATCTTATTGACGAGTGGCGCCGCTAAGCTCATCGCCTCAGAAAGTCACGGCTTGCAACCTATCCCGCTCATGGGTGCAGGGAACGTTCAATGTTCTCGCGTTTCCCTTTTCGGTTCACGGGGCGCGAGCCGTCTGAAACACCCGAGGCTTTTTCGAAGATGTCTACAAATCCGCGATATCTACCACAAATTTCGGCCACGGTTGCCTCCTTGGTCCTTCTTTTCGCCACCCAGGCAACGAGTGGATCCCAGAAGACGGTTCGACCTACAGCGAATCCGATGAACCCAGGGACGCCAGCCGCAGTAGTCAGCCATTCACGAACCTTGTTGTCATCCTCGCCCCGACCGAGGACGATGCAACTCACTCTCTCCCGACTTCCACGGCGGGCGGCAGCTACAACCTTCTCGCAATCGCCATGACGCTCGAGCCCTTCGATTTTCCACACGTCGGGTTCGACTTGCGCATCTTGCAGTTGCTGGATTGCAGCGACCATCAGCCTGGGGCGAATCTCCAAGTCATAAACTCGCTTGTTCCCTCGAGCCTGGTCGAGGTGCGCCTTCTCCGCCGGTACCAGCAGTTCGAACATGAACAGGCTGCGACTCTCGCCATGCAGGTATTCGGAGAGGCGTTTCAGGCGGAGCGCCTGCCGCCGGTTCAATTTCTCGTTGCCCTCCGGGTTGTAGCGCACCAGAACTTTACAAAATGTCGGATGGAAAGCCTGGATGTGTTCGGCGAACTCCTCGCCATACTCGAAGTCGAACTCATCCTGACCGCTTTTCTCGACTGGGCAAGCTGTCGAGTAGCCGTGTTTCGCGGCATCGTGAAGGATGGCCGCGCCGAACTGCTCGTCAACCAGAATGGCTGCTTTATCTTCCGGCACACCAGCTTCCAAGGCGGCCTTAAAGCCTTGATAGATCACCTCCTTACCGGCGGCGATCTCCGCAGTCTGCTCTGCCGTCAGCGTGCCGTGGTAACTGAACATCTTGATGAACGACCCGCGATGGTAGAAGGGCATGATGTATAGAGGCTTCTCATAGCCGAGACTCGTCATAAGATCTCCTACGATATTTTACGTACTCTTCTGCCGTTGGTTGTGTCAGGAACTCGTCACCTTTCGTTTCTGTCGCAGATTCAGGAGACGCGCGGCTCCCAGTTTTCCAATTACATCAGTGGCCATTGAGCATGACTTACCGAAAAATCGGTTGTTTTCAAACAATGCTCCACCTACGCAAGAACCTATACGAAAGGCCTACCAGCACGAGGGAGTGCATGTAAACTGCCCGCGGTCACGTTTGAGCCCGCTCTGCATGGGCATTAGCGGTGGAACAAAGTATAGACGTGCTGTCAAGTTCGGACGATGGGTCCACAACAGGCCACCCGTGTTGTTGCCTGCGCCCGTTCGATTGCCAACCAGGGTGGATGCCGCAGCGGAAAAACGAAGTCACTTCGGGATTCCGAGGTGGCTTCGACGACGGTTTTTTCCCTTGTACGAGGCTTGTGGGTAGATGTTTAATGTGAGACCCCGAAATGAGCACCTCAACCTGCAGTCGTGAAAACATCGAGCTCCAGCGATGGACCAGAGAGCAAATCCGCTCCACCTATCATTTGCCCTTTCCAGATCTGCTGTTTAGAGCGCAGACTATCCATCGCGAGCACCACGATCCATCTGTGGTACAGATGTGCCGTCTGCTTTCGATTAAGACGGGTGGATGCCCGGAGGACTGCGCCTACTGCCCGCAGAGCGCGCATTACAACACGGGAGTGCAACGACAACCGTTGATGGACCCGGAGGAAGTTCTTCTTGCCGCACAAAGAGCCAAAGAGGATGGCGCGACCCGGTTCTGCATGGGAGCCGCATGGCGGGACGTGCCGCACGGTAAGGAGTTTGATTCCGTGCTGGAGATCGTCCGTCGTGTCGTGATGTTGAACCTGGAAGTCTGCTGCACTTTGGGCATGCTCAGTGAAGAACAGGCGCTTCGGCTTAAAGAAGCTGGTCTCACCGCCTATAACCACAACCTCGACACATCCCCTGAGTTCTACGGCGAGATCATCAGCACGCGAACATACGAGGAGCGGCTTCGAACCATCTCTGCAGTTCGCAAAGCAGGAATCACATTGTGTTGCGGCGGCATTTTGGGAATGGGCGAATCCGACGAGGACCGGATAGGATTACTGGAGCAACTGGCCAATCTGCGTCCTTACCCGGAAAGCGTGCCCATCAATATGCTGGTGCGAGCTGATGGCACTCCTCTTGGTGATCGCGAGCCGCTCGATCCGCTCATCCTAGTGCGAAGCGTTGCAACCGCACGCATTTTGATGCCCACTGCGATGATCCGCCTGGCCGCAGGGCGCACCCAGATGACGCGCGAGGCGATGCTGCTCTGCTTTTTCGCTGGCGCAAATTCCATCTTCTTTGGCGAAAAACTTCTCACCACCCCCAATCCGGCTCCGCACCGAGACGCACAGCTGTTCGAAGACTTAGGCATGAAGGCGATGACGCGTGGACGGGCGTGAAGGTTCCTCCCTCCTTGCGCGAATGCAAGGTGAGCTCTCTGGTCTTCAAATGCGCGCCCAACTGCGCACGCTGGAATGCCATAGCGGCGTCAATCTCAGCTCGAATGATTATCTGGGCTTGGCGACCGACCCTCGCTTGAAGGCTGCGTTCCTCGCGGCTCTACAGCCCAACTGCCAGATGGGCTCTACCGGATCGCGACTGTTGTCCGGCAATTCTCGCGATTGGGAACAGGTGGAGGAAGAGTTCGCAGAATTTGCAGGCACAAGCCACGCTATCTACTTTAGCTCGGGCTACGCCGCTAATATCGGTTTGTTAAGCTCACTGCTGGGGCCGGCCGATTGGGTTTTTTCCGACAGCCTCAATCACGCCAGTATCATCGACGGCATACGCCTGTCGGGCGCGCGGAAAGTTATTTATCGTCACCGAGATCTCAATGAGCTCGAAGATGCGCTCGCGCTCCGGGACAACGAGCCCGGTTGCAAGCTGATTGTGACGGAAAGCGTCTTCAGTATGGATGGCGATCGTGCACCGCTGGGAGAGCTTCTGCTGCTCGGCGGTAAATATGGTGCAGAGCTGATCGTCGATGAAGCGCACGCCACTGGAGTTCATGGCCCACAGGGACGCGGCCTGGCGGCAGAGGCCGGAATTGTCGACAATGTGCTGGCTCTCATCCACACCTGCGGCAAGGCGTTGGCCAGCATGGGTGCCTTCGTGTGCTCAGGTTCTACAGTAAAGCAATTCTTGATCAACCGCGCTCGCACGTTTATCTTCAGCACCGCCATGCCTCCCTATTTCGCCTATCAGATCAGTGCCGCATTGCGAATCGCCGCTAGCGCGGATTTGGAGAGGTGTAGCCTCACGGAGGTTGCTGAATCTTTGCGTGCTCTGTTGCGGGAAGCCGGTTTCAATACCGGAACCAGTTCCTCTCAAATCATTCCTGTGATGCTTGGCGATAACGAGGTTGCACTGTATTTTGCGGCTGAGCTGAGAAAGAACGGCTTTGCCGTACGCGCCGTCCGGCCTCCTACCGTCAGTCCGGGCACATCCCGGCTGCGGCTGTCGCTGACCACCAAAATCACTCGGGAACAGGTGAACGAACTTGTGGGCGTGATGACGGCTGCCAGGGAGAAGCTCGCACCGGCGCCATATGCCTAAGGTGTCGGTGGAGTACCCATAGCAATTAATGACACGCAATTCGTGATTGACCTCGTGCGCTGGCCGGGTTTGCCTTGCCCCTAACCTCCACAAGCGGTCTGGGGACGCATCCTCGGCGAAGCTTTGGAACTGGTAGAGTGCTTCTAGCACAATCAGCGTGCCGCTCTGGCGGCGGCTGCACTTCCCAGAAAGTGCTCGTACAGCGCAACATCGGCCGCGCTTCCGACCGCGAACGGGACCTGCTGATGGATCGACTCCGGCTTGAGATCCAGGATGCGCTGCTCCCCCGTGCTAGCGCATCCGCCTGCCTGTTCAACCACAAATGCCACGGGCGCGCATTCATAAACCAGACGTAACTTCCCGTTCTGGTGTTGTGCATCGGCCGGATAGAAATAGATGCCACCCTCCATTAGGCAGCGATGCAGATCGGCAACGAGTGCTCCCGTATAACGCAGCGAATACGGCCTCTTCGTTTCGGGATCATGAGTCGTCAAGTACTGGATGTAGTTTCTCAGTTCGGCGGTCCATTCATAGAACCGGCCGACGTTGGCGCTGTAATGGTGTCCACGCGCGGGACAACGAATGCTTTCGTGCGACAAAAGAAATTCGCCCAAGTCTCGGTCGAGTGTGAACCCCTGAACACCATGGCCTGACGTATAGACCAACATCGTGCTCGTGCCATACATCACATAACCGGCGGCAATCTGCTCTGAACCTTTGCGCAGCGTCTGTTCGCTAATCTCCGTTCCGCTCTTCTTCTCATAGATCCCGAAGATTGTCCCTAGCGCGCCGTTGATGTCAGTATTCGAAGAGCCATCAAGCGGATCAATACAAAGCACGTATTCGGCACTGCTGGAAGATGTGATCTCTTTTACTCCATCCATTTCTTCCGAGACGATCGCCGCAACCAGTCCCGTCTCACCAATTAGGCTTACGACGGCTTCATTGGCGAAGACATCGAGCTTTTTCTGAATGTCGCCGCTGGCGTTTCTTTCTCCGATCAGTCCCAATTTCCCCACCAGGGCAGCACGGGTAAACTCGCGAGCTAGAATCTTGGCCGCGAAGCCCAACTGCAACAGCAGAGCGGAGAGGCCCGGATTCAAGCCGTGATGCTGTTCTTCGTCCAGCAGCTGACGACTCAAAGTCATTCCCTTCGTCGTCATAACCTCCTCGTTTGGGATGGGGTGCGGCCGTTTCGGGCCGTCGGCGCGGGTTGCAGCGCGCCCAAATTATGATTTGTTGAACAGTTTGTCAAGCATGCGCTCATGCTGCGGCGCGACCGTCAAGATGCGAAACGTGCTGCTATGGGCTCGGCGATGCGATGAGTTCTGCAGCAGATTACTCCAGCCGGAGTACCTGGCCCGAGTCAAGATCGTAGATAGCCTGCCCGAGAAGGAGATTACCTCTCTTCTTGCACTCGCGGATGATCGAGCTGTTGTTTAGCAGGTCCGCAACAGTGGCACGAATGTTGGACTCCTCCGATGACTGTGACGCCTTTCGCCCATCCTCCTTCACGCACGCCGGGCGCATTCTATCGGTGATGGCGCTCAGATTGGCGCTAGTCATCACTTCACCGGAGCAGGCGGCCTGCACTGCGCCGCATTTCGTATGTCCCAACACATTCGCAACCGTGCATTGAGTATGCAATTGAGCACCTGGGAAGCCCCGGCAGATTGCATCGGCGATGTTGCCTGAATCTGCTGCTGTGACGTTATTGCCGCTTTCGCATTTACGTGCGCCATCGTGACAATTCTCGGCCATCGATTGCGATTTCCGGGCAGTTGTAGCCCACCTCGGAGTCAGAAAAGGATGCTTCTCGGCGGGAAGCCCAGCGACCTCCTCGGGCTACACTCTTGCATTTTGTGGTAAGTTGTTGGACCCATGCCACTGCTCGAAACCCTCAAAGAACGCGCCCGGACGCATCTGCAAAGGATTGTGCTCCCGGAGGGCGAAGATGATCGCGTCATCAAGGCGGCGGCGCGAGTTGCAACCGAGGGCTATGCTAAACTGACGCTGCTCGGTCGTGTCGACCTCATTCGCGCATCTGCAGAGCGGCTCGTCGTCAAACTTGACGATGTCGAGGTCATTGATGTCGCGGGCAGTCCTCAACTCGACTCTTACGCTCGCGTCTATTTCGAGCACCGCCGCTCCAAAGGCACGACCTTCGAAGAAGCGCAGCAGATCGTCCGTAAGCCGCTTTTTTTCGCCGCACTGCGCGTGGCAGTTGGCGATGCCGACGGATCGGTGGGCGGCGCCACGAACTCGACGGCCGAAACGATTCGCGCGGCGCTGCGTGCTATCGGTCTCGCTCCGGGCAACAAACTCGTCTCCAGCTTTTTCCTCATGATGGTTCCGCCACGCGGGGGCGCGGTTTTCGGCGAGAGCGGCGCGATGTTTTTCGCCGACTGCGGCGTCGTGCCTGACCCCTCAGCAGAGGAGTTGGCTGATATTGCCCTGACCACGGCAGAAAACGCCCGCACATTTTTGCAGACAGAGCCGCGTGTCGCCTTGCTTTCCTTTTCCACGAAGGGCTCGGCTGAACATGAGCGCATCGACAGGATCCGTGAGGCGCTGCGTATCGTGAAAACGCGGTGCCCCAACCTGGCCATCGACGGGGAGCTGCAGGCGGATGCCGCGCTAGTCGCAGCAGTCGGCAATCACAAAGCTCCCGGCTCCCCGGTGGCGGGCCGCGCGAACGTGTTGATCTTCCCCAACCTTGACGCGGGCAACATCGGTTATAAGTTGGTGGAACGGCTTGGCGGTGCGGTCGCACTCGGCCCGATTCTGCAAGGCTTGAGTAAACCCGCAAACGATCTCTCGCGCGGATGTTCCGCCGATGACGTAGCCAACGTCGTCGCTATCACCTCCATTCAAGCCATTGCTCACAAAATGACGAGTG
>WNGQ01002139.1_pt1 | contig 20196 bp, 20 predicted proteins | sample 5407661 | NCBI WGS metagenome assembly WNGQ01 (sample SAMN13153382, study PRJNA577476) | soil metagenome | isolation source: 60 cm soil or saprolite under Garry oak tree replicate 2 | place: USA:California | collected 2016-06-15 | reverse complement strand
TTGGAGCCGGCTGAGCCGAACTATCGCGGCGAGGTCTCTCGCCGCTGGCGCTTCCGCGATGGGCGGGGGGAGATCGGCGTGATCGCGTCGGTGACGCAGCCGTTTTGCCGCGACTGCGCTCGGGCGCGCCTGTCGACCGACGGCAAGCTCTACACCTGCCTGTTTTCCGCCGCCGGGCACGACTTGCGGGTCCTGCTCCGCCAGGGTGCTAGCAACGAGGAGCTCCGCGCGGCGCTGGCCAGGATCTGGCGGGGACGTGGCGACCGCTACTCCGAGCTGCGCGCCGCCCTGCCGGTCCGGCCGGCCTCGATCGAGATGTCCTACATCGGCGGGTGACGCCCCGGGTCGACCGCCACCCAGCGCCAGTTAGCGGTCGCGCCGTTGACCGATCCCACCCAGCCCGGCCCACGTCGGCTCGTGGGCTGGGCTGCCAGCTGTCGGGGACCTGCCAGTCGGCGACGAAGGCGACGTCGCGCACCAGGGCCGACGTTGGCCGCCCCGCCCGGGGAGCCGAGCCGCTCCTCACCCTCGGTGAAGAAGGCGGCGCTGGCGGCGGTGAACTCCTTCCACTGGGCCGGGACCGCCCTGGCCCGACGCTCGGTATCCCCGCTCTACCTGTGCCTTTTCTCTCAGTGGTTGTTGCGCTCTGCCGTCACTCGTCGACCTCGGACGGCCTGGTGACGCCTGGCCAACCCGTGACCGCGCCGACCTGACCATCCTCACCCGGCTCGCCTGCGTGCTCGCCCACCCGTGCCGTTCCCTCGCCGGCATCGCGGCAGCTTGACCTTGCTGGGCTTGTCCGTCGCGTCCTGGGCGAATAGCCTCCAGCCAGCGGCGACACAGCGATCCGCAGGGACGCGCTGGTGGGAGGGGGGAGGCGGCGATGTCGAAGTACGCGGTGTTCTTCACCCTCAAGGGCGAGGCCATCGCCCGGGCCATACAGCAACCAAGCGACCGGGTCGCGGTCGTGTCCAAGGCGGTCGAGTCCGCGGGGGGCAAGCTTGAGGCCTACTACTTGATGTTTGGCCAGTACGACGGCTTTGTCATCGTGGACCTCCCCGATTCCCGGGCGGCTGCCGCGTCCAGCCTGGCGGTGAGCAGCACCGGGGCCTTCGAGCACCTGGAGACCCACGAGCTCATCGAGGCAGAGGACGTCACCCCGATTCTGGAGCAGGCCAAAGGCATCACCTCCCAGCTCCCCGACAGCTGATTGAAGGGATCCCGCCGCGCCGTTGGATGTGGGGATCGAACGTCTGCGCCGCTGCCGGCGGGGCTGGCGGATCGAAACAGGGCGCCTGGGCGGGGTCGACGGCCTGCACATCAGCGCCGCACCTCGACGTGCAGGGCGATACGGGGCGAGCTGGCTGAGCCGCCGGTCGGGTCGGGCTGCACCCCGATCACCTGCCGGAGCGGGTCGGCGGCCGCCGGTCGCCACCGACGGTGGGGCCTGCTGGCCCGGGCAATAGATCCATCACCGCGACGAGTGGGGGCGGCGGGGCTGGCGCCCCGAGTTGCTCCCCGCGGCGGCGCCCGCCAGCCGTCAACGTCATGGCCGCGCCCGTTCCCGGACAGTGCCGCCCCTCATCGTCCCCTTGGCCCGCCACAGCTGGTTGAGCTCCGCCGCCAGCGGCCCGGTGCCGTGCTCCAGGTACTGCAGGTCGCCGTTGCTGCAGAACGGCCGGCCGTGGGCGCGGCACGCCCGGCAGCGCCAGTCGCAGGTCTGCGGGGTGCACGGACGCGCGTCATCGGGCCTGGGCCAGCAGGTGCATCTGCGGCCCTTATCGATCCCCGATCCGGGCGGGATGCTGATCTCCCCGGGCCGGCGCGTCTTCCGGCGGCCCACCAGGCGTCACCGTCCTTGGTCTGGTTGCCAGGCTCCGACCAACCCAGCAAGCAGGCGCGAACGCCAAGCCGGAGCCGCGTGGCGCGCCCACCGTACTCCCCGGCGGTGGGCCTGCCGGACAAGGTCTGGGGCCAGACCACGCCACCCACGCCGGGGTGACTTCTGCGGGGATCGTCGGCGTTGGCGGGTGTGGTAGCCAGGCCGGTCGATCGGCACTCGCCGGCGGCTGCGCCGCCGGCGGGGCGCAGCCGCTTGGCATACTCAACTGGCAGCTGTCGTTCTAGCCGAGAAGGTCCGGTGGACCTGGCGAGGGAAGCGGTGAGCCATGTCGGAATGGAGGGAAGCGACCTGGGAAGACGCCATGCGGCGCGGTTACGAGGCCCTCCGCAGCGGCGAGGCGCTCTACGAGGAGATCGACGCTGAGCCGGACAGGTCCAACATCGACATCGAAAAGTACCTGCGGCGCGCTGAGCTGAAGCTCGCCCAAGCCAACGCCTGGCTTGCCATGGCGCGGGAGCTGGCCTGGCAACGGGACGACTACGGCGGTCAGGCACACTGAGCACCGCAGCTGCCGACTGTGGCCGCGACGGGCGGGGGGAACCTCGTGGAGTGGAGTGGACACCAGAGGCTGGGCGTCCCAGCGGCGCCGTCGTGGCCACCACTGTGATCGAGACCAGTGGTGCCGGCTACAGGCGCTGCTGGACTTCGCTCTGGAGCACGCCTCCCAGACCTCGGCTGGTCTGGGCGGTGGAGGGGCACCCGCAGCTACGGGATCGGGCTGACCAGGTTCCTGCACACCCACGGGCAGGTGGTGGTCGAGGTCGACCACCGCCTCCGGCCCGGCCGACGTCGCGGCAAGTCCGACGCGATCGGCGCCTTGGGCGTCGCCCGCGAGGTGCTGGCCCGCCCCACCAGGCGATCCCACGCCAAGACGGCAACCGGGAAGGCCTGCGGGTACTGCTGGTCGCCCGGGCCAGCCCGGTCAGCAGCCGTACCGCCGCCATCAACAGCCTCAAGGCGCTGGTGCTGACCGCCCCCGACGCCTGCGCGACCAGCTGCACGGCAAGCCAGCGGGCGTTGCTACAGAGGACCAGAGGGCGAGGCGGGAGGTCGAGCGGGTGTCTGTCGGGGACTCTACGACGACCCCCATCCTCGGAGTCTCACCGGCGGCGCCCACTCCTCGTCCCGCCTCGCTCCCAAGACCCTTACCCAATCGTCCCGGTGAAGAACCTCACGGCTGGTACCCGCGTGCATCTACGGTCGGTCCGCCCGCCGCCACGGACAGTTCCGCCCGATCGCGCACAGGCTTCCTCACGTTAGGAGTGACCCTGTAGACGGTAGACCCACGCTGTACCCGGAAGGGGTACGCCATGGAGCTTTCCATCCCTGCCTCCCCGTCGGGCGTACCTGCACGGGTGTCGGATGAGGTGGTCGACGACGTCGTCCTGGCCCGCAACGAGGCGGCAACCAACGCGGTGCTGTACAGGGCAAGCGGGGACCAGCCGATCCAGGTGGTCGTCCACGTCAACGACGACTGGGTTGAGGCGTCGGTCCTCGATCCTGGCCCGGAGCCGCCGGCTGGGCTTCCAGCAGGTAGCGCCACCGGCGAGCTGCGCGCCGGCAGGCGGCGTCTGTGGCGGCGCTGTTGCATTCGCTGTGACCGCGTTCGAGCAGCGAGACTGCCGGCATGAGAACCCGTCGCCCTGGCTCTGCTCCAGTCCAGCGGTCCGCCTTCGCGGCTTCCGCTTCCCGCCCGACGTGATCGTCGTTGCCGTCCGCTGGTACCTGCGCTTCGGCCTGTCCTATCGCGACGTCGAGGAACTGCTCACCGAGCGGGGCCTCGAAGTCGATCACGTCAGCATCTACCGGTGGGTGTAGCGGTTCACGCCACTGCTGGCCGAGGCCGCCCGGCCCCGCCGGCACGCTGTAGGAGATCGCTGGTTGGTGGACGAGACGTATGTGAGGGTCGCTGGCCGGTGGCGGTACGTGTATCGCGGGGTCGACCAGTTCGGCCAGGTCATCGACGTGTTCGTGTCGCCACACCGGGATGCCCGGGCGGCCCGCCGGTTCTTCGAACGGGCCATCGGCACCACGACGGTGACGCCGGTGGAGGTTGTCATCGACCGGGCAGCGACGTATCCGATCGTGCTGGAGGAGCTGGCGCCGGCAGCGTGGCACCGCACCGAGCGGTACGCCAACAACCGCGTTGAGTGCGATCACGGCCGGTTGAAGGCGCGGCTGCCGCCGATGCGGGGACTCAGGCAGGACCGAAACGCCACCGTGATCATCGCCGGGCATGCGTTCGTACAGAACGTCCGACGTGGCTTCTACGAGCTGGCCGTTGGGGAGCCGATCACTCGGCGGCTGACGGTTGCATTCGATGAGCTGGCCGTGGCGATCTGATCCCAGGCCAAGGTCCCGGCTCTCGCGTGCCATGGGCCGGCACAACGCAACACCACCCTGCGGAGAACCTCACATGCTCTGGAAGCTCGCCCAGCGGGTTGCGTGACCGGGCCCGGATCGTGACCATGTGTCCGCTGGTCGTGGCGCTGGTGGCAGGACCAGGATTCGAACCTGGGTAGGCGCTAGCCGGCGATTTTACAGGTCGCACCGCCGTCTCCCCACAGGTCCCCTCCCATCCCCACCCGACCCCCGAGCATCAGAGGTGACGTGCACAAACGGCCGGTCGACAGCTTCCGCCGTCACCCGGCGCCCCCGCCCGTTCTGTCCCGTCCCGCGCGGCCTGGCGTCGGGCGGAGCGAAAGCGGAGCGAAATCCCGGCCGCCGGTCGACCAAAATTCCGCATCTATGTGGCAGGCAACCCATGGGGCTCGAATCGGGTACCTACCTGAGCGAGCAGTACGGAGAACCTCAATCGACCGGCTCAACAGCGCCTGCACGCTCGCGTTCACGCCTCGATGAACTGGTAGTCGATCCGGATGCGACCGTCGTTGTCCAAAAAGAGGATCTCTAGGCCAAGGGCCGCGACCCTGCCATCGCTGGTGCGCACCATCTCCCAGTTGAACTTGACGACGTCGCCCAAGCGCGCGGCGTTGTCCCGCGGCTTGAAGATGAACTCCCCCGAGGCGACGAAGTCCTCGTAGGAACGGGTCACCCTGACCTGGAGGGCATCGTGTCCGCGAGCGGTGAGGCTGGGGGTCATGCCCAGCGCCGCGGCGGTTTGCTGGATCTCCTGCGGCGGTTGGAGCAAGTGGACACCGTCCTCGGTCCATAGTTCGCGAATGGCGTGGCGGCGCCGGTCGGCGTCCGGCTCGTTCCAGACCGCCACGTAGCGGTCGGCAAGCTCCTTGGGGTCGATCAACTCTCCTCCTCGGTCTTGGAGGCTTGGTGCCGCCATGGTTCCGACTCTGCCGCGATGCTGCGGCTCAGCAACTCCCTAGAGGGTATGGCGAGGCGGCGCCCGGTGTGCTATTGCCGCATCAGGCAACGTTGCCCGGTTGACGATTTCCCGTAGCCGCTGATGTGATGATGAGCATTTGATTTCGCCAGGCGATGTATCGGCGGATCATGCGGCCTGCTCGGCGTGGCTTGTGTGGTCGGTGCCGTCCATCAGGCCACTCAGGCTCAAGTCGCCCTCGCCTCCTCAGCCGGTTCGACACGGAGCGGGCTTCCATCGCCCTTCGGTCGTTCGCCGACCCTGAGGTCGCCAGCCAGCTGCGGTTTGCTCGCTGGCCCTCGACGACCAACGTCGGCATCTCCTCGCGGAACTCAGGCGTGTATTTCTGATACTCCCGCCATTGATCAGTCCTTCCGGTACTGACCCTATGTCGTCCGCGTTCCGGAGAGCTGAAACGCGCCGTATTTCTACTGTGGCAATTATAGAAAATTTCGGGGCTTGACCGATGTGATGGAATTTGTAGTTCCTAGTGGATGAAGATATGGGCCAGTGAGGTGAAGTCGATGACGAGCACCGCGGACGATCGATCCGCTGCGCTGACCGAGATCGGTTTGGACAGGCAGAACAAGGGGACGCTGGGTCGACTGCTCGCGACCGGAAGCCTCGGGTACGCAGAGGAGAAAGAAGGCCGGATGCGGGCCCAAATACGGATCCCGCCCGATGAGCTGATCTGGGACCCCTCGATCCTCGTCATGCGCCATGGGGGCGACCTCGATCTCGAGATCGTCAACGATGACGAGAATACTCACTGCGCGCTCTTTCCGAGCAACGGTGACAACCAATTCATATGGTTGCCGAACAATTCACGCGGAACGGCCACCCTCAACCTCGATGGCCCAGGCTATTACTGGTTCAGTTCCCCTATCGGCAACGATGAGGGCCGTGGCCTGATCGGGGTGATCGTCGTGATGGGGGACGTTCCGCAGGAGGCTCGCCTCGACCGCCCGGCCCAGCCGCGACCGTAGAAAGGAGCAGTTGATAGAAAGGGTCGAAGGGTCATGCACCGATCATCGCGGCCCGATGGCTTCCTCGACGAACTCGCAGCTCAGCGCCTACGACCGAATTTCTGGCACCCACACGTCGGCCGGTAGTACGGCAGGGAGCCCGTCACGCTCGACCACCAAATTGAATCAATATCCCAGCGCGAGCACGACCGCCATGACTATGAGCGCGACACCGCTGAGGAGATCGATACGGATGGGTATGAAGCGGGCGGCAACTCGTCCCAGACGCAAGCCGACGAACGACATCAGGGCCGTGATGACGCCGAAGACCGCGGCCGAGAACACCGGAGAAAAGCCGAGCAACCCCAGGCTCGTGCCGGTGACCAGATTGTCCACGCTCAGAGATAGCGGAATACCGAAGAGCGCCCAACGATCGTCTACCTCTTCCGGCGCCTCGGTTCGCAGTACCCGGGCAATGAGGTACAGACCGTACGCGGCCAGCACGCCCGGCCCAAGATAGTCGGCAACCACGCCGATCGCCTGGCCGAAGTAGCGCCCCAGCAGTAGACCCACCAGTGGCATGAGGCCATCCCAGACCCCGAACGTCACGGCGACGTGCACCGCCCGGCCCCAGCTGAACCGAAGCACTCCAAGCGCAATCGCCACCCGGAAGTTATCCAGGCTGAGGATGAACCCGAGGACGAGAAGCGCAGCCATGGCATACTCCTATTTGCTGGTCTCGAGGTCCGCCCATCCAACGGAACCCCTTGCCGCCCCTGGCGCGCTTGCTCTCGTCACATGCGTCCTCCCGTTCGTGTCCAGTGGGCGACCTTCCCCGGCGTGACGTGCCGCCCGGGTCGGTCAGGTGGCGTCTCAGGAGCGGTGCAAACGGCCCCGGACGCAGGCTACTGCGGGATATTACGCGGCGGTGGTGCCAGTCTCGGCGACCACCTCCTCGTTGCCGTTGTGACCCGATGGTTGGGCCAGCAGCTCGCGTCGCAGGTCCTGCAACCGGCGCAGCGCCTTGGCGTCATGGTGAGCCCACGCCAGCCCTTGGACGCCCGGTCCAGCACCGCCCAGACCAGGCTGAGGCAGCTCTGCTCACCGGGCAGCCGGCCGATCACCTTCACCCTGCGTCTGGTCTCGCCGAAGGTGCGCTCGATCAGGTTGGAGTGGCGGATGCGCTTGCGATGCTCGGTGCCCTTGCCGCCGTCGGAGATGACCAGCAGCGGCAGCCAAGCCCCCGGTCGGTCAGATCCTGCAGAAAGCCTCGCCAAGGCGGCGGTCGACTCGGCGGCCCCGGCCCAAGGCCGAGGAACACCGCGCGTGCGCACCCAGCAGGAGATCACCGGCGCCTCCAGCGCGTTGGTCCTGGGTGATGGCCTGGCCGAACAGCTGGTCGCACAGGTCTCCTTCGTGGGTGGTCAGCTCTTCGATGGAACCTACGCCCGTTGCGCGTTGACACCGGGGATCTGACGCCACCGCGGGATGAGCGCTCCCTCGCTCGGCTCTTCGCTCTCGTTGGCAGCCCATACCGCCTCGGTCACAAGTCTGTGGTCAGGGGAGAGGTGGCAGACTGGATCGGTGCGGGCGGCATCGCCGGTGAGCAGGAATGTCTGGCAGCGGCACCCGCCGAAGTCGAGTTCGCGGCGGCCGCAGCTTCGGCAAGGTTCTGGCATCCAGTCTGTTCCGCGAAAGCGCTGGAAGAGGGGTGACTGTCCCCAGATCCATGCCAGGGAGTGCTCGCGCACGCTGGCGCGAGGAAGGGGAAGGGCGTGCGCGGTCGGGCAGGGAAGGACATCCCCGTTGGGCACCACGGTGAGCTGCCGCCGGCCCCAGCCGTCCATGCAGGGCTTGGGGTACCGGCTGTAGTAATCGGGGATGACGTAGATGATCTGCATCCGTCCCTTCAGGCGCTCACGCGCCGCACGCACTACCACCTCGGCGCGTTCGAGCTGCGCCTTGCTTGGCAGGAGCGCGCCGCGGTTGCGCCAAGCCCACCCGTAGTACTGCGTATTGGCTAGCTCGATACGGTCAGCACCAAGTTCCTCGGCCACGTCGAGAATGCGGGCGACCCTGTCGATGTTGTGCCGGTGGAGCACCACGTTCAGCGTGAGGGGCCAGCCCAGCTCCTTGACGAGATGAGCTGCCGCGATCTTGCGCTCGAAGGATGGTGTGCCGGCGAGGCGGTCAGAGAGGGCTGACTCGTCGGCCTGGATGCTGATCTGCACGTGATCGAGGCCCGCGGTGCGCAGTTGCTCGGCGCGGCGGGACGACAGACCGAGCGCACTCGTGATGAGATTCGTGTATAGACCCAGCTCGCTGGCGCTGCGTACGATCTCGACGATGTCGCGGCGCTGGAGCGGCTCACCGCCGGAAAGGTGAAGCTGCAGGACGCCCAGGTCCCTGGCCTCGGCCGCCACCCGTTGCCACTCTGGCGTTGTCAACTCGTCCCGATAGTCAGCGAGGTTGAGCGGGTTGGAGCAGTATGCGCAGTGCAGCGGGCAGGCGTAGGTGAGCTCGGCCAACAATCCGAACGGCCTATCCATGGCTGACCTCCACGCATCGCTTGGCGACGAGCCGAGCGAGGAAGAGCCGTACCTCGTCGTCGACCACGCGGTCATATCGTCGGTGCAGCTCCGCCACGATCTGGGCCACCGTCCGCTCGCCATCGCACAGCCCGAGGATGGTCGCGCCTGTGTCGTTGAGGACGGAGACCGTCTCCGGCGCCAACAGCACGTGTCGCTCCCGCGCCGAGTCGAACGTCAGTCGAACGTGCGGCGCCAGGCGGGGGCGGTCGGCATCGCTATCGATCCGCATAGGTCCGATCGATGGCATCCAGCATGCTCCATAGAACGTCGCACTTGAAGGACAGCGCCGCCACGGCGGCTGCCTGCTCATCCGGTGTCCGGCAGTGCTCCAACACCACCTGCAAGGCGTGCTCGGAGTCGCGTGGAGCCTGCGTCAGCCGGGCCCGAAAGTAGGCAAGCCCCTGAGGATCGATCCAGGGGTAGTGGCGCTCGAACGCGGCCAGGCGCTCGGCCATCAGATCCGGCGCGAACAGCTCGGTCAGCGAGGAGGCCACCGCCTCGACCCACGGCCGGGTGCGGGAAAAATTGACGTAGGCATCAACAGCGAACCGCACCCCGGGGACGACGTGCCGCTCATCTTGCACCTCGTCCCGCGTCAAGCCCACCGCCTCGCCCAGGCGCAGCCACGCTTCGATGCCGCCCTCCCCGTCCACCGTGCCGTCGTGGTCGAGGATGCGTCGGATCCAGCGACGGCGCACCTCTCGATGAGGGCAGTTGGCGAGGATGGCGGCATCTTTAAGAGGGAGATTCTCCTGGTAATAGAAGCGATTGGCCACCCAGCCCTGGACCTGCCGACGACTCAGACCTCCCTCGTTCATCTTCCGATGGAAGGGATGCCGATCGTGATAGCGCTGGGACTGCGCGTGTAGCGCCGCCACGAGGCTCTCGGCTTCCGGTACCGTCACCACGGCTCTCATCAGATCTGCAGCTCCAGCCCGTCCACGGCGACTTCCATGCCGTGCTGCTCGATGATGCGCCGCTCCGGCGCGTCCTCGAGCAGGATCGGATTGGTGTTGTTGATGTGGGTGTAGATCTTGCGCTCGATGGGGAGCGGAGACAGCTGCTCGAGGCTGCCGTCGGGGCCGTTGATCGGCAGGTGCCCCATGTCGCGCGCCGTCTTGCCGGCCATGCCGAGCTGGATCAACTCGTCGTCGCGCCAGCAGGTTCCGTCGACGAGCAGGCAAGCGCAGTCATCCAGCTGGGCGCGCACCGCTGCCGTGAGCTCCTGCACGCCCGGCAGGTACACCACTGCCCGGCCGCTGCGCTCGTCGGTCAGGCGGTAACCTACGACTCGTCCGCTCCGTTTGCCGGAGCCGAAACGTGCCCGCTTCGTCGTGGGCACATCGAAGGCCCGGTACGACAGCCCATCTCCCAGCGGTACGTCGGCCTCCGGGACGACCGGCTGCCACTTGACCGGGCAGTAGGCATCGAGCATGCGGAGCAACGACGTCCCGTTGTAGAGCGTGTCGTGCACCGCCTCGGTGGCGTGGAGCTCGAGGCCACGTCCTTCTCGGAGCAGTAGCAGACCGAGCGTGTGGTCGAGCTCGGCGTCGGTGAGCAGTACGGCCTGCAGGGGGGACACCCTGCCACTCGGGGGGCCGCTGGAGGGGTGCAGGGCGGGGAGAGACTCGATCTGGGCATGGATATCGGGTGAGGCGTTGAGCAGGAACCATCGCCGGTAGTCGGGGCTCACGGCGATCGACGACTGGGTGCGCGGACGGGATGGCCGAGAACCGTCCCGCACCGCACGGCACGTAGGGCAGGCGCAATTCCACTGCGGGAATCCTCCCCCGGCTGCCGATCCGAGCACCCGCACCCACACTTCGATCCGTTGTCCCCTCGATGTCCGGTCGTCCTCACCCGAACCTGCACCGTGACTGCGTGCCGCATACCGGAAGGGCGCCGGGCTGCCTCGCCCGGCGCCCTGTCCGTCTAGTCCCAGTCCCGGTCCCAGGTGTACACATATGCGCTCGCCTCGGCTGACACCCCGATCTCCTCGAGAGCGGGGGTCTCCCACTCATCCTGGTGGGGTCGAGGGGCGAAGTTTTCCCGGTCCACGGCTGTCACCTCCTTCCTGACGTCTCGTGGGCGGTCGCGCCGGATCCATGTGGCTGCCACACGCGATCTGGAGGGCGCAGACTGCTGTGCTACTCCGGCAGCGCGAAGGCGAAGAGAGCGGCTCCGCGGGTTCCCGCGAGCATCCCGGGCGCGAACCCTTCGATCCAGCCGCCCCACCCGCTCGGCACGGCGATGTACTGCCGCCCACCGACGCTGTAGGTCGTCGGGCTGCTGTGGTGGCCACTTCCGCACTGGAACTGCCACAACAGCTCCCCGGTGCGGGCGTTGAGTGCGTTGAACTCCCCGCTAGGCTCGCCGGCGAACACCAGGTCGCCTCCCGTGGCCAGCACCGACGCGCACATCGGCACCTCATTGCGCCAGCGCCACGCCTCCTGGCCCGTGGCCGGGTCGAAGGCGCTCACGGAGCCCGCCATGTTTTCGGAGTCCACGGCGACGCCCGCGCCCCAGTACGGAATGCTCTCCTTGAACTCCCTCCGCCGCCGGGTGGCCGTGGCGCCGACATCCTGGACGGGGACGTAGAAGAGCTGCGTCTTCGGGCTGTAGGCCGCGTGCGTCCACTCCTTGCCGCCGCCCGGACCCGGGTAGAAGTGGACCGGGTCCCCCTCCTTATCGGGGTACACCTTGGGCGTGACCTTCCCGTTGGGATCGACCTCGCCCCAGGTGATGCGGTCGACGAAGGGGAAGACCCGGACCAGCGCACCATCCGTACGGTCCAGCACGTAGGCGTACCCGTTCTTGTTGAAGTGGCCCATCAGCTTGCGGCCGTCGAGGTCGAAGAGGATGTTCTCCGAGATGCTGTCGTAGTCCCACAGGTCATGCGGGTTGTGCTGGTAGTGCCAGCGCATCTCGCCGTTGTCGGGGTTCACAGCGATGACACTGTCGGTGTAGAGGTTGTCGCCCGGCCGCACCTCTCCGTCAAAGTCGGGCGCCGGATTGCCGGTCCCGAAGTACAGGAGGTTCAGTTCGGGGTCATAGGTGGAGGTGATCCACGGGTTCCCACCACCTCGTGCCCAGGCCTCACCTTCCGCAGGCCAGGTTTCGGACCCGGGCTCTCCGGGCTTCGGCACCGTGTAGGTGCGCCAGGCGTGCTCTCCGGTCTCGAGATCGAAGGCGTCGAGGTGTCCGCGCACCCCAAATTCCCCACCGGAGCTCCCGACGATGACCAGGTTCTTCACGATCAGGGGAGCGACCGTAGCGCTCTCACCGGCCCGCACGTCGCCGTTGGTCTTGTCCCAGACAGACTTGCCGGTGACGGCGTCGAGCGCGAGCACATGGGCGTTCGGGGTGACCACGAAGACCTTCCCCTTGGCCACGGCGACCCCGCGGTTCACGTTGCCGCAGCAGAGCGACGTATCGAACGGGGTCGCATGCTTGTGTCGCCACAGTTCCTGCCCGGTCCGGGCGTCGAGGGCCCAGACCCAGCCATCCCAGCCCGTGACGTACATGATTCCGTCCACGACGACCGGGGCGGCCTCGAACGCGTACGTCGACGCGCCCGCCTCCAAGCCGGCCGGCCCGCACTGGAAGACCCAGGCGGGGCTGAGGCGCCTGACGTTCTCCGTGTTGATCTGCTCCAGCGGGCTGTAACGCTGCCCGTCGTAGGCGCCGTAGTAGGTGAGCCAGTTCTGCGGCTCCGAGCGGGCCCTGAGAATGCGCTCGTAGGTGACGTTCTGCACCGCCGGCGGCGCGCTCCCGACCACCCCGCTCAGGGATGCCCAGTCGACGGCATGCCCTGCATCTACGTATTCAGCCATCAACTCCTCCTTTACGGGCGTGGCTGGGCCGGACGGTCGAGGCGAGCCTCCGGCGGAACCTCCCCCAGCACGACGATCGCACCGGTCAGGCCCCTGCCTTCGTCGTTGCCTGTAGGCGAACCGAACCAGTAGTAGCCCGGGCCGTCGAGGTTGAGGCTTGCCGTTCCTCGTGAGTGGTTCACCAGCCATATGAATTGACTGTCACCATTGCTCGGCAAGAGCGCGCAATGCGTGTTCAGGTCATCGTTGACGAGCTCGAGGTCGAGGTCGCCCCCATGGGGCAGGACGAGGATCGAGGGGTCCCAGATCAGCTCGTCGGGCTTGATCTTGATCGTGGCGCGCATACGGCCGTCGGGCCCCTCCTCGGCCTGCGCGACGTTTCCGTTAGCGAGCAGTCGACCCAGCGTCGCCCCATTTTGCCTGTCCAACCCGAGCTTGCTCAGCATCGCAGCTCGCTCCCCTGTGGGGGTCGCCATGGCTTCACCTCCTAGTAGAGTCTCCCTACCGAAGCGGGCGGAGGTCACTGTCTGCGCCGCATCCAACGTCACCCGTTTGGTCGTGACCGGGTAGCCATGGTGCCTCCTCCCCATCTGGGCTCTCTGCTGCACTCCTCGGCTGACGATCAAAGAACATCCGGTTTGAGGATGACCTTGGTGTAGCCATCGACGCGCTTGTCGAACTTCTGGTATGCGTCCGGCGCCTCGTCGAGCGGCAGCTCGTGGGACACCACGAAGCTGGGGTTGGTCCGCCCCTCGGTGATCATGTTGCGCAGCTGCCGGTTGTAGCGCTTGACGTTCGCCTGCCCCGTGCCCATCCGCAGGCCCTTCTCGAAGAGCTTGCCGATCGCCACGAGGAGCATGCCCTGCTTGGCGTTCTCGTCAACGCCACCAGGGTCGGAGGGAACGTAGAGGCCGGGCACGCCGAGCGCGTCCGTCGGCTGTACGGTCTGCACGAGCTGGTCGAGCACGGTCGCCGGCTCCTCCCCGTCACCGGAGTGGTTGACGGCTTGGTACCCAACCGCGTCGACGCCCTTGTCGGTGCCCTCACCGCCGGTCTGGTCCTTGATCTGCTGACCTGGGTCGCCCCGGGAGAAGTCGACAGCGATCGCGCCAATCTCCCGCGCCTTGGCGAGCCGCTCAGGTACGCGGTCGACCACGAAGACACGCGACGCACCGCGCAGCAGGGCGGAGTACGCCGCCATCAGGCCGACCGGCCCGGCGCCGTAGACCGCGACGGTCTCCCCCGGCGAGACGCCCGCGAGCTCGCAGCCGTGGAGCCGGTGGGGAAGATGTCGGCGAGCAGCGCGTAGTCGGACTCGTGCTCGGTGCCCGCCGGCAGCGGCAGGCAGTTGAAGTCCGCGTATGGGACCCGCAGGTACTCCGCCTGTCCGCCGGGGTAGGGGCCCATGGCGACGTAGCCGTACGCCCCGCCGGCGAACCCAGGGTTCACCGTCAGGCAGAACCCGGTGTAGCCGCCGAGGCAGTTCTTGCAGAAGCCGCAGGCGACGTTGAACGGCATCACGACGCGGTCGCCTTGCTCCAGACTGGTGACGCCGCTGCCGACCTCTTCGATGATGCCGAGGTTCTCGTGGCTGAACACGATGCCTGGCTCCGCGGCCGTGCGACCTTCGTACATGTGCAGGTCGGACCCGCAGATGCACGTCGAGGTGATCTGCACGATCACATCGTTCGGCTGCTCGATGCGAGGGTCAGGGACCTCTTCCACCGCGACCTCGAACGGCTTTCGGTATACCACCGCCCGCATGCGCGCATCACTCCATCCCAGGCCGCCGTGTCTCACTTTCACTCTTGGAGTGCCGTAACCTGGCGGCTAGCCTGGTACTAGGCGGCCTTGCCATCGGGTCGTTGGTGCGTTCGCCAACCGATCCTGGACCGGTCCCTCGCCACCACCCAAGGGGGCTGGGATGAACGGCGCAAAAGAGCAAACGAGCGGCCACTCACCCGCAACGAGCGGGGCCGCGCTTGCGGGCGACAACCTCAAGAGGACCACTGCCGCCTGGGAGCGCTTCGCCGCCGGGGCAGACACTGTCCAGGGGGTCCGGCCCGAAATCCTCATGTCTTGGTACCGGTGCCGAGAGGAGTACGAGGTCGACCCCCGCTTGGACCGGGCGCCCGCCGCAGGCGAGGTAAGCGCACACTCGATCGACCACGATGTAGTGTTCGCCGAGCTCGGCGGCCTGGCGACATCCGCTGCTGGGGAGGTCGACGGCCTCGATGGTCTCGTCACCGTGGCCGACCCCGATGGACGCATCCTGGCGTCCTGGGGAAGTCGGCGCATCCTTCACCGAGCCGCGGACAGCAACCTGGCCCCCTGGTTCACCTGGTCGGAATGGACCAGCGGTACCAACGGCGTGGGAACCGCTCTGGAAAGCCACCGCCCCGTCATGGTCAGGGGCCCAGAACACTGGTGTCGAGGCTTTCATCCGTGGGTGTGTGCCGGCGTCGCTGTCCGCGACGTCGTCACCCACGACCCACTCGCCGTACTCAACATTTCGTGCTGGAAGACGTCGTTGCCCGATGGTGTGCTGCCGTGGCTCCGCAAAGTCGCCGCAGCTACCGAGGCTAAGCTGCGGCAGCGGGCGCACCACAGCGGTACTCTCCTGGCGGCTGCCTTCGCCGACGCTCGGGTGGCGTCTGCGACGCCGCTCGCCGCACTGGACCCGGCCGGGAACGTCGTGCTCGCCAATAGCGAGGCTGCTGTTCTTATGGGCACTCCAGCAGACACCCCAGCTTACGCCCCGGCCCACCGCTGGACTCCCCAGCTCCCCACACTGCCGCGGTTGGTCCATCGCGCAATCGAACGTACCCGACAAGACCCCGACTGGACGGGATCAACGCAGGTCTTTGTGCCCTTCCTCGGTAGACCCGTCTCGGTCGCGCTCCGCCCGGTCTTCAGCGGGACGCAGGTGATTGGTTTGCTGCTAGCCCTTGGGTCTCTCGACGAGCATCCTGCCTTCGGGGCACCCTCGGACGATCCCCTACTCGACTCCACTCACCCCTGCCCGCTTCCGAGTCGGGTCATCGCACTGCGGGAAGATCGATGGGTTCTCCTCGACCCCCGCGAGATTCGCTTCGCCGAGGCTGACCACAACAATGTCTGGCTGACGAGCGATCAAGGACGACTCCTGGCCGCCACCCGGGGCCTCGATCGCCTTGAACAACAGCTCGAAGACAAGGGCTTCCTCCGCGTCCACCGCCGATTTCTGGTCAATCTCGGCCGAGTAAGAGAAATAGAGCTGGGCTTCAAAGGAACGCTATTTCTCGCCACCGACACACGCACCCACGAGACCGTGCCGGTCGCTCGCCGTCACGCACGGCACCTCCGCCAGGCACTCGGTCTATAGGGCCTGGACGATCAGCACAGCCGTCGGCGTTACTTGGCGCTTTACCCGTGGTCTCGTGCTCGCTGGTCGGCGCTGGCCCGCTCCGGCGGCTAACAGCACCCCAAGCTGATGCCCCACCGCGCGGCCAGCTCGCCCAGCGGCACCCCACCGACGCGGGTCTCGCCGACCAGTTCCGCCTCCACCACGGTGAGCACCTGTGGGTGCCAGATATTCGGTCACCTCACGCGACCTGCGCATACTCATGGAGCAGCCCACCAAGCCGATCCCGCCGCACCACCCTCCCAGCCGGCCCGAACACCACTGGTTCGCCCGATCCCAGCGGCGGCGCCTGCCGCAAGGCGCGATGCGGCCGATGGGCGTTGTAGTGCTCGGCATACTCACCCAGCACCGACATCAGATGCCGACGCCCAACCATCAGCATCCGGTCCAAGCACTCGCGGCGGACCGTACCAACCCACCGCTCCGCGTAGGCATTCGCCCGCGGCGACCGCACCGGCGTGACCAGCACCTCGATCCCCGCTGCGGCAAAGACGGCGTCGAACGCGGCGGTGAACTTGCTGTCCCGATCGCGGATCACAAACCGGAACCGGCTGACGTCGTCTCCAAGCCCATGAGCAGGTTCCTGGCTTGCTGGGTCATCCACTCCCCCATCGGGTGCGCGGTCACGCCCAGCACGTGAATCCGCCGGGTCGCCACCTGGATCGCAAACAGGACGTAGAGACGTTGCAGCAATACTGTGTCCACCGTGAAGAAGTCCACGGCCAGCACACCCTCGGCCTGGGCCCGCAGGAACTGCCGCCAGGTCAGCGCCGACCGCTTGGGTGCTGGAGCAACGCCACCGCGTTGCAGGATGGTCCACACGGTGCTCGCCCCGATCCGGTATCCAAGCCGGCACAGCTCGCCGTGGATCCGGCGATAGCCCCAGGTCGGGTTCTCCCTGGCCAGCCGCAGCACCAAATGGCGGAACTCGGCCGCCACACCGGGACGGCCACGCCGGTGTGGGTAGGTCCAGCGGCGCCGGACCAGGTCCCGATGCCACCGCAGCAGCGTGGCCGGCTGTACCAGCAACCCGTTCCAGGCTGGACGGGGCAGCAGCCGCGCGAGCCCGGCCAGCACCGCCCGGTCCGCCCAGTCCACCGATGGCCGGGTCACCTGGCGTCGCAGCACCGCGACCTCGTGGCGCAGCATCAGCAGCTCAGCGTCCTTGGCGGCCGAGCTACGCGCCAGCAGCACAAGCCACCGCAGTGCCTGGCAGAACAGCAGATAGAGCAGTCGAAGGGTCATGCGGCGATCATCGCGGCCCGATGGCTTCTCCGACCAACTCGCAGCTCAGCACCCACGATCGACTTTCTGACACCCACAGGCGCCGCTCGGCGGCGCCCCCGATCTCGCGGCCGGTGCTACGGCGTCAGCGCTGCCGTAAAGACCTCCTCGCGCAGGCCGAGATCGATCACGGCCTGCCGGCGGTCAGTCCACACCGGGCGCACGACGCCGTTCAGCGCGGCGAGGCCCTCATAGTCGCCATACTGGTTGCCGAGGTTGACGCTCGGCTGGCAGCACGTCTCATCCGTCGGCGCGTTCGCGACGGCCGAGCGGGCAAATGTCGAGCCGCCGTCGGTCGAGCGGGCAAGCGTGTACAGCGTCGCCTTCCGTGTCGGGTCGGCGCCGGTGTCGTAGTACGCGACATTCACCGAGGCATCGGACGGATCAATCGCGAGCCACTGATTGAACTGGTCGGCGACCTCGCCGGTTGGGTCGACGTTCACGATCGTCGCCGCGCCCCACGACACGCCACCGTCGGTCGACCTCGATAGGAAGACGTCCGTCCCGGTCGCCAGCGAGCCGTCCATCCACGAGCAGTAGAGCGCCGCGGCGGACGCGCCGCACGACGGGTAGACGAGCGCGCCACGCACGTTTTGCGCCGGGATGTCGATGTCGAGCGAGATCTGCGTGGGCGAGATCACGTGCGACGGCCCGAAGCTCACGCCGCCGTTCGACGAGCTGGACTCGGCGATCAGGCTGTGCGCGTAGTCGAGCCACGCCACGTGCACCGTGCCGTCAGGCGCCACGAACGGGTCGGCACCGATCTGGCCGGTCGCGCCGATGAAGTTCGGGCTGGCCGAGACCGGATCCGAGAACGTGACGCCCCCATCCGTCGAGAACGACACGAGGACGTTGTTGCCGTGCGTCTCGCTGGACGAGAAGCCCGTCGCGTTGTCCCAGGCGACGTAGATGCGGTTCTTGAACTTGCTCTTCGCGTTCGTGTCCACCGTGATGTACGGCTTGTCGTTGAACTGCCCCTGGCCCGTCTGCGGGTTGAAGTATGTCGAGGCCCATGTCTTGCCGCCGTCGGAGGAGCGCGCGACTGCCATCTCCGTTCCGTTGATCGCGCCGCCGGCGGAGAAGAAGACCACGATGTAGGCGTAGTAGGCGTTGCCCCTCAGGTCGAAGGCGACGGCCGGATCCGAGCCGAAGTCGAAGCCGTTCTTGGTCAGCGGCGGCGGCAGTGGCAGATCCACTCCCGTGAAGGTCTGGCCTCCGTCGGTCGAGAACATCGCTCGCATCGGCAGGCGCTGGATCTCGTTGGAGCCCGCGATGATGTTCTGGTTGTTTCTGGGGTTGATCGCGATCGAGGTCTCGCTTTGCGAGCCGCATTCATGGCTGGCGTCCACGTTATTCCCAAACGCAAGCTGCGGCGCATCCCCAACGTTGCTCGTGCACAGTGTTGGGGTCCCAGACGATACCGCCTGAAACTTCGCGTACCACGTGGCGCCGCTGTAGAGCGACGCGTCGTAGCTGCCGGCGAACGCCGGCGTGGCCGTGGCAACGGACGCCACGAGTACTGCCGCGATGGCCAGGATTCTGCGGTTCATCACCCCCCCTTTCCGTTCCCCTTTCGGTCAAGCGACAGATACCACAGTGCCGATCCCTTTTCTACCAACCTGCGAGGGCCGGCGCTGTTGGTTGCGTTGAGTCAAGGCATGATGGAAGGGCGGCCTCGCTGCTAGTGAAGGCAATGCCGTACTTGCGGGCCTGTTGGCGGAACCGTTCCACGAAGGTGGGGTCCTGATTGCACGGTAGCCGAGCACCTTGACCACCACCGTCCAAGAACGATCCGCGCCGACCGTTGCCTGGATCGTGCGGCGGCGGGGGAGTGGGAAGATGGGCGGCAGCCACGTCGGCACCACGATGATCGCCTTGGGTTGCTCTTGTGCCGGCGACCGGCTGCACCGGGGGGCTTCGGCAAAGTCAAGATCTGCCCGGTCGTACCGTCGGCACCGTTGATCCCGGTCTCCGTGAGGCAAGCAAAGCAAGCGCCCCAGGCCGCGGACCTGGGGCTTGGTGGCGTGCCGCGAGGGATTCGAACCCCCAACCGCCAGATCCGTAGCCATCGCCCGCCCGTCCCCGCCCATCCTCTCTGTCCCTCCGCGTCCCTGTCTTCCCAGCTCAACGGCCATGCCGCCGGTCGGAGTCGGGCATCCGTCCCTGCCTGTCCCGCGCCGCATGGTCGCAATCTGGTCGCAGTTTCGGGCCATCGTTGCCAGACCCGATGTCTGGCAACGGCCTGGTCAGAGGCCTGTGGAACGCCTTCGGAGATCCTAGAGCACCAGATTTTTCGTCTGGTGCTCCTGCCATCGCTCCAGCGCGCGCCAACGTGGGCGTTGGGTCGGTGGCCCGACTGGCCCACTGCCACGCTCGGGTCGCCCGCAGGCCACGAGGCGCCGCCGCGGAGCGAGGGCGAATGAGGGGCATACCAGGGGCAGACACCCGCCCCGGGTCCGCGGCGCCGCCATACCAGGGGAGGGCCTCCTTGCGCGCGTGACCAAGGGCCACAAAAACGATGCCGCCATGGCGCTGGTCCACAGCACGCAGGTGTTCGAGGAGCTCGGCGATCGCAACTCATGGGCGCACGCGACCCGCAGCCTCGGCGAACTCCGGCGGCGGCAGCGCCGCTTCGGCGAGGCGGTGGCCTGCCTGGAGCAGTCGCTCGAGACCTTCTGCGAGCATGGGACCGCAGGGGCCACGGCAGGCGCTCCGCGGCCTTTCGGACAGCTACCGCGACCAGGGCCGCCTCGGCCTCGCTTCGCGTGACGTCGGTTGAGGGGCCTGCTGGACCGGCCGCTGGTGAGTTCCGGGTCATTTCCGACCCTGCCTACGGGAGCTGGCGCCCCACACGAGCTGCAAGATCGCGGTGGCCGACGC
>WNGQ01003105.1_pt1 | contig 20198 bp, 15 predicted proteins | sample 5407661 | NCBI WGS metagenome assembly WNGQ01 (sample SAMN13153382, study PRJNA577476) | soil metagenome | isolation source: 60 cm soil or saprolite under Garry oak tree replicate 2 | place: USA:California | collected 2016-06-15 | reverse complement strand
CGCCGCCTCGTAATTGCCCGAGTCATAGGTCAGGGTGGCGATGGTGGTGTACGGGAATTCCTCGTGCTTGATCCAGTTCCGCTCCCGCACGGCCAGCGGGTCGACGCCCAGCTGCGCGGCGAGCTCGTCCATCATCCGCTCGATGGCGAAGGTGGCCTCGGGACGCCCGGCGCCCCGGTAGGCGTCGGTCGGCATCTTGGTGGTGAAGACCCCGGTGCACTTGAACGAGTACGCGTCCATCTTGTAGATGGCCGGGAACATGAACGCGCCGAGCAGCGGGATGCCCGGGGTGACCAGCATCAGGTAGGCGCCCATGTCGGCCAGCAGGTCGACGTCCAGGCCGCGGATCCTGCCGTCGGAGTCGGCCGCGATCCTGATCCGCTGCCACTGGTCCCGGCCGTGGTGGACGGTCATGTTGCCCTCGCTGCGCGACTCGGTCCACTTGACCGGCCGGTGCAGCCGACGGGCGATCAGCAGCGCGAGCACTTCCTCGGCGGTGACCTGGAGCTTCGAGCCGAAGCCGCCGCCGACATCGGGCGCGATCACCCGGATGTTCTGCTCCGGTATACCGGTGACCACGGCCAGCAGGAACCGCAGGATGTGCGGGATCTGCGTTGCTGACCAGAGCGTGAACTCATCGCCGACGCAGGAGCAGACCACCGCGCGTGGCTCCATCGCGCTCGGGATCAGTCGCTGCTGGCGGTAGTTGCGCTCAAGCACGACGTGCGCGTCCCGGAAGGCCGCGTCGAGGTCGCCGTTGGCGAGGACCCATTCGTAGCTCTTGTTGCCCGCCTCGTGGACCTTTGGCGAGCCGTCGTCAAGGGCCGTGCGGATGTCGAGCACCGGCGGAAGCGGCTCGTAATCAATCTCGATGGCGGACAGGGCGTCGGCAGCGGCGTACCGGTCGCGGGCCACCACGCAGGCCACTGCCTCGCCGACGTAGCGGACCTCGTCGGTCGCCATCGGCGGGTGGGCCGGGATCACGATGTCGGGCGTGACCGGCCAGGCGCAGGGCAGGCTGCCCTGCTCGTCGGCGAAGTCGGCGCCGGAGTAGGCGGCGATGACCCCGGGCTCGCTGCGGGCGGCGCTGACGTCGACCGAGGTGATCCGCGCGTGCGCATACGGGCTGCGCAGGAACGCGATGTGCAGCATGCCGGGCAGCGTGATGTTGTCGGTCCAGTTGGTCTGCCCGGTGATCAGCCGGGCGTCTTCCTTGCGGAGGCGGGCCTTGCCGAGTTCAGCGGCCGGTGCCTCGTGCGTCTCGGTATGCGCGGTCATTCGCTGACTCCCGCCTCGGCAGCGCGCCGGACGGCGCGGACAATGTTCTCATAGCCGGTGCAGCGGCAGAGATTGCCCTCCAGCCCGTCGCGGATCTCCTGGTCGCTCGGGTGCGGATTTTCCTTAAGCAGGTCGGTGGCTGCCATGATCATGCCCGGCGTGCAGTACCCGCATTGCAGGGCGTGCTCCTCGTGGAAGGCACGCTGCAGCGGGTGCAGTTCGCCGTTCGCCATGCCCTCGATGGTTGTGATCCGCGTGCCGTCCGCCTGAACGGCGAGCACGGCGCAGCTCTTGACCGAGGCGCCGTCCATCAGCACTGTGCACGCACCGCAGTTGGACGTATCGCACCCGATGGGCGTGCCGGTCTTGCCTACGACTTCTCTCAGGTAGTGCACGAGCAGCAGCCGGGGCTCGACGTTGTCTACGTAACTCACCCCGTCGACTGTGACGGTTATCTCTGCCATGTGGTCTCCTCCTAAAGGAACACCAGGTGCGCCTGATGCAAACCTAGGACCGCCGACCGCGCCGCACCAGTACCTCAGCCTGGCCGGGATCACTGAGGATGGCATCCGGGGCGTTTGCCCGCCGCCTGGTCTGAGCGGTGCTCAGCCGGTGTCGAGGACCTGGAAGACCTCCGCCAGGCGGCCTTCCGGCAGGCCGCCCTGCTCAGCCGCGCGGCTGAGCCAGCCGCGGAGAAACTCTTCTAGCTGCTCCATGTGCCCGGTCTGGCTCACGTGTGCCCGGAGGGCGGCGACCTTGCGCGGGAAAGTCTCGGTCACGTCCACGTAGTGGTTCGGTGCCGGGCCGCCGCCGATCCATACTTCTCGCACCGTCCATGGCTCCAGGCCCTCATCGGCGAGTAGCTCGGGGAAGGCGAACTGATTGCGCGCGTCGGGATAGACGGCATCGAGGGCGGCCGACCCGACGGCGCGGTGATCGGGATGGCTGACGCCCAGGCGTACGTAGTTGCGCTCCGGTGATGGGCAGACCAGCCGGTCGGGCCGGACCTGCCTGATGACCCGGGCAAGGTCCTTCCGCAAGCCAAGGGACGCTTCAACCCGACCGTCCGGATAACCAAGGAACCGCAGGTCGTGCACGCCGACCTGCTTGGCCGCCGCGGTCTGCTCGGCATGCCGCAGCGTCGCCATACCGGCACGGGAGACGCTGGGGTCGCTTCCGCCGGCGTCGCCGTCGGTGACGATGCAGTAGGTGACGTCGATCCCGGCGTCGGTCCAGCGCGCGACCGTACCGGCCGAGCCGAAATCCACGTCGTCAGGATGGGCGGCGATGACCAGGATGCGGCCTACTTCGGAGTCGTCAAGCACATTCAGGATCCTACGGTCAGCGCTGAGTGCAAGCCGACCGGGCCGGCGCCGGTTCTAGCTGGCGCCCTCGGGCAGCCGGTCTTTGGTCGGCGGCGCGGGCGGCGGCTGCATGCCCGGTGTCGCGGGCGGCGGCTCGATGGCTGCCGGCTCGGGCAATGCCAGCGCCGCCTTGTCCCTGCTCCGCGCGGTGAGCGCCGCCGCCAGGCAAGCCAACGGGACGGCCGGGATGACATACCGGTAGGTGTATTCATGCGCGGCTACCGGCAGGATCATGATGATTGCGGCGGCTGTCCAGACGAGGGCGCCGGCGGCGCTGCGGGTGCGCGGGATGACGACGCCGGCCAGCCCGGTCAGCACGATCAGCCCGAACAACGGGCCCGGCAGGTGGACATGGTCCTGGTACCGCGAGACGAGGCCAGCCCATGGTTCTTGCAGCCGGGTCCCGGTGTGCACACCCATGTACGGCCCGATCCCCGCGGTGGTGCCCACATAACCGCGCACGGCAGCGAGCATGTAGTTGCGGTTGGCCGCGGTGAGAAAGACCGGGTCGGGCTGTATGCCGGGGAAATGCAGCTGGTCCGACCTGGTGAAAGCCCGGATCACGCCGGTACCTACCACCCTCGCGTAGTCAAGCGGCTGGGCCTCGATCGCGCGGATCGCGAAGGCCCTCGCGCGGGCATTGTTGGCTGCGGTGAACCCTGCCGTGTCCGGCACGAGCCCGGCCGAGTGCGGCCTCCATAGCCAGGCCCGGTGATCCCAGAGGTACTGCCTTGGCAGCAGCCGGTAAGACGCCGTCGGGTGTTCCAGCGACCGTGGCTGCCTGCCCGGGCACAGGCTTCTCAGGTCGGCCGGCGGCTTGATAATGGCGCAGTCCGCGAAGGACATGGTCCGTGACCACAGGAACAGCCCGTCGCTGTTGGTCAGCCCGACGCTGCCCGAGACCGCGGCGAACCACGCCACGTACCCGGCGACCGGCAGCAGCCCGGCGGCCAGCGCCGCGCCGGCCGCGCGCCACCCGGCCCGCCGGACCAGCAGATACCCGGCCACCAGGAAGATCAGCGGCAGCGTGGTCGGCCGGACCACCGCCGAGGCGCCCATCAGCAGCGCCGCGGCGCCCGCCCGCGGCGCCGACGGCGATTTCCTGGTCAGCAGCACCGCGAACCCCGCCACCATCAAGAACATCGCCAGGATGTCGGCCATGATCAGCTGCTCGATCAGCAGCTGCGCCGGATCGAACAACACCGGCGCCACCGCCAGCACCGCCACCCACCCCCGCACGGCGCGCCGCCGCAGCACCGCGTAGATCATCACCGCGATGCCCAGCCCCATCAGGTGCTGCAGCCCGGCCACCAGCACCAGCGAATGAAACGGCCGCAACACCCACAAGAACACCGCATACCCGCTGGGGTTCACCGGATTCGGCATCAGGCGGGTGGCATCCCACAGATAGTCATAGGTATCCAGCTTGAACAACGCCGCCGGCGCGAATCCCGCCATCACGATCACCCGCGGCACCACCGCCAGCCCCAGCGCCACAGCGAACAGCCGGTGACCGCGCACCACCGCCGGAAGGCCCGCCAGGCCAGCCCACCCGCGCAGAGCAGCACGAGCGACTGCCCGCGGCACGGCATGCAGCCAGGCCTGCCTCCGGTCGGCTCCCGCACCGGCCGCGCCTGGTCCGGCCGCGCGTGATCCGGCCGTGCCTGGTCCGGCCGTGCCTGGTCCGGCCGTGCCTGGTCCGGCCGTGCCTGGTCCGGCCGTGCCTGGTCCGGCCGTGCCTGGTCCGGTGTCCCGGTCTTCCTCAAGCGTCGACAAAGGCCAGTCTCCTCGATCCGGATCGCTGCGGCACCGACAGAAACATCATGGTGCGGCAGCTACCCGCACGAGGCGGAAGCGATGTTTTTCGCCGCATTAATGCGCGCTGCCTGAACCTTCTCATGATCACGGAGACTTTTGGGCGGGCCAGCACCCGAAACCCTCCGTGATCATGGAACGGCGGCTCCGTGCAGCGCTCGGTCCGGCGGCTCAGTCCGGCGGCTCAGTCCAGCGAGGACATGACGTGCTTAATCCGGGTGTAGTCCTCGAATCCGTACATCGACAGGTCCTTGCCGTAGCCGGAGTTCTTGAATCCGCCGTGCGGCATCTCGGCGACCAGCGGGATGTGCGTGTTGATCCACACGCAGCCGAAGTCAAGCCGCCTGGCCATCCGCATCGCCCGGCCGTGATCGGTCGTCCAGACCGACGATGCAAGACCGTAGTCGGTGTCGTTGGCCCAGCGCAGCGCCTCGTCCTCGTCGCTGAACTGCTGCACGGTGATGACCGGGCCGAACACCTCGTCCTGCACGATCTCATCGTCCTGGTGCAGGCCGTCCACCACGCTCGGCTCGAAGAAGAAGCCCCGCGAGCCTGCCTGCTTGCCGCCGGTGACCAGCCGCGCGTGATCCGGCAGCCGCCCGATGAACCCGGCCACCCGCGCCAGCTGATTGGCGTTGTTCAGCGGGCCGAAGTCGGCGTCAGGCACGTCCGGCCCGCCCACCGTCTGGCCGTTCGCCTGCTCGGCCAGCGCGCCGACGAACTCGTCGTGCACCCGCGGCCCGGCCAGCACCCTGGTGGCGGCGGTGCAGTCCTGGCCCGCGTTGAAGTAGCCTGCGATCGCGATCGCCTCGGCCGCCTTCTCCGGATCCGCGTCGTCGAAGACGATCACCGGGGCCTTGCCGCCCAGTTCCAGGTGCACCCGCTTCAGCCCGGCCGCGGCGGCGGCCGCGACCTCCTTGCCTGCGCGCACGCTGCCGGTGATCGACACCATCTGCGGCACCGGATGCGAGACCAGCGCCCGGCCGGTGTCCCGGTCGCCGCAGATCACGTTGAACACGCCGGGCGGCAGGAACTCGGCCATCGTCTCGGCCATCAGCAGCGTCGAGACCGGGGTGGTGTCCGACGGCTTGAGCACCATCGTGTTGCCCGCCGCCAGGGCCGGCGCCCACTTCCAGACCGCCATCATCATCGGGTAGTTCCACGGCGTGACCGCGGCACAGACCCCGACCGGCTCGCGCCGGATGAACGAGGTGAACCCGGACATGTACTCCCCGGCCGAGCGGCCCTCCAGCATCCGCGCGGCGCCGGCGAAGAACCTGATCTGGTCCACCATCGGCGGGATTTCCTCGGACGCGGTCAGCGCAATCGGCTTGCCGGTGTTCTGTGACTCGGCAGCCACGAACTCATCCGCCCTGGCCTCGATCGCGTCCGCGATCCGCAGCAGGGCCAGGCTGCGCTCGCCGGGCGTGGCGTCCCGCCAGCCGTCGAACGCGCTGGCCGCCGAGGAGAAGGCCGCGTCTACCTCGGCATCGCCGGAAACCGGGGCCGTGGCGAAGGCCTCGCCGGTGCTCGGGTTGATCAGCTCGGCTCGCTTATCGAACGCTGTATCGGTCCACTGCCCGCCGATAAAGTTGCGCAATTCTTCCACCACGAGACCTCCGTTTCAGAATCTTTGTGTTTTCCGTGCCCGCCAGGCTAGCTGCCGGACGGCGTGCGTTCCTCGCACGCCCACGGCGAACCGTAGTCGGTGAGCAGGTCGAGGAACGGCTGCGCGGGGAGCGCCTCAGGGCCGACTACCCCGGCACCGGACCAGGCGCCCGAGTCGATCAGCTCAAGCGCGACGACCGGGTTCACCGCGGTTTGCCAGACCACGGCCTGGGAGTCGTACTCGGCCATGGACCAGGCGTTGTCGGTGACGTGATGCAGGTAGACCTCGCGCGGCCCACCGTCTTTGCCGGTCCCGGTGATCCAGGTGCCCGCGCAGGTCAGGCCGCTCATCTTGTCCCCGAGCGTGGCCGGGTCGGGCAGGCAGGCGGCGACCACGTCACGCGGCGACACGCTGACCCTGCCTGCCCGGACCGGCTCGGTCGAGTCGAGGCCGAGCTTGTGCAGTGTCCGCAGCACCTCGATGAACTCGGCGCCAAGCCCGTACTTGAAGGTGACCCGCTGCGCCTGCACCCAGCGCGGGATCAGCAGCACCTCCTCGTGCTCGACGTTCACGCACTCCACCGGGCCGATGCCGGCCGGGAAGTCGAACACCTCCGGCTCGCTGAACGGCTCGGTGGTGAACCAGCCGCGGTCGCGTTCCCAGATGACCGGCGGGTTGAGGCACTCCTCGATCGTCGTCCAGATAGAGAAGGTGGGGGCGAAGTCATATCCCGCGACGACCAGGTTCGCGCCGTCCCTGACGCCGATGTCGCGGATATCGCTGAACATGGTGTCGGCCGCGTGCCGGGCGAAGATGTCGGACAGCCCGGGCTCGACGCCGATGCCCACGATCGCCAGCTTCCCGCGCTCCTCCCACTGGGCGGCCAGCGCGAATTGCTCGTCACAGAGCTTGACGCCGGTCTTGCTGTAGGGCTCATCCTGGTCCGGGCGGGAAAGCGACCCCGCCATGTCCAGGTAGTGCGTGCCTGCCTGCAGTGCCGCGCGGAAAAGCGGCATGACGAAACGGGGGTCGGTCGCGTTCATGAGGACGTCGCACGAGTGCTCGGTCGCCAATGCGGCCACCTGCTGCTCGTCGCGGGCATCGAGTTGCACGGCGCGCCCGGACCCGCCGGCCGCGTGCTGCGCCCTGGCGAGTTCGTAGTCGGCGATGACGAGATCGGCGAACTTGCGGCGTGCGGCGATCCGGGCGAAAGCCGTGCCGACTCCGCCGGCGCCGACGAGGAGGATGCGCATATGGGCGATCCTAGCCCGGAAACAGCTGGGACTAACGAGACCAATGGCCATGCAGAGCTGTTACAACTGAAATCGTTCCCTGGGGGGATAATTCCCGCTAGAACCGTCGCGCTGGGGTGCGGAGAAGTCGTGCCACGCCGACGCTCGTGCCGGACGAGTAGCCGGCCGCTAGCCGAAAGCCGGCCGCTCGCCGTAGGTGCTGCTCGCCGCGCCTGCCCCCGGCGTCGGCGGCAGCGCCTACGCTGGGGCAGGTGACCGCCACGGCCGTTGACGCCCTCCTCGATGGGCTGAACCCGCAGCAGCGCGCTGCCGTCGTGCACGAGGGCAGCCCGCTGCTGGTCGTGGCCGGCGCCGGATCCGGGAAGACCCGGGTGCTCACCTACCGGATCGCCTACCTGCTGGCGGAGCGGAAGGTCGCGCCCGCCCAGATCCTGGCGATCACCTTCACGAACAAGGCGGCGGGCGAGATGGCGGCGCGGGCAGCGGCGCTGACCGGCTCGCGGGCGCGGTCGATGTGGCTGATGACATTCCACTCGGCCTGCGTCCGGATCCTCCGCCGGGAGGCGAAGCGGTTCGGCTACCCGTCGGCGTTCTCGATCTACGACCAGGCCGACTCGCAGCGGCTGATGGCGCTGGTCTGCCGCGAGCTGGAGCTTGACGCCAAGTACCACCCGCCGAAGGCGATGGTCGCCCAGGTCTCCAACCTCAAGAATGACCTCGTCGATTACGAGTCGTTCGGCGCCCGCGCCTCCGGTTACCGGGAGAAGGCGCTGGCCGAGGCGTACTCGGAGTACCAGCGCAGGCTGGTAGCGGCCGGCGCGATGGATTTCGATGACCTGATCATGGTCACGGTCCACCTGCTGCAGGCGTTCCCGGAGGTCGCGGCCGCGTACCGGAGCAGGTTCAGGCACGTGCTCGTCGATGAATACCAGGACACCAACCACGCGCAGTATGTCCTGGTACGGGAACTCGCCGGGCAGGGCACATCGAAGATCAGCGGTAACGGAAACTCAGCCGCCAGTGCCGCCGGCCTGGCGGCATCGGCCGCGGAGCGGGACGGGGAGGCGCCGCTCGGGCCGGCCGAGCTGTGCGTGGTCGGTGACGCGGACCAGTCCATCTACGCCTTCCGCGGCGCCACGATCAGGAACATCGAGGAGTTCGAGCGCGACTTCGCCGGCGCCCGGGTGATCCTGCTTGAGCAGAACTACCGCTCCACGCAGAACATCCTGGCCGCGGCGAACGCGGTGGTCGCACGCAACGCCAGCCGGATACCCAAGAATCTGTGGTCGGACCAGGGCGACGGGCCGCCGATCGTCGGGTACGTCGCGGACAACGAGCACGACGAGGCGGCGTTCGTGGCCGAGGAGGTGGACCGGCTCGCCGACGCGGGCGACGCGACCCCGGGGGAGGTCGCGGTGTTCTACCGGACGAACGCGCAGTCCCGGGTCTTCGAGGAAGTGTTCATCCGGGCCGGGATGCCGTACAAGGTGGTCGGCGGCGTCCGGTTCTACGAGCGTCGCGAGGTCCGGGACCTGCTCGGCTACCTGCGGCTGATCGCGAACCCGGCGGACGAGGTGTCGCTGCGCCGGGTGCTGAACGTGCCCCGCAGGGGAATCGGCGAGCGGGCCGAGGAATGCGTCGCCGCGCTGGCGAACCGAGACCGCCTGACGTTCGCCGCGGCGCTTGCCCGGCCGCAGGAGGTGCCCGGCCTGGCCACCCGCTCGGCCCGGTCGATCGAGGCGTTCAACGACCTGATCGGCGGGCTGCGCGAGCTGGTGGCGGCCGGCCAGCCGGTGGCCGATGTCGCCGAGGCCGTGCTTGACCGGTCTGGCTACCTGGCCGAGCTTGAGGCATCCAGCGACCTGCAGGACGCGAGCCGGATCGAGAACCTGAACGAGCTTGTGTCGGTGGCCCGCGAGTACGACGGCCAGCACCCGGATGGCTCGCTGCTCGAGTTCCTTGAGCAGGTGTCCCTGGTCGCCGACGCTGACCAGATCCCGGACGGCGAGGATCACGGTGGCCTGGTGACGCTGATGACCTTGCACACAGCCAAGGGGCTGGAATTCCCTGTGGTGTTCCTCACCGGTCTTGAGGAGAACGTCTTCCCGCATGAGCGCTCGGTCGGCGACGAGCGTGAGCTTGAGGAGGAACGGCGGCTGGCGTACGTCGGGATTACCCGGGCGCAGCGGCGGCTTTACCTGACCCGGGCGATGACCCGTGCCTGGTGGGGCCGCCCGGCCTATCACAAGCAGTCCAGGTTCCTCACTGAGGTGCCCGCCGAGTTGCTGGACTGGCGGCGGGACGAGTCGGCGGCCACCCCGCCTGCCTCGGCGCGGCTGGCACGGCGGCCTGGGGTATCCGCGGCAGGCAACCGGCCGGTTCCCGCGCTGACGCCCGGCGACCGGGTAACCCACGACTCCTACGGGCTCGGCCGGGTGCTGTCGGTGGAAGGCCGCGGTGACGACCCGGAAGCCAAGATCGACTTCGGCGGGGACTACGGGATAAAGCACCTGCTGCTGCGCTACGCCCCGATCGAGAAGCTCTGAAGCCAGTGCCCAGCCGGTAAGCTCTAAGCCGGGCAGGAGGCAGGTCATGAGCGGCAGCATCCGGGTTGTCATCGCCAAGCCAGGCCTGGACGGCCATGATCGCGGCGCCAAGGTCGTCGCCAGGGCGCTGCGCGATGCCGGGGTGGAGGTTATCTACACCGGTCTGCACCAGACTCCGGAGCAGATCGTGGCCGCCGCGCTGCAGGAGGACGCCGACGCGATCGGGCTGTCGATCCTGTCCGGCGCGCACATGACCCAGTTCCGCCGGGTGCTTGAGCTGCTCAGGGAGCGGGACGCTACCGATATCACGGTATTCGGCGGCGGCATCATCCCGGATGCGGACATCGCCGAGCTTGCGCAGCTCGGGGTGGCCAAGATCTTCACGCCGGGCGCGTCGACCACTGAGATCGTCGACTGGGTACGGGCGCGGTTCGGTAGCGTCGAGCCAGTCGGCTAGGGCTCAGCAACCCAGTTCGGCCCGGCGGGCCAGGTCCACTAGGCTTCCCTGCGCAGACCACAGCAGACGCACGCGCGGCGGGCCGGTCAGGCTGAGCGCGGACCGGGCAGCGGAGAAGGACGGACCCGAGTGGACCTGTTCGAGCATCAGGCGAAGGAACTCTTCGCGGAATACGGGATTCCCGTTCCGGCGGGCAAGATCGCCGAGACGGCGGATGACGCCCGCGGCATCGCCGCTGATTTCGCCGCGGCGGGCATGCCGCGTGTCGTGGTGAAGGCCCAGGTGAAGACGGGCGGCCGGGGCAAGGCCGGCGGCGTGAAGGTGGCCGACGGGCCGGACGACGCGGCCGCCACGGCCGGCCAGATCCTCGGCATGGACATCAAGGGCCACACCGTGCACAAGGTCCTGGTCGAGGAGGCCAGCGATATCGCCCAGGAGTATTACCTCTCCTACCTGCTCGACCGGGCCGGCCGCACGTTCCTGTCGATCTGCTCCGTCCAGGGCGGCATGGAGATCGAGGAGGTCGCCCACGAAGACCTGGCGCAGATCGCCGTCGACCCGCTGGCCGGGGTTGACCGCGCCAAGGCGACCGAGATCGTCACGGCGGGCGGGCTGCCGGCCGAGGCCATCGACGGCGCGGCGGCCCTCGCCGAGCGGCTCTGGGCGGTGTTCGCCGACGAGGACGCGACGTTGGTCGAGGTCAACCCGATGATCCTGACCGTGGATGGCCGGGTGATGGCGCTGGACGGCAAGGTGACACTGGACGACAACGCCGCCTACCGGCAGGACTTCGGCCGGTTCGCCGATCCGGGCGGGGCTGACCCGCTAGAGGCCAGGGCTAAGGCCAAGCACCTGAACTACGTGAAGCTCGACGGCCAGGTCGGCATCATCGGCAACGGCGCGGGCCTGGTCATGTCCACCCTGGACGTGGTGGCATACGCGGGCGAGGCGTTCGGCGGGGTCCGCCCGGCCAACTTCCTCGACATCGGCGGCGGCGCGTCCGCCGAGGTGATGGCGGACGGCCTGGAGATCGTGCTGTCTGACCCGTCCGTGCGCAGCGTGCTGGTCAACGTGTTCGGCGGGATTACTTCGTGCGACGAGGTCGCGCGGGGGATCGTGTCCGCGATCGGAATGCTCGGCGCGCGGGGCGAGCAGGTTGGCCACCCGATCGTGGTCCGGCTGGACGGCAACAACGCCGCCGAGGGCCGGCGCATCCTGGACGAGGCGCGCATCGGCGTCGTCGAGCAGGTAGCGACCATGGACGACGCGGCGCGGCGTGCCGCCGAGCTGGCCGCAGCGGCCGCGACGGGAGCATGAGATGGCGATCTTCCTGACCGGGCAGAGCCGGGTCATCGTGCAGGGCATCACCGGATCCGAGGGCCGCAGGCACGGCGCCAGGATGCTCGCGGCCGGGACGAACGTGGTCGGCGGGACGAACCCGCGCAAGGCGGGGCAGACCATTGAGCTTTCCGGCCGCGAGCTGCCGGTGTTCGGCACGGTGGCCGACGCGATGGCCGCGACCGGCGCCGACGCTTCGGTGGTGTTCGTGCCGCCAGCCGGCACGAAGGACGCGGTGATCGAGGCGGTCGACGCTCGGATGCCGCTAGTCATCGTGATCACGGAGGGCATCCCGGTGCACGACACGGCGGTTTTCTGGGCTTATGCGTGCGCGCACGGCAACGCGACACGCATCGTCGGCCCGAACTGCCCGGGGGTCGCGTCGCCCGGCAAGTCGAACGCGGGGATCATCCCGGCGGATATCACGACCGAGGGCAGGATCGGCCTGGTCTCCAAGTCCGGCACGCTGACCTACCAGATGATGTACGAACTGCGTGACATCGGCTTCTCCACCGCCGTCGGGATCGGCGGCGACCCGGTGATCGGGACAACCCACATCGACTGCCTGCAGGCGTTCGAGGAAGACCCGCAGACCGATGCGATCGTGATGATCGGGGAGATCGGCGGTGACGCGGAGGAGCGCGCTGCTGCCTTCGTCGAGCGCAACGTAACCAAGCCGGTGGTCGCCTACGTGGCCGGCTTCACTGCCCCCGAGGGCAAGACGATGGGTCACGCGGGCGCCATCATCTCCGGATCGGCGGGCACCGCCCAGGCCAAGAAGGAAGCGCTGGAGAAGGTCGGCGTCCGGGTCGGCAAGACGCCAAGCGGGACGGCCGGCCTAGTCCGGGACATCATGCAGAGCCGCTGACCGCCGCCCGTTCGGCCGCCCGCCCCCCGTGCAGCCGCAGCCGCTGCTGCCGCTGCCCCGCCGACGCAGCCGCTGCCGCCCGAGTTCCCGCAGCCGTTGCGTCGCGGGATATCTGGCGTCTTCCGGCGCCGGCGTTGCGGCGCGCCTCCGCCGCCGCGGCCCCGGACCTTGCCAGGCTTGAGCATTGTGACGACGTCAGCACCTGGCACGCAACGCCCAGGCGCAGCGCGGGACCGCGCGGCGGGTGCTGGCAACCAGGCGGGCAGCGAGCCCGAGCAGCCATCGGGCCCGGCGCGCGCCCTGGTGGTGACGGGTGCCATCGGCGCCGGAGCGGCGGCAGGCACCGGGCTGGCGGCGATCACCATGCTCGTGCTGGCCGGCTGGATTGCCGCGCCGCATGCCGGACTAGGCCTGACCGGGGTGCTCCGTGCGGCAGCGGCGCTCTGGCTGGTCGGCCATCATGTCGGCTTCACCCTGCACGGGGCCGGCCGGATCGGCATGCTGCCACTCGGCCTGGCGCTGCTGCCTGGTGCGCTGCTCTGGCGGGCTGGGCGATGGGTCGTCAGTAGCGGCGGCGTGGCCAGGCTCCGCCACGTCGGCTATGCGGCGCTTGCGCTGGCCGTCCCCTATGCCCTGGTGGCGGGAGCGCTGGCACTCACCAGCGCATCGCGGCTCGCCGCGCCGTCTGCGCCGCAGGCGGTGCTCGCCGGATTCCTGCTGGCATTCACCGCCGGCGGGCTCGGCGGCGCTCGTGCCCTCGCGCCATGGCGGCAGCTTGCTGGCCTGCTTTCGGTGCGCTTCCGCTCGGTGATCCTGGGCAGCACGGGGGCGCTCGCTGTGCTGGTAGCGGCGGGCTGCGTGCTGGCCGGCGCCTCGCTGGCCGCTCATCTGGGAAGTTTCACCTCCGTCAACGGCGCGCTGGCGCCTGGTGTCGTCGGGGCTGTCCTGCTGCTGCTCGCCCAACTCGCTTACGTGCCGAACGCGATCGTGTGGGCGATCTCCTTCATGCTCGGCCCCGGGTTCGCGTTCGGGGCCGGCACGGTCGTGGCCCCCACGGGCTCTGCTCTGGGTCCGCTGCCGGCGTTCCCGATGCTGGCGGCCCTGCCCGCCGGGGTGCACAGCGCGCTGCCTGCCTGGCTGTCCGTCGCCGTACTTGCCGTGCCCTACCTGGCAGGAGCATTCGGCGGCCTGCTGATGGCCCGCGCGGCTCCGACGTCGGCCCTGGAGGCAGCCCCGCTATGGGGATTCGCCTCCGGCGCGGTGGCCGGCTGCGTTGTCGGCACGCTGGCCGCATTCGCAGGCGGCCCACTCGGCGACGCGCGGCTTTCGGCGGTCGGCCCGTCCGGATGGCAGGTCGCCGCGGTAGCCATCCTTGAGGTGGGCATATCTGCCGCGATAACGGCCGGAGTGGCCAACTGGCTATCGCTGCGCCGGGCGGTGGCCGCCCGGACGAGCGCCGGCCTGGCGAATGGCGGTCTTGCTGCTTGCGGCCCGGCGGGCACCGGTCTTGCCAGTGGCGGTCTTGCGGGCGCCGGTCTCGCCGGCGCCGGCCCTGCGGGTGGCGGTCCTGCGGGTGGCGGTCCTGCGGGTGGCGGTGTTGCGGGTGGCGGCCCTGCGGGTATCGGGCTCGTGGCTAGCGGTGGGGTGCCGTCCGGCGGCCCCTTCTCGGGCCGCGCCGCCCGCAAGGGCATCCACGGGCAGCCGTCGCTGGTGACAACCGCTGACGATGACGGCGGGCACACGATCTACCTGGATCCTTGGGCGGGCGAAAGCGAGACAAGCACCAGGCGTGGCACGACAGCCAACGATCATGGGCCGTCTGCCCTGCCGTAGGCAGCGGCTCAGCCGTAGGCAGCGGCTCAGCCGTAGGCAGCGGCGGCTCATTTGGTTTCCGGTAAGCGCAACCGGCCGACTCGCTCTCGCCCAGCGAACGAACTCAGGATTGGCCTGCCGCAGGCAGAACGCCGTTCCGGCGCGCCAGAAACCGACATTCTCGACAAACGGCGGCCTGGGCCAGAGGCCTTCCGCCGCTGGGTGGGCTGGCCGCCGAGGGAGCGGGTCGGCTGCAGGGGCGGGTCGGCCGCAAAGGGCGGGCCTGCCGCAGCGCTGCGGGTCTGCCGCAATGCTGCGGGCCCGCCTCCGCGGCGCGTGGCGGCCAAGCAGCTTGGCTGGGGCCGCTGGGGCTGCAGGGTTGCTGCGCCGCTGCGCTGCTGGGCCACGCCTCGGCGCGCTAGTGGGATGAGCGGAACCGGTTGGTTTCCGTGTTCACCGAGCGGGTCAGCTGATCGCGGCAGGCCTGCTGCGCCGTCGGGGTGTTGGCGCCCGCCATGCACCGGGAGTAAGCGGAGAGCTGCTTCCAGAGGACAGTAAAGGTGATCAGCAGCAGGATGCTGAACAGCAGGCCGATTGCGCCGAGAATGATCGCAGAGACCGCACCCCGGGGCCGCCCGGTGGCGGTGCGTCGCGACCGCACGACTGCCGACACGCCAAGCCATAGCCCTATCGCGCCGACGAGGAGCGAGAATCCCACCAGGTAGACGTAGCGCTGGATGTTCCCGGTGCCGATCAGGTCGGAGACGCTGAGCAGGCCAAACATGCTGAGTAGCGCAAGGACGAGACCCGCGAGGGCTCGCTGCTGCAATGCAGGCGCAGGAGGCCGGCCTGGCAGGCGCGGGCCAGCCGCATGCCTTCGGCTCGGCCGTGTGCCGGGCGCCGCTTTTCGATTGGGCGGCGCTCTATCCGGTCGTGCTCCGGGCGGTGCTCCATGCTGCGGTGCCTCGGGTACCTGCGCACCCCGCCCCGGCGCGCCGTCCGCCCTGGCGTCGTCCAGCCGTGCTTCCTGGTCCGCCGTGCCGTCCGTCCCCGCGCCGCCCGTCCCCGCGCCGCCCGTCCCCGCGCCGCCCGTCCGCGTATCGTCCGTCCCGGTTCTGCCCGGCCGCGCTCCCCGGTCCGGCGTGCCGTCCGTCCCCGTGCCGTCCGTCCCCGTGCCGCCCGTCCCCGCGCCGTCCGTCCCCGCGCCGCCGTCCGTCCCGGCTCCGTCCGGCCGCGCTCCGTGCTCCGGCGCTCCGTCCGCCCTCGATCCGTCTGCCCCCGGCCCGTCCGGCGGTGACGGCGATGGCGCGCCATTCGGCGCAGTCCCGTACGGCGGTGCTCCTGGCGCGGGTGCAGGTTTCTGCCCGGCAGGCTGCTGCGGAAAGCTCAGCGGCGGCGTCGGGCGCTTGTCGGCAGGCAGGGCGGGTTCCTTCCTGGCGTAGTGACTGACGCGGTCATTGGTAGTCCTGCTATTCCATCATCTTCCGCTGTCCGTCCGGCTCCGTCCCATGTCACGCCACGCGCCCGACGTTATCGTGACGGCATGACCGCGCGCCTGATCGTGCTCGTATCGGGCACCGGGACCAACCTGCAGGCGCTGCTCGGCGCGTGCGCTGATGATGCCTACGGGGCCAGGGTGGTCGCCGTCGGGGCGGATCGCCGTGGCATCGGCGGGCTGGCCAGGGCCAAACAGGCCGGGGTGCCGACCTTCGTGCACCGGATCGCCGACTACCCGGACCGAGCCGGCTGGGACCTCGCCCTGGCCGAGTCCTGCGCAGACTTCAAGCCGGACCTGATCGTGCTCGCAGGCTTCATGAAGCTGGTCGGCAGCGCGTTCCTGGAAAGGTTCAGCGGCTGCGTGATCAATACCCACCCGGCGTTGCTACCGTCGTTTCCTGGCATGCATGGCGTGCGGGACGCGCTGGACCACGGCGTCAAGATAACGGGGTGCACGGTCTTCATGGTGGACGCGGGGATCGACACCGGCCCGGTCATCGCGCAGGCCGCGGTACCCGTCCGCGATGATGACGACGAGGCATCCCTGCACGAGCGGATCAAGCGCGCAGAGCGCGCGCTGCTCGCCGACACCGTGGGCCGGATGGCCCGCGAGGGGTGGACCGTCCGAGGCAGGAAGCTGAGGTTCGGCCGTTGACCAGGGTGACGATCAAGCGGGCGCTGATCAGCGTCTACGACAAGACCGATCGCGGCGGCTGGCCTGCCGGTGACAAAGGTCGAGGACCTGACCGGCTTCTCCGAGTGCCTCGATGGCCGGGTCAAGACGCTGCACCCGGCCGTCCATGCCGGCCTGCTCGCCGACGTCGGCCGGGCTGAGCACCTCGTGCAACTGGCTGAGCTCCAGCTAGCGCCGTTCGAGCTGCTCGTGTCCAACCTGTATCCGTTTGAGCAGGCAGTCGCGGCGGGGTCGGCGCCGGAGGAGTGCATCGAGCAGATCGACATCGGCGGGCCTGCGATGACCAGGGCTGCGGCGAAGAATCACGCCAACGTGGCCGTCGTGACCGATCCTTCGATGTACGAGGCAGCAGCGGAAGCGCTGAAGGCAGGCGGGTTCACGCTGGAGCAGCGCCGCCGCCTCGCCGCTCAGGCGTACGCCAGGACGGCAGCCTACGATGTCGCGGTCGCGTCCTGGTTTGCCTCCTCCTATGCGCCCGACGCCGCTGCGCTGGATACCGGCTGGCCCGACGTCATCGGCTCGCTGTGGGCACGCAAGCAGATTCTCCGCTACGGCGAGAACCCGCATCAGCGGGCCGCGCTCTACGCGGCAGGCGCCGGGCCCGGCATCGCAGCTGCCACGCAAGTACACGGCAAGGCGATGTCTTACAACAACTACGTGGACGCGGACGCCGCGCGCCGGGCGGTCTTCGGCTTCGCCGAGCCCTGCGTGGCCATCATGAAGCACTCCAACCCTTGCGGGATCGCGATCGGCGCGGACCTCGCCGAGGCCCATCGCAAGGCGCACAGCTGCGACCCGGTCTCGGCCTTCGGCGGCGTCATCGCGGTCAACGGGGTCGTCACCGCCGACCTCGCCCGGCAGATCGCCGAGGTGTTCACTGAGCTCATCGTGGCTATCGGCTATGAGCCTGCCGCGCTGGATATCCTGACCGCAGCCAAGAACCTGCGGCTGCTGTGCTGCCCGGCACCGGAACCCGCGGCAGGAGTCGAGTGGCGCCCGGTCAGCGGCGGGATGCTGCTGCAGTCCGCCGACCGGGCCGATGAATCCGGCGACGATCCGGCCAACTGGCAGCTGAAGGCCGGCCCGGCGGCGGACCCTGCCACGCTGCGTGACCTGGCCTTCGCCTGGAAGGCGTGCCGCAGCGTGAAGTCGAACGCCATTCTGCTCGCGGCCGGCTCGGGCTCGGTCGGCATCGGCATGGGCCAGGTCAACAGGGTGGACGCGGCGCGGCTGGCGGTCACCCGGGCAGGGGACCGGGCGCGCGGCTCGGTCGCGGCCAGCTACGCGTATTTCCCGTTCCCCGACGGCCTGCTCGTGCTCGCCGACGCGGGCGTGCGGGCCGTCGCCGAGCCCGGTGGCTCGATCCGCGACAGCCAGGTCATCGAGGCAGCGCAAACAGCAGGGATCGGCCTCTACTTCACCGGCGTACGGCATTTCTTTCATTAACGGGTCTACCGGTGGCGGCCCAGGGCTGGCTCGCTGGCCGCGCCCGGCCCCGACCTCTTGCACGGCGGTCGGCGGGGTCGCCAAGTCCGCCGGTCACCCGAAGACCCCGCCAGGACGGTCCGGTGACCAGATGACCTCGCCAGGACGGGACTGGTCAACCCCGATGACCCCGCTAGGACGGGTCCGGTCACCCGATGACCTTGCCAGGACGGGACTGGTCAACCCCCGATTACCCCTCTAGGACAGTTCCGGTCACCCGATGACCTTGCCAGGACAGCGCCTGCGGCAGAATGAGCCGCGATGAGCGCACGCATTCTAGACGGCAGGGCGACCGCTGCGGCGATACGCGAGGACCTGACACGGAGGGTCAGCGAGTTGGCGCACCGCGGGCGGAGGCCGGGCCTTGGCACGGTGCTGGTCGGCGACGATCCCGGCAGCCGCGTGTACGTGAACGCCAAGCACCGGGACTGCGCCCAGGTCGGGATAGTCAGTATCCGCCGCGACCTGCCAGCCGACGCCAGCCAGCAGCAGGTCGAGGACGTGATCGACGAGCTGAACGCCGATCCTGCCTGCACCGGCTACATCGTTCAGCTGCCGCTTCCACCTGGTCTCGACTCCCGCCGCGTGCTGCACCGGATGGATCCGGCGAAGGACGCCGACGGGCTGCATCCGGTGAATCTCGGCCAGCTGGTCCTCGGCGAGCGCGGTCCGCTGCCGTGCACCCCGCACGGAATCGTGGAACTGCTGCGCCGCTACGAGGTGCCGATCGCCGGCGCAGAGGTGACGGTTGTCGGCCGCGGGATCACCGTCGGGCGCTCGCTCGGCCTGCTGCTGACCCGGCGCAGCGAGAATGCGACCGTCACGCTCTGCCACACGGGCACCAAGGACCTCGCCGCCCACACCAGGACGGCCGACATCGTCGTCGTGGCGGCGGGAAAGCCCGGGCTGCTGACGGCGGACATGATCAGGCCGGGCGCTGCCGTGCTCGATGTGGGCATCACCAGGACCGACGCCGGGCTCGTCGGCGACGTCGATCCCGGCGTAGCTGAGGTGGCAGCCGACCTGGCCCCGATGCCCGGCGGAGTCGGCCCGATGACTAGGGCGATGCTGCTGGCCAACGTGGTGGAAGCCGCGGAGCTCAGTGCCTGATCGCGGCTGCCGCCAGGCACGTTGCCCGGCCGGCCGGCGTGTCGGGCGCGGGCCGACCGGGTACCCCGTGCGCGGGACGCCGGCCCTGGTTTGACAGGCTTTACCTGCCGCTGCCTGGCCATCCGGTCAGCCGCACGGGCCCATCCTGGGCGCCGCGTAAGGCCAGCCGCGCACGAGCCCAGCCCGGGCCGCACAGCTTGACGCCGCACTGCATGACATAGGGAGGTCGGCCGCCGGTCATGAACATCGTCGTCTGCGTGAAGCAGGTACCCGACACGTGGTCGGAGCGGACGCTCAAGCCCGCCGATTCCACCCTGGACCGCGAGTCAGCGGACGCGGTGATCAACGAGCTGGACGAATACGCGATCGAGGAGGGGCTGCGCCTTGCCGAGGCGAACGGCGGCGAGGTGACGATCTTGTCTATGGGCCCGCCGAAGGCAAGCGAGGCGATCCGCAAGGCGCTGTCCATGGGCGCCGACAAGGCAGTGCACCTGGTGGACGACGGCCTGGCCGGGTCGGACGCCCTGGTGACGTCCGAGGCGATCGCCGCCGTGCTCGGCAGGATCGGATTCGACCTGGTCATCCTCGGCTCGGAATCGACCGACGCCAGGATGGGGGTGCTCGCCGCAATGCTGGCCGAGCGCCTCGGCGTGCCGCAATTGTCTTTCGCCAGCAAGGTCGAGACCGACGGCCAGGCGATCCGGATTCACCGCCAGGCCGACTACGGCTACGACAAGGTCGAGGCCACCCTGCCAGCCGTGCTCAGCGTGGTCGAGAAGATCAACGAACCGCGTTACCCGTCCTTCAAGGGCATCATGGCGGCGAAGAAGAAGCCGGTCGAGACGCTCAGCCTGGCCGACGTCGGGATCGATCCGGCGCGGGCCGGGCTCGCCGCCAGCGCCACCGAGGTCGTGAGCTTCGCCAAGCGCCCGCCCCGGCAGGCCGGCACGATCGTCAAGGACGAGGGCGATGGCGGCACCAGGGCCGCCGAGTTCCTCGCCGCGCAGAAGTTCATCTGAGCCGACCTACAGATAGCCCGACCTGACCGAGCGGATCTGACCGAGCGGACCTG
>WNGQ01002137.1_pt1 | contig 20200 bp, 17 predicted proteins | sample 5407661 | NCBI WGS metagenome assembly WNGQ01 (sample SAMN13153382, study PRJNA577476) | soil metagenome | isolation source: 60 cm soil or saprolite under Garry oak tree replicate 2 | place: USA:California | collected 2016-06-15 | reverse complement strand
CCAGAGCTTCGCCCTGCCGCCGAGTTTCACGGTCTGCGAGGCGATGGAGTTCGGGGCACAGGGGAACCGCTCCGTCTTCACGCGTGGCCAGCTCGAGCGACGATGGAGCAGCCATCTCGCCTCGCTCGACGTTTCCGTGAACGCGCGCCGCCGGATTCGCGACCTTCCGGTGGAAACGCAGCAGGGCGTGGAAATCGCGCGTGCCCTGGTGACCGACGCGCGCCTGCTGATCCTGGACGAACCGACGGCGGTTCTGTCGCCGTCCGGCGCAGAAAAACTGTTCGATCGCATTCGCACGCTCAAGGCGCTCGGTGTGACCGTCATCCTCATTCTGCATAAGATTCGCGAGGTTCTGGCGGTCGCCGACACCGTGACCGTGCTGCGAGGCGGCAGGCTGATCGCGGCAACGACGCCGGTCGCAGAGACGGATTCCGCTCAGCTCTCGGAAAAGATCATCGGCTCGGCAAGCGCACAAACGCTTGCGCCGGCCGACGCCAAAGCGCTAGTCGGCGCAGAGAGTGGTGGCGGCGAGCCGGACCACGCCGCGGTCGTGGCCGCTCCCATGCTCGAATTGCGAAATGTCGCGACGCGCGGCGACGAGGAAGGGCCCGCGCTGCGCGACGTCTCGCTCGTCATCCGCCCCGGCGAGATCGTCGGCGTCGCAGGCGTCGAAGGCAATGGCCAGCGGACGCTGGTGAGAGCCATCGCCGGACTGGTCGACGCGACGCATGGCGAAATCAAGCTCGACGGGGCCCCGGTGACGGGCGTGGCGCTTGGCGACCGCAGGAGTCGGGGGCTGCGCATCATCCCCTTCGAGCGCAACACCGAGGGCCTCAGCCTTTCGAGCGCGCTATGGGAGAACTGGTCGGCGCGCCAGCTTCTGCGCTCGCCTCTCTTCCAGTTCATCAATCCGCGTCGCATCCAGCGCGACAGCGACGCCGCCCTCGAGGCGTGGGACGTGCGATATGCATCAACCGCACAGAAAGCGGGTTCGCTCTCCGGCGGCAACGCCCAGAAGGTGATCCTCGCACGCGAGATCGACGACGAGGCGCGGCTTATCCTCGCCGCCCAGCCGACGCGCGGGCTCGACATCGGGGCGACCGCCTTCGTCTGGCGCGCGCTGCGCGCTGCGCGCGACCGCGGGTGCGCCGTCTTGCTGGTCTCGTCGGATCTCGACGAATTGTTCGACATCAGCGACCGGGTCGTGGTGATGCTGTCAGGCGGCGTGGCGGGAGAATTCTCGCCGCCCTACGACATCGCGCGGGTCGGCGCGACCATGACGGAGGCGCGCCCATGACGACGAGATTGATCGCCTTCGTCAGAGCGCTGGTCTTCATCGTCGCTGCGCTGGTTCTTTGCGGCGTCATTTTCCAGTTTGCCGGATATTCCGCGTTCTCGATGTTTCAGAACATCGTCGACGGCGCCTTCCTAAGGCCGGGCGCGCCACTGCAGAGCTTGCGCTGGGCCTTGCCCTTGTTCATCACTTCGGTCGGTGTCTCCATCTCGTTCCGCTGCGGCTATTTCAACATCGGCGCGCAGGGACAGTTCTACATCGGCGCGATATGCGCCACGTTCATGGCGACCTGGCTGAACGATGCGCCGGCCTACGTTCTGACGCCGCTCTGCTTCCTCGCCGGCATGGCCGGCGGCGCGCTCTGGGCGTTCTGGCCGGGCTGGCTGCGCCTGCAATCGGGCACCGACGAAGTCATCACGACGCTGATGGGCAACTTCATCGCCGGGCTCATTCTCGTCTACGTGACGACCGGACCGTTGAAGGACCCGTCAGGTAGCGGCCAGCAATCCTCGAGCCGTCCATTGAAGGCAGCCTATCGGATCAGCGATTCCCTGGGTGTTTCGCCTGTTATCGTCGCCATCGCGCTGGTCGTGGGCGTCGGCATGTGGCTGCTGGTCAATCGCACCGCGTTCGGCGTGCTCGCCAGCCTGGCCGGCCGCAATCCGACGATGGTGACATGGCAGGGCGCGCGGGTGTGGCGCCTCGGACTGTCCAGCTTCCTCATCAGCGGCGCCCTGGCGGGCCTGTCTGGGGTCATCGAGGTCTTCGGTCCCAATGGCCGGCTGGTTGGCGGGTTCCTGCCCACGCATGGCTTTACCGCGATCCTCATCGCTCTCGTCGCCAGTCTGTCCGTCGTCGGCATCGGCTTCGTCAGCCTGTTCTTCGGCGGTCTCGCCTCCGCCGCGCTCTACCTGCCGATCATGGCGGGCCTGCCGTCGTCGGCGATCGACATCGTCAACGCGGCGATCGCTCTGTTCATCACCGCCAAGTCCGAATGGGTCGACCGCCTGCTTCGGCTGGGGAACGCGCCCTCATGAACGATATCATCATCGCCATCCTGCGCTCGGGTACGCCGCTCGTCTACGTCACGCTGGCGGGCGTGCTCGCCCAGCGCTCCGGCGTCTGGCACCTGGGCCTTGAAGGCGTGATGATCATCGGCGCATGCGCCACCGTTCTCGGCATCGTCGCCACGGGATCGTTCGCCTTGGCGATGCTGATCGCTTGCCTCGCCTGCGTTGTCACCTCGGCGCTGCTGTGGTTCGTGATCGAAAGGCTGAAGGCGAATCCGATCATCGCCGGGCTCGGATTGACGGGGCTCGGCATCGGGGGCACGGCGCTCGCGGTACAGTCGATCTTCGGCAGCCAGGCCGCCGTCACCGCCCCGTTCGGCGTGCCCAGGCTCGGGTCGGCGTTCGGCCCTTACGGCCTCCTGTCCGTCTTCGTCCTGGCAATGCCCTTCGTCGTCCTTGCGCTCTGGGCGCTGCTGCGGCGCACACGGTTCGGCCTTCAGCTCGCGGCGGCGGGCGAGCATCCTTTCGCCGCGCGCAGCGTGGGCGTAAACCCTTCGACGATGCGCCTCATCGCGCTGCTGGGTGGCGGCGTCCTGTGCGCGGTCGGCGGGGCGGAGCTTGCGGCGGGGAGCCTGCAGATCTTCGCGCAGAACATGACCGCCGGTCGCGGCTTCATGGCGTTCGCGGCGGTGGTGTTCGGGGCCGGGCATCCCATCGGTTCGGTCCTGGCGGCGCTCTTCTTCAGCGTCGTCGGCGCGGTCGGCATACGCGCGCAACTGGTGTTCGGCGACGCGGTGCCGCACGACCTGCTCCTGGCGCTTCCCTACCTGGCGACAGTCTTTGGCGTTTGGCTCAGCGGCCGGCTGCGCGGCGGCGCCAAGGCGGCGGCGGGCTTCGCCGAACTGCGTGACTACTGAGGACGACACACGATGGAATTTGCACAACGGCACGCCATCACCGACACCTGCGTTCTGGTGCGCGATCTCGAAGCCTCGATCGCGTTTTACCGGGACAAGCTTGGCTTTGCGCCTCAGCACCGCGCGCCGGGCTTCGCCGACTTTACCGGCGCCGGCCATACGCTCGCGCTATGGGAACGCGTGCATATCGCCGCGAATACCGGCGTTCCGGTCGATCTCGACGCCCCCGCCGGTCTCGTGATCGCCGTCAAGCTGCCGGACGCGGCGTCGCTTGACGCGGCCTATGCGGAGCTTTGCGCAAAAGGCGTCGCTTTCATTCGGCCGCCCGCCAATTATCCTTGGAACGCGCGATGCGTGTATTTCGCGGGTCCGGACGGCGAGTTGTGGGAGCTCTACGCCTGGCTTACCGGCGGCGCGCCCGGCGAGATCGCTGGCGACGCCGCGCCATGAAACGCAAGCTGCTCGCTTTCACCGCTCACCAATCTTGCCATGGCGCTTATCCTGGCGCCGGATATTGCGCGCGGGATTGGCGAGGTCGTGGCGCCAAAGGCGTTGACGGCAAGCTGGAGCGCATCGACGAGCGCGCGATCCTCGCGAAGATTTTGCGACGCCGTTTCGGCGCTTTTCAGGCAATGGCGGATTGAAGGAGGCGCTCCATGGCGCGCAAGATCATTATCGACACCGATCCCGGCCAGGACGACGCCGTGGCGATCCTGATGGCTCTCGGCTCGCCCGAAGAGCTCGACGTGCAGGGAATTGTGACCGTGGCGGGCAACGTGCCGCTCTCGCGCACGACCTACAATGCTCGACGGATCCTGGAGCTTGCGCAGCGCGCCGACGTCCCGCTTTATGCCGGATGCGCGCGTCCCATGCGCCGAAAGCTGGCCAGCGCCGAACATGTGCATGGGGCGACCGGGCTCGACGGCCCGTCGCTGCCGGCGCCGACGATGAAGGTACGCGAGCAGCACGGCACATTTTTCATCGTCGACGCGTTGCGAGCGGCGAAGCCGGGCGAGATCACGCTGGTGACGCTCGGGCCGCTCACCAACATTGCCATGGCGATGGTCCTCGCGCCCGATATCGTGGAGCGCATCGCGGAAATCGTGATGATGTTCGGTGCGTATTCCGAGGGCGGCAACATCACGCCGGTGGCCGAGTTCAACAGCTACGTCGACCCCGAGGCCGCAGACGTCGTCCTCAACAGCGGCGTCAAGATCACGATGGTCCCGTTGGACGTGACGCATCAGTGCCTGAGCACCGGACCGCGTCTGCAGGCCTTTCGCGACATTGGCAACGCCTGCGGCGTCGCGACGTGCGAGATGCTGACCTTCTCGGAGGGTTTCGACATCCAGAAATACGGCTGGGACGGCGCGCCGCTCCACGATCCTTGCGTGATCGCCTATCTGCTGGCGCCCGAATTGTTCGGCGGCAAACGCGTGAGCGTCTGCGTCGAGACCGGCGACGGGTCCACGGCGGGCATGAACATCGTCGACTGGTGGCAGGTGACGGAGAGGCCCGCCAACGTCCTGTTCCTTCGCGACGTCGATGTGCCGGGGTTCTACAAGCTCCTCACCGAGAGGCTCGCGCGTCTGCCCTGAGCGTTCCCTTCCGCCTCGCGGGCGATTCCGCTTCATCGAAGATCGCCGCGCCAACTACCCGGTAACGATCATATGTGACGTGCTCGATGTCTCGCCGGCGGGCTATTACGCCGGGCGTACGCGCCAGGAGAGCCGGCGATCGGGGCGACAAATGCATTTTCTGACGCCTTGAGCGCCACCCTCCCCTCTTGCGAACCTCTTCTCCATTTCGGCGGCGAGCCGGAGATACCGAGCGTCGCGCCAGATTCGTCGCCTGCAGCGCTAGCGTAGCCAAATCGCCAAGGGTTATCCTTGGGCTGTTCGGCGCTTCGGAAACATGCAGAAGTAGGCTCAATCCTGGATACGCAACCACCGACACCGACATTCGCTGGTAGTGGCCATTTGACGAGTTCACGCCCCTTGGGGGCGGCCTCGGCACCTGGCGATAGATCGGCATTCAGCCGTGAAACGCAAACAGCTCGATCGGGTCGTTGAAGCCGCGCACCGGATATTCGCCGACGCGTTCGAGATCGAACTCGCTTGCGACGACGTCGGCGAACGCGCGGGAGAGCAGCACCGTCCTCCCCAATTGCTTGGTGAGGGTTTCGAGACGCGAAGCCATGTTGACCGCAGGACCGATAACGGTGAAGTCGAGCCGGGTGCGCGATCCGATATTGCCGTACATGACGTCTCCGACGTGGACGCCGATACCATAGTTCAGCGGTGCACGACCGGTTTCGCTGTTCTTTTCGTTCAGGGCAACCATGGCCTGACGGGCCTCAGTCACGGCAAGCAGCAGATTTGCGCAGGCCGACGGCTGGCTGAGCGGGAAAATGGCGAGCAGACCGTCGCCGATGAATTTCAGTATTTCCCCGCCATGCCGTGCAATCGGCTCCGACATCGCGTCGAAATAGCCGTTCAGAAGATCAATCACGTCATCGCGTGGCCAGTTGTCGGAGATCCGGGTGAAGTCACGCAGATCGCAGATCATGATGGCGGCGCGTACCGTCGTCCCGCTTCCGCGCCTGGTGGCGCCGGCCAGAATGAGCTCGCCGGCATGCGACCCGACATAGGTTTCGAGCAGCGTTCGCGCCAGCCGGTTCTTGATACGGATTTCGCTGACCAGCGCGAGAGCCGGCAACAGTTCCAACAGGCCGGCGATATGCGCGTCCGCGAAACCTCCGGGCCGGCCGGTTGCAAAGGTCACGATATGGCGCTTGCCGAGCGTATGGTACAGCGGCCACGCCACGTAATCGGTCAGTCCTTTCGCCCGCATCTCGTCATAGACGGCGTGCTTGCGGCCCAGCGAGGGGTCGCGTTCGAGATTCTCACGCACCTCGGGAGCACCGTCATGGATTTCGTTGGCGGGACTACCGATGTATTCGGATCGCTCCCTGACATCGTAATCAACCCTCGCAATCTCGGCCTCGCGCATCCCGTCTGCCCACATGATCCGCGCACCAAGCCATTGCGGATGGTTGGTTAGGACATGAAGCGTCGCCCGCTTGACAGGAATGCCCGCTCGCTGGAGGCGGACACACAGCTCCGCGAAAATATTGTCAATGAAGCGCTCATCACGCGTGTCGTTTATCAGCCAGCGCAAAACGTCGCTGTCCGAATGCGCGGTGACGGGATCGATGTTTGGCGGCGCGTTCATACCTTGCTCCTGAGCAGTGACCTGGATCGACGGTACAGGATATGTCGTGTCCCGGCTCGACGGCGTCAATGGACTACCGAGACGAACTCGGAAGTCCGCGCCATCCAAAGGCGATGCCAGTGATCCCGACAACGCCGGCCGAAGTGGTGCGAGAGACTGGCGGCGGCCCGGATCGCGAAGCATCAACCGTCGGCGGTTCGACCCATACGCTCGTCCTGCTGTTCCCAGTGAGCTTTCTCGATATCCTTGATCCCCCTCATTTTGAACTCTTGTCGGCGCTCGCGCTAAGCGCCCTGCACCATATGGTGGCCGGCAGCTTGTCCTCCGTCGACGTGAAGAATCTCCCCGGTCACAAACTCCGCGCCATCCAGATAGAGCACCGCGTCTACAACGTCGGACACATCTCCCATCCGACCCATTGGATGGAGCGCCGCCAACGCCTGATGCGCTTCTGGCGGGTGCATCGGCGTCTTGATGATTCCCGGTGACACGGCGTTGATGCGAACCCCGGTCTTCGCATACTCGATTGCGAGTGCTCTCGTTGCGGCGCTTAGCGCTCCTTTTGTGAGAGAGGCCAATGCGGCCGGGACGCTGCTCATCGGCTGGTCGACAAGACTTGTTGTGATCGTGACGACGTGGCCTCGTCCTTGTTTGCTCATGAATTCCAGCGCGCGCTGAGTCATGTGAAAGAAGCCCGTCACGTTTGTCGACATGTAGATCGCATAGTCATCCGGCGAATAGATCGTGAATGGTTTTGCCATGAACATGCCGGCGTTGTTAACCAGCGTGTCGACACGACCGAAACTCTCGAAGGCCGCCTTGAACACTCTGTCGGCCGTGTCAGCAGCGCCGATGTCGCCTTGTACGGTCACGACGTCAGAATCGGCGACCGGCTTGATCGACCGCGATGTTGCGACAACACGGTAGTTACGATCCCTGAATGCCTGAAGGATCCCCGCACCGATCCCCTGAGATGCTCCCGTTACTATGGCTACTTTCCGCTCTGTGCTCATAATTCACCCCATCCAACAAAGAAGCTTCGCTTTAGTCAGACCTCCAACTCGCCGCTGGTCAGCAGCGGATCGTATTCCGGCCGTTTCAAGATCGCGTGAAGTTGTCGACGCCGGACGCCGATGTTGCCTCCGCCAAAGAGGGGAAGCGCCAGCGCATCCTGCAGGAGGCGCCCTAACGGAAGAGCATGATCGTAGCTCTCTACCCCGACGACTCGCATGAGATCCGTCAACACCCGCACGGCCGTCTCCGAACCATGGACTTTTGCTTCGATCGCCAGCTCCTGCGCGCCAGGCGATTGCACATCGACCGCCTGGCACGCGCGCCAACAGAGGCAGCGGGTCGCTTCGATCGCCGTCTTTGCGTCCGCCAGCGCGTATCCGACTGCTTGATGTTCGATAATGGGGTGAATGCCGCCCCGCCTTTCGTTGCGCGCGAAGCCCAGCGTGAACTCAAACGCTGCCCGCATCAGCGCCACGGCGAAAATTCCGACCAGGGCGGCCGCGCCGGTGAAGCACGCAGCAGTCAGGGCCAAACCACCGCCGAGGCTGCCCAAAACATTATCTTTGGAGACGCTAACTCCCTTGAGATTGAACTGGGGCAAGAGGTGCGCACGGTGCCCCACCGAATCGATTGCACGCTCGAAGACCAGGCCCAATGCGGGGCGCTCCACGACCATGACCGAAATACCCCGTTCGGGAAGGCCATCAGGATCGGTGCGGCAAAGTACAGATAGAACGTCTGCGCCCTTGCGATCCCAACCTGTGGCCGAGGAAACCCAGCTTTTTCGACCTTCGATGATCCATCGGTCACCCCGAAGCTTGGCCGTGGTACGAACGCCCTCGCCCGGCGACGGCGATGCGGCATTGGCGCTGCCGCCCGGCTCGGTGGCGCAAAACCCCGCCAACGGCGCTCCGGCTTGTTTGAGAAATGGAGGCAGCAGCCGACTCCGCTGCTCCTCCGTACCGCCGATCAAGAGGGGCAACAGTCCAAGGACGGTTCCAATCAACGTCAATGTAACGCTGGCGTTCACCGCGTAGAGTTCCTCGACCATGATCGCGGTATCAGTGAGACCAGCGTTCTCTCCCCCTGCGGAAAGAGGAATGCATTTCCGCAGAAATCCGGCCGCAATCATCGCCTCGTAAGCGGGCTTCGTTGCGGCAAACCGTTCCTCCGGAGTCGGCAGCGACTCCGCCTCCAACGCCAGCGAAAGCACCTTCCTTGCGAACTTGCGGGATTGGAGCTGTAGTTCGCGTTGGTGCGCGCTAAGTCGAAAATCAATGGCCACGGATCTTGCTTCTCACCGGAACATCATCAGCCAGACGCACTACGCCGCCCCACTTGCAGCAAGCGGATCATAGTCGCTTCGCTTGAACATCATGTGCAGCTGTCGCCGCCTGATGCCCATATTACCGCCGTCGAAGATCGGCAGTGCGAGTGCATCCTGCAGCAGACGAGCGAACGGCGCCTCATGATCATAGCTGTCGATGCCGACCACCCGCATGAGATCGGTGATCACGCGCACCGCGGCCTCGGAGCCGAAAATCTTGGCCTGGACTGCAAGCTCCGCGGCCGCCGGCGACTGGGTATCAAGCGCGTGGCAGGCGCGCCAACTGAGATAGCGCGCCGCTTCGATCGTGGTCTTTGCATCGGCTAAGGCGTATCCGACCGCCTGATGCTCGATGATCGCGTGAACGCCGCCACGCTTTTCGGTACGCGCAAAATGAAGTGCAAACTCGAACGCGGCGCGCATCAACGCGACGCCGAAGATGCCAACGAGTGCCGCGGTGCCCGTGAACGCCGCAGCCGTCAGCGCAAGTCCCGAGCCCTCCTCTCCGAGCAGATTGTGGCGGGGTGTCGCGACGTTCTGGAAACCGAATTGCGGGACGAGATGCGCCCGATGACCGATCGTGTCGATCGCACGTTCGAATACGAGGCCCGTTACCGGTCCCTCTACCGCAATGATGGAGATCGCTGCATCGGGCGGCGCCGCTGGGTCGGTGCGGCACACGACGCAGAGAACCTTGGCGCCTTCGCGGTTCCAACCCGTGGCTGACGATACCCATTTCTTGCGGCCGTTGATCACCCAGTTGTCGCCCTCTCGCCCGGCCGTGGTACGGACGCCCTCCCCGGGCGGAGGCGAGGCCGCATTGGCGCTGCCCCCCGGTTCGCTGGAGCAGAATCCCGCGAGCGGCGCGCCGCTTGTCTTCAGAAACGGTTCGAGCAGCCGCTTGCACTGGTCCGGTGTGCCGCCGAGCAGAATCGGCAACAAACCGAGCACGGTGCCGAGCATCGTGAGCGTCACGCTGGGGTTCACGCTGTAAAATTCTTCCGCCAGGATCGCCATATCCATCAGCCCGGCATTGTCGCCACCGGCCGGCGCCGGGATGCACTTGCGCAAAAAGCCGGCCGCCACCATCGCCTCGTAAGTCGGCTTGGTGGCAAGAAAGCGCTCTTCCGGTGTTGACAACAACTCGGCCGCCCTGGCCTCGTTGAGCACCTCTTTCGCAAATTTGCGGGAGGTACGCTGTAGATCGCGCTGTTGCGCGGTGAGCGTGAAATCAATCGCCAAGGCTACCTCTCCCTCACCTGGGTGTCAGCCGTTTGACCAAAGGCTATTCCAGCGCGGAGAGATAATCTTGGACCGTGGTGCCCGATTTCTTGGCCTGGAGTGAACCAGACTGACTAGCCCGCGGTCATTGCGCGGCGAAACTCCCGCGGAGCCAATCCGTTGCAACGCTTGAACAGGCGGTTGAAATGCGAGATGTCGCGGAAACCTGCGGCAAAGGCGATTTCGGCGATGGTCTTGTGACGAGAGTTGCGATCGAGCAGACCGCGCGTGCACGCCGCAATCCGCTTCTCGTTGACGTGCTCGCGCACCGAGCGGCTGGTCGTCGCAAACAGGCGGTGCACATAGCGTTCGGAGCAGCGGAATCGCGCAGCCAGTGTTGCCGCGCCGAGTTCCGGATCGTCGCTGTGACGACCGATATGGTCAAGCATCATCGACAGCAGGACGGGGACATGCACGCGCTCCATGGATGCATCGACGAGGATTTCTGGCGCATGCGAAATCAGATCGATCACGTGCGCGCCGATCAGGGCCGAGGTCTTTGGGAGTTGACGATCACTCAGGCCGAGTTCGGCATAGCCTGCGAGCGTTCGGGAGAGAGCACGGCCGGTTTCGGTCGTGGACAGGTTGAGCCGCGGACACTCGAGCAGCCCTTTCGGCAAAAGTCGTCGCGGTACGGCAAAACAGAACAGTTTGAAGTTGTGGCAGTTGGCGATCTCGAACGGCTCTGTCGTATCCGCAAGCGCCAGATCACCCGGCGCACTGATCTGCTCGCGGCCGCGCTGCGTGGTGCGTCCCAACCCTTCGAGCTGGAGGTTGACAAAGCAGAGATCATCCGTGCTCAAAGCAATGTGCGAAGCGAGGCGAAGCACGGTGTGCCGCGTGGCTGTGACCAGCGATATCTGTATCGGGGCGGCATCAACCCTCGAGATTGCGCCTTCAAAGGATTGGTCCGCAGTCCTGCGCGGCTCAAGTCGTACGAAGGCAGCCGCAAGGTCGTCAGCCCAACTTCCAAAGGGCTGACCCGCTCGTCGCGGCTTGGTCGACCATTCCATGAGCACCCCGAACAAATTGCGATTGCAAAGGGCCCCGGCGGTCAAAAGATATCGCTGTCGGAGAAGACGGTCAACGCGATATCTGCGCCGACCAGAATGGCAATCTGCCAACCAAACACACCTTCAGCGCTTATATGCCTTTCCACCGCGATCGCGGTTCGGCTCCTTTCCGAAGACGGTTTCGTCCACAAGCCGCCAATAAGCAGCGACGACCTTGGTGTCGTCGGATGACAGTCCGCTCGTGACCTGCATTTCCGGACCGAATTCCGAGAGCGTGGCGGTGAGGCTGACCATCATATAGTGGAAGAGAATGGGATCGACGGCGGGAAGGAGACCCTGCTTCTGAGCCTCGATGATCTGAGGCAATAACCGCCCTAGCAGCGGAGCCAGGACCGTTTCCGCCACCCATTTCAGCCGCGAATTATTCGTCAAGGTTTCCTGGCGCATGAACCGATGAAATTCAGGAAACGCGACGGTATAGCGGAATAGAATCGTGTACTCTTGGCGCAGCCGCGCCAGTGGCGACAAATCAGACTCCTCCGGCGTAGAAATATCCCACTCGGTGCGAATCTGCGCGAAGGCATGCTCCGCTGCCGCCCGCCAGAGAATGTCCTTGCTGCGATAGTGATAGGTGATCAGCGGATGTTGCAGGCCCAGCCGATCGGCGATGGCGCGAATGCTTGCTCCTTCGAATCCTCGCTCGGCAAATTCCGCGATGGCAGCATTGAGGATCGAGGCTCGCGTCTCAATCGCGCGTTGTTGTTCGGCTCTCTTGCGCGGGCGCTCTCGCCGGGCAACCGTCGGCCTCGTTTTCTTCGCCATTCGGCCTTCGATTAACATAGTTCCCAACCGAACGCCAACCGTCCTTCACATGATCGATCACGTCGCATGTCAGCATCGCATGGTCGACCTCTACTTCCCCTCGAACACCAGCGTCGGCGGTTCAATGTCCCTGTTGAAGGCGTCTGCCGTGCTCGCAAAGCCGCGCTGAGCGTCGGCGCCGTTGTAGAGCTCCATCGCGACGTCGAGCATCACAAGATCCGCGGCGGCCACCCCTCCGCTCGACCAGGCCTTGAGCAGAGTGCGCGTCGCGGCATACGACCTGGTCGGCCCTGTCGCGAGCTGTTTGGCCAATGCCGCTGCGGTCGCTGAAAGCTCGGTCGATCAGATCGTAGTGATCCGTATCCTCGTGGCCGTAGTGCCCTTCTGACTTGGCAGAGCCCCTCGGCTGCGCGATCACATGAACATAGCCGTTGGCGATGAAGCGCCGCGTGTTGCCCGCCTCGATAGGACCGAACCAGAGCGGCGCGTGCGCCGGTTGCGGCGGCAAGATATCCGCGATGTCGGGTCCCTGGATGTCCTTGTTGTGCAGCGCCGACGCGTACAGCACCGGGTATTTGCCTGGCGCATCCGGGCGGTAGACATCAACCGCAAGCCGCGTGCCGTCCCTCATGACGACGCTGATGTCGCGTTCCTCGATCATCGTTTCACCCCGGCTTTTTTCGTGACACTTTCGGTCAACGTTCAATGATGCCGAGACGACGACAACCAAGCATCCTTCGCCCGACCAAAGGCATCATCTCAATTTACTTTACGTTCGTAACGTATCATAACCATGGTCTTCACGCCATCCATGGAACGGCGCGTTCTATTGATGGGACAGTGGTGGCAAGGCGCGCGCCGGCTCCATGGTTGTGCGACGGAGCCCGGCGAGCGATAGAGACGGCGTGTTCCGACGTCTTGGACAAAATCGGCGTTGCCGGCCTCTGCGTTCGCAGAAATCGAGACTGATCAGCCGGCGGCTGCCACCGCGCGCTCCCTGGACAGGTGGGTGTCGAAACTAATGGCGCCCGCCCCGAAGGCCGCGATCTGAAGCAGCCCGCCCGCCATCATGACGTTCTTGAGGAAGTGGATCATCTGATTCTGGTCGGCGAAGTTGTTGTGGAACGACACCGCCGTCGCAATCGAGAACAATGCCAGCGCAATGGCGACGAGGCGGGACTGATAACCTGCGACCAGCAGGAGACCGCCACCGAGCTCGACGGCGACGGCCACGGCATAGGCCAGCGGCGGGACCGGCAGGCCGACTGCGGCGATCATGGCGGTCGTCTGACCGTAGGCGGCGAGTTTGCCAAGGCCGCTCATGGCGAACGGAAGGCCGATCAACAGACGGCCGACGAAAGGAAAATAGCGGGTAGCGTCCATGGTGTTTATTCCTTCTGCTAGTGTGAGTTCAGGCGGCATCGACGAGGATGAATTCAGCATTCTCCTCGGCCGTGATGGTGAGTTCGGGCTCGTCGATGGCGGCAATGCCGTCCCCCACCGCAACCCGTTGCCCGTTGACGATGATCACGCCCTGGGCGGGAGCGAGATAGCTGTGCCGGTACCGAGCCGGCGCGTGCGTGAGGGTGGTTCCGGCGAGCAGAGTCGCGCCCATGACACGCGCGTCAGCGCGTATCAACAGCGTCTCGGCATTCTTCGGATCTTCGCTTGCCAGCTCGATGAGGCGTCCCGCCCGATCCGCTTTCGGGAATTTGCGGCTGTCCCAGCGCGGTGTCCCGCCACGCTGACGGGGAAGCAGCCAGATCTGGAAGAGCTTGAGGGCGTCTACGTCGCGATTGTGCTCGGAATGACTGATACCGGTTCCGGCACTCATGACCTGGACATCGCCGGCTACGGTCCGACCGATATTGCCGGCGCTATCCTCGTGGGTGACGGTGCCTTGGCGGACATAGGTAACGATTTCCATATCCGCGTGGGAATGACGGCCGAAGCCAGTCCCGGGCGCGATCTCGTCGTCGTTCCAGACCACAAGGGCTCCGAGCGGGCCATTCGCAGGATTGCCGGAGGTCGAAACGACGAAGTGATGGCGCGCCTTCAGCCAGCCGCGATCGCCGTGATCGAGCGTTTCTTTGGATCGCAGTTGCAACATGACCGTTCCTCGACTGCGGACTCGATGGGTGTCCGCTTCGGGAATGGTTATGGCGTCGAAACGATTGCCTGATTAGTCAGCAGATTAGGGACAGGTCGTTCCATCTGGTGAACGAGCGACCGACTGCCGGCTCTATGGGACGGCTGACGATCTCAACGCAGCGGCAGCGAAGTCGATCACCGCCCGAACACTTGGCAACATGCCTCGTCGCGAGGCAAAGACGAGATGCAGGATGCCGTCGGTGCCGCTCCATTCCGGCAACACTCGCAAGAGCGCGCCCGTTGCGAGCGCCTCTTGGCAATACGTGGCCGGAAGCAGCGCAATTCCAGCGCCCTGGCACGCGGCCGCCATCAAGATGTCGAAACTACCGCTCGCAAGGCGAGGCTCGACCGGCACGCTGCTGATATCACCGTTTTCAGCCGTCAGATGCCAGGTGCCGCCGCTCTGCTCTTCCTGGTGCAGGACGGGGAAGTTGGCAAGGTCCGCCGGCGACATCGGAGGTGCCGCCGTCGCCAGGAGCTTCGGGTTCGCGACAAGGATGCGTCTGCTGACGCCGATCCGCTTCACTTGCAGATCGGCGTCGGTGTCGAGGCGTTCCCGAACGCGGATCGCAACATCGACCCCTTCGTGAATCAAGTCGACCCGTCGATTGGTTGCGATGCATTGAACGCTCAGTTGCGGATGGGCAGCGAGGAAACCGGGTAAGGGACCGGCAATCGCGCCCTGGAGTCCGAGCGGGCAGCTCAGTCGAACCAGCCCGCGAGGCTCGGTCTGCATTCGAAGCGCGGCCTCCTCGGCGGCCTCAGCCTCGATGATCGCCGCACGCGCATGTTCGAAGACTTGTTGGCCGACCTGGGTCAGGCCGAGTCCTCGTGTCGTTCGATCAAGCAGTCGTACTCCAAGTCGCTCCTCCAGCAACGCGACGCGCCGACTGATCCGCGATTTCGGTATCCCAAGCGCGCGGGCGGCGGCTGAGAAGCCGCGATTTAGAACGACCGCTGCAAAGAACTGGAGATCGTTGAGGTCGCGCATCATAGTCATTCGGTCTTCTTTTGGCCGAGCCGCTCGCACGCGTCGTGATTGCGATCGGCAATGCTTTCCGATCAGGACGCATCCCAAACCGCGCCAAACTAGCCGGATTGACGATCCGGCTGTTTGGCCTTGCCAGCGTCTTGATGGCGGCCATTTCGTCTTCGCGCAGTTTCAAAGTCGAAGACAGTCAGACTTTCGATGACACGGTCGGGATTGGTAGTTCGCGACAAGGCGAGGACCTCTTCCCGCCGCCGATCTTGACTAATCTTTACGATTGTATAGTATAATCGCAAATCAATTGCAATAAGGCCCGACTGGGAGAACGAAGTTCGACCGCGGGATCACGAGTAATCGATGGCAGAACGGTGCCAACGGCCTAGGCGAGATGGCGCGCGAAGAATGCTCGGATGCGGCTTCGCGCATCCGCCGCGTCCTTGTCTTTGTAACTCGCCCCTAGGACGACACCGAGCACCCCGACCAGGCCCTTGTGATCGTCGAGGAAGGAGTGCCCGGCGTCAGGGTACTCTTTGACATCATGGTCGATCTGATGCCGCTCGAGTGCACCTTCCAGCCGCGCCGCCGCGCCCTTCAACGTACGGTCGCGACCGCCAAAGCTCGCGACCATCGGACAGGCACCAGTCAGGACCGCATCGATGTCGTTCGGGACCCGGCCGTAGTTCGGCGCTACTGCCGAAAAGCCGTGGCCGGCCGCCAGAAGGATCGCAAATCCGCCTGTCGCGCAGAAGCCGACAACCCCGACCTTGCCCGTGCAATCCTGGCGGCCCTCCAGCCACTGCCTGATGGCGTCGACATCATCGAACGCCGCTCCCTTGCGCGCCGCCAGATCCACCATCAAGGCACGGATGCAACGGATGCGGCTGCCCCAGGATAACAGGTCCGGCGCCACCGCAAGATATCCTTCCTTGGCCAGCCAATCGGCATGACCACGCGTCACGTCGGTCAGGCCGAAGATATCATGGAGCACGATGACGCCCGGCCAGGGCCCCGCGCCTTGCGGCGTTGCCAGGTAGCCCTTGAGCCGGTGGTGCGGCGTCGAGATCGAGAGCTCGGTCATATCGTCTCCAATGAACGGGTTGTGACTTGCGCCACCAACCCCCGTTGGGATCGGGCGGAGGATGCGGACGTCCGGTTGCTTGAACCCGAGTGCTGCTCGCGACGAACAGGATCTGCGTCCGCTTTGTTCGCAAGCGTCATCCTCACTGCCAAGCAGTGACATCGGCCTGAACGCAGGATAACCCGCTGCCGGTAGATCCCAGCGACGTGCTCGCCCTCCGCCAATGGCCGATAGGCGAGCCCCCCTTTGGGCGGCAATCCTCCAGACGGCGTCGTTCAGTTCTCGACTTCGCAAGGTGTCGAGCAGATTGCGCGCGAAGAGGACACGCTGTCCCTGCCGGCGGGCGAGCCCTCACCGGCGAGGTGTTCAGCGCGACGATCCATGGCGTCACGGACCTCACTCCCGAAGCCACCGCTGAATAATGGAATGTAATCGGATCTCGTCTTCGGGGATGCGCCAGCCGCGTTCTGAGCAGCATGGTTGCCAACTGGTAGCTACCACAAGGTCGAATTTTTACAGATTTCAAGTGTTTGATTTCGTTGGTACAGTTGGGTGGGCTCGAACCACCGACCTCCTGTTCCACAGACAGGCGCTCTAACCAACTGAGCTACAACTGCATCCTCTGGGATCACCTCGAAACGAGGTGCCGGACGGGCGGGAAACTAGGTGCAACGGCCCGGTTTGGCAAGGCCGGGAGAAGCGCAACTTCGAAGGCCGCGCCTCCCAAAAAGACGAAGCCCGGGCGACCGGCCCGGGCTTTGTTTACCAAAACTTGGCGCCGCCTGTTTCGAAAGCAGCGGCGGCCGTCCAATGTGCGGCAGATTTCAGGCGGCCGGCTTGAACAGCTTCGAGGCGCTGGTCTTGATCGGCTCGGCGGTTTCCGCCGCGATCTTCTGGCCCAGTTCGCCGAGCTCCTTGGCCTGCGCGGTCAGCGCCTGAACCTGCTTGCGCGCATGAGAGCTCCACAATTCCATCGCCTCAGCGGGCGACTTGATGCTCAGGAGCTCCTGGGCGAAGTCCAAGGTCGCGGTGGTGTTGGTCTTCATGAATTCCATCAGCTTCGTGGTGTACTCGCTGGCGCCCTTGCTGGCGTTGGTGAACACGGCCTCGATCGTCACGTTTTGAGTCTCGGCGGCATCCTTGAACTTGGCATAATTGTCGCGGGCCTGCGACACGCCTTTCTCGGCGAAGGCGCGCATCTGCTCGGGCACTTCGAAGGGAATGATGGAGGCGGAAAACGGGTCGTTTGTCATGACATGCATCCTTCGGGGGTTTCGGGTGAAATGCGGAATGGTTGAACGGCCCCGCCCGGTGGCCCAAGAGACCGGGGAACATTAAACTGGAACACGCAGTGGGGCGCCTTTGTCGGGCACCTGACTCTACCACTAGTATAGTGGCAATTTTGTGCAACGCAAAGGCATTTCCGGTGCGATGCCGTATGTCAGACCCGCCATTCTGTTCGGAGCATTCGCTCTCGCTGCGGGGTCTGAGAAATTTCGTTCGTTGCCGCTGTGAACGGTCTGAACGAAAACCGCACTGGAATCACAGGTTTCTCGTGCCAACCGGATCCGAAGCTCGCGCCCAAACGTGCCGCATGAGGAGCATGCTGCACTATAGTGCGAACTTCAGATTCGGTACACCACGATTGCAACGGACGGACCGGCGCGCCTAAACCTTTGGTTTTGCCGCATCCATCGTCGCCCGGCCGACAGTCTGGCTCATCTCGCTCGCCTGCTCGGCCAGCGAACGCATCTGGGCCTGAACATACTCGCTGTGCAGCCGCATCACCTCGGCAAGATCCTTGGCGTGCAGCAGGGACTGCCCGTAATCGAGCGACGCCTGCACGTTCTTTTCGGCAAAGAATATCGCCTTCGCGCTGACATCCTTGGCGCCGGCCCTGACGGTCGCGCCGCGCTCCTCGATCGACCCCGCCGCGGCCTGGGCGCCAGAGAGGAACTTGTCGAAGGTCTTGCGGGCCTGCTCGAAGCTTGCCTCGGCCATCGATCGCATTTCCTTCGGAATTTCGAAATGTGCTGCTTCGCTCATGGTCAAACTCCTTCTGCTGGGAGGGCTCATCCGAGCCCGGTCTCCCGATGCCCACGACCACGACCTGAGATCTAGTCCGCAAATGGCGTCGCCGGTATGACGCGGCCCGATGGTCCCGACATCGTGGACCTCTGCTCGGCAACTGCAATATGGCAACGCGAAGGTGGCGCCAAGGTTCACGAGGTTCGAATGTGGCCGCCGGTTAAGGTTAGCTGCGCTTTGGCCGGGATCTGACTGCCACGGCGGTGGACCTGCCATCCGAGAGGGGCGATACTAACGGATCATTAAGGATACCAGGGGGGCGGGCCGCCGATCCATGCCCACCGCGCATCCGTCGCCCGAGAAACCGTCCCGAACACTTCTCCAAGATATTGCTCCAAGACACCGCTTCAAGACACCCTTCAAGACACCGTGATGAACATTTCGGAATTCCAGTTGCGAGGCGTCGCCGATCCGCGACTGGCACTCTATGCGACAAGCGCCCTCCCCGCGTGGCTGTTCGCGATCGACGGCAGCAGCATCGTGTGGGCCAACCCGCCGGGCGCGCGCGCCTTCGGCGCGGCCAACGCCGTGGCGCTGGCGGCGCGCACGTTCGGGCCGGCTGACGTGCACCGGCGGCAGGTGGCGCAGCTTGCACGGCGGCTGCCGGCGAACGGCGCGGCGAGGCTCGAGCGATTGCGAGGATTCGGCGCCGCTCTTGGCATGCTCGCGACCTGCGGCTGCGCGAGGCTGGATTTCCCCGATGGCGGCGAGGCCATTTTGATCACCTCCACCGAGACCTCCGGACGCACGATGCCGCTGGTCGAGCGGCTGCAGCGTCTGGTCGAGGGTACCGACATCCCGATCGCCGCCTTCGCCCAAGACGGCATGTTTGTCGGCGCCAGCGACGCCGCGCGCACGCTGCTCGGCTTTCGCGACCTCGCAGAGGCGGGGCTCGAACGAGTTCGCAACGACGCGCTGTCGGAAGGTCGGATCGAGACTTCGATCGGCAGCGGCCGCATGATCCTGCAGCGCGTCGGTATGGGTGCCGATATCGGGCTCGTCGCCTTTCTCGCGCCGCAAGCCGCGCACGAAGCGCCGGTGACGCAAGAGACGGACGCCGCTCTGCCGACGGAATCCCCGCCCGTATCGGACCATGAGCAGCCCGCGCAATCAGGCGAGGCGCCCGCGGAAATCACCCTGGTCGACGAGTTCGCGGAGCCGCCCGACGCGCCGCCGCAAGCCCCCTCTCACCCCGTGGCGGAGATTGCCGTGGACACAGCCTTGCAAGCCTCCCACGTCCCTGCAGAACACCAGACACCGGCCGCCGACAGCGCGCCCGACGGCACGGCCCCCGATGCATCCGGGCAGGCAGCGTCATACCCCGATGACGGCGCAATCGGGCCGCGCCGGCATCCCCTGCGCTTCACCTGGCGGATGGACGCCGATGGCCGCTTCGCGCTTGGCTCGGACGAATTCACCCGCCTGATCGGCCGTGAGACCACGGCCGGTTTCAGCCAGCCGTGGAGCGAGATCGCCGAGCGGTTCGATCCGGCGGGCCGCATCGCAAGCGCGATTGCGACGCGCGACACCTGGAGCGGCATCACCCTGGACTGGCCGATCGACGGCGGCGATCGGCTGCCGGTCGAGCTGTCGGGCCTGCCGGTCTATGACAAGATGCGGAATTTCGCCGGCTATCGCGGCTTCGGCGTGTGCCGCGATCGCGACGCGCTCACGCGATTGGCCACATTGCGCCACGCGGATGCGCTGATCGAGCCGCTGCAGGCGCCGACAGACGCGGCTGACGCCAATGTGACCCAATCAGGACGCATTTTCGCCGTAGTTCCGCCAGCGGAACTCGCTCAGGTTCCAGTTGTACAACCAACCGATTCGGGAACACCAGTGGAACCGCCTGGGAATGTCGTGCCGTTTCGCCCCATCAGCGAGCCGCGCTCGGCGTCGCTCACACCGGTGGAGAACCACGCTTTCGATGAGATCGCCCGGCAATTGTCGGCCCGGCTCGAGAACGAAGCCGAGGAGACAGAC
>WNGQ01002136.1_pt1 | contig 20210 bp, 15 predicted proteins | sample 5407661 | NCBI WGS metagenome assembly WNGQ01 (sample SAMN13153382, study PRJNA577476) | soil metagenome | isolation source: 60 cm soil or saprolite under Garry oak tree replicate 2 | place: USA:California | collected 2016-06-15 | reverse complement strand
CCGAGTTAGCAGCGTTGCCGGCCGCGTCGTAAGCCTTGGCATAAAAACTGTGGCTGCCGTTGGCCATCGCGGTGGTGTTGCAAGGAGAAGTGTAAGGCGCACTTGTGGCGGTGCCCAGCGGGGTCACCACACTGTCGCAATAAAATTCCACTCTGGCAACTCCGCTGCCGCCGACGTTGTCGCTGGCGCTGGCGCTCAGGGTGACGGTGTTGCTGACAGTGCTGCCGCTGGCCGGAGAAGTCAGGCTCACAGACGGCGCTGTGGTGTCGGCAAATGCTGCCACGGTCGCCAGGGCGGTATCAACCGCTGTCGCCCCCAGGTTATCGGTCACCGTCAGCGTGACAGTATAAGCCCCCGCTGCCGCATAAGTATGTGATACCGAGAGACCGGAAGCGGTGCTGCCGTCGCCAAAGGTCCATTGGTAGGAGCTGATCGCGCCGTCAGGGTCGGATGAGCCGGAAGCGGTGAAGGTTGCATTCGACCCAACGGTGAGCGCGAGGTCAGGCCCGGCATTGGCGACCGGAGGTTGATTTCCGCTCTGGGCGATTGTCAAAGTCTGGCCTGAAACGGTGATGGCCCCCGACCGTGCACTGGTGTTGCCGTTGGCGTCCACGCTGTAGTTCAGGGCGGCGCTGCCGTTGCCGCCGCCAGTGGTGTGGATCCAGGAGTCAGCCGTGGAAGCCGTCCAACCGCATCCAGTTCCTGCGCTCACCGTCACGCTGGCGGGACCGCCGGCCGAGTCATACGAAACGCTGCTCGAAGAAAGCGAATAGGCGCAAATCGCCCCGGTTTGATTGACCGTGAGCGTCTGGTCCGCGACTGTAATTGTACCCGAACGCGAACTGGTGCTGCCGTTGGCGTCCACGCTGTAGTTCAGTGTCCCATTGCCGTTGCCATTGCCGGCGGGGTGGAGCCAATTGTCAGCCGTCGAAGCCGTCCAGGCGCATCCGGTTCCCGCGCTCACATTCACGCTGCCGGGACTGCTGGCCGAGTCATACGAAGCGCTGCTCGAAGAAAGCGAATACGCGCAGGAGGGTGGCGTCTGGGTGCAGGAGGGTGTGGTGACACCGGCGGGGGCGCTGGCGGCGGAGAGGTTTCCCGCGTTGTCAAGGGCCGCAACCGTGTAGGAGTAGGCGGCGGACTCGCCGACACTGGCGTCGGAGGTGGAAGTCGTCTGGGCGGCTACTTGCTTGAGGAAAACGTTGTCGCGGTAGATCAGGTAGCCGGCAAGGCCAGAAGTGTAGGTAGTGCCGCTGACGATCGTGCCGAGATCGGTGGAGCCGGCCCAGGAAAGGTTGACTTGAGAACACGTGGGGGCCGCAGCCGACACGCCCGAGGGCGCGCTGGGAGCATTGATATCCTTGAGGTTGATCGGCGCGTTGGCAAGGTAAGCGGTGGTGTTTGTGAACAAGGCAACTCGATAAATAGCCGAGGGCTGAAAGGCGAGGGATCTGACGGCGAAGGTGGTGGTGGGTGCATCCACCGGCACCCACGGCCCCAGCAGGTCCGTAGCACACTGCGCCTGATAAAGGACGCCCGGCGTGCCCGACCACTGCAGACCAGCGGTAGTTCCAGACAGAGTGAGCCTGACGTTGCTCGCCGCCGCGGCAGCGGCCGCAGGGACAGCGGGGGTGGCCACAGTGTCGGACGTTGAGAGAGACGAAACGTTGTTGGCATTGTCGGCGGCGTTGACCTGGTAACTGTACGAAGTCGAGGCCGACAGGCCGCTGTCAGAGAAGCTGGTCGTAGTCACAAACGTCAAAAGCGACCCGCCCCGATAGACGTTGTATCCTTTCACCCCGGAGGCCTGGTTCTTGACCGTCGGATCGGTGGACGACGTCCAAGACAGATTGATCTGGCTGGAGCTGACGGCGGTGGCGGTCAGATTGGTCGGCGTCGTGGGGGGCGTGGTGTCGGTCTGCTGCTGCTGGGCGCCGGCCAAAGTTACCGAGGCCAGAACGATGGCAAAAAACAGGGAGAACCTGTTTCCAAAAAACGAATTAGCTAAGTTCATACTGCCGCCACAACGCACGTTGTGGGCCAAGCGGCCCGGCCAGGTTTGAATAGGCCGCCTTAAGTGATAGGAACTGGCCGTGGATGGATTAACGTGACTAATAAACAGGCAAGTTTGCCTGCACTCCATACATGAGCCACAGTTACAGAAGCTCGTCGCCCAATTTTGTCGTGAAAAGTCAGAGTTGGGCCTGATTTGATCGAAGGAACGATGGGGGGGCGTTTTTGTACCAATCCGGGCGGACACTCCACGAGATTGAGACGCTGCGGTAGAAAAGATCCGGGACGCAGTGGAATGCCCTACCACTCGACGTGGCGCGCGCTTGAGCTCCGTGGGGAGCAAGTTCAGCGACGCAGTGCAATGCGTAATCGGCACGGTCCAGCGTAGTGATGTCCAAGTGGCCACAGGGAGAAGCATTGGGGACGTAGTGGAATGAGTCCCTGCCACTAGACGCGGTGCGCCTTGGGCTGCGGAGACTTGGCTCTGCGCGCTTCCCTCTTCCCTCTTCATTCCCGCTAAGGTGTTTGACTTCATGGTGTTCTTTCGGTTGCTTTACTCCCGGGTCTGAGGCGTCAAACCGTTTGAACGCCTGACATCGGTGAGCAGCCCATAGCGGATCCAGTGCCAACGGACAGCAGTGGCTTGATTATCAACTGGTTACACCTGGAGATGGCTGGGGCGGCTTTGCCGCTTTCGCAAATTTTTGCCGCCAAGTGGAAAGAGAATGCAATTCGAACCGGCCATTAACCACGGACCACGGATGAAACGGAGTTCATGGATAAGGGACAGAACGGGACTACAGGACTACAGGATTACGGGACCACGGGACCACGGGACTACAGGACTACGGGGTGATCAGCCGCAAACGGAATTATTGCACGCGCTGCACTTGCAAGTTCTGTCTGAAGCTCGCTCCTCCGGTTGCGCTATCGGGCAGTGTTATACCATCCTTGAGGGGCTGCTTCCATCCAATTCGTCCAGCCCAGGGCACGATTCTTTGCGGAAAGGGGCGGGTACGCTACGGAGCAAAGTGGAAATGAAGAACCCGCATTACCCTGTGAGCAGAAAAAGCTTCAAACACCAATCACCAACCTTCAGGCAAACTCCAAGCTCCAAGTTTCAAACGCTCCCCTCGTGGCTTGTGCCTTACAGCTTGATGCTTCCCTGAAGCTTGGAGTTTGAAGCTTGGAGTTTGAAGCTTGGAGTTTCTTCCTCATTTCGCGGTTTAATCCGCTGCCACTTAGCCCTCCCCATTCACGACGATCCCCAGGACACCCTCGCGCAGGCGCTACTTTGCCAGGGCGAGCGCAGGCCTGGCAGATATGCGCCCGTTGATTCGTGGGGCCGCCTTGGAGGCAAGCGCGCGCCTGGCCCCATTGACACCCACGACGCGCCTGGCGTCGTTGGCCTGGAGCATGTCGGGTCGCGGACAAAAAGGCAGTTCAAGCCGCGTGAAAAGCGAGGCGATCTTACGCCGATGTCTGATGACCATGGTGTGGGACATTTTGAGCTTTCGGCCGATTTCACGCGGGCCCAAGCCGTCCGCAAAGCAATGCAGCACCGCCCGTTCCCGGGGCAGGAGTTGGGGAGACAACGAGGAGATAATATCGCGGGCGCTGACCCAGTTCAGGACGGTATTGCCGGAATCAACTTGCTCCAGAAACTCGTCCCTGCCCTCCGCATCCCGGCCAGGCGGTAATTGGCCTGCGTGGCGTTTGGCCGAATCAACGCTGCGCCCGGAGGCCAGATAATGGAGCAAATGATACTTGCAGCTTTGCAAATACCAGCTCTTGGTTTGGCCAGGCCGCCGAGCCTCTGTGAGCCAAAGATGGATGAGGGCCTCCTGCAAAAGATCATCACGCAAGGCATGATTAGGGGTCGCTCTTCGAATCATTCTGACGAGCGACTCCTTCGTCGAAACTTCATCCACGAACATAATAGCGTTTTCGGGTAACCGGAACTCACTGGTGGGATATTAGTAACCGATCTTTGGGGTGAAAGTCCAGCAAAAAAAACAAGCGATTGGCCTGGCGACACGGCTGATTCAAGAAGCCCCTTACGACAGATGGGGACTGTGGCTGGGGCCAGCAGCCGGTTCGAAGGGCGGTCAAAGCCGGACACTTTTGCGCCCGCCCCGGTGTTGCGGGTGAAATTCTTCTGAGGCCGGCGAGGCTCGAGCCGTCGCCAGTCTGCGGCGGAGTTTGCGGGTGTGAAGGCTCACGGTGGCAAGCAGCGCTCCAACAGCAGGTCGAGCATCGGCTTGGGGTGGCCTTGAGCCGGTAGGACCAGACCGGATAGGTTCTGTCGCGCACCGGTTGTGGCCGTCATCGGTGCGGTCACCCTTGGCGCCGCTGACCGAGAAGGCCGCGCGGTAGTCTTTGAAGGCTTTGGGGTTGACGGGGAACAGCACAATGAAGTCGTAGGCCAGGAGGGCCGAGATGACCGGGCCGCGGGAGGTTTCAATGCCGATGGCCACCGGGCGGTTGCCAAAGGGCTCCCGCGGTTTGGCCACCCACTCGTGCAGGGCTTCAGGGGTTTGCTCCAGACGGCGGTGTTCAGCCTTGGCGCCGTTGGCTGGGCCGATCCACAGGTCGTGCTCTTGGTCGGCCCAATCCAGGCCAATGGTCGCTGCGAAGTTAGTCGTTGCATTCATCATTTGATTTATAGGTTTTTGTTTTGCTGAGCACGCGGTCCCTGTCGGATGGAAGCGCTTATAGAGGTTCGTCTCTGGCAAGTTTGCACTTGCAGGCGAAGGGTTCTGAGTGTTCCTTGGCGACAAGGCGCAGGGTCACGGAGCGAACGTCTCCGTAAAAACGTCGTGAAGTTGGAGCTTAGAATTCGTCTTCCGGACCCTGCGTGCTCAACCCTTGGATTGAGCCAAATTGAGAGTTGTTCACGAACCATTTTTGCGCCGCCTCCAAAGTTATTCACAGTTGGCTGCGGAGGAGCCAAACCGAGCTCTCCTCGCCACCTGGGAATAACTTTGGAGGAACTATAAGCTTTGGGACAGAAGGCGCTTCCCTCTTCGAGGTTTTCCGGTTCAACCCGGCACCCGCAACCGGGCAAAGTATGTCCGATATGGAACGTATCGGATTAGATTTGAAAACGGGGTTCTCTGCCAGGGCTTGCCAGCATTGCAAGCTGCTTTCTTGCCATTCATCTTGCCAGCACCAAACTCCAGTATCATAATATATGTCTGTGAGGCCAAATTGATTGGTTGCACCCATAGCTCAATTGGATAGAGCGTCTGACTACGGATCAGAAGGTTGTAGGTTCAACTCCTACTGGGTGCGCCAATAAAATCAGGGTTTCTCGCCCATTCTCAGCCCGACCTATAATGGTTCGTACCCGGTCGCTGTGCTGGCTCGATTGACAAGCGTGGACGGAGAAAGCGCTCGTTTCGTCGAAAGTGCGTCCGAACCGCCTCGCGTTCGTTGCGCTTTTGGGCGTTCGGATTGTAGGGTTGACGCTCATTGGGCAAGTGACGGTTTCCCTGCTGCGATTTAATCAGGATGAACGGCTCCTCGAGCGCGAGTTGTTACAGAAAGCCGGAAAATACCCAAAATGAAGGCGTATGAACCGAACATGCCGGACGAAGTTTACAAGAAGCTGGAGAATCTGGCGTCCCAGGACCATTAGTCCGTGAATGCGTTCGCATCGCGGAAGCCGCAGGAATTCGCTCGTGCGGTCGAGGATTTCAAAGAGCTTGAGCGTCGGGCCCAACGCGGCAACGGCGAAAAATTCGAGTCTTCGATGGCCAAGGTTCCGAGTATTCCTCCGGTGCCGGGTGATGAACTGTAAGGCTTGCTGAGTCTTCGCGTGAGCACGCTGGAAGTCAAAATCCCGGACCTGCTGTTTAAGCAGGTCAAGGAAGTCGCCGCCAAGGAAAAGGTGAGCGTGGACCAGATCGTGTCCATCGCCCTGGCGGCGCAAGTCTCCGCGGCTCAAGCGCGCGAGAGCATCTCGTCCCGCGCCAAGCGGGTTGACTGGCGGAAAGTGCATGACATGCTTGATCGCGTGCTGGCCAATCCGCCGCTTCCAGGCGATGAAGCGGATTGATTTGCGACTGCGATTTGATCCTACTTGCCATTTTTGCAGCAAATCGCGGCAAATGGCAGCCAAAGTAAAAATGCACGAACGCCCAGTGTTTACAGGAATTTCTTAAACATGGCCAAGCCAATACAAACGTACTAAAAGCTCGTTTTTTTAATACGCATCAGAAGGTTTCAGGTTCAACTCCTGATGGGTGCGCCACTTGCCAATCAATATCTTCCGCAAGCCGTCGAAAAATCATTAACTGCCACCTTGGCCACTTCTTGGCCAGTATTGAGCCATGCGGCAGAGCATTCCCAGCGATTCAGTCCCAGCTTTTGTGGTCGAGTTTTCGGTCAGCTACTTTCACCACCCACGCATGGTGGTTGAGACCTCCAAACCGAGTTATGCCGGCCACCCTGGAGCTTGCTGGACTCCAACTTCAGGGCTTGACGGAACTGCTCTTTCGGTCGAGCAACGCGTTCAGGTTCTTCCGGGCTTGGGCATGGTCGGGCTGCAGCTTCAAGGCTTGCTGAAATTGGTTGATGGCCTGGTCGGAGTCGCCTTTATGGTAAAGGGCGACACCCAGGTTGACATGTGCGTAGGGGAAGTTTGGCTTCAAGCTGAGGGCCTGCTGAAACCGGCTGATCGCTTCGTCGGATCGCTGCTGCCTAAGGAGAATGAACCCCTAGTGATTATATGCTTCCGCCAGGTCAGGCTTGAGTCTAATGGCCTCGCGAAAATGGCTGACCGCCTCGTCAAGGCGCCCTGCCTCGCCCAGTGCGAGACCGAGTTGGTCGTGTGCGTCGCCGGAGCCAGAGCTCAGTCTCAGGACTTCCTGAAACTGGGTGATCGCCTCGTCAAATTGCCTTTTTCTGATCAGTAGGACGCCCAAGTCATCGTGTGCTTCGGCGAGGTCAGGGTTCAGTCGAATTGCCTCCCGATAGTGGAGGATGGCCTCATCCAAGCGGCCTGTAATCCGCAATGCTCTGCCCAGAAAAAAATGACCGTCAGCGTGATGGGGCTCGTTCATCAGGCCGGCCTGAAGGTGGCCGATCGCTTCGTCCGGACGGCCAACTCCTAGCAAGGCGGCGCCCAAGATGAGGTGAACGTCGGGATCGTTGGGCGCCAGCTTGAGCGCCTCATCGTACTCCGTGATGGCCTCGGGACGCCCCTTTTCTCCCAGGGCGACGCCGAGGTTGAGATGAGCCAAGGCATTGTTCCTGGTAACGGCCAGTGCGCGCCGGAAGAGGGTTTCACTGTCCGCCCAATAGGCGATTTGCCAGCGAGTAAGAGCGGCGCAGCAAAGGAGGACCGCGACCGCGCCAGCGCAGAGCATAACCCGCTGATAGCGCCAGCGACCGGTCAGGTCGTGCGCGCTCCAAGCGAGGATGACTCACACTCCGATCAGCGGGATATAAGTATAACGGTCGGCGATGGACTGCGCGCCAACTTGCACCAGTCCAATGGCCGGCACTAAAGTCCCGACATACCAAAGCCAACCGACCAACAGGTAAGGGCGCCGCCGCCGCAGCGCCACAACCAAAACCGAGATGCCGACGAGCAGGGACCCGGCAAGCAGCACCTGGCTGGCCGGCCAGGCGCCAGGGGCGGGTAAAATGCCGCAAGCTTTACCGGGTAGAAAAGCTTGCCCAGGTACCGACAATAGGCAATCAACGCATTGCCGACACGGGCCATCAAAGGGAAGCCGGTCAGCGTTTGCACAGAGCCTGCATGTCTCTGTACGGCAAGCGTGACCACGCTGGCTGCGGCCGCAAGGGCAAAAAACGGTATCTTCTCCAGTACCAGACGCCGGAGGTTTGAGGGTTGAGGGCTCAAGCTTGGGTTGCGCGCGGTCGTCGTCCGGGAGGGTCCAAGCGCGAGCAGTTGGAAGCGGTTCAAAGGCCAATAGTCAAGGAGCATGAGCACGAAAGGAAGCGTGACCGCCATCGGTTTGCTCATCAGACCCAGGGCGAAGACGAACAAAGCGAGGAGGTAGAACATCGAAGATGGAAGATGGAAGATGGAAGATGGACTGCGGATTTCCTCCCCTCTCCTGCCTCTTGCCTGTTCGATGTAACGCGCATAGGCCCACAGGGTCAGCATCGAAAAGAGCGCGCTGAGCAAGTCCTTGCGTTCAGCTACCCAAGCGACGGATTGAACGCGGAGCGGGTGCAACCCAAAAAGCGCTGCTACGAACAGGACCCGCCAGAGGACGCCGGTCAGTCTCCTGAGAACTACAAAGACCAGGATTGTAGTGACTGCGTGAAGCAGCACGCTTGTCAGGTGATGTCCCCAACTTTTCGACCCAAAGAACTGGCAGTCTGCCATGTGCGAGAGCCAGGTAAGAGGATGCCAGTTACTGGCGTGATTGGTGGTCAAGGCCCATCGGAGGCCTGCCCGACTCAGTCCGCTGTGCACGTGGGTATTGGAAGTAACGTAAATTGGGTCATCGTAGTTTACAAAATCATTGTGGATCGAAGGCAGGAAAACCCCCGCCACGAGCAGGAACAGCAGGAAGCAAAGCAACGGCGATAACCTCTGGAGCTTAGGTTCAGGAGTGATGATGATGACCATGGACTTCACCCGCCTTTGAGTCTAAGCGGAAGCTCTTGAGCTTCCAGGGCGTCGCTTCGGCTTGTCCTTCTTTGACCCTGTAGAATCGATCCATCTCCAGGCCGGTCAACACTTGGGTCTTTCCGGTGCAGGGCCAGAAGATTTCCACACGGACTATCGTCTGGGCTTGGCCTAATCCCATTTCCTGCCGCAGCGGCGACGCGCCAAAGCTCCCGCCGGTGCTGACCGTCTTGTAATAACTCTTCTCGCCGCTGGCGCATTTGGCAACTATGCGAATGCGGGCGCCGATGGCGGCGCGGTTCGACTGGATGCCTTCGAGTTTCAGGGTGATCCAATGATTACCGTGGCCAGGATTTTCGTAGAGGACATTGTGGTAAACATCGCTGCTGACTGCCCCTCCCATGTTCTGGTAAATGTCCTGGTCTCCGTCATTGTCTATGTCGCCGAAGGAAATCCCGTGGCCCTTCTGCAAATTACCAAAGCCGCCCGAGGTCGTGACGTCTTGGAAACGCTTTCCACCATCATTCCGCAACATCCGATTGGGAATAATAGTGGCAAGGTCCGGGTCACCGGTGCCGAGGTAAAAGTCCAGGAAGCCGTCATTATCGAGATCACCGAAGTTGGCGCCCATCGCGTGGAGCACACGGTAAAGACGGGTTTGGCGGGTGACGTCCTTGAAAGTTCCGTCATGATTATTGTGGTAAAGACGAGGCCGTTCCGCCGCGGTGGGCAGTCCGAGGTAATCGGCGCAGACATCCCCAACATCTCTGATGTGATATCCGCAGACGAAGAGATCTTCCCAGCCATCGTTGTCGTAATCAAAGAACCAGCATGGAAAACTGTAAATGGGTTCGGTGACTCCAGCCTGGGTGGCCACATCAGTAAACCTCCAGATCACTTTGCCAGCGGAATTGGTGGAAACCGGCCCGTCATTACGAAACAGGACATTGGGACGACCGAGCACCGACAGATAAAGGTCGGGACGGCCATCATGATTGAAATCGGCACTGCAAACCCCCTTCACAAAGCCAACATAGCCGACGCCGGCCTCAACCGCGCACTCGGTGAACGTGCCGTCGCCGTTGTTGTGAAACAGTTCACACCGATTTCGGTCGTTTCCGTTCGACTCGTTGCCCAGGAACAAATCAATCCAGCCATCGTTGTCGTAGTCGAACCACACAGCAGTTTGGGATGGTTTAAGGGAGAGCAACCCCGCGGCCTCGGTCACATCCTCAAATGTGCCGTCACCGTTGTTACGCAAAAGAGACTTGGGGAAATGGCCCTCTGCGCCCATCCATGCGCCGCGCAAGACCAGCACATCGGGAAATCCGTCGTTGTTGAAATCGGCCTGAATGAGATTGAGGCCGCCAACCTCCCCAACCAGTCCTGCTTCAGCAGTCCGTTCGGTGAACGAGCCATCCCCGTTGTTATGAAAAAGACGAAGCTGATCCCGGAAGCCGATGGACGAGCACATCACGTCGAGGTTCCCGTCCCCATCGAAGTCTTCCATGACGCTGCCGCCCGACAATTTCATCGGGTCCAGGCCCACGGCTCCGGCCACGTCGGGAAACGGTTTGATGTCGTATTCCGAGGCAAAGGCGCCGGGCGGAATCAGCCACTGGGCGGGAACCCCTTCGGGATAATCGCCTACGGTCATGCTTGCGATGTTCAAGAGCCAGCGCGCTTTGAGGTTTTCAGGCTCTTGTTTGAGCAGTTCTGTCAGAATTTGCATCGCGTGGCGAGAGCCGTCCTGAAAACGGTGGATGCCACGGCCCTGGATCGGCGCCAGGCACGAGTCGGGGTTATGATCTGCCACGCAGTTGGTCAGTTCACCGATGCGCATCCAACAGACTGCCTCGCTGATTTTCAGGCTGGTGCGATTCCGCAGGAACGTCTCTGGGTCGAGCGCCTTTGCGGTTTGCTCCAGTTCTTCAAACCGGCGGAGAGCTTCCGCGTTCTGCCCAGCATTCAGAAGCGTACAGGCCAGGAAGTACGTGAGTTCCTGTTGCTTGTGCGTATCGGTCGTCGCCGCGACCACAGGTTGCAAGAGTTTGACCCGCTCGATGCTCAAGAAAGGGTTATTCATGGGATCGGCCTGTTGGGCCAATTTCTCGAGCCGTTCTGCCATGCGGATAGTTCCGGGACCTCGAGGATCACGCTTGGCCTCATCTGAAAGGGCGGATCGCGCCCCAAAGACAACTTGGCAGAGGCTGATTAAGGCGCAGATTCGCGCAAGGGCAAGACGAGTGGTGCGTTGGCTCATCTGCCATTGGTTCTGGCCCGGAGATCCTTGAGGGCCATGATATGCAAGGCATCCAAGGTTACAATCTTGCCATCCCGGTCCAGCACCGCCAGAGAGCGAGGGCCAAGCAGAACCAATTCGGGGTGCCGAACGGCATATTCGCGGCCATGCGAGGTGCGAAGCGCAAAAGGCCGAAAGCCGCCGCCTGAAACCCGCCGTCGAATTGGCGCCAGATCCATGGCGGAATGGTATGGCCGATGGGGTTGGTTGTCAATCTGGCCCGCGAAGAGGGCAGGAATTTTCATTATGGGCGCTTCAACCGACGCCGGGTGAGGGCACCCGGCCTACACCCTCCACAGAACCGCCCTCTTGTAGGCCGGGTGCCCTCACCCGGCTTCCCCATCTGATCCACAACGAGAACTGCTGTGAAGAGGGTTTGGGTCAGAAGCCGCCAGGCTGAATTCGGTGTTGCCAATCGCCGCAATGGGCGCCAACTCATTTGACTATTGGTCCCACCCGGCATACTACAACCGACTGAGGCGCGCGGGCAGCAGGCTTAGCCCTACCACTCCGTGCGCGGCGACTGATGGGAGCACAACGGCGCGCACGGAGTGACGCGCCCTACCTGCTTTGGCTCGCCGCGTCAATCAAATCAACGACTTGCTAAGACGAATTTCGGTACTTTTTAATTTTTTCACAGCTTCTGACCCATTACATTACGCCAGCATTTCCACTGGCTTCCTGTGCTCGCGCAGGGCACCATGCCGCTCATGAAGACTGGCTGCGCTTTACTTACCCGTCGCCGCTTCCTGGGAACGACTTCTACAGCACTCGCCGCCGCCTTCGTTCCGCTGCTCTCTGGTTCAAACACGCGCGCGCGGCCCGCAAAAAGGATGATTGGCATTCAGGTCGGCGCGGTGTCATTTGTTGATGAAGGCACCGAACAGGTGCTGGATACGGTGCAGGAGCGCGGAGCGGTGGACACGGTTTTTCTGGCCACGTTCACCTACGGGCGCGGCATCGGCGGGCGGCAGATTCCGAATCAGCCGCTGCCCGATCACGGCAAGCAGGAATACGATTTGAATTTCCACGGCGGCAATTTTGCCACGCCGCATCCGAAGTTTTATCAGCGCACAGTCTTAAAACAGACCAAAGCGCCGGATCACGGTGGACTGGATATTATCGCGGAGGTGCTGCCGAAGGCGCGCCAGCGGGGCATGAAAGTTTATGCGTGGTACGAGGACGTGTTTGGGGACATTCCTGGCGTCCAGAAATTGCGCGAGATGGATTGGCAAGGGCGGCCGGCGGGGGCGCTTTGCCCCCTGCACCCCGATTACCGCAATTTCCTGATTGGTCTGACCGAAGATTATTGTCAGAGCTACGAGATTGACGGGCTGATGTGGGGTTCGGAGCGGCAGGGCCCGCTGCACAATGCCATCAGCGCGCGGCACGGCGGCCGGGCCGATTCGTCGCGCGTGAGTTGTTTCTGCGAGTTTCATCAAAAAGCGGCAAAGGAGCGCGGCATTGATTTCAAACGCGCGAAACAGGGCTTCGCAAAGCTGGATGAGTTTGTACAGGCCGCCCGCGCCAACCAGCGGCCGAATGACGGTTATTTCGTGACATTCTGGCGGTTGCTGCTGGAGTACCCCGAATTGCTGGCGTGGGAAAAGCTTTGGACCGACAGCAAACACGCCATTTACAAGGACATCTTTGACGCCGCCAAGACGAGCCGGGCCGGGGTGCAGGTCGGTTTCCACATTTGGCACGCGAACTCGTTCAGTCCGTTTTTCCGCGCGGAACAGAATTATGCGGAATTTGCGAAGACAGCGGATTTCTTGAAGATCGTCGCGTATAATAATTGCGGCGGGCCACGATATGCGGAATACCTGGGCAACATCGGCTCCACCATTTTGCGCGATGTGCCGAAGGAGGAGCTGGAGCGGCTGCACAACGAGTGGCTTGATTATGCGTGGGAGGCGCCGCTGGAAGGTCTGGCTACGACGGGGCTTTCTCAGGATTACGTCTATCGCGAATCCAGGCGCGCGCTGACCGACGTGGACGGCAAATGCAACATCTATCCCGGGATTGACATTGATATTCCAACCGGCGCGGGCCAAAAGAAGACATCACCCGAAGACGTTTACGCCGCGACCAGCGCGGCGCTCAAGGCCGGCGCGCAAGGAGTTTTGTTCTCACGCAAGTATTCCGAAATGCGTTTGGCAAATTTGGCGGGAGGCGGAAAGGCCGCGCGCGAGTTTGGAGGGTAGAATTGAGCAAGCATGGAATTTCCGACGTGGCCGCTACGACATTCGCGGCTCTTGCGGCATGGCGAGCTATCCAAACTGCCGGCCAGGCTAGAACATCCGTAATGAACGATTGGACGAGATAAAAGTGGTGGCTGCGACCGCAGCCTTTAGGTAAAGATAACCGCGTGATGGCAAGCGAAAGTTTATGAAAATTCTCATGATTCGACTCCTGCTGCTTTTGGTCTTTACTGCACCGGTCAGCCGTGTCAATGGCGAGGAGGAGAATCCAGCTCCCAAGGCGGGCGACAACCCGGCCGAGCATTTGCCGCCGTGGATTACGCGATTGACTCAGTTCGGTGAACGCGCCGACTGGTCGCTTGACGGCAGGAAAATCCTGTTCCTGGCCAAGACCTACGGAGACGTGTATGAAGTGGAGGTCGCGACCAAAATCATCCGGCCGGTGACCCATCATTATTATCACCTCGGCTACACGCGGGCGCTTTATCTTGCCAGTGGAGACATTTTACTTTCCGGCCCGGAAGCCTATGACCCGAAAAATCCGCACATAAGCCGCGCGCAATGTTTTCTCTACGTGCTGGATAAGGGCCTGAAAAAGCCGCCCGTGCCATTGGGCACAAAGTGCAGTGAAGGCCCTGCAGTTTCGCGCACACGCATGCACATCGCCTGGACGCAGGTCAGCGCGCAGTATCCGGATGAGATGCCGAAAGGTGCTTCGCGGATGTTGGAAGCCGACATCGTCTATGCCGGCGGCGCGGCCAAGCTCGCCAACCAGCGAGTGATTATTGAGAGCCGCGACTTGCCCTTCAAATGCACGCTGGAGACACAGAATTTCCGTCCGCCAGACGAGCGGGAGTTGACCTTCAGCGCCTACGGTTATCAGGGCACCGAGGTGTGCGGCATTGACTTGACCTCGAAGAGAGTCACCAATTACTCAAATGCGCCCGGCCAATATGACGAGCCTGAAGGAGTTTTCCCTGACGGCCAGCACACGCTGGTGGAGTGTGACCGGCAGAACCATAAAGGCCCCGGCTATATCGATCTATGGAAATTGAAGCTCGATGGCAGCGGCCAACTGGAGCGCCTGACTTTTTTCAGCGATTATCCAGGCTACAAAGCCTCCAACGGAGTCATCAGCGATGATGGACGCTATCTGGCCTTTCAGATGGCCCGTTCGGTCGAGCAGGCCGGAGTTGGGCACGGTATTTTCATTTACGATCTCAACAAGACAACATCGGGCAAGAAGTGAAAAGCTCCGATGCTCAAGGTCCATTCGAGTGCAGGGCGTAATGGGTCAGTGAAGGCGGGTAGGGCGCGTCACTCCGTGCGCGCCGACTGATGGGAGCACAACGGCGCGCACGGAGTGACGCGCCCAACCTGCTTTGGCTCGCCGCGTCCGCCGTCAATGACCCAGTACTTCAGGGCGCCGATCCCGCGAGGCCCAATTCCTTGGCGATGCTTTGCATCGCAGTGATAACGTGGGTGATATGCTCGTCGAGGGACAAGCCAAGCAACTCCGCGCCTTTTTCTACGTCCTCCCGTTTAACGGCGGCGGCGAAAGATTTTTGTTTCATTTTCTTGCGCACGCTGCTTGCTCCCATGCTGGCGAGCTTGTCCGGGCGCACATAAGCCACGGCGGTGATGAACCCGCAGAGTTCATCCACCGCGAAGAGCGTTTTGCGAAGTGGCCGGTCGAGCGGATACTGGTCCCGGTTCCATTCCGCGTGCGAGAGAATCGCGCCGACAATTTCTTCTTCCGCGCCGCACAGGCGCAGGAGGCGGGCGCCTTCACGCGTGTGCTCCGGCGGATTGGGCCAGCGCTCGTAATCGAAATCGTGGAGCAACCCAGTGATACCCCAGGTTTCCACGTTTTCGCCGAAGTGGTTCGCATAGTGTAGCATCGCCGCTTCGACGGCAAGGGCGTGCTTGAGGAGCGACTCGGACTTGGTATGTTCGTGCAGCAATGCCAGGGCTTGGTCGCGAATCATGGTTGCCATGGCGGATTTTCAGACCCGCTCCTTTGCCAAATACGGAATGGTCAGCGGCCCCAGGGGAAGGGCGGCGACCCGGGCGCCGTTGGCGGGGAGCAATTCTTTGACGGCAGCGCTAATGTCGTGGCAAGGCGTCAGATGGGCGGCGCGGACGACGTCGTCGGGCAACGAGCTGTAGAGCAAGACGCGGGCTTTGCGTTGGATGAGCGCCTGGGTTTGCGCCTGCCATTGTTCGGGCCTCTGGAAACCCGGGGTTGCCAGCATCGCCAGGATTTCTTCGGGGCTTGAGGCGCTGCGTAAAATTCGGTCCAGCCAGCAGTCAGGCGGGACGCCTTCGCGACATTCGCAAGCCAGGAGGATCGTGCCTCCAGGTTTGATGACGCGCGCGCCGGCACTCATGCCCTTGACTCCTTGATAAAGATTTTGGTCGAGCGGATAACCGCTGTTGGTGGTGACCACAATGTCAAAGGGCGCGTCGAACTTCTGCATCGCGGAGTTCCTGACGAATTCGCAGCCCACTTTATGCGCGGCTATCAGATCGCCGGCGAAGACACCGGTGATTTGCCGCCGCTCATTGAGGGCCACATTGAGGAGAAAGCTCGGCCCGGCGCGCAGCGCGATGTCGCGCATTTCTTCCCAGATGGGGTTGCCGTCGGTGACCCCGAAAGCCGAACAGGGATGGCCGATGTTTTTTGCGCCGTGATTGCTCATCACGGTTTGGAGTCCGGCGATGCCGGGCATGATCCCTTTAGGCCCGCCGCTGAACCCGGCGAAGAGGTGTGGTTCGATGAAGCCGGTCACGATCCGCGCGCGGGCTTCGAGGAAATGACGGTTGAGCAGCGCGGGCGTGCCGTCGCTGGTCGTGCCGACCTGCGCCAGCGCGGCAGGGTCCTCGGGTTCGTGGTTCAGAACGCGGTACTTTTGCACCACCACGGGCGTGAGCAACTGTTCCAGTTCTGAGCGAGTGTTGGGACGGTGCGTGCCCAACTGATTGAGCAGCGTGATATTTTGGGGCGGGACATCACCCAGGTAATCGAGCAACCAGGGAATGATCCGATCGTTGGGCGTGGCCCTGGTGATGTCCGTGAACAAGATGCAGATCCGCTCGCCGGGTCCAATCCATTCTCTCAATGGCCGAGCGCCGATGGGATTTTCCAAGGCCGCCACCACCGCGCCGCGTTCATCCTCAAGTCCAGGTGTGTGCGACGGCGCGATAATCGTCGTGCGCTCGTCGGGCAATTCCACCGCCAACTCACTCCGGCCATAAGCAAGCTCCACTCTCATTGATGTCCGCGATTGACTTAACCCAATTCAACTCATGCAACTATGTAACCAAACCCATGCCCAGTCCCAGGTTCTGCAACACCCGCACGGTGGAGTGGGCTTTGTTGAGGGTATAAAAATGGACGCCTGGCGCGCCGGCGCGCAACAAGTCTTGGCATTGTTGGGTGGCATACTCAATGCCGAACTGGGCCACGGCGGCATCGTTGTCGCCCAGTTCTTCCAGTTTGGACCCCAGCGCGGCCGGGATGCGGGCGCCACACAACGCGGTGAAGCGCTTGATTTGCGCCCCGCTGAGGATCGGCACGATGCCGGGTACGATGGGAATCTGGACGTTGTGCCGGCCCGTCATGTGGTCGCGAAATTCATAGTAGTCCGCGTTGTCAAAAAACAACTGAGTGATGACCCAATCGGCGCCCGCGTCAATCTTTCCTTTCAGGTAACTCCAATCCACGTGCTTGCCTTCTTTGCAGGCGACGTGACCTTCGGGAAAACCGGCGACGCCGATGCAGAAATCGTCCTGTTCTCGAATGAACCCGACCAACTGGCTGGAAAATTCGAAGCCTCCGGGCGTGGGTTGGAACTCGCCGCCGCCGGGCGGGTCGCCGCGCAAGGCCAGGACATTGCTGACGCCCAGCGCGCGAATCTGGCCGAGGAGTTCGCGGATTTGCTCGCGGGTGGCATTGACGCAAGTCAAGTGGGCCACGCTGGTCAGGCCGAGCTGCCGCTGGATGCGGTTGACGATCCTCAGCGTCTTGTCGCGGGTGCTGCCTCCGGCGCCGTAAGTCACCGAGCAATAATCGGGCCTGGTCTCCAACAACGCCGGCAGCGTTTTCTCAAGCAGGTTGCGCTCGCCCTCGTCGGTCTTTGGCGGAAAGAACTCAAACGAGATCACCGCACGCCCGGCGCGGGCCTTCGCGGCATAGATGTCCCGAACAAGCTGCATGAAACATAAACATGCGCCAATTTTGAAAAAAACCAAGCGCGCAGATGAAAACTGTGGAGATAGCGTTGGGTGAAGGGGGGCGGTGGACGGGAGAGCGCGGCGGCGGCCGATTAATCATCAAAAGAGCAAAGAGCGAAGAGCGGCGCGCACGGAGTGAGACGCCCTATCGGTAATGCTCTGTTTGACCCTTTCAGGGTCAAATGTTTTGCGGTGGCTTTTCCGTGGGTTGGCACCCACGGCTATTCACGTTTGTCCGCTTCGCGGACCGCCTGGCCCAATTGTCCGCTTCGCGGACGGCCTGGCCCGATTAACCATCAACTTAACCATCAACCAAGGATGAAGTGTCAGCATGGTTGAAGGTCTGGACGCAACGGGCCAAATGGTGGAAGTTAACCAACGGCATGAGCAAGCAGCCGGTTTGTTACTTCGATAATAACGCCACCACGCGGGTCGCAGCCGAAGTGGTGGAGGCAATGGTCCCGTTTTTGAAACATTACTGGGGCAACCCTTCCAGCGCATATTCCTTCGGGCATCAGGTTGCCGAACACGTCGAGGAAGCGCGGAGCAAAGTCGCGGCGCTGATCCATGCGGACCCGCGCGAGATCGTCTTCACGAGCTGTGGCACCGAAAGCAACAACGCGGCGATTCACAGCGCGCTGGTCACCCAGCCGGAGAAGCGGCACGTGGTCACGACCGCCGTGGAGCACTCGGCGAATATCAAGTACTGCGATTCTCTGCAGAAACAGGGTTACGCGGTCACTTTTCTGCCCGTCGAATCGGATGGTGCCCTGGACCTGCACCTGGTGGAGAAATCAATCCGGCCGGATACGGCGATCGTTTCCGTGATGTGGGCCAACAACGAGACGGGCCTGCTCTTTCCAATCGCAGAGGTCGCCGCGATTTGCCGGAGCAAAGGCACGCTGTTCCACACTGATGCGGTGCAGGTTGCCGGCAAATTGCAAATTGACGCGCAGGAGCTCGGCGTGGATTTGCTGTCGTTGTCCGGGCACAAGCTGCATGCGCCAAAAGGCATCGGGCTGCTCTACATCAAGCGCCGCACCAAATTCCGCCCGTATGTCGTCGGCGGCAGCCAGGAGCGCGGCCGGCGCGGCGGCACCGAGAACGTGCCCTACATCGTTGGGTTTGGCCGCGCCGCGGAGCTGGCCCTGGCAAGGCTGCGCGAGGAAAACACACGAGTTCGCGGTTTGCGTGATAAGCTCGAGGCCGGGATTCTGAGGAACATTCCGGGCGCGGCGCGCAACGGCGCCCAGAAGCCCCGCCTGCCCAACACCAGCAACATCGCGTTCGATGGAGTCGAAGCCGAAGGCATCCTGATGTTGCTGGACCAGGTGGGCATTTGTGCTTCGAGCGGGTCAGCCTGCACGACGGGTTCGCTGGATCCTTCGCACGTGCTTCTGGCGATGGGTTGCAGCGCGGCACGGGCGCGGAGCAGTGTGCGCTTCAGCCTCGGGCATTATAATACCGCCGCGGACGTGGACCATTTGCTTGAGCATCTGCCGGGCATCATCGCGAGGCTGCGGGGCGGCGGGCAGGCGGAGGAGGGCGTTCGAATTGATCGTGTTGGGGTTGATGGTTGATAGCCGCCACAACCGCGCAATCCCTGTAGCCCGCGGTTCCAAGCGGCGCGCACGGAGTGACACGCCCTACCGGTAATGAGCATCCCTGTAGCCCGCGGTTCCAACTGATCGATTTGGAATCCGCGATTGCCAATCACACTTCAAGTTGCAGGAACGAACTTTTGAAAGAGCACCGCAGCGAAAAACAAGCCGAGGAACAGCAGGCTCAGATTGCGAGGCGCGTCCGCGACGGCTAGCCAATCCACAAAAACAATGCCCGCCAACAAACCGGAAACGGTGCGGCCGATTTGCGTTTCCGCCGTCCAGAGGGTGTGGCGCAGAGAACGGCAGACCCACAAGCCGAGCACGGCCGACAGGAGCAGGGCGGCCTGGCGATGGTCATTGGCGTTCATGATCAGCGCTAGAATGATCGGAAATCCCAGGAGGAGCACCGGCCAGTGGCGCAACGGGCTGCGGGCGCTCTCGCCGCGCGCCAGGCAACTGAGGCCCATGATGTAAGCGGCCAGCGCCAGCCCGCACCAAAGGGACCACCCGGTCACGCCGGCGCGAGCCGTGGACGCGGCGATGACGTAGAGCAAGAGCCGGCAAAGGCCCATCAGCGCCGGCGCGAACGCAATGAGCTTGTGAGCGGCATCATACACGATGATGCAAAAGGCCAGCGCAAGACCCGCTTCGCCGGTGACTCTGCCGAGCCAGACCAGACTCAGCGCGCCCAAGGTTAGGCATGCCAGGCCCCAGTGCCAAACTGCGCTCAGGCCGATTGCGCCGGAAGGAATCGGCCGCTCCATGCGGTGCTGGCGGTCAAACTCAATGTCGAAAGCGTCATTCAAGAACATTCCGCCGACGTAAAGCAAAGTTGCGCCAACAAAGAGGAAGGGAAGATGTTCAACATTTCCCCCGCCGCCCAGCCACCAGCCGGCCAGACAGTTGGACCAGATGGTGGGCAGGTTGGAGACCCGGCCGAGGATAAAGAACGCGCGGAACTTGCCGCGCCGAACGCTGCGGAAGGCGGGCGGGGGGATGGGTGTGGAATTGCTCAAGCTCGCTGGAATAGTCCCCGCTCGGCCAGCCTTGCCAGGGTCCATTCGTATTCTGCCACGAGCTGATCGATCACGTCCAGATTCCTGAATTCCGGCGGCAGTACTTCCCAAGTGTAGGTTTCCATTTCCAGGTGCGAGCACAGGCCAGGGTTGGCTTGCAGCAAATCGAGGACGCCAAGGATGTGATCGGAAGTGTTGTCGAACAACGGCGTGGGCGCGCAGTGA
>WNGQ01002135.1_pt1 | contig 20210 bp, 19 predicted proteins | sample 5407661 | NCBI WGS metagenome assembly WNGQ01 (sample SAMN13153382, study PRJNA577476) | soil metagenome | isolation source: 60 cm soil or saprolite under Garry oak tree replicate 2 | place: USA:California | collected 2016-06-15 | reverse complement strand
CTCGTGATCCTGCCCTACGTGGTGGAGCCGTACCAGACCGTGCTGCTCTCCTACGGCCTGATCTTTGCCATCGCAGCATTGGGATTCAACCTCCTGCTCGGCTACACGGGCCTGCTTTCCTTTGGGCACTCCGCATATTTTGGCATGGGCGCCTATGCCGTGGCTTTCGCTGTCAAGTACCTGAGGATCACCTCGATGGAGCTGTCCCTGGTGGCCGGCATCCTCGCCTCGGCGCTGGTGACGGCGCTCTTCGGTTTCGTATGCGTACGCTATACCCGGATCTATTTCAGCATCCTCACGCTCGCCCTCTCCCAGGTGCTCTGGAGCCTCGCGTTCAAGTTCTTCTGGGTGACGGGCGGGAGCGACGGCCTCCGGGTGCCCACGCCCACCCTGCTCGGCATGTCCATCGGCGCCGGGCAGGACAAGATGACTTTCCTGGCGCACCGGTATTACTACTATGTCCTCGTGATCTTCCTGGTTGCGGTGGCCCTCATGTGGGTGATCGTGCATTCGCCGTTCGGCAAGGCGCTGCAGGCCATCCGCGACAACGAGATCCGCGCCGAGTTCGTCGGCGTGCAGGTGTGGCACTACCGCTGGGTCGCCTTCCTGATCTCCGGCGTGTTCACTGGGCTCGCCGGCGCGCTCTGGGTGCCGCTCAACGGCCTCACGACCCCCGACATCCTGCACTGGAGCTTCTCGGGCGAGATCGTCTTCTTCACCGTGCTGGGGGGCTTCAGCACGTTCGCCGGGCCTATCGTGGGCGCGGTGGTCTTCAACTACCTCAAGACCTTTGCCGTCGGTTACACGGTGTACTGGCAGATGTTCCTGGGTGTCGTGCTGGTGACGCTCGTGATGGCGCTGCCCACGGGCATCATGGGCATGGCCGCGCGGCTCGGTCAGAAGTGGCGGAGGGCACCTGCATCGTGAGCCTGCTCCAGACGACCCAGCTCACCAAGTACTTCGGCGAGACGCACGCCGTGGACCACGTGGACTTCACCGTGACGGAGGGAGAGGTGCTGGCCCTCATCGGCTCCAACGGGGCGGGCAAGACCACGTTGATCAACCTGATCAGCGGGCTCATCCCCGTGGACTCCGGCAGCATCGTCTTCCAGGGCACCGATGTCACGGGCGATACCATTCACGAGAAGATCGCGAAGGGCATCGCGCGGAGCTTCCAGCTCGTCAACCTCTTCGATCAGCTGACCACGCTCGACAACCTCGCCCTGGCCATCTTCTCGCGGGACGGCAAGACGCGGAAGCTGTTCTCGCTGTCGGACGCGGACGGGGCTGTCCGGGACGAGGCGGTGGCCGTGCTCCAGCAATTCGGGTTGACCGGCAAGGCCGGGATGGTGGCAGGCGGGCTCAGCCAGGGTGAGCGCAAGCTGCTGGACGTGGCCGTCGCCTACGCGCTCCGCCCCAAGCTCCTCTTCCTCGACGAGCCGACCAGCGGTGTCAGCACCCGCGAGAAGGCGCCCATCATGGACATCATCACCTCCGTGGTCCGGGCCGGGGGAATCACCGCCGTCATCGTCGAGCACGACATGGACGTGGTCTTCAGATACTGCCCCCGGATCGTCGCCATGCACCAGGGCACCATCCTGGCCGACGGAACCCCGGACGAGATCCGGAACAACGAGCAGGTCACCGCCAATCTCCTGGGGACCCAGCGCCATGCTTGAGGTCGAGCGGATCAACACGTTCCGCGGTCCCGCCCACGTCCTCAACGGCGTGTCCCTGAAGGTGGGAGATGCCGAGTCGGTCGTCCTCGTGGGACGCAACGGCGCGGGCAAGACCACGACCATTGACAGTATCATGGGGTTGCTGCCGATCCGGAGCGGCAAGATCACGTTTGGCGGGCAAGACATCAGCCGGATGCCCGCGCATGCGCGGGCCCTGGCGGGCATCGGCTACTCGCCCGAGGACGCCGGGATCTTCCCGGATCTGACCGTTGGGGAAAACTTTCTGATCAGCCAGTCGCTGGCTCGCGCGGCCGGCAAGCCACCCGCCGCGACCGGGGAGAGCGGCATCGATGCGCGCGCGCTCGCCCTGTTCCCCGAGGTCCGCGCCTTCACACAGCGCCGGGGGCTGAACCTCTCGGGCGGCCAGAAGAAAATGGTGGCCATCGCGCGTGCCATGACCCTCGGCCCCTCGATCCTGCTCCTGGACGAGCCCTTCGAGGGGCTGGCGCCCGTGGTCGTGACACGCTTCATCGAGGCTGTCACGCAGATCAAGGCCATGGGCGTCTCCCTCCTGATCGCCGAATCGAACCTCATGACGGCCTCCCGGGTGGCCGACCGGCTCTATGCCATCGACCGGGGCGAGATCATCTTCGACGGCCCGCCCCGCCAGGCCTTCGAAAACGTCGAGGTGATGAAAACCCTCCGCGGTTGAAGAGGCCCGGGTGAGGGTTGACAATGGGCTCTGGGCCCGTTAGAAGGGCGCCACAGGTACCCAATGATCGCCCGGCTCCTTCCCAGCCCGACGGCGGCCCGCGCCGCCGCCATCCTCCGGGAGGTCTTTTCCGGCATCCAGGGACCCCTGTCATTTCGTCTCTGGGATGGGACAGGCGTGCCCCTGTCCGGAGACAAGCCCCTGTGTATGGTGGCCATCAAGTCCCCAGAGGCCTTCCTACACCTCATCCGCAATCCGTCCCCCTATCACTTCGCCGAGGCCTATGTTCAGGGCAAGATAGACCTCGAGGGGGACCTCTTCTCGGTGATGCCCGTGGCCAATCAGCTCGAGGAGGTGAGGCTGCCGCTGCTCCAGAAGCTCCGCCTCGTGCTGTCTCTCTGGAGGCGTTAGAGATGGACGACCAGGGGCGCGGCGACGCATTCGACGTGATCGTGGTGGGCGGCGGGCCGGGCGGCAGCACGGCCGCCTGGCGGCTCGCGAAGCGCGGCCTGCGCCCGCTTGTCCTCGATGCCGCCGTCTTCCCGCGGGTGAAGATCTGCGCGGGCTGGGTCACCCACGAGGCGCTTTGTGACCTCGACATCGATCCGGACAAGTACCCGCTGACCATCCAGCCTTTCGACCTCTGTGTGCTCGAGTTCGAGGGCGCGCGGCACCACACGGCGTGGCGGCGCCCCGCGAGCTACGGCATCATCCGTCGCGAGTTCGACCACTATCTGCTCGAGCGCGCGGCGGCGGCGGGCGCGGACGTGCGCTGGGGCAACAGGGTGACGGGGGTCGAGCAGGGCCGCCACGTGGTGGCCGTGCAGACCGAGCACGGCCGCTTCGAGGCGCCCCTCGTGATCGGCGCGGGCGGCCACCGCTGTCCGGTCGCTCGGGCCCTCGGTGACATCTCGGAGCGTGAGGAAGTGGTGGCGGCCCAGGAGAGCGAGACGCGGCTGCCTGCGGAGTGGGTGGAGCGCCTCGCGCCCTTCATGCGCGCGCCCGAGCTCTACGTCGAGGGCGACCTCCGCGGCTACGGCTGGTATTTTCCCAAGCAGGACTTCGTCAACATCGGGATCGGCTGCACGGGGGGCAGCGACGGCAGCCTCCCGCGCCGCCGCGAGGCGCTCATCCGCGCCCTCCGCGCCTCGGGCCGCTTGCCCGCCGATCTGCCCATCGAATCCTTCAAGGGCCACGCCTACGTGGTCAGGCGACAGGCCCCGCGGAGACTCTGCGGGCCGCGCTTCGTCCTCGTGGGAGATGCGGCGGGCCTCGCGCGGGATCTTTCCGGCGAGGGCATCGGCCCCGCCATCCGCAGCGGCCTCCTGGCCGCGGAAGCGGCGGAGGCATGCCTGCGGACGGGTCGCCCCCTCCACGGCTATGCGGAGCAGATCATGGCTCTCTACGGTCCCGGCGAGCCCCGCTGGCTCGAGCGCCAGCTGGGCCGTCTGCCGGAGTCGATGGCGCGCGTGGCCGTGCGGCTCATCCTGGGCGTGGCCGCCGCGCGGCGGCGCATCGTGTTCGACAACATCTTTGGCATGCGGGAGGCGGCGTGATGCGAGGCTCGGGCAAGCAGCGGGACGCGCAGGCGATCGCGCACCACTACGATGTCTCGAACGAGTTCTACGCGCTCTTCCTCGATCCCCTCATGCTCTACACCTGCGCGTACTACCGCGAGCCCGACGGTAAGCTCGAGCAGGCGCAGGAGGACAAGGTCGATCTCGTCTGCCGCAAGCTCCGTCTCCAGCCCGGTGAGACCATGCTCGACATCGGCTGCGGATGGGGAGGGCTCTCCATCTGGGCGGCCCAGCACTACGGTGTCAAGGCGCACGGAGTCACTCTCTCGCGCGCCCAGGCCGAATGGGCGCAGGCGCGCATCAAGCGCGAGGGCCTCGAGGGGCGTTGCGTGGTCGAGCACCGCGATCTCCGCGATATCCCGGAGGGGGCGCGGTACGACAAGATCGCCGCCATCGGAGTTATCGAGCACGTGGGGATCGCGAACTATCCCGCCTTCTTCGGCCGCGTGCGCGACATGCTCAATGACGGCGGGCTGTACCTGAACCACGGCATCCACCACGAGTTCCACTGGAAGCACACGAGCCAGACGGATTTCCTCTACCGGTACGTCTTCCCCAACGGGGATCTCTCCGGCGTCACCGAGACCCTGACGGAGATGGAGCGCGCCCAGTGGGAGATCGTGGACGTCGAGAATCTGCGGCTCCACTACGCGCGCACCTGCCGCCACTGGGTGGAGCGGCTCGAGGCCCGCGCCGACGAGGCGCGCGCTCTCGTGGGCGAGCAGATCTACCGCACGTGGCGCCTGTACCTGACCTGCTCCTCCGTCGCCTTCCAGGGCGGGTCGATCGGGCTCTGGCAGATACTTCTGCGGAAGCAATGGGACCCCGCCGGCCCCACCGAACCCACTACCCGCGAAGACATCTACAGCTAGTGAACTCGGAGGGGGGCCCCGCCCCCCTTCCGAAACCTCCCCCCCGGCGCAGTGCGAGCCGGAGGACGTCGCGGGGCTGGGGCCCCGCCGTCCGAGGCGAGCAATCTGAGAATTGCGCCGGCGAAGCCGGCGCTCGAAGCGGAACATTCCTGCTCATGAGGGCAGGGATATTGCTGGGACAGTCTACGAGGCTCGTCGTTCTCGACGGGTAGTGCCCTTTCGTTCGCACGCCCGAGGGCACGATGGCATACTGGGGCGAGCGGCGCATCCCATCGGGTCGGAGGGTTCATGACGAGGTTTCTGCGTGCGGCGGGGGCAGCCGTGGTGGGCTTCGTGGCGCTGCTCCTGACCGGCGCGCCCGCGCACGCCGTCGAGTACCGGCTGCTCGTGGCGAGCATCTTCGATCGAGCGCTGACCTCCTTCGTGAGCTCCGCCGAGCTCTACGACGGCGCCTCGGGCCCCGGCCTCGACAAGGTGGAGCAGTCGCTCGACGCAGGGGCGATCGACCGCGGGGTCATCATCGTGCAGCGGCCGCTCAGGTCGGTGCCGGCCAGCATCGCGCGGGCCTGGGGCGGCGTCAACGTCGCCGCCGACATCCTGCGGGGCGGGATCGACACGCCGAGCTGGGACGAGGTGCGCTGGCAGGGCAAGCCCGGCGAGCGCAGCATCTGGGTCATCAAGAGCTCGGGCAATGTGCGGCCCCAGCAGATCGTCCGGGTCGTCCTCAAGGGCGCGGGTCCCGTGCGGCTCTTCCAGCCCTTCACGGTCACGAACGGCAACAAGGTGACGGTGCTCCAGCTCCCCATGCCCCTGATGGCCTTTCACGAGTCTCACGGCAATGTCTGGGACAAGTTCGTGGCCAAGAACCTCGATCTCCGGCAGGGCATCGGAGCCGTCGTCGGCCTCTCCGACAATGCCCTCTTTCCCGACCTGGTCTACCTCATCGTGGATCAGGGCGACACGCCCGCCACGTTCAAGGCCGTGATCACCTGGCGTGACCGCAACATCGACCGAGAGGCGCCGGGCGGCGGCACCTTCATCAGGATCCGATACAACCACTAGCCGCGGTGCTGAGGGCTGTCTTGGGGGCGGTGGGCCTCGCCGCCACGATCCTTCTCTGGCCCGGGGCAGGGCCGGCCGCCGATCCCGCCCTCACGCTGCCCGCCTCCGTGCCGCCCGCCGAGCGCGCCCGGATCGAGGCGGTGATCGCGCAGTCGAGTGTCTCCACGCGTGCCGAGCTCGAGCCGTACCCGCTGCGTCTCGACGTGTTCAACTACCTGCTCGACCATCCCGACTTCGCCACCCAGGTGACGCGCGCCCTGCGCCTCGCGCGCTACCGCGTCTGGCGGGACGCCGATGGGTTGCACCTCGACGACGGGTGGGGGGTCAAGGGCCTCATCACGCCCCTGTACGGTGACGGCGGGTTGCGCGTCCTGTACGCGCGCGGGCACTACGAGCAGAGCTTCATGCCCAACATCCGCGGCCAGGCCGTGATCGTTCTCCGTTACGCCAGCGGCCACGATGCCAAGGGCCGGCCCGGACTCGCCACGTCTCTTCAGGTGTTTGGCATGCTGGACAGCAAGGTGCTCTCGAGCCTCGCGGGCGCGATCGCGCAGGACAAGGCCTCGCTCGAGGCGCGCCGGGTCCTCAAGGTGTTCTCGCGCCTCACCACGCACCTCGACCGCCGGCTCGACGAGGTCCTCGCCGACCTCCAGAAAGATCCCGACGTCTCCCGCCCCGAGCTCGCCGACCTCCGCAGATTGCTCGGCCGCTAGCTCTCCCGATTCCTGGACACACGGCGGCGGGTGGGGCAGGGGGCATCCCCGTGCGCCCGAAGCTGGGACGACCTTCGCGAGTGACTCAGCTGCTAGCCTTCCCGATTCGCTCATGCCCGGCGAGGGGTGGGGCCGGGGGCATCCGCCGTGGACCCGTATCTTCTGCGCGTTGCCGAAGAGACAGAGCTTGGTCTCGTGGCCCCTCACGAGAGGCCGCCGCGGATTGCGAGTCAGCGTGGTCCACGGTGGATGCCCCCGGCCCCACCCCTCGCTTTGCCGGCACGGAGCGCGGCTCTGCTAGAAGTCAGGGGAGGCGTGGCGATCGAGGATACGGTCCTGGAGATGGCGGCCGAGGGCCCTCGCGTAGCGGCGCGTTCGCTCCGGCATGTTCGTCTGGCCAGGCGGGGCGGGATCGAGGCCGAAGACCGAGCGCGAGAAGTTGAGCGATTCCAGCGCCGCCGAGATGCGCTCATGCTCCGTGGGCGGCAGGATCTGCGCGGGATCCCCAAGGGCCACCCAGCCGATGGGCACCACGGCATCCGGCAGGAGCGCCGTCTTGATGTGCACGACCCCGTTGATGCGCACGACGCTCCGCGCGCCGATCCGCGCCCCGTTGAAGATCGAGGCGCCCGTGGCGATGAAGACGTCGTCGTCCACGATGCAGCCCGAGAGATGCGCGTGCGGACCCACGAGCACGTGGCTGGCGAGCCTCAGCGGATGGGTCGCGGTGCCTCGGAGCACCGCCTGCTCCATCACGATGCAGCGCGAGCCGAGCACCACGGGACCGCTCTCGGCCGTGAGCACGGCGCCGAAGAGGACGCGACAGTCCGGCCCGATGGTGACATCGCCGCACACGACCGCCGTCGGTGCGACATAGGCGCTGTCGTCGATGCGGGGACGACGGCCCTCGTGCTCCAGCAGCATGGCTCCTCGGCCGTCAGCGATGGAGCCAGGTCAGGATATAGGGCAGGCTGACCACGACGAGGGTGGCCAGCGCCGTCACCACGAGGACGGCCTGGAACCAGCCCGCCTGGAAGAAGCGGTCCGAAGCGCTGGCGGGCTCGATCTCTGGCGCCTTGTGGAAGAGCGCAACCAGCGAGAGCAACAGGCCCACCGAGAGCACGACGATGCCGAGCGGTCGCGTGCCCTCGGGCAGCCCCTTCACGTAGATGGGCAGACGGGCCATGATGCTACCGACGAGGAGCAGCGCCGAGAAGATCCACCGCTCGGTCCGCCACCAGACGACCCAGGCGAAGGTGGCCCACATGGTGAGGGCGCCCACGTCGACCATGGGGCGCCAGGCTCCGCAGGCGGGCAGCGACCCCTCGCACTTGACCACGACCACGGCGAACCAGATCCACACCCAGGCGACGAACGCCACCAGGAGCGCGAAGGCCACCGTGCTCATCCGGCTGCCGAAGACCTCGAGCGCGAGGTTCCACCACGCGCGGGCGAGGAGCGCGATGGCGGCGGCCACCGCGACCCAGGCCAGCCCGCGCACGGGCGTCTCGGCCTGGCCGAGGGTAGGGAGCTGCATCAGGCCGATCGACGCGAAGAGGAAAATGCCGATGAAGCCTACGAGGGAGGCCAGGCGGTAGGGCCGTACGCGGTGCGGCATGCCCAGATAATACAACGCTCGCGCCGCACAACACACTTGACACTCGGCCACCTTCGCCCGATTCTCGCCCCAGCCGATTGAGCGGCAAGACCGGCGTGAACCCCGAGCAGGCGGAGGGCCTCCCCCATGAGCGAGCTCACTCGACGCGATCTGTTGAAGCTCTCCGGCGCCGCCGCGGCCGCCGGGCTCGGATTCCCGGCCGTCCTCGAGGCCCAGTCGAAGGAGCTCGTCATGCTGGGTCTCTGGTCCTTCACCGGGGCCTTCGCTGACGTCGGTCCCGTCCTCGACCGGGGCATGAAGATGGCTCTCGACGAGCGCGGGATGAAGATCCAGGGCCGCGCCATCAAGTACATCACCCGGGACGACGAGACCAAGGCGGGCAGCGCCACCCGCCGGGCCGAGGAAGCCATCGATGCGGAAGGCGCGAAGTACATCATCGGCCCCTGGTCCTCCGGGGTGGCCCTGGCCGTCTCGGAGGTGGCCAAGCGGAAGAAGACCTTCCACTACTTCAGCGGGGGCACCGAGGACATCTCGGGCGCGCGCTGCCATCGCTACTCGTTCCAGTGGGCGGCGAGTCCCTATACCGCGGCCAAGACCGTGGTGGACAACTTCATGCAGGCCAATCCCCGGGCCAAGCGCTGGCACCTCCTGGTCGCCGACTACGCCTTCGGCTGGTCGGTGGAGAAGTACATCAAGGAAGTGGGCAAGACGCACGGGATCGAGTTCGTGGGCGCCGACCGGCACCCCCTCGGCGAGCGCGAGTTTTCCAACTACGTGACGAAGGCGGCGGGCAACAAGCCCGACGTGGTCGCCATGATCAACTTCGGGCTCGACGCCGTCACGGGGGCCCGGGAGATCTTCAACTTCGGCCTCACCCCCAAGGTGCCCCTCATCCTCACGTGGTCATCGGGCGTGGAGGAGCTGGTGCAGCTCAATCCCGAGATCCGCGAGAACATGTGGGTGGGATCGAACTTCTACTACACCGCCGACACGCCGGTGGCCCGCGAGTTCGTCAAGAGCTATCAGGCCAAGTTCGGCGGCCCTCCCGGCTATGCGCCCGCGGCGGCCTACGGGATGACACGCATGATGCTGCACGCCATGGACAAGGCCAAGTCCACCGAGGTGCCTGACGTGATCAAGGCGCTCGAAGGCCTCGAGGTGGACGATCTGGTCGGACGCATGCGGGTCGACCCGAAGACCCACCAGACGCTGCGCCCGTACTTCTTCATGCGCTGCAAGAAGAAGGAAGCGATGAAGAACCCGATGGACTTCGCCGACATCGTCGCCACGGGCACCACGCCGTTGCCTGCGGAATACGCAGCCTGCAAAGACATCGGCGTTCTCTGAGCTCGGAGGGGGGCTCCGCCGCCCTTCCGAACCTCCCCCCAGAGGCGGGTTGCGCCGGCGAAGCCGGCGCTCGAGCTACTGCAACCGCGTGAGGATCTCGCTACTCGTCAGTCAGGTGCTGAACGGGCTGGCCACGGGGATGCTGTACGCTCTGATGGGCATCGGCCTCAGCATCATCACGGGGGTGCTCAACATCCCCAACTTCGCCCATGGCGCCCTCTTCGCCCTCGGCGCCTATCTCCTCTATTCGATCATCCAGCTCGTAGGCAATTTCTGGCTCGCGCTCGTGATCGCGCCCCTCGGCGTGGGACTGCTCGGGGTCCTCATCGAGTACGGCGGGATCCGGCCTCTCTACAAGGCCGGGCACGACTACCAGCTCCTGCTCACCTTCGGCCTGTCGCTGATCGTGACGGAGGGCATCATCATCATCTGGAGCCCCGTGGGGATGAGCCAGCTCCCGCCACCTCTCCTGCGCGGCGGCGTCGACCTCGGCATCACGTTCTACCCGAAGTACCGGCTCTTCGTCATGGTCGCCGCCGCGCTCCTCGTGTTCGGAGCATGGCTCTTCCTCGAGAAGACGCGCTACGGGGCGATCATGCGCGCGGGCATCGAGGACAAGGAGATGGTCGCCCTCCTCGGCATCGACATCCATCGCCTCTTCACCGCTGCCTTCGCTCTGGGCTGCGTGCTCGCGGGGATCGCGGGGGCCCTGACCGCGCCCATCCGCGGGCTCAACCCTCTCATGGGCGTCGACATGCTCGGCATCGCCTTCGTGGTCGTCGCCCTCGCGGGGCTGGGGAATCTCCTGGGGTCCATCGCGGCGGGACTCCTCGTGGGCGTGGCCCAGAGCCTGGTGGCCCTGTTCTGGCCGGAGGCCTCGGTCGCCGTCATCTTCGCCGTCATGGCCGCCGTCCTCCTCGTCCGTCCCCAAGGACTGTTCGGCATCCGATGAGCGCTTGCGCGAAGAGCCCATGGAGCCACGGGCATCATCCACATGACCCGAGACAAATGAGCGCTTGCGCGAAGAGCCCCCGGAGCCCACGGGCATCATCCACATGACCCGAGACAAATGAGCGCTTGCGCGAAGAGCCCCCGAGGTCACACCGAACTCATCCGCGCTGAGCGAGATAGCAAATGAGCAAGGCTTGGCTGACCGTTCTGGCGGCCGTGGTCCTGCTCCCCGTCTTCGTCCGGCACGCCATCGCCACGGAGATCTGGATCTTCGCCATCTTCGGGCTCGGCCTCAACCTTCTCCTGGGCTACACGGGTCTCCTGTCCTTCGGCCAGGCCACCTTCTTCGGCTCCGCGGGATACGTGGCGGGCTACCTCTTGAAGCACTCCGCGGTCAACGTGCTCCTCGTGCTCGCCATCGGCGTCGTGGTCGGGGCGGTGACGGCCGCTGCCGTGGGCTATCTGTGCGTCCAGCGCGCCGGGCTCTACTTCATCATGCTGACCTTCGCCCTGAACCAGATGTTCTACTTCACCGCGTACCAGTGGACGACGGTCACCGGAGGCGAGGACGGGATGCCGGGGATCCCGCGGCCAAACGTGCTCGGCGTCGACATCCACCCGCCCCTCGCCTACTACGCGCTCGTGGCCGCCCTCTTCCTCCTCTCGCTCTGGGTCATGAAGCGGCTCGTGGAGTCTCCGCTCGGGAAGATCCTGCAGGCCATCCGCGAGAACGAGCCGCGCGCCGAGGCCCTGGGCTACGACGTGGCGCGGCTCAAGCTCGCGGCCTTCGTCATCGGCGGCGCCTTCTCCGGTCTGGCGGGTGTGCTCTACGCGATGCTCTTCGGCATCGTGCCGCTCGAGTCCATCGGCTTCGTCTTCTCGGGCAATGTCGTCTTCGCCACCCTCATCGGCGGCTCGGGCTCGCTCTACGGCCCCGTCATCGGCTCCTTCGTGTTCATCTGGCTCTCCGAATCGGTGAGCGCGATGTGGGCGCGCTGGCCGCTCCTCCTCGGCGTGGCCTTCGTGATCGTGGTGCTGTTCTTCCGGGGCGGTGTCGTCGAGGCGTGGGGGCGCTTCTGGGCGTGGCGCGCAGCCCGCCGGCCCGCCACCGTACAGACCGATGCCCCTCGTTAGGACCGAGGGGCTGACCAAGGCCTTCGGAGCGCTGACGGCGGTCAACGCCGTCACCCTCGAGGTTCAGGAAGGCGCGCTGCACTCGGTGATCGGGCCCAACGGCGCCGGCAAGACCACCTTCTTCAACTTGCTCACCGGGCAGCTCGCTCCGACGGCCGGCCGCATCGTCTTCGACGGGCGAGACATCGCCGGCACGCCCCCGCACAAGATCGCCCACCTCGGCATCGCGCGGTCCTTCCAGCGCACGAGCATCTTTCCGACGCTGTCCATCGCCGACAATGTGTGGCTGGCCGCCTTCGCGCGCCACGACTCCTGGCGGGGCCTCGCCTGGCGCCGCGCCGATCGGTACCCGGAGCTTCTCGAACGCGCGCTGGCCGCGCTCGGCGAGGTGGGGCTCGCCGACAAGGCGGGACAGCCGGCGCGCGAGATCTCCCACGGCGAGCAGCGGCAGCTCGAGCTGGCCATCGCGCTCGCCGCGGCCCCGCGGCTCTTGCTGCTGGACGAGCCGGCGGCCGGGCTCTCCCCGGACGAGACCCAGAAGATGGTGGGGCTCGTGCGGAAGCTGAAGGGCCGATACACCATCGTGCTCATCGAGCACAAGATCGGCGTCGTGATGAGCATGTCCGACCGGATCTCCGTCATGCACTTCGGCAGCGTCATCGCCGAGGGCACGCCCGCGGAGATCCAGCGCGACGCAGAAGTCCGGCGCGCCTACCTGGGAGGCATCGCGCCGCCATGATCCTGGATATCCGAGGCATCGACACGTACTACGGGCTCGGGCACATCCTGCACGGGCTCTCGCTCGGCGTCGGGGAGGGCGAAGTGGTCGCCCTCCTGGGGCGGAACGGCGCGGGCAAGACCACGACGCTCCGCTCCATCACCGGCCTCACGCCGCCCGCGCGCGGCACCATCACGTACAAGGGCGCGTCCATCGGCGGGATGCCCGCGCACCGGATCTCGCAGCTCGGCATCGCCCTCGTGCCCGAGACGCGCGGCATCTTCTCCTACCTCACCGCGCGGGAGAACCTGGAGATCGCTCGCCGGCCGGGCTCGCGCTGGCCCCTGGAGGGCATGCTCGAGCGCTTTCCGAAGCTCCGCGAGGTGCTGGATCGCAAGGGACGGCTGCTCTCCGGGGGCGAGCAGCAGATGCTCGCCATCGTCCGCGCCCTCCTCACGGGGCCGGAGCTGCTCCTCCTGGACGAGCCGTCTCAGGGCCTGGCGCCGCTCGTGGTGGAAACCGTCATGGGCACCGTCCGGGAGCTCAAGCGCGAGCGGGTCAGCATGCTGCTCGTCGAGCAGAATGCCGAGATGGCCCTCGAGCTCGCCGATCGCGTCTACGTCATCGATCACGGGACCATCGTGTTCGAGGGCACTCCGGCCTCGCTGCGCGCCAACCACGAGGTCACGACCACGTACCTGGGCGTCGGCGGCTGAGCGCGACGGACCCGAGGACAAGACGAAGCTGGACCCCTGGTGGAGCGTCTACTGCGCCGAAGGGCGCTCTGGGTGTGACAAGTAGCTATTCCACCGTGAATCCGGGCGCGCGAGTCGCCGCGTAGGCGCCACGAGGACGTGGACGGAGTCCTATTCTGGTGTTTGCCTGCGCTTTGTGCTAGAAGCCGGAAAGAACCGATGGACGTCCTTGCCCTCCATGCCGCCCGCCAACCGGACAAGCCCGCGCTCATCGAGGGTGAGCGGGTCTGGTCCTGGCCCGAGTTCGTCACGCGCCGGAACCGGCTGGGCCATGCCCTCCTCGGGCTCGGGCTCGGGCCCGGCGCCCATGTCATCGTCTATGCCGAGAACTCTCTCGAGCACTACCTGGCGGCCGCGGGCGCGCGCCCGGCCGGACTGATCCCCGCGCCCATGAACCACCGGCTGGTGGCCGAAGAGGTGGCATACATCCTCGACCACTCGGATGCCGCGGCCGTCTTCGTGAGCGACCAGTTCCTCCCCGTGTGCGAGGCCGTGCGAGAGCAGGCGTGGAAGGTCCGTCACTGGATCCTGATGGGCGAGGCGCGGCGCGACTGGGCCGTGCACCTGGACGATCTTCTCGCCGAGGGCAGTCCCGAGCCGGTGGAGCTGTCGGCCGACACCGGCTTCGGCTCCTCCCTCATCTACACGGGCGGCACCACGGGCAAGCCCAAGGGGGCGCTCCGTCGCAGCGTCGACCCGCAGGGGCTCATGGACACGCTGCGGGCCATGGATCTCCTGGATCCGAGCCACGTCCACCTGGTGGCGGGGCCCATGTACCACTCGGCGCCGTCAGGCCTTGCCCTCTACTCGCACCTGGTCGGGGCGACGGTGGTGATCATGCCCAAGTTCGACCCCGAGCGCGCCCTCGAGCAGATCCAGCGCCATCGCTGCACGAGCACCTTCATGGCGCCCACGCTCCTCAAGCGCATCGTGGAGCTGCCCGCATCCGTCCGGGCCCGCTACGACGTATCCTCCATGAGAACCATCATCATGGCCGCGGCGCCCTGTCCCATGAGCGTCAAGGAGGCGGTGATCGCCTACTTCGGGCCGGCTCTCTACGAGTTCTACGGCTCGACCGAGCTGGCGGTGAACACCATCCTCAGACCGGAGGACGTGCTCCGGAAGCCCGGATCGTGCGGGCAGGCCGCTCCGGGCCGGGAGATCGCGCTCCTCGACGACGACGGCCGGCCCGTGCCCGTGGGCGAGCCCGGCGAGCTCTACGTCAAGCGTTTCTCCAACATCCTCGACGAGTACTACAAGGACCCCGAGGCGACCCGGGAGATGCGTCGCGGCGAGTGGTACTCGGTGGGCGACGTCGCGCGGATGGATGCCGACGGCTTCTACTACATCTGCGACCGCAAGCGCGACATGATCATCTCGGCCGGCGTGAACATCTATCCCGCGGAGATCGAGGACGCCCTGCATCGCCACCCCGACATCCAGGACGTGGCGGTCTTCGGCGTGCCCGACGACGACTGGGGCGAGCGGGTCCACGCGGCCGTGCAGCTCCGGCCGGGGGCCCGGCTCACCGCAGAGGACGTCATGGCCTTCGCCCGGCGCCATGTCGCCGGTTACAAGGTCCCACGCGAGGTCTCCTTTCACGAGGACTTTCCGCGCGATGCGGCGGGCAAGCTCCTCAAGCGCGTGCTCCGCGAGCCCTACTGGGCCGGCCGCGCGGTCCGGATTTGAACCGCGCCCGCTCGACAGCCCGAGGCGCGCGCCCATGAAGCTGCCCGCCGCCTCCCTCACCATCAAGATCACCGTGCTCATCGTGATCGTCCTCATCGTGGGCTTCGGGATCTCGACCATCCTCACCATCCAGCGCGAGTCCGACCTCCTCGTGGAGCAGAGCAAGGGGGCGGCGCGGCGGCTGACCATGACTCTCATCGCCAGCATCGAGAGCGCCATGCTCCAGGAGCGCCCCGACATCACGCGCGGGCTCATCCAGGAGATGCAGAGCACCACGCCCGTGGAGGGCCTCACCATCTACCGGCACAACGGTGTCGAGGCCTTCACGGACCTGGAGACCTTGAAGGCCGTCTCGAAGGAGGCGGAGCTGCCCAAGGGGGTGGCGGCGAGCATCGAGAAGATGGCGCGCCCCGCCGGCGCCGTCATGACGGGACCGCTCTTCAAGAAGGCCGTCGACACGCTTCAGACCCAGGAGTCGCTCGAGGAGCAGAACGGCGTCCTGCTCTTCACCCTGCATCAGCCCATCCCGAACCAGGAGCGATGCCAGGGGTGCCACGGCACCGACCACAAGGTGCGTGCCGTCGTGCGCGTGCAGACCTCCATGGCGCCCGTGTTTGCCGCGGTGCATGCCCAGCGCAATCGCCAGATCATGGTCGGCATCGTCACCATCATCGTGGCGGGGGGCGCCCTTGCCCTCGTGATGCGCTCCGTGGTGGTGCGCCCCATCCAGAGCCTGGCCTTGGCGGCGAAGCGCATCGGCGAGGGCGATTTCGCGGTTCGCGTGCCCGCCGACTCCGGTGACGAGATGGCCGAGCTGGGCGGAGCGCTGAACGACATGACGGTCCGGCTGGCCACGGCCAAGCAGGACCTCGAGACCCGCAATGCCGAGCTGGCCTCCACGCTGGAGGACCTGCAGGCCTCACGCCAGCGTCTGGAAGTGCTCGAACAGCTCAAGGGCGAGCTGTCCAAGTTCGTTCCCGACGCCGTCAAGGAGCTGCTCGAGCGCGACCCCACGGCCACCCAGCTCCAGAAGCGGCAGGAGGAGGTCTCCGTCCTCTTTCTCGACATCGCCGGCTATACGCGGCTGTCCGAGCAGCTCGAGGCCAAGCGCCTCAACCAGCTCGTGCAGACCTACTTCTCGGGCTTCCTCGAGATCATCCGCGCGCATCACGGCGACATCAACGAGACGGCGGGCGACGGGCTCATGGTCATCTTCCAGGGGCAGAGCCGGAACGATCCCGGCCGCGCCATCGACCACGCCATGAACGCCGCCCGCGCCGCCCTGGCCATTCGCGCGAGGACAGGCGAGCTTAACGAGGAGCACGCGGGCGTCTTCCCCGAGATTGCCCTGCACATGGGCATCAACACGGGCGAGGCGCTGGTGGGCGCCACCAAGATCGGCGGGGCGGGCTCGCAGCGCTGGACCTTCACGGCCACCGGCCCCACCACCAACCTGGCCGCGCGCTTCGCGGGCTCGGCCCAGGGCGGGGAGATCGTGGTCGGCCCCGCCACCGCCGCGCGCATCCGCATGGCCTTCGTGCTGGAGAACCTCGGCGAGAAGAGCTTCAAGAACGTCTCGCAGCCGCTGCAGGTGTTCCGCGTCATCCCGCCCGGCGTCTACGACAAGATCGCCTGATGGCTGGCCGGTCCCCCGGCCACGGCAGGCAGCCGGCCGAGGGCTGAGCGGTCATGGCCGTCCCGAGCCAGCTCCGATTCCTGCGGCCCCGACGGCAGCGGCCATTTCTCGGCACGGCAGGCGGACCATACATCCAGGCCCTCGAGGTGTTCGCGGTGCTCCACTGGGCCTTGTCGATCTACGTCGCGTTCATCCTCTGGCCGAAGGCGCTTCCCGACGTCATCATGCCGACCCTGGTGCTCGCCGCCTTCTGGAGTCCGGGGCCGGGGAGCCTCGCGTTCGTCATCGCCGCCTGCGTCTCCCGCGGGCTTCACGCGCTCTGGATCACGTGGGGGCTGCGCGCGCTCTTGACCGCTCCGCGTGAGCCGCTACACTTCCGGCTCCTGCCGATAGTCTGCGCGCTGGCCGGCGCCATCCTGCTCGCCACCGCGCTCCTCCTCTGGGAGCGGCGCCGGCTCTTCGCGCCGCCGGGGCTGCCCGCGCAGCGCTGGCGCATCGCCGCGGGCATTCTCGTGGCCCTGGCCACGCTCAAGCTTTCCTGGGTCGGCCCGCTTCTCCGCCTGACCGTCTATGGCGAGCTGCGCTGAGATCGGCAGAGGAGCCTCCCGCAGGGGTTCCTTCCGATCGGCGTCATGGCATCGTTGCCCAGGAGGATGTGTTGACTGCCTCTCCATGTCGGGAAAGCTCCCGCATTCGATGGCCACTGCGAAGTTTTTTCCGCCTTCGCCTACACTGACCGCGCGAACTTGCGTGGTTGGCGTCGACCTTACAAAACAGCGATTGACCGCGGGGTCCATCCCGGATATATCTCACGCACCGATAGGACGTTGGTCGCGTATGACGTACACGACGTGACGCTCGAGATCCGCACAGGAGGCCGGATATGCTTGCTCCTCCGGAGGCGAGCTCACTATCTTCAACATGAGACGTCATCGTCCGGCACATCGTTCGGTTCGCTCCCGCGTGCGAGGCTGGCTATGGACCGCGGCCGAGCGATCCGTCTTCTGGTCGACTGTCCTCCGCGCCGTTCGCGCTCGGCGCAGGCTGCGGCACCGTGCGCTCGGGGCGGCCGCGACCGTGCAGCGCGGAATCTGGAGCATCTACTACCGGAGCCGTCGCACTGTACGCACGCGTGTATGGTCACGGGCGCGAGCGTCGCACGTCGCTCCTCGGGCGCCCCGCGGGCGATCATCGGCGGATGAACGGTTCGCGCGCTCCGAACGCCCCCTGATCCACTGGGTGAAGGGCGATGGTCTCGACGACGAGGTGACACGCTCGGCGATCGCCCAGGCGACCAGGCTTTTCGGTGACACCGTCGACTACTGTCTCGCGATCAACAACATCGACGTGGACCGGGCCCGCCGCGTAGTCGAATGGGCGGCGCAGCCGGTGCACATCTGGAGCCAGGCGCCCGAGGACAATCCCCCGCTGGCCGATGCGCTCGACCTTGCCGGCTGTCCTCCCGAGCGCTTCGGGTATTGGTGGAAATGGTTCCCGGCACGCGTTCGTCCTCTCGCCCCCGAGTGGGTGCTCGATGGCGATCAGACCATCGTGGGCAAGCCGCCGTGGTTCGATGTGTGGGCTGCCGGCTATGACGTGGTGCGGGTCTCCCAGGATGATGTTTCGGCACCTGAGAGCATCTACGGGCAGTACGCCAAGAACGTCACGAATCGCCACCGCCTCTATTCGGGTCTCCTCTCGCTGCCTCCCGGCCTCGATTTCTTCCAGCCCATGCAGGCGCTCCTGGCCGCAGAGCCCCTCGTCCCCCCGCATGACGGGCGCTGGAACCAGAGCGAGCAGGGCTGCTTCGCCGCTGCCTTCAATCTCATCGACGTCGAGCCCATCCCGCTCCACGAGTTTCCCTTCGCTCGAGCGTGGGACAAGGACCTAGACCATGGAACTGGCGGGCGACGCGCACAGCCGTGGGGCTATCACTTCGGTGGAGCCTTCAAGGTTCCCAACCCCCACTTCGAGCGCCTCGGGGCATCGGGAGAGATTTTCTGGCGGACGGACCAACCAAGCCGCATGGAGCGCGTGACCTGGCTCCGAAACTTCGGGCAATGGGGGCGGGAAGGATGGTCCATGCACCCGGCCCACGTCGCCCTCGTGGATGCTCGCTCGCGAGATTTCCGCGGTCACCCGGTCCTGGAGATCGGTACCTCGCGCGGCCAGCTGGCCGCGCTCATGGCAGAGAACGGCTGCTTGGTGACCACGGTCGACCGCGAGGATCGCGGCGCCCGTTTCAACCTCCAGGGCCTGCGCGTCACCGTCGAGATCGCCGACGGCGCCGAATACCTGGCGAGACGCCGCGAGCCGTTTTGTCTCATCGTGGTCGACCTGCACGGCAATGACGAGGCGACCTGGCGCCGCCTGTGGCCGCTGCTCAGCGGACACGTGGCCGCCGGAGGCGAGATGCTGCTCTACAACTCCCACCTGTGGCGGATCCCCGAGTGGCGCGCGGAGACAGGGCTCCGGTGGGTGATGGAGACCCAGCTCGCCGATTGGAGCGTCGAAGTGCACGACGAGCCCGCACCCGGGATGCTAGTCTGTCGTTCACGTTGACGGGCTAAGGCAATGAGTCGCCGGCCGCGGCCGCCGTGCCCCCAGTATCCGGTCGTGCGTAACGCATTGCGCGTCCAGCCTCTCAAGAGCCTGCGAGGCTCCAAGCTGTGATGACAGGAGAGTTCACCATGGGCAACAGCAGTCTCGGACACGTTCCGAGCGGGCGGCACTGCGAGTTCGACACTAGCGTCGCGACCGTGTTCGACGACATGCTCAGGCGCTCCATTCCGCAGTATGAAGTGATGCGCCACGCCGTGACCGAGCTTGCCAAGCGCTACGTCAAGCCAAGCACCGACGTCGTCGATCTCGGCTGCGCGCTCGGCGAGGCGCTGGCGCCACTCGCGGACTCCTTTGGCGCTGGCTGCCGGTACCTCGGAGTGGAGGTATCCCGCCCCATGTTGGAGGCCGTGCGAAATCGGTTTCGCCTCCTCATCGATGCCGGAGTCGTCCAGATCCTGGATCTCGATCTGCGCCAAGGATTTCCGCGGGTCTCCGCCAGCGTGATTCTCAGTGTCCTGACGATCCAGTTCACGCCCATCGAGCACCGGCTGCGAATCCTGGAGGATGTTCATGCCGCTCTCCTTCCGGGGGGCGCGTTCATTTTCGTTGAGAAGGTCATCGGAGCTACCGCCGCGTTGGACCGCGACTTCGTAGTGCTCTACCATGAATTCAAACGCGCCGGCGGATACACGAGCGAGGAGATCGAGCGGAAACGCCTCAGTCTCGAAGGGGTGCTGGTACCCGTGACGGCCCGCTGGAATGAGGAGCTATTGAAGACAGCGGGATTCAGGCACACTGACTGCTTCTGGCGATGGATGAACTTTGCCGGCTGGATCGCCATCAAATCCTGACGTCGAGCCATGGCTGACCGGTGGGGAAGGAAGCGTGAGTTCCTCGAGTCCTCGTGGCTCGAAAGAAGAGCCGCGATCGAATGGCGGGTGGCTCGTTGGCGGGCGAGACACCGGAGACGGCTACCCGGTCAACTCAACCGTTATCGACTCCAGCATCTCGGACGGCTGTGGATGGCACGGGTCGGGGCGCAGGACTTGTACCGGGACGCCGAGCCCCTGATATCGGTTCTCATGCCCACCTACAACCGCGCCGAGCTGCTGCGGGAACGGAGCGTGGCCTCCGTGCTCCGGCAGACCTACTCTCGTTTCGAGATCGTCATCGTCGGGGACGCCT
>WNGQ01002132.1_pt1 | contig 20221 bp, 24 predicted proteins | sample 5407661 | NCBI WGS metagenome assembly WNGQ01 (sample SAMN13153382, study PRJNA577476) | soil metagenome | isolation source: 60 cm soil or saprolite under Garry oak tree replicate 2 | place: USA:California | collected 2016-06-15 | reverse complement strand
CGAAGAGGCGAATATCATTGGAGGACTCGGAGGCGCAGTCGCCGAGGCTCTCGGGGAGCATCATCCTACGAGGATGCTCCGGGTCGGGATAAGGGACACGTATGGCGAATCAGGAGAGCATCCAGAACTCTTGGCAAAATATGGCCTGACATCGAAAGAAATCCTCCGAACCGCGAAAACACTTCTCGGGAGAGACTAGTCCACCATTGAAGATATTCTTGGATACTGCGAACCTAGCCTCCATCAAGACGTTCGTCGACATGGGCATACTGGACGGCGTTACGACAAACCCCACACTTATCGCAAAAGAGAACGTCAGCTTCCAAGAGCTTGTCAGCGAGATGATCCGGATCGTACCCGGACCCGTAAACTTGGAGGTCGTCGCACAGGAAGCCGATGGAATGGTCAAGGAAGGTCAGGACCTCGCCTCCCTAGGGCACAATGTCGTGGTAAAGTGTCCTATGACAAGCGCTGGGCTAGTTGCTGTCAGAAGGCTCACCAAGGAAGGAATAGCTACCAACGTGACTCTCGTGTTCTCACCAAACCAGGCGCTGCTCGCCGCGAAGGCCGGCGCCGCCTACGTCAGCCCTTTCATCGGACGCTTGGACGACGCGGGACACGTGGGCATGAAAGTTGTTGAGGACATCCTCCAGATTTATCGTAACTACGACATCGAAACCAATGTTCTTGTCGCAAGCATACGCCACCCAGTTCACGTGGTTGAGGCGGCAAAGCTCGGGGCCCATGTAGCTACGATGCCTCCCGACGTGCTCGACAAGATGGTCAAGCACCCCCTTACAGACATTGGGTTGAGGAGATTCTTGGACGACTGGGCGAAGGCAGGACTCAAACTTCCCGAGCGACGAGCAATCCTAGCGAACGCCAGATAACCGCAGAATTACAATTAGCACACCTCCGGGTGGACCATCCTTTCGTCCGCATTCTGCCCGTCCTGTCCTGATGGAGTCAGCACCTTGACAAGAAAGCGGAAACATCCACTCGGCCCCAAAATAGGCCAAGCCCAGCCCAGACCAGATGGATAAGCCCATTCTCAGCCACATTCGCCAAAACAAGAAACGCATTTCCCAATTCATTCGGGTACTGCTCGTTTTCCTTGGGAAAACTGCAACTTAGGACCAGCCTATTTCAAGCCCTGGACAGTCAGAATCCACTGAAACAAGCCCAAAACAGCACATTCCAAAACACACCCCCTCCCAGCCCGGGGTACTAGTCACGACGCGAGAGATCAGGATGTTTTCGCTTTCGTAGCCCAGAGAAACTTGCGCTGCAGAGTCTTAGAGTAAACGGTCTTCCAGTCGAAATCCACCTTCCCAGCCCAGGACTTGTACACCCGCGGGTCAATGTAGTTCCGGAGAGATGTTCCCAGATTGTAGTCGCGAGTCTTACTCTGCAAATCCACATCCAGCTTCAACTTGCCAATCCGCTGGTCCAATCGCTCCTCCTGCTTCTCAGTCTTAATCGACCCCTTCTTCGCCTCCAGATCTACAAGCCTCTGCTGCTTCTTCCCAAGACTGGCCTCCCAAGTCTTCGGAGGAGTCCTCTTATGATTGCATCGAACCGCCGCCTCCAAGTTCGCCATCTTGGCATGATACACCTTGGCAAACCCAGGCTCCTCCTCCCTGAACCTATCATGCTTCCTGAGATATTCCTGCACAGTCTCCGTCGCATGATGTGTTCGGAAGACCTTGGCAGTCAAATCCTTCGTTGCCTTTCCCAGAAACCTGTTCACTGATTCCGACGCAATCCCGTCAAACACAAGATCCTCAGGCTTCTTACCCGCGCAAAACTCCTGAAGATTCCTCCGGACCGGAGTATTGCCACCGTCAAGCTCCAACACCTTCTCCCATCTCACGCTGTCCTTGCCTAGAAAGTCGAATTCGACACCAAGAGGAAGGAATTTCAAATGTTCAACCCTCAGTGTAGAGGCCCCGACCGTGTCGGCCTCGTCCTCCTCTTTCTCGTCGCCCACCCTCATCGCCAACTTGTCGATCAAGTATGCCACAGTTGCAAGTTTTCGAACCTTGATATCAGGCGAGACCAGGCTCTTATCGATGAACACTCGAACGTTCGGTAGTAGCTTTTCCAGCTTCTTCGCCTTGTCGTACTTTAGCTTGTCACGTTCCTGTCGTAGATCGGATACATCTGAGGGCCAAACGTATTTTCGAACGTTGCTGAGCTTGTCCACCCAGTAGCCAATCCATATCGAGTCATGGTCATGAACAATCTCCTTCCAGGGTCCTATGGGAGCTGGCGCGTCCTCCCCGAGGTTGAGAACTACGTCTCCGGGAGATATTCGTGGTTTCCATCTGCCCCGCATCGGATGACTGCCTCGGCCCATGAAGAGACTAGGAGGCTCAACCATCCAATTTGCAATCTCGGTCCTAGTTCCGTCTATTAGCGCATAACCAAATTTTTCCTTGAGTTCCAGTCGCAACGCCTTTCGTTGGGCAGCCATACTCTTCTTGTACCCAGGATCAGTCTTGAGGAGTTCCTCCTTCGCCTGATAATCAAACACGGGAGAAAAATCAATCTCGCCAATCGAGACGCCTGAGTATTTCGAGGGCAAATGTTTCGAGAAGTCCGAGAGAAAATTCGTCTGAAACACAGGGTCCTGGACATAGGGGGTCGTTCGCTTCTTGCCCCAAGAGTACGCGAGCTCCTCTGCTTCTGGTCCAAGCTCCACCTTATCGCTTCGAATTCGTATTGCAAGCCGTCTGAGTTCGTAGAGCGGCGGAAAAGCTACCCCGTTGTGCCTCAAGTCCTTCCATTTCATCAGTTCGGCCTCTTCAGCTCTCTCCGCTACTCTTGCCTGTCTAACAAAACCCCAATCCGTTTTTCCAATATGAGGATTATCATCTCGTGGTTAGTTCAACTAGCCACGACTCAATCCACAGCTCGGCTGACACCGTAGGTGTATCAAGGTCTACATCGGTAATTCTTATTACGTCACAATAGGTGATTCGCTCCAAACGTGCCCTGAATTGATACCAACTGCAGGAGTAAACCAGGTTTTCGGACTCTTGGACTTGGTGAGAGCATACAATGGAAAGACGGACGTGGCGAAGCTGAACATAGACTTGCGGGTTGACATTGACGAGCTTCTACCCATCATTGATACCGCAGAATATCTCGGGCTGGTGAGCGTGCAACAGGGCGATCTCTCTTTGACCGACTTGGGCATGAAGGCTTTGACGGCTCGAATGATTGAGAGGAAGAAGATAATCAGAGACCAGCTTCAACCCCTTGAGCCCTTTTCTGACATCGCAAACCTTCTGAAAGAGAAGAAGGAGCTCAGTAGAATTGACCTCGGGAGATTTGTGGACCGCAAGTTCGAACATGGCATCGACTTAGGCCGCTCGGTGAGACTGATAATCAGCTGGGGTGTGTTCTCCGGAATCTTTGACTATGACGGAGAGTCAGGAAAACTCATTTCCAAGACAGCTATGGGGCCTAGCTGATTTTCGAGACGATTCTATCTGCAAAATCGTAAAGACTGGGATCCCTCTGGTTTCTGGGCCGGGCGAGATCTATCTTGATGTCATCGACGATCTTAGCCGGGCGTGCACTCAGTACAAGCACACGGTCGGCCATGTAGACCGCCTCTTGGACATTGTGCGTCACCATGATGACAGCGTTCGTCGGATACGCCTTGTCTCTCCAGATGTCGAGTACCTCACGTCTCAGAGTTTCTGCTGTAAGCGCATCTAGGCTGGAGAAAGGCTCGTCCATTAGGAGAACCTCCGGCTCAAGCGCAAGCGCACGCGCGATTCCAACGCGCTGCTTCATTCCACCAGAAAGTTCTTTTGGATAGGAAGTTTCGAATCCCTCAAGGCCCACGTCTTGGATGTATCGCTTGGCTATCTTCAGTCTCTCCTCTTTGGAGGAAGTGGCGTAGGTGAGAGCCATCTCGACGTTGCCGAGGACTGTCTTCCATGGGATGAGGGCGAATGTCTGGAAGATTACTCCGATCTTTCGGCTCGGGGCTGTTACGGGTTGTCCGTGGAATAAGACCTCTCCGCTCGAGGGCATGTCAAGCCCGTCCATGATCCGGAGCATTGTACTCTTGCCGCAGCCTGAAGGTCCAACGATCGCTAGGAATTGTGTTGGAATTTGAAAGGAGATGTGGTCAAGAACCGTTGTGCTCTTGCCATCGTTCGAGTAGGTCTTCGTGAGGTCTATGATTTCCAGTATGGGCTCGTTGGAAGTGCTCACTGATTCTCAGGCTTCCATCTTGAACTTCTGTGCTTTCTTTAGAAGGCGTCTCCAGACGACCCTATTGATTGTGAGGACGGTTATCGTCATTATCAGCACCGCTACGGTGATTACTACCGCGCTCGCATATGGAGGGTAAGTGTTTGCAGCAGTTTGCAATAGCGCGCCTAGGCCTGGAACCTGATGAACTACCCCAGGGTTGTTGGGATCGCCGGTTATGTATTCTGAAACTATCGTCGCGTTCCAGCCTCCACCCCATGCTTGGATACTACCAATGAGAATTGCGGGGAAGGATGCTGGCAGAAGTATCTCCCTTACGAATCGTTTGCCCTTAATTCCATATGCGGACGACGCTTCCAACAAGTCAGTGGGAAGCCCTTTAACGGCACCAACAATGTTGAACAACAAGTACCACTGCATCCCAGTCAACAGCAATAGGATGGAGGCCAAGTTCAGTCCCAACGCGCTACCTCGCAACGGATTCACAACCAACAGGATCAGTATGGGGAAGAGCGCAGTTCCTGGAATGGACTGCACAACGTCGAAGACTGGAACCAAGAGTTTGGACGCTCTCTCATTTCTGGCAATGAGAATTCCCGCTCCGAGCGTCCACCCTAGCGCGATGAGGTACGCGGCGAGTATTCGCAAGAGTGAAGCCCCTGTGTCAAAAGCGATAGTCAAGTAACCACCCTCCACCCAAGTTGCAATAGTCCCCGGAGCGTTTCCAAGCGAGGTAACCTGGATCCCGCGAAGAGTTGGGATGCTGACAAGAATCAGGGTTATCGCGATAACGAAGCTGATGATTCGCCCCATCCGAGCATGTCTCACCAACTGGTCTTGAAGATGTACCCTCTCGGGAACATGCAACCTGCGCCTGAGGTGAACTGCTTCCAGGAATGACGAGAGAGAAGCTCTCTCGTACTTGAACAGCGAGACCAGAGGAGAGATCAATCTCTGCTCATACTTTCTTACATTCGCAGTCATGCGTCCAGGTTTGCTACCTGAGGTCTGGGGAGCGGCGGTCGATTCGTACTTGTACTTATCCGCCCTTGCTCCCAACGGCCTCCAGACTAGCTCGTCGATTGCCAAGATTATCAAGACCAGAACAGCCAGACCGAAAAGGGAGGAATTCAGGTCGAGCTTCGCGGCGGCGTTCGCGATGTAGTTTCCTAGGCCTGGGAGGGAGGATGTGCCGTTGAACGAAAAGTTCTCTTCCACAGGGATCAGGTACCAGCCTCCTCCCCAAGCCAACAGGCTACTCCAAACCAGCTCAGGATAGACTGCAGGAAGAATGATTTGACGTAGATAGCTCAGTCCGTGGACCCCGTAAGCTTGTGAGGCCTCCTTGATGTCTTGAGGGATCGCGTTGACTCCTGCAATCACGCCGAAGGTTGGAGCCCAGACCATTGCCGTAAAAATCAGGATTATGGACGATATCTGTGCACCAAGGACGGCGTTCTTGAGGAAGAAGAACACGGCAGGGAGAAAGCCTAGCACTGGAACGGACTGGAGGATGTCGAGAAGAGGAAGCATAACGTGCGACGCCCTCCGGCTCAGCCCGGTCGTTATGCCATAGGCGAGAGCGAAGCCGATGCTCAACAAGTAGGCCAATGTCATTCTTGTAAGTGTGAACACGGCGTAAAGCGGGATGCTGGTTATGTCGAGGATGCTGAGCGAGATGCCTGCGAAGGCCAAGGGGATAATAGCCGCTGCAAGAATACTCGGCAAAATTCCTCCATTCAGAATATTGGCGTGACCGACTCTGGAGCGGACGTAATTGCTCGGATAGTCTGTCATTGGCCTGTCCTAAGTGTCGGGCACACTCGAGCGGTGGAAAAATGAGCCTAGTTATAAAAGCGCACAAGGACCAATGTGACAACGTCGGCTTGGGCAGGCTTCAAAACAGGATAGTGCAGAAATCGGAGAAATACTCTTCTGGGAACGGGTCCAACCCCCAAATGACAAACACCCAATCCAGAATCAGAGACTCAATCTCTGTACAGATGAGCGCGGCGCTGGTACTCATCTATCTCCTCTTTGGCGCAATTGGAGGGAACTTGCTCATGTTAAACCTCGGCACCCCAACCGTCACTCTGGGTTGCGCATCATGGGCCGGCGCCGCATCCTACTTAGTGCAGAACAACTGCCTCGTGATTCAGGGCTGGGTATGGATGCTTTTCTCATCTCTCTTCCTCCACCTGAACATTCTTCACTTGGGTGGAAACTTGCTCTTTCTCCTCATATTCGGAACGGCTCTTGAAGAGAAAGGTTCCAGGCAGCAATGGCTCGTTGTTTTTCTGGCCAGCGGCATCAGTGGCAACATCGCATTTCTTGCGCTCGGGCCTCTACTGGGGTCTGATGTTGGGCTCGGTGCCTCGGGGGCAATCTATGGGCTTTTGGGAGCCGCAGGCGGAGTGAGAGGAGCGTTTCTTGTCATAATTCTTCTCGGCTTGAATCTCTTTTCTGGCGGAGGGGAAATTGCTCACGTCGCGGGGCTTGTCACAGGCCTCGCGTTGCACAGGTGGGGTGATCGACTTGCAGGAACACTCCAAGAAAGAATTTGAGATTCGAATTCAACGCGTGCACTAGGGATCTTCCCAAGGAAACCGTTTCTTGGATGAAGCTGAAGAGTTGCTGTTTGTCCTCGAAGTTGACCGCACTTCCTCCTCTCCGATTGTTTCTTCCTGCTCACGCTTATAGTCATCAGGCAATGCTGATTTTGTAGTCTCCTCATCCGTCCCACTCGAAGTGGATTCCGATTCTCCCAATTGGTAAGATGACGGCAGTAACGACGAGTTCCTGTCCTCATTTTGCGGAGTGCCGACAGGCGGGGTCGATGTCGACAAGCGAGAACTCCCTCTGCGGGAGATAGGGGAAACGCTAGAGCTTGGACGTGCACTTGGTGGTGCGGCTCGTGCTGCCGGGATTGGAATGTAGGGCTGTCTTCTAGATCCTGGCTGAGCAATTGCACTTGGCTTCCGACCCGCGCCAAGAGAATTCGCCCCGGACTCACTCTTCGTCGAGGTTTCGCTTACGCCGGCCCATTCGTTGGGTGAATCCGTGTCCGGCGTTTTTCTCGTTTCAGGAATCGTTTCGTCCCGCGGACTTGTCGTATCGTCCTGGAGGTTCATCGCGTATTGATTAGGCGATGGAATAGTTGCTTGTTGTTGTTTGAGATTCGTTCTGATTGACTTGTAACGTGGGGGAGCTGCTTCAATGTTGGGAGCTTCAAGGCTCGAATTACGGGTGGATCTACCGATAACGTTGGAGCCTGCAGACGGTCCCGCTTCTATCGGTGTTCGGAAGGCCCTCTCCCATGATCCGAGCGCTGGCTCGTTGGGGGTTTGTCTATCAGAGCCAGTTGCTTGTACGCTAGCCATCTTCATCTCGGCTATTTGGGCTTCAAGCATCAAATTCCGTCTCATGAGACTCTCTAACATCTGAAGAGCTCTCTCTAGCCGGATTCCAGGCTTTAGTCCCCGGTCGAACTTGAAAGCCAAGAGTATGGACAATGAACCGATTAGCACAAGTACGGTAATGTCGACTGTTGTGAATGAGACCTGGGGAAATCTTGAGAGCTGAGATGCAAGCCCCCCCGAGACTAGGGGATTGTTAGAGTAGACGAGAAAGATCCAGTAGCCCAGCCAGCCCACCAAGGCGGTTTCTACGGCGATGAGCTTGACGAGCAGTCTTCTCATGGCTTGTCTTCGACCTTGTCCTTGCGGAGCGTTTTCAGAATAGCGTCAAGTGCGGTATCCCAGTCCATTTCTCCCGTTGTCGGGTTGGTTGTCGTGGGCATCTCTTGGGGTCGGTCGGGTTGATCGGGCCGTGAGGATGGGCTTGGAGACTGGCGTGATATGTCGGGTCTAGGTGAAGAGGGCGACGTCATGTTGTCGGTTTGGCTGAGTCTTGATCCCGGTACTGGTCTCGCGCCGATTCCCGGGGTTTGTTGATTCGATGGTATGCTCGGGCGTCTCTCCTGATACCGAGGAACTTCTCCGGCTGGGGCTTGTCTCAAGGGTCCTGCGTATCCGAGTGGTCGAGGTGTCCCTTGAGGCCCTGGGAAGTTTGGTCTCGGCGGGTTTTGCGGGCTTTGACCGAATGTCGGGTTTGTTGGGGCTTGTGTCCTAGGGACAGGGGATGCTGAAGGAGGAAGCCACTTTTGTGGCGAGGAATATGCGGGTGCCGAGGCCGGTTCTGCCCATTTGTTCGCTGGTCCTATTGGTTCTGTACGACGTGGGATGTCGTTTGGCGGAGTAAGTCCTTGCGGTCTGTCAGCCGAGGGGCCGAGTGGTTGTCTCAGGTAAGGCGGGACCGGTTGATTGTCGCTGGTAGGACTTTGAAATGGAGCAGTTGTCCTTGGGGGCAGCGGTTGACTTCGAGGCTGGGGTTCCCAACGCGGGGGCTGGTCAGTCTGAACTGGGTCTCGAATAGGGGCTGAGGAAGGAGGAATTGGTTTCGTGAATTCGGGCTGCCGTCCTTGAATGGTCGGTTGACGGTCTGCCGGAGGAATTCTTGGTGCTTCGGCTGGGGGCTGTGGTTCGATTTGCCTCGCTGGATAGCCAGGTTCAGGGGGATTCGGAATCTCTTCAGGTTCCTGTCTTTGGGCTCGGAATGTTGCCGGGCTCCATTGACGGGGAGCTGCGGACCATGAGGTGGATTGTTTGGGAGACTGAGATGGGGCCTTTGAGAGTGGCGGGACTGCATAAGCTGTGTGTTTTGATGTTGGGCCGGGAGGTGGGCCCATCGGCACATTTCTTGCCAGCGAAGAAATGCCCCCAGGTCGGGATAGGGGTGAAGGCTGCTTTTGTGGGCCGCTTCTTTGCAGTCTTCCTCCGATTCTCATGTTAGGAGCGTTTCGTCGGAGGATGAAGTATCCGAAGGCTGAGCCTGCGATTATGCTACCGCTCAGTACCAGGGTGAAGGTTGAGAGTATGTTCTGATCGACCCATGCTTTGAAGACACTATCGCTGGTGGTCTGGTAAACGTGGACCAGTGATGCAGCGAGGATGAGGTTGGCCCCCACGGATGCGAGTGTTATGATGCTTGGTTTCTTCAATAGTCGTCCTCCGCGACGGTAGGTACGGCCGGTCCGATTGCCCGGCGGATGACTGAGACCAGTCTTGTGAAGCCGTACCCGGATGCGGCCATGAGTACCAGGACTAGGAATACTGGGTTGAATGATCCGAAGTATTGTTGCTCGAAGCTGTTGTATAGGTATTCGATTACCAGCCACACTCCGAAGAATAGTATGATGAGGTATTCGAGAAGCGAGGTTACTAGTGCCGTCTCGTAGATGCCTCCGCTCCCGTCCTCGTTTGCCCACCCAAGCAAGGTGTCCACGTATCTCCGGCTGTGACTCTTCTTGGGTTGGGCTTCCTCACCCTCAACCCCCAATAATCCTCAACGGCTGATTTCAGCCCGTAATGTCAGGATAAGCATGTTGTAACCTTGGAAAGGACGACAGGGAACCGGGCCCGTGGGGAATTCTTCTGTCCCAACTTCCCCGAAGACTGCTGACTTTGGGGCTGGAAAAAGAAGCGGGCGGACTTGAACGGGGGTACTCGTCTTGAAAATCAGGAAAATGAACTGGAAAGAAGTATTGTGCGATGCGATCGGTGGATAATGGTACCCCTTTTTTTGAGTCATTTTCTATTTGGAACTGGTATGGACGATTCTTCCTTCTAATCGCGCGGAATCGGCCTGAATCGCATTTTTCGAATCGGGAAATCTAGCCCTTTCGTGCGGGCCGAATCGGCGAGTATAGAAATGGGCTCTCAAAACGCGATTCAGGGCTGATTCTGGGCGATTTGGCCGAGGAGCGTTGTAGAGCTTTCGCTTCGAACGAGTTTGTAAGGTGAAGGGTTTCGGCGTGCTCTACCACAGATTAGCGGGGGCTCCTCCCAGTTTTAATAAGCTGGGAACGTCACTTTCTGAAATCGCAGAGTGAGGCGTTGGTGACTCAGGAAGCCACGAAAAAATACGAGGTCGTGGAGGATCTTCCAGGAGTCGGACGTGCGACAGCAGACAAGCTGAAAGAGTTAGGATTCAACACTGTGGAGTCCGTCGCCACTGCGACTGTGAGGGAGCTGGTGCCAGCTGGCATCGGTGAGAAGCAGGCCAAGAAGATAATTGACGTAGCTAGAGACAGCATTTCCCTCTCCTTCATCAGAGCTGACGAGCTCATGAAGATGAAGTCAAATGTTCTCCGTCTTTCAACAGGGAGCAAAGCATTCGACGGCCTGATCGGTGGGGGACTTGAGACGCAGACTATTACAGAGTTCTACGGTGAGTATGGCGTTGGCAAGTCGATTCTCTGTCATCAACTAGCCATCAACGTCCAGCTTCCCGTTAGCAAGGGTGGGCTAGATGGGGGGGCGTTGTACTTGGATACGGAGCAGACGTTCAGGCCGGAATGGATAGTTCGAATGGCGAAACAGGCGAATATTGAGCCAGTTGATGTCGCGCAGAGAATAATCTACTCCGAAGCATACAATTCGGACCATCAAACACTCTTGCTCGAAAAGGCAGACAAGATAATCAAAGAGAACAACATCCGATTGATAATCATCGACTCACTCACGTCCCATTTCAGAAGCGAATATCTTGGGAGGGAAATGCTTGCCGAGCGGCAGCAGAGATTGAACAATCACATGCACCGGCTTATACGTTTGGCGAGAAGCTTCAACGCAGTTGCAGTCGTAACAAACCAAGTAATGTCGAAGCCAGACCAATTCTTCGCCAACACGGTTGACGCGGTCGGAGGCCATATCGTCGCACACACCAGCCACACCCGTGTTTTCCTGAGAAAGGCCGCCAGTGGCCCTGTCAGGATCGCTAGATTGGTCTCGAGTCCATATCTGCCGGAGGGAGAGATAATATTCAAGGTAACGGAGGCCGGAATACAGGATCTATCAGAGGATGACGAAGTCAAAAGACGAAGGTAGCCAGTAGTTGATTCAGCAGGCATCGATCAACAAGTATCTCCAGCACGTGGGCCAGAGAGCTTGGACTGACGCAGAGAAAGAACTGGACACTATCAAGCAGAAATCGGACAGCACGCAATGGTCCCGAGGCTACGTGAAAGCACTCGAAGGACTAATGCTGACGTACAGGAACGACGATGACAAGTACATCTACCTTCCCAAGACTCTGACAAACAAGAGCGGACCAGAGAACGAGGCATTGAGGAAAGAGTTCGCCGAGTTCGCCGTGAACGAAATACATGGAGAGTATGACAGAGGTTTCTTCAAAGCACTCGAAGACTATCTGTCGCAGGTAGCAACTCTTCGTCCAGCACAAGAATCAGCGGAACAAGAAAAGACGACTACTGAAACTGTTCAGCAGAAACTTACGCCCGAGCAAAAAGAATAGTATTAATCAGAATTATCCCGAAGAGCAGCCAGATAATGTACGTCCCCATTCCGGTAGTGACTAGCTTGCGCGGACCCTTCAAGTCGGCATCCTCATAGCCTAGGACGAACCTGAAGAAGTAGACGGATCCAGCGTAGAATGCTATTCCGAGACCGAGTGCAGTGAGGGTTCCGAGTTCGACGCCCCAGTTTCCATGAAAACTGAAACCGATGATGTTGTAGACGGCTGCGGCGAGAACGGCGAATCCAAGTCTGGACCAATAGACGACCGATGAGGGAGTAAGCCTCGAGGACTTCTCCTCCCTCGAAGTGTCTGGAGGAATGACTGATTCGCTCAACCGGAAATCCGCGGAACGCGGTTTCTAGCTGGGACTGATAATCTTTTGCAGTCTGTAGGCCTATTTTCACATGAACGTTTTATAGAAGCACGAGCATGGCGGGGTGAACATTGTCAGTCCACGAGACAGAGGCCGAAGTTTTCGTTCGGGACATCATGTCAAGGCCTCCGATAATCGCGAAAGAGTCTGACACCGCGATGACCGCTGCGAAACTCATGGCGAAGCATGACGTGGGATGTATCATAATCGTAGACAAGGCGGGGAAGCCCTCCGGGATAATTACGGAGAGGGATATTGTAGAGAGAGTCGCATCCAAGAATCTGGTGCCTTCCGACGTCAAAGTTACAGATGCGATGTCAAAACCGATCATCGGGGTTCTCCCAACGACAGGGGTGAACGACGCTGCCAAGCAGATGAACCAGAGCAAAATTCGACGGCTCGCCGTAATAGACGGCGGTAAACTGGTCGGAATTCTGACAATGAAGGACATACTCGAAGTGACACCCGCCCTTATGGACCTAATATCAGAGAAGAGCAAAGTTGCCGGCCTGGATAGCCCGCGCTCAAAGTCCAGCCTAGCCGGGTATTGCGACAACTGCGAGACGTGGTCGGAAGACCTTGCTCAGAAAGAAGGCGTCTTCCTATGTCGGGAATGCGCTAGAGACGTTGGCTCCTCGGAAGAAAGCTGATCCCCAAGAGAGCTCTAATGAAGGAGCTCTAGCGATAAAGGATTGCATGCTTTGGACCGGAGACGAGTTTCGAGAAGGCTCGATTCTCATCGAGAATGGTAAGATAAGCAGAATCGGCATTACGATCCCAAACACCCAAAGGTCGATCAATGGTAAAGGGCTTCTCGCACTTCCCGGTCTGATTGACGTTCATGTCCATCTTAGAGACATGGAGCTTTCTTACAAAGAGGATTTCACGACGGGAACTTCAGCGGCTGCCGTTGGTGGTTTCACCAGTCTTCTCGACATGCCAAACTCGCAGCCCGTTGTAGACTCGGCTGAACGCTTGAGAGAACGGATGCAAGTGGCTTCTCATGGGATCGTAGTCAATGTTGGATTCCACGTGGCTGCAGTTGGATGGCCGGATATGTTGAATGCTATGGCTAGGTTGGGAGCGTTCTCCCTGAAACTGTACATGCCGCGTCCGATCTCACCTCTAGCAGTTGATAGTGACAATGAGGTTCTGGCAATGATGAGAGAGGCGGCGAAGGAGCATGTACCCGTCACAGTGCATGCGGAAGAGTCGATTCTGATCAGGGACCCATCCACGACCAAGACATGGCTTGGTCTAGCGCGGACGCGTCCGGACGAAGCAGAGTCCAAGGCAGTCAGAAGAATGTTGAGGCTCCAAACCCTCAGCGGGTGCTCCATACATTTTGCTCACATAACCTTGCCTTCGAGCCTCAGACAGATTTGGAGCCGTCACTCTGCACAAGCTAGCTCGGAGGTAACCCCTCATCACCTGCTGTTATCTGAGTTGGACTTGAAGAGGCTCGAATGGAAAGCATGGATGGTCCCACCTTTGAGGACTCAAGTGATGGCGCAGAAACTGCTCTCAGCAACTTCCCAGGGAAAGGCCACCCTCATAGCAAGTGACCATGCTCCCCATTCGATACAAGAGAAAACGGCCGGGCTTCACAAGGTCCTCCCGGGTATTCCGGGTCTTGAAACCACGCTTCCCCTACTGATGACACTAGTTCACCGAGGGAAGCTATCGATGAAGCGAATGATCGATATGCTAACTATCGTTCCGGCCCGGAGGTTTAGGATTGCCGCAAAGGGAAGGCTCCGAAAGGGTGCGGACGGAGATGTGGTCCTTGTAAATCCGAAAGTCGTGTCAAAGATAAACCCGAGGATGTTCTTCTCTAAAGCCAAGTATTCTCCCTTTGAAGGGTTTGAGACTCGTGGCAAGGTGGAGAAGACGATTGTTGGTGGAGAAGTCGTGTTTGACGACGGGAGGATCGTTGCTCCTGTAGGAACTGGAAGGATTTTGAAGCGGGCACGTTGAGATTCGTCGTTGATGGAATGTTGGGAAAGCTCGCGAGGTGGCTGCGAATGCTAGGCCATGAAGTAGACTATGATCCAGGTCTAAACGACAGCTCACTGTTGAATCTTGCTGAGAGAAAGGGGGGTGTTCTTCTGACTAGAGATGAGGAGCTTCACAATCGGGCTGAGGCTCGGCATGTTCGGGCTATGCTCGTCACAGGCGATAGCGAAGAGGAGAAGCTGGCCGATGTGGCCCAGGAATATGGAGTTCCGCTGGTGGTCGACATGTCTTTGACGAGATGTCCTAAGTGTGGTGCGAGCTTGTCTTATGCGGAGAGGACTGAGGTAGCTCCTAATGTTCCCGCATCGAGTTTGAGACTTTACTCTGAGTTCTGGAAGTGTACTAGTGTGAATTGCAGTAAAGTATACTGGAGAGGCAGTCACTGGAAAAAAATTGATCTGATGCTAGCCAACGCCAGGAAACTTTTGGGGGCCTGTTAAGTCTGGATCTAAAGTCGGGGGCTGCCTTGGTTGAGTGCGCTAGGCGAGCGATTGAAACCTATTTTAAACAAGGAGAGAGACTTGAGTGGTCCACTCAGGACCCTGGTCTCCTAGAGAAACGTGGGGTTTTCGTTACTCTTCTCGAAGGCCCAGATGCGAGGAGTTTGAGAGGCTGTATTGGCGCTCCGTACCCCGACGCACCTCTCATCTCACAACTTGTCGAGGTCGCGGTTGACGCAGCTATAAGCGACCCAAGATTTCCCCCCGTGACCTTGTCCGAATTCCATAGCAAGGTCATCGTAGAAGTAACTGTCCTGTCCAATCCTGAGGAGTTGAAGGTGGAAAAGCCGATTCGTTACAAGGACCATATCAAGATTGGACGGGACGGCATAATCATAGAAGGATTGGAGGGCCGAGGCTTGCTTCTTCCACAAGTTGCTGTCGAGGAAGGATTTGACGCTGAAGAGTTCCTCAGTCAAGCTTGTCTGAAAGCTGGGCTTCTTCCCGACTCCTGGTTATCCGATAAGCTTCGAGTTTCCAGATTTCAAGGGCAAATTTTCTCCGAGGCGGCACCAGGAGGTTCGGTCTACGAGAAAATTATCAGCAAATGACTTTGCGCCAAGTACTAGGTGCTCGGGTCGCTGGGTCTCGATTCTTCCTTGGCTCCAAAACTTACTGTACATACAGTGATGGTTACATAATCATGATAGGATGTTCGCAATAGGACAACGCGCGAACTTGAGTAACCTCAAGAGCATCATAGGTGAAGAGAGCATTGTCGCTGAGTGTACTGGGGTCAACTACACAGTTTACGTGACGCCTTCTCGGGTTCTTGTTGGAAAACGATTCTCTCTCGAGGAAAGCTTCGTCAATGTGCCGCATTCAAGCGTGAGCACTCTGGAGCTCATCACGAAGAGTGTGATTCCTCCGCTTACCTTCGCAATCATAGCTGCTGCCGGCGCATTTCTTGTCTGGTGGGTTCCAGCGCAAGCAAGTCCAGCACCTGAGTATCCGTACAATGCTTTCATCTTAGTCGGGGTCGGATGTTCTGTAATGGCTCTTGTCGCATTCTGGTGGAGACGGAGGGTCGCAGTATTGAGGATAGGAGTCATCGGGGTGAACGAGCCCATTACCGTCCGAATGGTTAGCACATCCAAGGCCGACAGTGTCTTTCGTGCATTGAAAGGGTGAAGGGTTGCTGAGGACCTGGCTGGTATTTCCAACTTGGAAAGCTTAAGGGCCACGACATGGGCGACGCCTCGACCAGGCTTGTCCGACACGATCGAGGAGGGCTCGCAGGTTCTCCTCTACCAGGATTCAAGGAGAAAATGGGTCACAAGAGTCTCTAAGACGAAATTCCACACTCACAGGGGATTCTTGGAGCTAGGCGGGATAATTGGAAAGAAATACGGAGAGTCTGTAAAGACCAGCATGGGGCAGTCACTGACCCTATTTCGGCCGCGGGGGATTGATCTCGTGGACGTGTTCGACAGGCCTACCCAGATTCTTTATCCGAAGGACATTGGCTATTCGCTCTACCAACTTGGTGTGAAGTCTGGTGATCGGGTATTGGAGGTGGGGACAGGTAGTGGGGCCATGACGGCATCTCTCGCGCAGGCCGTTCAGCCTGAGGGGCATGTCTTCTCCTATGAGATGAGGCCGGAGTTCTTGGAGGCTGCGCGTATGAACATCGACAAGGCAGGTCTCTCCAAATGGGTGACTTTGCATCACAAGGACCCTTCAGATAGCTTTGACGAGGATGGTGTATCAGCTATTGTGGTGGATCTGGGTGATCCATGGAAGATGGTTGCGCCGGCTTGGAGGAGCCTGGTTGGTGGCGGTATGCTGGCTGCGTTTACCCCTACCGTGAACCAGTTGGAGAAGCTGGCGGTTGCCCTCCGGGATGGCGGTTTCATAATTCTGGAGGCGGTTGAAGTCTTCTTGAGGGAGCTAAAGACTGAGACGGGAAAGGTGCGTCCCGAGTCGAGAATGGTTGGTCACACCGCCTACGTGACAATTGCGCGTAAGACGCTAAAGCAGTGAGTGTCAAAAGTCTAGAATGGGTCTATATAAGAGACGTCAGATCGGGGGTAGTCAAGGAGGAGTGAACCGTTCGTGGCGTCACTAGCTCAGAATCCTCAGTTCAGGAATATCTTGAGAGCACTGCTCGTCGTTATGTCTGGCGCGTTTTTGGTTCTCCCTGCCTATCTCAACACTGCCCTTTTCTTCAAGAGACTGAACTTTGAGATCGTCACGTCAATGTCGATCAGCATCATGCTCTTCTCGATCGGAATAGTGACCTTCATCCTAGTTATGGGCAAGGATGCTTTCGAGAAGAAAGAACAAGCCGAGTGAGAATCTTACCCCGGGTCTCAATTCTACCAATCACTCCTTCGTTTTTCATTAACGTAGTCGGTCGGTGGGTCTGTCTTCTCCCGAGGGGCAATCTAGCATACCAAGATGCCACAGGACTCGGGGCTCATCTCGCTCATGCTCACCGTCATCTGAAGATTTCCAGTCGCGACTTCCGTTCATAGCGAGAAAGGCCTCTGACTCTCCCAAAGAGGTGCACTCCCCAGAGTACCCTATCGAAACGACCAATCTGTATCGGACAACGGCGTAACCATGATTACCATCCTCGCCTCTTTGTTTGGAAGAACTGATTGAAGATTAGCGCGGTTATACCTGTCTACAATGAGGAGGAACTCATTGACGAGTTCTCCAGCAGACTTGTTGACGCACTGGGAAAGCTCGGGGACTATGAGGTGATCTTCGTGGTGGAAGGAAACGACGGGACGCTTTCGAGAGTCAGTCAGCTTTCAAAAGGGAACTCAAGGGTGAAAGTCGATTATCATAAGCAAAGACTCGGCCTTGGAAAAGCATTCCGCGAGGGGATGTTCCTAGTCGCGGATGATGCGGATTTTGTCTTGACGATGGACGCCGACCTCAATCACCACCCGGAGGAGATTGGGGGGCTATTGGAGGCGGCTAAGAGCGCTGACGTTGTAGTGGGCTCGCGCACCAGGAACAGGGGCATGGTCGGAGATTTACCGTTCTTCAAGCGGGTGGTCAGCGGGGGAACCAACTGGATGATTCGAAAAGCGTTCAGGATACCCGCAAGTGACGTTACCTCCGGTTTCAGGATCTACTCCGCGGCTGGAGTCCGCAGCATCAGGGGAGAGTTGACCTCTCGAAATTTCGAGATCGCTGCAGAGCTTCTCATCCGTGCTCGAAAGAAGGGCTTGAAGATTGCCGAGGTTCCGATAACGTTCACTGCGCGTCCCCGTGGAACGAGTAAGCTCAGTTTTCTGCGGAGCGGTATCGGTTATGCGAAGCTCTTGGTCCGGCTTGGCTTCTAGTCTGCGCCTAGCCAGGGTCGCAATGCTTTCTGGTCTGTTCTTGAGTGTTGCTTGATTATCTCGGCGGATCTTTGGAGGGTGAGTTGACGGTACTCGATTCTCTCCCGGGTGAGGGTTGGTTGTACCCCTTTTGCCAGACCAGGTGCGACTATGAAGGCGCGAAGTCGCTTCCCGGGTGCGGGCTGCAAGTACTTCAAGTATTCCGAGAGCTGCTTCAGTGCAGGAAAGCCTGCTGGATCCTTCTTGATCTCAATGACAACGGTGTTTCCTTCCGAATCTATGCCGTAGACATCTACGAACCCAGGGGGAACCTTCTTCTCGAAGTCGATGACTTTGAGCCCGGGTTCGACTATGTCTGGTTCTAAGATGATTGCTCTCTGCATGTCTTCTTCGTTGGCGTGCATTTGGAACTCGGCCTTGTCGTCTAGTTCAAATGTTCCGAGGAACTGGACTTGAGTCGTGGTCACGGTCAAAGTCTCTAGTGGGCTTGGCCGGACTTCCTTGACGATGAGATTGTTGTCAGCGGTGGTGGCTTTGATTACGCAGCCTGACGGTTGCCAGTTTACTGGGTGATAGTCTTGGCTTCTGTGAACCAGCGCGCAGCCATCTTTCTTGAGGATGATCAGTCTGTCTCCTTTGCCGAGCTGGCTTCCAGCGCGACCAGAATAGCTAACGGAGCATGTCGCGACTATTACAACGAGTCTGCGTGATTCGATTCCGGCCTCGATTTCGCTGCGAGCTTGGTCGATGCTCGGCATGACGAGTACTGTCACTGGTGGTCAGCGAAAGCCTCATTGATTTGAGGGTCGTATATCGAACTAGCCTTTGACCGAGAAAGAAGTGGCTGACCTTGTGGAGTGGTACGATACGCTGGCTGATGGCTACGATGAGCTTTACGCGGCTGAGCAGTCGTCGAAGTATGATGCTGCGATGAGGGCTGTTTCATCTCTTCGGTTTGGAGTGGCGGTGGACGCTGGTTGCGGGACTGGTCTCTTTCTTGAGAGGCTTCGGATGATTTGTGATTTGGTTCTTGGAGTTGATGTGTCGCATGGGATGCTTGCGAAAGCAAAAGCGCGTTGTCGTGACCCGATTGTTTCGTTGGTGAGGGCTGATTGTTCTGCGCTGCCTTTGAGGGACTGCGTTGCTGATTGCGCGTTCGCCATTTCACTGTTGAAGCCTGGTGCTGTCATGAAAAAGCAGCTGAGCGAAATATCGAGGGTAACTCAAAGGGAGGGAATTGTGGTTGGGACAATATTCCGGGAGGGTGGAGAAAAGCCAGTATTGGTTGCAAAGGGTTTGGAGAGTGATGCAAAGTGGTGGAACTTGTCCGTGCGCGAAGTTCTCTTCTTAGCGCGTCGCGCGATGCTTTAAGAACTGGTGATGCCAATTGCGAAGGTAGATTCATGCCAGCTTGTTCTCACCAGTGGCGGGGAAGGGGTCCGATGGCGAGATGTATTCGCTGCGGAAAGCTGAAATCAGATTTCAGGAAGGAGAAACATGAGCAGAAGATGATGGCTCGGGAAGTTTCCGAATCTGCGGAGAACTAGAAGATAGAACGATTCTGGACGGATGGGACAAAGGGTTTTTTATTGACATCGAGAGAAGGCGTGTCTCAAGGCACCGTATTGGAACCTTCAAGAAAGCCTCTGAACCTTTTGGTTCGAAAGCTTCAGGCTGATGTCTCTGTCAAGCTGAAGAACGATACCGAGTATAGGGGCAAGATGATCGACTGCGACAGCCACATGAACATAATCCTCGATGGAGCCAGAGAGTACCGTGGCGGCGATCCGGCGACCAATTATGGAAGCCTCATCGTTAGGGGAAGCAATGTCCTCTACATCTGCGTCACACCGCCCACTCAGGGCTGAGCCCTAACTATTCTCTCATTTTCGTCTTTGACAGAATGAAGGATAGTGGTGTCTCTCGAAGAGATCGTCTCAGTACCCATGAGATAGGAATTCCCACCACCCCTCCAGCTACGACCTGAAGTAGGTTAAACGGAACCTCACCAGTTGCAGCGACGATCCCAGTAAGGTCGGACGCTCCAAATAAGGCTGCAACGACGTAAGATTCGGCAAGGAAGTATCCTCCCACCATAGCAACGCTCCCGCCTATCCATCCGACAATATCTCGGCCTCTGAAGCCTCGTCTTGAGATTAGTCCAACGATGAATCCTTCCGATCCTTTTATGACGAGTGTAAATGGAGCGAATGTTCCATAGCCACCAAGAAAGTCCGAGAGCCAAGATCCGACTCCCCCCGAGAATCCGCCAACCTCTGGACCAAATGTTAGGGCGATGATGAAGATCATGATGTCTCCGAAGTTGAAGTAGCCGCCGGTTGCTCCTATCGGGAACTGGAAGACTGCTGTCGACAGAAACACAAGAGCGGTTGTAACTGGTAGAAGCGCGATCGTTAGCACTG